>WNGL01010145.1_pt1 | contig 14384 bp, 15 predicted proteins | sample 5400591 | NCBI WGS metagenome assembly WNGL01 (sample SAMN13153377, study PRJNA577476) | soil metagenome | isolation source: 80 cm soil or saprolite under Garry oak tree replicate 1 | place: USA:California | collected 2016-06-15
CATTCGCCCAGATGTGGTTGGATGCGGCGCGTCTGGCTGGAGAAGTGAGACCCGCACGTTCGCGCCAGTGGATCATCTGGAGTGTGCTCGAACATGACATCCATCACGGCAGCGAAATCTCCACCATTCTCGGCGTACATGGCCTGCCAGTAGTCGAGTTGGATTAAGAACAGGAACGTCTTCAGTTCCCCTCTCTCATGGGTGGATAGGGTGAAATGATGCGGTCGCTTCAGCGACAAGGTCGCCCCTGTCGCTGAAGCGACATTCCATGCTCACATGGTATGGGTGGCTCGCAAAATGAGCAGGATGGCTGCCACGTTGCTCGCTTCAAAGAGACTGACGCCGAGCAACACCTGCCCTAACTGTCCACGCAGGAGCGGACGAACGGTGATCTTGAGCTGGGTACGTTCCCGACTGGTCACGCGAGGGAGATGGCGAATGGCGTAGAGGATGGCAAGCGCGGCCAGCACGCCCGGAATGACCGAGAGGAGAATGGCAGTCCGCCCGCCAACAAGCGAGACCAATCCAAGTGCCAGCAGCGGTCCTCCAATGGCCCCCCAGATTGTCCATCATTCGCTCAAACCCGTAGGCACGTCCGTAGACGGATGCCGGAACCATATCAGCCAGCAGCGCGTTGCGAGCGGGGACACGTAAGCCACGTGAGGCCCAGGCTGCCACCAGACACAATCCAAGTGGATGACCATACTGTAAGTGTCCCTGGTCCGTCACTTCCTTGATGAGCATCAGGTGCTCAAGCGAGAGATCATGCGCATCATCCACAATCAGGCATTGGGTCCCATACTGGTGCAGATGTCCCATGAGTTTGGGCTTACGCGTACTCCAATGTCCTCGTAGCGGCAAACCTAAAGCGGTAAAAAACTGGTCGCCCAATGCTTGCTCATCATCGTTGTTCTTTGGAGCCACAACCGCGAGAACGGTACGGGAGCCGGTCGTTTTAGCAGGTCGCGAATGCTCGTCGTTTTGCCTGAGCCCGGATCGGCGACGATCACATGCCAACTCCGCTTGTGCCAGGCGGAACGCAACATGGCCTGGAACCTTCGGGCAAAGGCCGTCTCGACGAAGATCTCTGTACGGAAGAGGGGATGGGTCACGAGCGTTCCTCCTTTCGCTGCACGTAGCGAACGGGTAAGACACGGACAGGACGATCAGGCTCAGCATCCGGGACGGCATCCGAAAGTCGTGGCACTGCTCGTTTCTTGGTCTCGATACTCGCTAAGTGCTCGGCGATTTCTTCTGGATGAATGTCTTGACGTTGGCGATCCCATTGACGTGCCTGTTCACTTGCCCGAATCTCTGCACTGCGGCGACGGCGTGCAGCTCCTGCTTCGTTCTGAATGCGAGCACGGACTGGCAACCCTTGTTCATGGGCAATCTTGGCTTGCTCCTCGTCATGCTTGCGCATGGCTCTGGCTTCCCATTCACTGACGCGGCCCCCCATCAGTTGTGGGCAGTAGTTAATACCTTCTTCTATACTCATTGACGTAATATAGAACTGCGGCGAAGACGTTCAGAAAAATAAACGCCAACGTCCATTCAAACTTTGAGGAGGGTGGCCACCTCAGCGGTGCAGTCGAGTTACCAGGCAAGTTGTCATTATTAGTCATATCCCAGAACATCCATAGATAAAATACTAACAACGGCAGAGGCAGAATTATAAGCAATGGCATTATGATTGATAGAATTGGCTGAGACATAGCACGCTCCTTATCTGTCCTTATTGTAGTGTCTATTTTATCGGGTACTGGACACCTTTAGTATACATCTTTTCTTCTCTTTTGCTTCAAGTGCAGAAGATCTGTCAGTACCCTTAGCGTAGGTTTCTCCCCGGATAATATGCTCACCCCATGGCTCCGACAGATTTGAATGTCTGACTGCTCGCACGCTCTGCCCGCTGCTTGATGCCGCGCAGACATTTGCGCATCATCACGATATCGGTGAACTCCACGAGCAGGCTAAACAGGATCGCGGGCGAGAGCCAGCGGTAGTGCATGCGCACGCGCGTAATCAGGCGTGTCTGGCTGTCACCCTGTGGATAGAGCCCCCAATACCAGGTGACATCGCCTTTGTTGTCCCACCAGAGCATCCACTGGTTCGGTTCGAACGCCTTCACCCACTGGCCCTGTTTTCCATCCAGGCTTATCGGGATGAAGTCACCGACTGCTAGATGTTGCAATTCCGGGATGATCCGCTCGGCGCTGTGTCCGCTCGGCGCTGTGATGGCCCAGGTTGTCGAGCCAATCATAGCTGTACCAGCCGGCCCGCTTAATGCCAATCTGTACCAACCAGGGCCAGATCTCCTCCGGTCGCGCCTGGATAGTCACGGCGCGGGTGGCGTTAAATGTGGGGGATTTCACTACATCATCACCGGGCATGGCACGTCCGACCTCTTCGTCGGTAGCACCCCACCGTAGTTGCCAGGGACGAATGAAGCGCAGGTAGGCTCCTGTGGCTGTGGCAGCCGCTCCCATAGCTGCCAGTCCTATCCCAATCTTTTTGAACATAACGGGTTCCTCCTTGGTGAAGGTCACGCTGAAGCGAAGCCTTCAGGAGCATGAAGCCTCAGACACAAAACACCCTGTTTCCTCCGAGCACTTTTCGTATGGCTCTGGCCGTTGGTCAGGACGATCTCCTCAAGCGAGACGTCTTTCCGTGAAGTCATAAGGTGTCACAGGAAGATGGATAGACCTCTTGGAGCAAGCACTACAACCGATAGAGTTCGACACTGCCCATCGTGATATGGGTAATAAAGCGGATACGCACGGGGCGTTCGGGATTGCTTTCAGCGATGGCGAAATCCGGTGGTTGATCGGGGAGCAGAATTTGTGGCCGGAGTTTCTGCTTGATGATCTCCCAGGCGCCTGGCCCTTCGCGAACGTTGCTGCCTCCCATGGACACGCCACCCTCAACGGTTCGACGCTTGCCATGGTGGCACTCACCTCCACCTGGTACTCGCCTGGCTCGATCGGTGCGCTCACCAGGTCGATCATGACACTCCCCATCACCGCAACGAACGGGCCCTGCTGGAATACAAACATGCCACTATGCGAAATGGAGTACAACTGGTTGCTAAACATGGTCGTAGGCATCGGTGGAAATTCTCCTTTCTCATTCAGGTCGTTTATCGGTAACCTCTCAAGAGGTCACCGTGCAGAACAGGTGACGCTAGGCAGTCTGACGTGGCCGGATGAACGCGCGGTAGATGAACTCCGCCACTGCACCCAGGACGACCGCACCTGCCAGGGCCGGCAGGATGTAGAGGCCAGCTACCACCGGGCCGACGGGATACCACAGCGAGGCGGTGAAGCCACCGAGCAGCGCCCCACCTGCGGTGTACACCCAGTCGTAGTCGGTCTTCTTCGGGTGACGAACAAACAGGAACTGCGCCGCCGTGGCCAGCACGGCGGACACCGCCAGCAAAATGATCCATGATAAGAGAGTCATTTGTTCCTCCTCTCTTGCGGTGACATCCAGGTGTTTGACGGTCAAACATTTCTCTCACCGCAGAAATTCATGCAGTATAGAGTGTAATGCCTGTAGATCACAGAGGGGTCACATTCGCAGGCTTTCCTCTCACGAATCGGTCACGGCTTTCCTCTCACGAATCGGTCACGGTTTCATCAGGTCGTCGAGCATGCGCCATCCTACTGAGATCACCAGGAGCGCTGGCTATACAAGCGAGATACTGACGGAACCTGGCCATCTGGCCAGGTTTCTTATGCACATCTTTGTGTCATTGTAGCCATTTCAGGTCACACATCTCTCCATCTCTGCGCATGGCATCATGTGCATGTCAGTTGCCTACCTGACAGACAGGGGCTGACAGAGGAGAAGGAGGAAAATCCGATGCATTCCGCACTAGAACCCCAGCCGCACCACCGTTTCTGATCGAGCGTCCCCGTCAGCTTAACCTGACAAGGAGACCGAAACGACGCACGCTCTGCAATTCACCTGCTCACATCCTGGTCCTCCCTCTAGAAGAATCGAAGCTCTCCCTGCGGATATCACTCCAAAAGGCGCGTCATCATCTCGTTCCAATGCTTCGACATCGAGAAGTGTCCTTCCTCGGGCCGGAAGAAATAGTGCGTGTTCGGCAGCGTTGCTCGCAAATACTCCCCAGCATGCCTGGGCACATTCAGGTCCTGTCCGCCCTGCCAAATATCCACGCGCGCACGAATCTCCCTCAGCTCGAATCCCCACCTTTGCCGCGTGATGATATCATCCTGAGTAGGACCGCGCGTTCCCTGCCGATAGCCCTCACGCAACGCCCTCAGGATCATCTCCGCCACCTCTGCCTGCTCCAAAAACGCTCGATCCACCGCTGGCAAGGTTGATGTGAGGAGTCGCAGGGCTCGCGATGGCTCGCCAGTAATGATTTTTCCCATCCTCATTCTGATCAGATAGACCAGCCACGGCATTGAGCGTGCTGACCAGGCCAGAATCCGGTTGGGGAGAGGCAGTCCCTGAAAAGCTCCTGGATAGGTGAGGGGGGCGACACCTGCCATCGTGGCCGCCGTTGGGATCCGATCTGGCAACGCATAGGCACAGGCTAAGGCGTAGGGACCTCCTGAAGACCATCCTGTCACGGCAAACTGCTCCAGACCCAAATGATCCGCCAACTGGTTCACATCACGAGCCCAGTCCAGTAACGTGCGCTGCTTCTGAAAAGACGACAAGCCATGACCTGGACGGTCGACCACCACTAAACGAACCTCGGTGGTGGGAGGATTATCATCTCTCTCTGGGTGCTCCAGACGGGAACTCCCTGCTGCATGAAAATGCAACACAGGAGAGCCCTGCTGGCTGCCATATTCTGCATAGCCGAGAGCACGCCCGTCATGTAACCGTAAGATGTGATTCTGATTCTCCTCTCTCATCCGTTTGCTCTTCCTTCATCGCTTCGGAGAGCAGGAAAGGGCGAAACCCATCTTCGCATGGGTTCTTTTCCCTCTGCTCTCGGCAGCACCCGGTCTCTTTGTCGCTACTCACCTCTGGTACAGCTTAATCGAACCGGTCACGGCTCTCAAGCTGATCGTCGCTTGTGGGGAACTACCCACATCACCAACGGCATGATGATGCTGCACCGTCACGCCTGGGAAGTTCGTGCGGATAGAGCCTGTCATTGTTGAGGCCTCCACATGGAACACACTCTCGCTCGGCAACGTCACGTTGACCGAACCCGAGGTCGTTTCAAACCGGTAGCTTCCACTCCGATCGATAGCACCAGTGAAGGTGACCGACCCGCTGTGAGTTATCAGTTGGGTATTGCCGCTCACTGTTCCATCACTCGCTTCAATTGACCCGGAATTGCATGAGAGGAGCATCTCTCCACTTACCCCACTGACATCAATGCTCCCGGTGGTCGTCTTGAGCTGGAGTGTCGCAGTACTGGGGATCGTCACATCAAAGTCTACCCAATCGACGAAGTGGGACTGCCTGTCTACGTTGACCGTGATGGTATTGGCTTCTGTGTTCTGCGTGTAGCTCACCTCGATGGTATTCGGACTGCCCCAGAGGTGCTTCGTGGCCTGGATGGATACCTCGTTCCCCGAAGGACCCGCACGAACATGAATAGACCCGGTATCGTTATTCAGTATGAGCTTCGGATTGGCGGCGACTTCGAAGTGCCGTGTTTCAGGCATCTCTTGATTGATCATGGTCTTGCTCCCTGGGAAAGCTCTTGCATAATGAGTATGCGAGGCTTGCCCTTTTTCCTGGATTCTTGTCTCGCCAGGAGTTATACTGGCGCACTCGGGAAGGCGCTCTCACGTCTTTCGACCTCTGAGTCATCCTGAGTGCGCATGATCTACAATCAACGTTTTACGCTAAACAGCAGGTCGTTGCATAGGATGTTGACTCGTGCTTCCTCCACAATGTTTCCCCTCCCGCCTGCCGATGCCCCTCACAATATCCTGTTGGCCAACGGAATCTTGTGGATCAGGCTGCTCATGAGGAAGCAGAGCGGGAGCACGATGAGCACCACGATGGCAAATTTGAGCAGGGGATACAGCGCCACCGTGGAGAAGGCCAGGGCCACACTCACGACCACCAGGGGATGGGTCAGGTAGACTGTGTAGGTATTGGCGGCTAAGCCTTTCGCCAGCCTCCCCTGGCGATTCCAGTGCTGGCGAAAGAGCACCAGCGAGCCGAGACACACACCCACGACCAGGAACGCTTCCCACATGGTCATCACCAGCGCCTGCCAGTGGAACCCACCCAGAAAGTCATTCAGCGTTCCTGCTGCCAGGCCGAACACCATAAAGGGGACCGCCACAATCATCGCGATGAGTGCGATCAACGACCAGTCTCTTCCCATTCGTGGAGTGAGCTCGACGAACCAGTTACGGCGATAGGCGATGCACCCAAGCACAAAGAGGCTGAGATACTGGGGAAGTAAACTCACTGGCAGGCTGAACAATTGCACCCACCAGGGAGGCAACCAGTCCCAACTGAGCGGCCACCAGATGCGCACCACAAAGCTTACCAGGCCCAGCGCGACGATGAACCCCAGGATCGCGCGCGTGCTGGGCAAGGTTCCTGGCACTTGGACAGAGTGCGATCGCTTCCTGGTCAGCGCCCGCCAGGCGGCATAGAGCAGGGTGAAGAGCAAGAGCGTCGCGATGAACCAGGCGACCACCGGGCCAATTGTGCGCACTTGCAGCAGATAGGAGCCATAAAAGCTCCAGGGGGAGCCGTGCAGCCCCCGTGCGATGTAGACCACCAAAGGGATCCAGCAGCAGATCGTACACCAGCAACGGGATGCCCAGACGCACGAGCCGATCGCGCACAAAGGACGCGCCGCCCTTGCGGTCATAGGAGCCCGGTGTAAAGTAGCCAGCAATCAAGAAAAAGAACCCCATACCAAAGAGATTGGCTATCAGGCTCGGTATCGCCAGTGCGTACCTGATGAGCACATCAGCTTGTGCTGGCTCGTGATACTGATACCAGCCTCCAGCTCCATAGATACCGGCCACGTGGACTACCACCACCCCACAGATCAGCACGATACGCAGGTGATCCAGAAACCACAGGCGGGTGCCCGCTGGTGCCGTGCCTTCTGGAATCGGTTGAGCGGGGCCTGCTGCTCCCGTGAGCAGCGAGGGTCCCTGTTTCATCTGTGATGCCATTGTCTTCTCCTTTTACCTGAGAGGTGCTGCCCTCGGAACTGGAAGTGCTCCGGTCGTCACGGCTCCTCCCCCTAAGACTCAGACTGTTCTTGGACTCGACCCGACGCGAGACGAGGCTGACTCGAGCAGGTAGGTCTTCAGTGTGGTGTCGGTAGTCGCGTCCAGTGCGGTCCAGGCAAGCGCGACTCCTCCGTCCAGCATCGCCCGGTAGGCCTCGTCGGTATCAGCCTGGTCGGCGAACTCCGCCGAGTGGGGAGCCGCCATCCCACCGATGCCGATGAATGGATGGATAGCCGGGATTACCTGGGAAACGTTAGCGAGATCGGTGCCGTACGTGACCTCTACCGGATACTTATCCAGGAACAGGCCAGGCGCGACAAGTCCGGGAAAGAACCGTTTGATGATGCGAGCCCACCAGGGAAGAATCTTGCGAATCTCCTCTTGGAGGTTCTCGTCCCGTCCGCGTACGTGACCAAGGGCTTCGGCGTTCTTGCGGTAGGCAGCAGCCAGCATGGGATCATGCCGCATTTCGGGGAAAGGTAAGTAATCGGTGACTTCAACCGCCACCCCCGCCGAGGACGCCGCTTCCTCAAAGCAGCGGCGCACGGGTTCACGCGCGCGATTTGCTTCGTCCAGCGTTGGGGCGATCCAGAGCATGTCCGCCTGCGCGCCGGTTTTCTGCCCCTCGGGCTGGGCAACGTAAAGGGCCGGGATCTGGTGGAGTGAAATGATCGAGCGCTTCAGTACCTCTTCAAGACGTCGCATCGAGGCCTCGCCCAGGACGTGTCCGTCGGCGCCAGCACTCGAGAACCGCGCCCGCAGGCGCACATGGGCCTTCGACGGAATGATCACACCGGAAGGGGTCGGGCCAGGATGGACCATGAGCGCGGCGTGGACGCCCTCGAACGCGCCAGCTTCGAAGAGCAAGGCCTTCCCCGGGCCCCGAATGCCGGTCGGCGGTTCCGGCAGGCAAGGGAGTTCCTCACCCGGTGTCCCAAACACCGACACCGTCAACCCTACCTCGTCGGCAATGTCCCGAAGGCCCGTGGCCGCCGCTACGGCAGCACCCGCGATCAGATTGTGCCCGCACGCGTGCCGCAGAGGGGTGTCTTGACGTTCTGGACTCAACCAGACTTCCATGAGCTCTGGCGGCTTGCTCCGATCAAACAGGCAGGACGGTGGCAGCGCGTCGTACTCCGCGCAGCATGCCACATGCAGCGGATCGTTTCCGATGGTCGCCACACCATAAACGCTCTTATGGACGTTGAACCCTTCATCCGCGAGGACTCCGGCGATGCGCGCGGCGGCGTACTCCTCGGTGAAGGCCAACTGCGGATGCTCGTGAATCTCGTGGGCGAGTCGGACGAGCCGGTCGCGTTGCGCGTAAATCGCGTCCCGAACCTTGTTCTTGTCTCTCGTAGTCATCTTTCTCTCCTGCCAGTTTCACATGTTGGTGCACGACGCGCTGCCATCCTGCGCCCCTCACCTCGTCGTACCGCGACGTCGCCGCTGTCTCGCCGGCTATCAGGGCGGACTAACCACCAGAGTTACGGTGTGTGGAAGAGGAGTGCTAAGATGGCAGGGAAGAAGTACTGCACTACCGCTGCTGCAAACACTCCGACGAGCAGGCTCACACTCACCTCAAACACCGTCTTGGAGATTTTCGCGCGCACATGAAAAGGCCATGTTGGGTACGGACAATAGAGGGTTTCCACCAGGGCTTTTTCTTCTTGCACGGCCTTGGCAGCCTCGACCTGCTTGACAGCGAGCAGTGCCTGGATCTCCTCGCGCAAGGCCTCTGTGCGCATAAAATAGCTGTTCTCGTTGGTCTTCCCTTCGCTCATCATTTTCCTATGGATAGCCCGCAATGGGAGGATGAAAACAAGGACGATCGTCGGCAAAGCAAACAGAAGCACAAAGAGAAGAGGGGTATACACATTGAGAACCAGATAACCATTTTCATTTCCGCTTGATACGGAAGAATACTCCAAAAGAGCGAACAGACTGTATCCGGTGAAGATTCCAGAAACGACCAGGAGTGGTGAAAGTAAGCCAAAACAATAATCGCCGAGCAACTTGAGGCCACCGCACTGGTCTGGGTGAAAGGGCTGAATGCTGAACTGGAATGTTCGCACCAGTTTCCTGACGTACCAGCCCGAGATGGATATTGCCCACGTCAGTATTCCGATACAGTACATTCCCCCCACAAATAATGATACATAGAGCAGGTTCCCCACAACTGAAATCATTACCAAATTGTTTGGGCGTTCCCTTGAGAGGGTTTGTACTATTTGGTAGGCAAAACTGCTGCCTATGATGATCATCAGTAAACTGCTGAGGACGTATCTGTTCGGACTGGCGAGCGCATCACGATAGTGCGCAAGAAAGCGGAGATAGGATGGACCGACATCGCCATCGGGGAGAGCAATGCGCTTCTTCTCAATGAGATCGCGCAGCGTTTTCGGAGGACGCACTCGCCAGACATTAAAACGCCATATACCTAAGATGATAGCTACCAGGGGTGGCACACCAAATCCAACCCCCCGCAAAAGAACTCCCTCAATTTGGGTGTTCGTGGCCAGAAGGGATATGATAGAGAGCAATTCAGCAGGGACAAAGAGGCCAAGCAGATAGACATAGATGTACTTAAACAGAAATCGATCGAAACTTGAAGGTAAGACATCAAAATGCTGGAGGACACTGTCAATCTGTTCTTTGGTATCCTTTGGCTGTAGGTGTGTTGCTGGTGGGTTCCCATTCCCTGTGTGCTCACTGAGCGTACTCATGAGAGAATCCCTCCTCCCGGTGATGATGACCTCCGGTTCCATTCGAGATATGCAAAAATGATGAGTGGCCTGAAACCCTGTTTAGCTCTTCTTTGATGTCCCTGGAGCTACTGACGCTACGGCCTTCTCCGACGCGACCGTGGAGTCGGGCAGATCATAACCGCTCTCAATCAGGTCTTTGAGCCGTTGGGTGAAGCGTGCTGCTGGAGCGCCATCGATCATCTCGTGATCAAAACTGATCGTCAGACTGAGATATTCCCGGATGGCTATGTGCCCGTCAACGACACCTGGCTTCTCGCCAATACCGCCCACCGTAATCGCGAGTGTTGGGGTAGCTGGAGGGATGCCCCAACCTGCCCCTTTCCCAAACATGCCCACTGCCGTTACTTCCACCGTCCCCCGGTACTTCTTCAGCAGCTGTGGGTACCTTGGCATCCACATCATGAGGAATCTGGAGAGAAAGATCGGCAGGATGAGAGACGCTTTGATACCCATACCCTCCAAGGCTTTTGCCACGTCCTCCACCTGGGCTGCCCTGATCTCGTGAGGAATCTCACGGAAGGTCTTGCGATTGGCGGCTCTAATGGTGTAGGCAATGGGTTGCCTCTGGCCAGCCATGTCACGCTCAATCATGGTCGCCACGTCCACATCATCAAACAGGACGAGATGCTTCCTGCCTTTGCGAAATGCCTGCACGCATTTGTTCTCATCAACTGCTTTTGCCAGGCAGGCAATGAGGAACGCCGTGAATGACAGGGACTCCCCGGTTTTCGCCTGGTGATCTCGCAGGAACGCGCGCGCCCTGGTCACATCGACTTCGATCAAGCCATGGATCATGGGCTTGTGCTGGAATGCACGCCCCGCGACCGCCAAAAAGCGCCGGATTTTCGGATACGGGACCACCTGGTAATCATCGTGCTTCTGTTTCATGCTCTCTCTTCTTCCTTCCGATGGGACAAGACGTTCCGTCTCCGATCCTCCCCTCGTCGTGCCCATCAGCGTCTATAACAGGCCTTTCCAGGATACAGTCTACTGCATGGACATCACGAGGACATCACAAAAGTGGACCTCATCCTCACGGAACAGTCACGAATGTAGGGATGAAAAATGCTGATTTTGTGACTGATGTGAGAGCTTGAACCCCTCGGCTGTGATCGCGGCGTGATTTCTCTGCGTTATGCTTCATGATGGAGAAGTCCAGGCTCTATCAGGAAAACAGATGCTCCATGAGTAGATGACGTTCCGACAGAGCCACGCTAAAGGGGGGAGGAAGATTATGATAACCCAGAAACAACAGCCTTCTGCAGTCAGTAAGCAGCAGCACCAGCTAGCGTCAGAGGCAGTGCAAACCGTTGAAAAGGACGTCAAACCCTATGAGCAATTGCTGATCAAATGTAAGGATGATTGGATTCACCACCTGGCACAAGCGCTCGCATTCAGCTTGCTATTGACCCTCGTACCCATTGCTATTCTGCTCCTGTCCATGTTTAGTAGGATTCTGGGTATATTGGATAGCCAGACGCAGCAAATCATTACTGGACGTCTTGATGCGATCATTCCACCACCGCTTTCATCGCAAGCAACACAGGTATTTAGCAAAGCTTTCGACACGTTATCGCACGCCTCCGCTATTGTGATAGTGTCCACGTTTTTATTTGCTGTCTTGCTTGGGTCAAATCTCTTTTCCCTGATGGAAGCGTGTTTTGATGTGATCTTTCACCTCTCGCCTCGCCCATTTCTACGTCGACATATCGTGGCCCTTGGTATGCTCTGCCTGTATATTGCGCTCGCGCCAATCATCATTGTGGCTTCGGCTGCACCTATCTTGATACTCTCTCTCTTGCACATTATTCCACCTGGAAACATTCCAGAGAGCACTCTCATCTTCCATCTTGCAAGCATAGGGGGGAGCATCATCCTCTCGTTATTTCTGTTTGAAGCTCTCTACGTCGTGGTTCCATATCGACAAGTCACTCTTCATACGATTGGTCGTCATATTCGCAAGAGCTGGCGGGGGGCGCTCGTGGCAACCATTGCGTTGCAACTGTGTCTTCAATTCTTTCCACTCTATGCGACATTCTTTCTGAGGAGCTATATCGGACAACTAGGATTCGTACTCATCCTGTTACTTTATTTCTACCTCTTCACACTGATTCTGTTGTTGGGTGCAGAAGTCAACGCCTTCTTTGCCGAAGGCATCCATGTCCCCAAAAGTGATCTCATCACGCAGGCAAGTCAGGGTGGTTGTGAATAACAGGAAAGGAAGTACGTAGGCAGGAAGACATCACCAGAAAGAGGCTTCTTGGAGTAAAGGAGGAAGCACATGTTAGTTCAAACTGAGCAATTAATAAAAAATTGGTGGGCTGAGGGCGACATACCAGTCCATACTACTTCTCGAGTCGTCTACCTTGTTGATGGACGCAGCGCCATGCTCACCTTCTGCCTGCATTTTCTCAAGGCACGAAAGTACATCTACATAGCCAACTGGGGTATGACTCCTGACCTGCAACTCGTACGCGGGAAAGACCATCGAGCGGGACCTGATGGGAGTCCCGAGCAGGAGGCCCTCGTGGACGGACTGCGAGCCCAGGGTCTTGAGCAAGCCGCTATTGACTTTTGGTGTACCAACGATCTCTCAGTGCAAGCGGTACTGGGGTATGTCGTGAGCAGAGGAATCGAGGTGAAGGTCCTACTTTGGGATTGCCCGATGCTTCCGGGACTGGCACACTACAAGCCCAAGGAAGCCCGGAGCCAATTGAGAGAGGCAGGAGTCATGTGTATTCTCGATGATAGTGCTCATGGGATGGTCCATCATCCAACCGAGTCCTTGCATCAAAAGATCTCGATTGTGGACGGCACCCACGCCTTTGTGGGCGGTCTTGATCCGCTGATCGAACTGAGTGGGGACTTCGACCGCTGGGATAGTCCCTCCCATCCCTTCGCTTCCCCTTTTCGTTGCAACAAAGAGGGAAAGATCCCCCATCCCTGGCACGATGCCCATGCACTGATCGAAGGACCGGCCGCGAGGGATGTCGAACACAATTTTCGCCAACGCTGGAATAGTGTGGTGGAGCGTCATGCCTGGAAGGAGTTGCTACTGCCCGAGCATCCACCTGCTCCTCCAGTGGAGAGCAAGACCATCGTGCAGGTAGCCCGTACCATTCCCCAACGCACCTATAGCTTCGAGCCTGCTGCTGGCATCCAGGGCATCGCACAGCAATATCTCAACGGCCTGCGCAACGCGCACCGTTTTATCTACCTGGAGAATCAATACTTCTGGCTCCACTCCGGTCTAGGGATCGTTCTTCCCTTCTTGGGAAGTGACTGCCTTGCGATGGAACACCTCATACGTGAGCTGGGTGATGCATTGAGACGTGGAGTCACGCTTGCCCTTGTGCTGCCTGACCACCCTAATATTGGTCGCCCTGATACAGATGCTAGCCTCGCGCACTTACGTGCAGAAGCTCCTGAAGCTGTAGCGCAGGGACGCTTCCAGGTCTTCTGCCTGGGGAGCTCAACCCACCAGGAGGATGGCGAACACTACCGCCCGATTTACGTCCATGCCAAAGTGGCCATCGTCGATGATCTTTGGACCACCGTCGGCTCGGCGAATTTCAACAATCGAGGCATGCGTGACGACACCGAAATGAATGTCACCACGCTTGACGCGGAACTGGCACAGGGCTTACGCCTGATGCTCTGGGCTGAGCATCTTGGGCTGGTAAGCGAGGAGGATCTCTTTGGTGTTGCTGGCTATCTGGGCCATCACGATCAAAGGCAGGAAGATGAGGCGCAGGCAGAGAGTGTCTACCACTGCTTGCAAGAGATACTTGTGGACCCACTGGCCGGTCTATCCCTCATGATCGAACGTGCGCAGGACAATCTGTGCCGCTACAAAGCCGGGCAGCCTTTGTTGGGCCACCTCCTGCCCTATCTGACGGCTCAGGAGGCGCGACAACACGGGCTGCCTTTCCGCGAAGAGCATGGTTGGATTGAAGAAGCCCAGGCCAGTCTGGAGCACGTCTCCTTCGTTGACTTCGTTCGTTCTGAAAGGGGAAGAGCAGGGGATGCAGAAATCATCACACATATATGACAATCCAGGGCAAACAAAGATCGGTTTATTATTGAGGACGAAGCTGCTCCTAGACTGCCATCGCCCAAATATTGCGTGCCTTTGGACAGGTGCAGACTGTCCGTGTCGATCCAGCGCATTCTGTCGAGTTCCAGGGGGTGGACATGCTCATTCTGCCGTGCGATGATAGCAGAAGCAGAAACGAAGGAAGCAGAGCATGAAACTCGTACAGTTCAGCGCGCGACGGGAATCCCAAGATGCTGAAGATGGGGTTTCACAGTGTCATCATGACATCAGAACAACGCTCCAAATACCATAGTCATCATAAGATTGGTTACACTGGCTTCCTTGAGCCTGACTACAACGATAATAGTCTCCGCT
>WNGL01044848.1_pt1 | contig 14383 bp, 15 predicted proteins | sample 5400591 | NCBI WGS metagenome assembly WNGL01 (sample SAMN13153377, study PRJNA577476) | soil metagenome | isolation source: 80 cm soil or saprolite under Garry oak tree replicate 1 | place: USA:California | collected 2016-06-15
GTGCCGGTGATGACCAGGCTGCGCATGAACGAGCGGTCGATCCTGGACACGCTGGTGGCGGGCGGGGTGGCGCGCAGCCGGAGCGAGGCGCTGGCGTGGTGCGTCCGCCTGGTCGGCATGCACCAGGCCGACTGGATCAAGGGACTGCGGGACGCGCTGGTGAAGGTGGACGAAGCACGCAGCAAGGGGCCGCTGAACTAGCCCGAGCTGTCACCTAGGGGCACAGAGTCCTCTTCCGCGCCCAAATCCGCAGTAATCGACCGCGGAACGGGTTAGTCCCGTTGATACTTTTGGCCACTTTGATCGCCGAAGGCGGACGGAAGCACGTCGTCGTCATGGGCGCGGGGCCGGCGGGCCTTACCGCCGCCTACGAGCTCCTGAAGCGAAACGTGCCCGTCACGGTGCTGGAAAAGGACGCCCGGCAGGTGGGCGGCCTGGCCCGCACCGTCGAGCACAACGGCTACCGCTTCGACATCGGCGGCCACCGGTTCTTCTCCAAGAACGAAGAGGTCGAGGAGCTGTGGACCGAGATCCTCGGCGACGAGATGCTGACCCGCGGGCGGCTTTCCCGCATCTACTACCGCGGCCGCTTTTTCGCTTACCCGATCCAGGCGTTCAACGCGCTCTGGAACCTCGGCCCCGCGGAGGCGATCCTGTGCCTGGCCAGCTACGCCCGCGCTCGGTTGCGCCCGATCAAGAACCCGAGGACGCTCGAGGAGTGGGTGCGCAACCAGTTCGGCTGGCGCCTGTACAGCATCTTCTTCAAGACCTACACCGAAAAGGTATGGGGCATCAGCACCAAAGAGCTGTCTGCCGACTGGGCCGCCCAGCGGATCAAGAGCCTCGACCTCTGGGTCGTCATCCGCAGCGCCCTCCTGCCCAACCGCAAGCCCAGGAAGCGCGGAGAGATCGTGACCACGCTCATCGACCGCTTCCGCTACCCGCGGCTCGGACCCGGGCAGATGTGGGAGCGCGTCGCGGAGATCGCCGCGCACAAGGGACATCCCGTCCAGCTGGGCCGCGCGGTGTCGCGCATCCACCACGGCGACGGCGCCGTGACCGCGGTGGAAACCAACGACGGAACCTATCCCGGGACCGACTTCATCTCCAGCATCCCGATCCGTGAGCTGATCAACCGGCTCGAGCCGCCCGCGCCGGAGAACGTGCGCAAGGCGGCCAACAGCCTCGGCTACCGGGACTTCATCAGCATCGCGCTGATGATCGACAAGCCGTCGGTGTTCCCAGACAACTGGATCTACATCCACGACCCGGCCGTGAAGGTCGGCCGCATCCAGAACTTCAAGAACTGGAGCCCCGACATGGTGCCGGACCAGGGCAAGACCTGCCTGGGCCTCGAGTACTTCTGCTTCGAGGGCGACGGCCTGTGGACAATGCCGGACGCTGAACTGATCGCGCTCGCCAAGAAAGAGCTGGCGCGGCTCGGCATCTGTGGCGAGAGTGAGGTCTTCGACGGCGTCGTCGTCCGCCAGCAGAAGGCATACCCCGTCTACGACGACAGCTACCAGGCAAACGTCACCGTGGTGCGCGACTACCTCGCCACCTCGCTATCCAACCTGCACCTGGCCGGACGCAACGGAATGCACAAGTACAACAACCAGGACCACTCGATGATGACCGCGCTGCTGGTGGCGAGGAACATCGCGGCGGGTTCGCTGCTCGACCCCTGGAAGGTGAACGCGGACGCGGTCTACCACGAAGACATCAAGCTCGGTGAGCGCGACCTCACCGGCCGGCAGGTTCCGGAGCGAATCCCCGCTAAGGTCTAGCTAGACGACCTTCGGGCGAGCGAAGTTGGCGGCCACGAAGCTGGCCACCGCAAGCACGATGAAAAGGATCGCGTGCTTGTAGTGCGGCCCCGAGGTCGTCGAGGTCAAGATCTGCAGCACGCCCAGTGCGTACAGCACCGCCACGATGATGAAGATGACGCCCACAACCCCCAACGCAACCGCGATCGAGCTCGATCTCATTACAGGCTGAAATGTAACAAAGCCAGGGCGACGAGCCCGGCGGCGATGCAGTACCAGCCGTAAGGGTCCAGCCGGCCCGAGCGGAAGTAGCGCAGGAGAAATCGCGCGCTCGCGTAGGCGGCGATGCCGGAGAGAATCGCGGCGGCGACGTACTCGATGATTGGAACGCCGGCCTTGAACAGCTCGGGCACCTCGACCAGGCCTGCGCCGAGGATCACCGGCGTCGCGAGCAGGAAAGAGAAGCGGGCCGCCTCCTGGTGGCGGAGGCCGGCCAGCAGTCCCCCGCCGATCGTGATCCCCGAGCGCGAGATGCCCGGCAGGAACGCGAACGCCTGGCATGCGCCGACCAGCGCGGCGGCGCGGAAGCTGATGCGCTCTGCCTCGGCGAAATGCGATTCCTGGTCGGTCCGCGATTCACCCCGCTCCGCGCGGCGGCGCAGAAACTCGAAGCTCAGCATCAGCAGGCCGTTGACGATCAGGAAAACCGCGGCCTCGTACGGGCTGGCGAACAGGACTTTGATCCGGCTTTCGAGAAACACACCGAGGATGGCCGCGGGGATGGTGCCGGCCAGGAGAAGCATGGCGAGGCGCTCGTAGTCGGTCTTCATCTGGCCGCGCAGCGCGGCGCTGAAGAAGCCGCGGATGATCTCGACCCACTCCTCTCGGTAGAGCACGAGGAGCGCAGCCGCGGTGCCCAGGTGCAGCAGGACGAGGAAAGGGACGAAGGACGGGTCGGACTGTTTGAAGCTCCAGTGCAGGAGGCTCGGCACGAGCACGGCGTGGCCGAGAGAAGAGACGGGGAAGAGCTCGCTCGCGCCCTGCAGCAGGCCCATGAACAATGCCTGCGCGACCGTCACGGGCTAGATTGTCTGGGAATGAACCGGCTCGCCGCGTTCAGCCCCGCCGTCAGGACACTCGACGAATCGGTCGCCCGCGCCAGGAGGGCGGAAGGTCTCGGCTACGAATCGGTATGGACGACGCAGCTGCCGCCGGCGCGCGATGCCTCGCTAGTCCTCGCCGCGTATTCGGCCGCGACCGAGCGCATCAAGCTCGGCACCGGCGTGCTGCCCATCTACACCAGGCACCCCACCGCGATGGTGCAGATGGCCGCGACGCTCGACGAGATGTCAGGCGGACGTCTCATCCTCGGCGTCGGCGTCAGCCACAAGGTCACCGTCGAGGGGTTCTGGGGCCTTCAGCTCGAGCATCCGGTCGAAGCGATGCGCGAGTACCTCACCATCGTTCGCGCGAGCATCCGCGACGGCGGGTGCACCTTCGAAGGGCGGTTCTTCACCGCGCGCTGGAGCTACGCCGCGCCGCGGCGCGCCGACCTGCCGATCATGATCTCGGCGCTGAATCCGCGGATGCTCGAGCTCGCCGGTGAGCTGGCCGATGGGGTCGTCCTCTACATGTGCGGCAGGAAATGGTGATCCCGGCGCTCGAGGCGGGACGCGCGAAAGCCGGCAAGCCGCTGGAGGGTTTAGAGATCGTCGCCACGTTCGACGCTTGTCTGACCTCAGACCGTACGGCGGCGCTCGAGGTCTACCGCAAGACCCTCGACCGCTACTCCGCGCTGCCCTACTACCGCAAGGCGATGGAGGCGGGCGGTTTCGACGCCGACGAGCTGGCGGGGATCGGCGACCCCTCACAGGTGCGGGCGGCGGTCGAGCGCTTGCGGGAAAGCGGGGTCACGCTGCCGGGCGTGGGCCCGTTCGGCGGCCACGACGGGGCGAAAGGATTCGAGGCCACCCTCGAGGCAGCGGCTTCAGCCTAGCTTGGCGGCAGCTTCGTCCAGGAGCTTGTGAGCGGTCTCGAACTCGCGGTGCACCCCCGCGTCCTCGGCGCGCTCGAGCAGCGCCGCGACGTCCTTCCAGCGCGCGGCGTCGCGCTCGACCAGGCCCGAGCGGACCTGGCCGATGGTCTGGGTCGCGAACAAAAGGCCGCCGCCGGGGTTGTCGAGGATCGAGCGCGCGATCGCCAGCTGGCCGCGCGCCCACGCGACGATCTCGTCGCCTGGATGCGTTTCGAGCGGTTTCGGACGGGTGACGTCGACGCCCACGTGCCTCCTTATTGTCCGGCAAGAGCCCGCAGCGGCTCGCCCGTGAGCCGGTAGATGGTCCAGTCCGCGTTCGGCGTCGCACCCAGGCGCTCGTAGAAGCGGATCGCGTCCTTGTTCCAGTCGAGCACCGCCCACTCCACGCGGCCGCACTCGCGCTCGACCGCGATCTGCGCCAGCCGTTCGAGCAGCTTGCGCCCCACGCCTTTCCCCCGGCCCTCGGGGAGGACGAAAAGGTCCTCCAGGTAAAGCCCCGGCTGGCCGAGAAACGTCGAGAAGCTGTGAAAGAAGAGCGCGAACCCCACCTGCTCGCCGTCGTCCTCGGCGATCAGCGTCTCGGCGTACGCGCGCTCGCCGAACATATGGCGGTCCAGCTTCTCCTCGGTCATGGTGACCTGGTCCTCCAGCATCTCGAAGCGCGCGAGGCCGCGGATCAGCTCCGCGATCAGGTGCACGTCCGTCTTCTCGCCGGGGCGGACGCTCAGGGTCATCGCGGTCGGTCCTTGAGGCGGAACACAAAGCGCATCGCCCCGTGCGTGTCGGAGAAGCTCGCGATCTTGTTGTCGACCAGCCCGGCGGCCAGGCCCGCGTCGATCAGGTCGGTGTCGCGCAGAGCGCTGCCCGGCCCTTTGCGACGTACGGCCCAGATCGCGCCATTGGGTTCGATCCACGTCTTGAGCTCGCGCAGCCGGTCCAGGTCGCGCCGCTTTGCCACGCCGAAAATGACCAGGTCGCAGGGCGATCTCGGCTTGCCGTTGACGACTTCGCGCGTCCGCTCCCGCAGCAGCTTCATGAACGCAGCGTCGTTGACGCCGACCACGGCGACCTTCGAGGACGGCTTCACGCCCAGCTTGTCAAGGAGTGGTCTTGTTGTCGTTTCCGCCACGCACCGCTCCAAAGACGATCACGCCCAGCAGCCAGCCCGCGTACGCGCCGGCCACGACCAGGACCACGAGCGGGATCGGGTTGCCGACGCGGCTCGAGATGAGGCCGCCAAAGCCCGCCAGCGCGCCGAAGACGATCGCCCCCACCACCCCGCCCGCGACGGCGCCTGCCAGTGCCGCCGGGGTCAGCCGAGGCCTCAGACTTCGACCACCTGCAGGTCTTTGACGGCGCCGGTGACTGTCCCCGAGTACACGTGGTTGAAGAAGAAACGCGTTCCGGGGTGCCGTTTGCGCAGCTTGCGCGCGGCCTCCCAGCTCATGTGGCTGAAGACGTCGCCCGGTCCGGTGGCCTCGACGATGGCCACGTCGGCCTTGTCCACCAGCTTGTCGAGCGGCGCCGTCGGCTCGGTGTCGCCCGAGTACGCGACCACCTTGCCGTTGACGTGGATTCGGTAGCCCGTGGCGCCCATGGTCCCGTGGTCGAGCTTCACGGTCTCGTAGCGCACGCCCGAGGCGGTGCCCGCAGGCTTGGCGGTGACGTAGCGGACCTTGAACTGCGGCCGCATGACGCGCTTCCAGTCCGGTCCCCAGCTCACCTCCCACAGCTTCTCCAGGTGCTCCTCGACGCCGGTCGGGCCGACGAAGGTCAGCGGACGGCGGTCGACGAACACACGGTGGAGGACGAAGGGCGGCAATCCCAGCGTGTGGTCGCCGTGGAAGTGGGTGAGGAAGACGACCTCTATGGCGCCGGGGTCGACGCCCAGGCGGTGCATGTGCGGCAGCAGCGGCGCCCCGCCGTCCAGGAGGACGCGGCCGTCGACCACCACGGCCCCGTTGTAGCGGTCCAGCGAGAACGCGGCCCCGCTACCGAGGAACGCGAGCTTTACGCGATGGTCACCGCCTGGTTCAGGTACACGTCCTGGATCGCGTGCAGTAATTCGATGCCCTCCTTCATCGGGCGCTGGAACGATTTCCGGCCGCTTATCAGACCCATGCCGCCCGCGCGCTTGTTGATGACGGCGGTGCGGACCGCATCTTTCAGGTCTGAGGCGCCTTTGCTCTCACCCCCCGAGTTGATGAGGCCGGCCCGGCCCATGTAATTGTTGATCACCTGGTAACGGCACAGGTCGATCGGGTGGTCACTTGACAGCTTGTCGTACACGGCGGGAGCAGTCTTGCCGAACCCGATCACCTCGAAGCCACGGTTGGTGTCCGGCAGCTTCTGCTTGATGATGTCCGCCTCGATCGTCACTCCGATGTGGTTTGCCTGCCCGGTCAGGTCGGCGGCGGTCTCGTAGTTGACGCCGTCCTTCTTGAACGCGTTGTTGCGGACGTAGCACCACAGCACGGTCGCCATGCCGAGCTCGTGGGCCTGGTGAAACGCGCGCGAGATCTCCTGGATCTGGCGGTCGGACTCGGCGGAGCCGAAGTAGATCGTCGCCCCGACCGCGACCGCGCCCATCTCCCACGCCTCCTTGACCGTTCCGAATAGGATCTGGTCGTAGTGGTTGGGGTAGGTGAGGAGCTCGTTGTGGTTGAGCTTGCAGATGAACGGGATGCGGTGGGCGTGCTTCCGCGCCACCGAGCCGAGCACACCGAAGGTGGAGGCGACGGCGTTGCAGCCCCCCTCGATCGCCAGCTCGACGATCTTGCCGCCGTCGAAGTAGATCGGGTTGGGCGCGAAGGAGGCGCCTGCCGCGTGCTCGATGCCCTGGTCGACGGGCAGGATCGAGAGGTAGCCTGTGCCGGCGAGGCGTCCGTGATCGAGCAGGGACTCGAAGCTCCGGAGGACGCGGGTCGGGCGGTCGCTGTCTTTCCAGACCCGGTCGACGAAGTCGCCGCCGGGCAGGTGGAGCTGCTCTTTGGGAATGGTCTGGCACTTGTGCTCGAGCAGGTTCTGGGCGTCCGCGCCGAGGACTTCTTCGAGCTTTTCCAAGGATCCTCTGGTAACAGTAGCCATCATTGCCTCTTACACATTTGATTAGCGCGTCTCGCAAGGACGCGAATTCCCATCCGTCACTTTATAGTGCGCCGATATGACCCAGCGGGCGAGCGACCTTCTCGCCGAGACTGCTGACCGGCTCTCCGACAGCGCCGCCGAAAGCGGTCTGGTGGCCGCGGAGGCGGTCCGGGCGATCGAGCCTGAGATCCTCCAGGGGTACAAAGACGGCTCGATCGACGAGCTCGCCAAGATGTCAGCCAGCTTTCTCAAGGCGCTCTTCCGCTCCCTCCGCCTCGACGCCAAGATCCCGTGGCCGGAGTACTACACCGAGGCGCGGGAGTTCGCCCGGCGTTACGCCGAGAAGGGGGTGCCGCTCGAGTCCCTGATGGAAGGGCTCGCCGTGTTCCGGCGCACCGTCGTCGCGCGGGTCACCGAGGCGGTCGGCGACAGCCAGTATTCCGACGAGGTCCTGCTCCTTGCCCAGAGCCGGCTCGGCGACGTGATCGAGCACATGAACTCGAGCTTCATCCGGGGCTACCTCGACTACACCGAGATCAAGCACCGCGCCCGCCAGACCGAGCTCCACGGCCTGTACCACATCGCCAGCGCCCTTGGCCGCTCGCTCGACGTCAACGAGATCGCCGAGGTCGGCCTGCGCGAGACGCTCAAGGTGCTCGGCCTCCAGGCGGGCGCCGTGTGGGTGCGCGAAGGAGCCCGCCTCAAGCTCGCCAAGACGATCGGCATGCAGCCCGGCGAGGAAGAAGAGTTCGCCCAGACGGGCGGGTCAGGGACGAGCCGGGTCGTCGAGGTCTCCTCCGGGCCGGCCGAGTCGCGCGTCGACCGCGTCGCCGGCGAGTGGAGCGCCATCCGCGCCGAGCTGCGTACGAAAGGCGTCTTGCTCGGAGCGATGACGGTGGCGACGCGCCTGCCCCGTACCTTCGAGCCGAGCGACCTGGAGTTCGTCGCCGCGGTCGCCGACCACATCGCCGTCTCTCTTGACCGCGCCCGCCAGCACACCAAGGAGGCGCGTACCGACTACCTGACCGGGCTGGCCAACCGCCCGGAGTTCGAGCGCGCGATCGACCGCGCGGTCGCGTCGGCCGACCGGCACAAGCGACGAGGCGCTCGAGCACCTCAACCGCACGGCCAAGCTGCCGGTGCCGGTGGAGTTCAGCATCGGCATCACCGCGTGGCGGCCGGGGCTCGACTGGCAGGCGATGTACCAGTCGGCCGACAAGGCCCTCTACGTCGACAAGCGCCGCCGGCACGCAGCCAAGAAGAGGCTTGGCGACACTCGAGTCGAGACCAGCAGCAGCGCCTGACGGGGTCGTCCTCGAGGCGTCGTTCTTCGACCGCGACACGCGGATCGTCGCTCGCGATCTCCTGGACAAGGTCCTCGTGCGCGCCCTCAACGGTCGCGTGCTGTACGGGAGGCTGGTCGAGGTCGAGGCTTACCTGGGCCCCGACGACCTCGCCGCCCACTCCAGGGGCGGCCGGCGCACCCCGCGCACCGAGGTCATGTTCGGGGCGCCCGGCCACGCGTACGTCTACTTCACGTACGGCATGCACTGGTGCCTCAACTTCGTCACCCGCGAGACGGGCGTGCCGCAGGCCGTGCTGGTGCGTGCCCTCGAGCCGGGTCCGGGCGTGGGCCGGTGCGCCGGACCGGGACTGGTGACGCGTGCGCTGGGCATCGACCGCGCCCTCAACGGAGCCCCGCTGCGACCGCCCGACCTCTACGTCGTCGACGACGGCGCGCCGCGGCGCCACATCCACGTCACCCCGCGCGTCGGCGTCCAGGGCACGGGCCGCTGGGAGAAGCGGCTCCTCCGCTACGTCGTCGACTCTCCCGCTCTTTCGCGACCCCTGAGGACTACTCGACGACGCGGTCGATGATCGTCGCGGTGCCGAGCCCGCCGCCGCAGCACATCGTCTCGAGGCCGTAGCGCCCGTCGCGGCGCTCGAGCTCGTAGAGGAGCCGGTTCATGAGGATCGCGCCGGACGCGCCCAGCGGGTGCCCCATCGCGATCGCGCCGCCGTTGACGTTGGTCTTCTTGAGGTCGGCGCCCGTCTCCTTCTGCCACGAGAGCACCACCGAAGCGAAGGCTTCGTTGACCTCGAAGAGGTCGATGCTGCTCAGCTCCAGGCCTGCCTTCCTCAAGACGGCGGCGGTGCCCGGGATCGGGCCCTCGAGCATCAGCACGGGATCCGTGCCGACCACGGCCATCGCCCGGATCCGTGCCCTCGGCTTCAGTCCGAGCTCCTTCGCCTTGTCGAGCGACATGAGCAGCACCGCGGCCGCGCCATCGGAGATCTGGCTCGAGTTGCCCGCGGTGATCGAGTGGTCCGGGTTGAACGCCGGCTGCAGCGCCGACGTCGCCTCGTAGCTGGCGTTGGCGCGGATGCCTTCGTCCCGGGAGAACATCTCGGTCTGACCGTTCGAGACCTCGACCGGAAGGATCTGGCTCTTGAAGTAGCCCTTCTCCGTCGCCTCGCGCGCGCGGTGGTGGCTCTCGACGCTGAGCTCGTCCATCGCCTGACGCGAGATCCCGTACTTGCGCGCCATCAGCTCGGCGGAGAGTCCCTGGGGGACGAGGTCGTACAGCTCCATCAGCTCGGGCGGAAACGGCACGCCCGGCTGCATCGCGTTCGAGCCCATGGGCACACGGCTCATCGACTCGACCCCGCCGGCGATGGCGATGTCGCACACGCCCGACTGGATGAGGCTCGCCGCGAAGTGCACAGCCTGCTGGCTCGAGCCGCACTGCCGGTCCACGGTCGTCGCCGGTGTCGTCACCGGAAAGCCCGCGGTGAGCCACGCGTTGCGGCCGATGTTCAGGCTCTGCTCGCCGACCTGAGTCACGCAGCCGAAGACGACGTCGTCGACCTGCGCCGGCTCGATGCCCGCGCGGCTGACGACCTCTTTGAGGACGAGCGACCCCAGGACGACGGGGTGCACATCCTTCAGCTTTCCATTGCGACGGCCGATGGGAGTGCGAACGGCCTCGACGATGACTGCTTCACGCATCGATGAAAGAAGCCTCCTCTAACGACTCCAACGTCTCCGTGTCAAGCCACCGAGATTTGCCTGGCGATTCGATTTTTTTGGTTGTTGACGTGCTTTTAGGCGCCTGTTAACTTTCGCGTCGCCCCAAGCGGCTGAGTACGGTAAACCTGAGGATACCGAACGTCGAGTAGGTGGAAGGTCCGGAGCAATCCGGGATGGAAACCGAAAAACGCATAGGGGACTTCAGGGTAAACAGGAAGGTCTCTTGGGGCATTACTTCATTACTTTTCCCCAGAACCTCCACACGGGCCGCTTAATTCAAAAGACCCCTTTCCGAGGCCTTTGCGCAGGCTTTGTCCACAGCGTCGCCATCGAAGCGCGCACCCTTTTTCCGCAGCCTCCTGACCCCTTCGGCCAGCCGCGCCACCGGTTCGGGGTCCTCGTAGCGGAGCCAGTGATAGGCGTCCGGCGGCGTCGCGCCCGGATGGACCGCCAGGTAGGCGTCGACGACGATCTTTTCCACGTCCTTCAACAGGCCGCCCTCCACCAGAACGGAGAAGTCCGCCCCCCGCATGGCGTCGAGGAGCCGGGAAAGCTGCCGGCTCAGGCGGTTGGCGCCGGCTGGGCGGGCAAGGCGGGCAAGTCGTAGACGCTCGCGCGCAAGGTGCAGATGAAGGGCAGGTTGCGGTACAGCTCCCGGTAGTCGAGGCCGTAGCCGACCACGTAGTCGCTGGGGATCTGAAAGCCGACGTACCGGACCGGGACCGTGACCAGCCGGCGCATCGGCCGGTCCAGCAGTGTCGCCACGTCCAGGGAGGCCGGCTGCCGGCGGCGCAGCTCGTTCAGGACGTAGTCGAGGGTGAGGCCGGTGTTGACGATGTCCTCGACCAGGAGGACGTGGCGGCCCTCGATCGCGTAGTCGATGTCGCGGGCGATCTTGACCCGGTCCTTCGGCTGGGCGCCGGCGAAGCGCTGAAGGTCCAGGTAGTCGATCACGAAGGGGACCTTGATCTGGCGCGCGAGGTCGGCGAGGAAGAAGGTGACGCCCTTCAGGACGCCGACCAGCACCAGCGACTGGCCTCGGTAGTCGCGCGAGATCTTGCGGCCGAGCGCCCGCAGCCGCGTCTCCAGCTCGACGGGTGAGATGAGGATCTCGCCCACGTCCTCCTTGCGCAGGTGCTGGACCTCGAGCGCGCCGTAGCCGGCCTTGGCGAGGAGCTGCTGATAGTCCTTGCGGTAGAGGAGCCGGACGTTGAGCTCCGGGTAGAGCTCCCGCAGCATGCGCAGCTTGCGGTTCTTCGGCGTGACCAGTGACTGCTTCATCGTCGTCAGCTCGATGTAGAGGTCGTGCTCCGGGAGGTAGAAGTCCGGCGTGAACATCTCGGCCACGCGGGTGCCCTCCCACGCGATGGGGAAAGACACCGGCTCGTAGTGCCAGCGGATGCGGTAGTAGTCGAGGAAGCGCGCGAACTCCTGCTCGGAGGGATGCGCGAACTCGACGCGCGAGTGAGCTGGGCCTGTGCGGCGGACCAGGCGCGAGCGCTGCCTGACCGGGCGGCGCCACTTTTGCGGGATCGAAGAGTGGACGGACGACGCCAATGAGACGCCGCTGATTGTACGCTCCGACCTGGGGGCGTCTGAGTGAGCACAACACCCGCGCAGCGGATGGTCGCCGAGCAGCTGCGCCCGCACGGCGTGACCGACGAGCGCGTCCTGCAGGCGATGGCCTCGGTGCCGCGCGAGGAATTTCTCTCGGCGCGCATGCGGCGCCACGCGTATGAAGACCGCGCGCTCGCGATCGAGTGCGGGCAGACCATCTCCCAGCCGCTGGTCGTCGCGCTCATGATCCAGGTCGCGGCGCCAAAGCCCGATGATGTCGCGCTCGAGGTGGGCACCGGGTCGGGCTACGCGGCCGCGGTGCTCAGCCGGATGTGCCGGCACGTGATCACCATCGAGCGCGAGCCGGCGCTCGCTGAACATGCGTCCGACGCCCTGCGCCGGCTCGGCTTCGACAACGTCGAGGTCGCTGTCGGCGACGGCAGCCTCGGCTGGCCGGCCGGAGCTCCCTACAAGCCGCGCTTCAGCGCGTCGTAGGCCGCGTTGTAGTGCTGGTTGGCCTGGGCGACCAGGCTCTGGATCTTGGCGACCTGCGCGGCCGTGTACGTCGCCGGCGGAGGTTGGTTGCTCGTCGGCGGCGGCGCCGCGCCGACCAGCTGCTGGATCGCGTCTGAAAGCGTGTTGGCGTAGACCACCGAGTCCTGGTCGACCAGGATCACCTTCTTCAGCTCGGGGATGCCGGTCGAGGTGGTCGCCCGCAGGTACACCGGCTCGAAGTAGAGGAAGGAGTTGCCGATCGGCACCACCAGCAGGTTGCCCTGCTGCACCTGGGAGCCGGTGCTGTGCAGGAGGGTGAAGTCGCGCGAGATCGTAGGGTCCTGGTTGATCCGGCTCGCGACCTGCTGTGGGCCGAAGATGACGCGGTCCTTCGGCAGCACGTAGGAGACGTACTGCCCGTAGTTCGCGCCGTCACTGCGCGCGGCCAGCCACGAGACGAGGTTGGTCTTGTTGTGGGGGGTGAAGGGCATGATGAGCAGGAACTCGGGGTTCTGCTCGCCGGGCAGGCGGAACAGGACGTAGTAGGGCTGGACCGGCAGCGGCGAGCTGCCTGGAGAGGTCTGCGCGGTAGGGACGTCCCAAGCGTCTTCCTGGGTGAAGAAGACGTGCGGGTCGCTCATGTGGTAGATCGAGTAAACCGCGACCTGGACGCTGAACATGTCCTCGGGCACGCGGATGTGGGCGCGAATGCCGGCCGGCATCGCGTCGATGGGCTTGAACAGCGAGGGGAAGGTCGCCTGGTATGCCTTGATCAGTGGGTCCTTCGGGTCGACGATGTAGAAGGTCGGTGTCCCGTCGTAGGCGTCGATCACCACCTTGACCGAGTTGCGGATGTAGTTGATGGTGTTGTTGTTGACGCCGAAAGGCTGGGTCTCGGAGTACGGGTAGGTCGACGCGGTCGTGTACGCGTCCATGATCCAGTAGAGCTTGCCGTCGACGACGACGACGTAGGGGTCACGGTCGAACGTCAGGAAGGGAGCAAGCTCCTGCGCCCTGTCGCGGATGTTGCGGCGGTACAGCATCAGCGTCTTGTCGGTGACCTGGCCTGAGACCAGAAGGCTGAAGTCGCCGAGCTTCAGCGACCACAGCGCGCGGTTGAGCCCGTTCATCGGCACCCCGTGCGTCCCCGTGTAGCTTGTGAAGACGTCCTTGCCGCCCTGCGGGTAATCGAACTCCTGCGTGTTGGAGGGGGCCAGGCAGTAGTCGCCGTTCGGGACGTTCACCTCGCCGAAGTAGATGGCCGGCTGCGTGACCGGGATCGCCCCCGCGGGAGGCACGTCGCGGATCGTGTAGTCGGGAAGCCCTTCGCCGATGACCGCGTTGACCGGGCTGGCGGCCACGCCGTAGCCGTGCGTGTAGCCGAGACGCTGGTTGACCCAGTTCTTGGCCGAGTCCGGGAGCCGGGACAGGTCGAACTCGCGGGCGCTGATCTCGAGCTGCTGGTACTGGCCGTTGATGACATAGCGGTCCAGGTCGATGTCGTTGAACGTGTAGTAGGTGCGGAGCGACTGCTGCTGCTGGTAGGTGTCTTTCAGCGGCCCGTAGTCCCACAGCCGCAGGTTGTTGACCGTGACCTGGTCGTTCTGAACGTCCTTCAGCGTCAGCGGTTGGTCGCCGGTGAAGCTCGTGCTGCCGGTGACGTCGGAGAGTCCATAGGCCTTGCGGGTGAAGTCGATGCTGCGGGCGATGAAGGGCAGCTCGTACGTGCCGGCGTTCGGACCCGCGGACACTCCCTGGACGAAGCTCGGGTAGACCTGGCCGGCAATCGCGATCACGATCCACGCGCCCGCAGCGACGATCGGGATCCAGAGCCGGCGGATCCAGGCGTTGACGAGCAGCCCGCCGGCGATCACGATCCCCGCGCCCGCCTGGAACGTGTACAGGGGCAGCCGCGCGTAGACGTCGGTGTATGCGGCGCCGTAGACGACGCTGCTGTTGTGCGCAAAAAGAAGGTCGTACCGCCCGAACCACGCGGTCGCCGCCAGCGACACCGCGAACGCGCCGACCAGCATTGACAGGTGGGCGAGCCCGCGCGGAGTGGGGCGGAAGTCGAAGCTGTCGCCGCGCCACGAGTAGAGGGCGGCGACGAGAAGCACGGCCATGAAGTCGAGCGCCAGCGACCAGTTGGTCGCGGAGTGCAGGAAGGGCAGCGTCAGCACGTAGAAGGAGACGTCTTCGTGGAGGATCGGGTCGGTCGTGCCGGTCGGCGACGAGTGCAGGAACAGCGCTAGCGCCTGCCACTGCCCGGCCGCGCTGGCCGCCAGGATGGCCGCGACCACGGCCGCGGCGCCCAACGTGATCCAGGCCGCGCTGCCCCTGAGCGCCGACTGCCGGATGCCGACCGCGCGCAGCGCTCCTCCCGAGCGGATGCGCAGCGCGATCGCCACATTG
>WNGL01022967.1_pt1 | contig 14379 bp, 12 predicted proteins | sample 5400591 | NCBI WGS metagenome assembly WNGL01 (sample SAMN13153377, study PRJNA577476) | soil metagenome | isolation source: 80 cm soil or saprolite under Garry oak tree replicate 1 | place: USA:California | collected 2016-06-15
GCAAAGTCCGGCTTGAAGTCCGCGGTGGAGATGCATGAAAAGCTCCGCAAGGGTCCGCTCGCCGGACTGCGCGTTGGCCTCCTCCACGGACGGCTTGATGCCGATGAAAAAGAAGTCATCATGCGCCGATTTCAGCGCGGTGAGATCGACGTCCTCGTTGCTACAACCGTGATTGAAGTTGGAGTGGACGTTCCAAACGCAACCGTGATGGTAGTGGAACACGCTGAACGCTTTGGCCTCGCACAGTTGCACCAACTGCGTGGTCGAGTGGGCCGCGGAGCAGCCAGGAGCTACTGCATCCTGATGACCGGTGCGCGCGTCTCCGAGCAAGGAGAGGAGCGCCTGAACGCAATGGTTCGCACTCAGGATGGATTCGAATTGGCCGAGTTGGATCTGGCGATGCGCGGACCGGGAGAGTTCTTTGGAACGCGCCAGGCAGGCTTGCCCGACTTCCGCGTAGCCAACCTTGTGCGCGACCGGCAACTCCTTGAAATAGCTAAACACGAAGCGGAGAGGTTTGCCAACAGTGCGACCGCCGAAGGCACAGAAGCCGAGCGGGTGAGCGTGTGGGCGCGGCTTAAGGAAGCGTGGCAGCGCCGCTACGGGCTGGTGGAGGCGGGATAGAGCCAGCCATCAGACCAGCCGCGAGGCGTGCGATTCCTGCGGCCGCTCCACTGGAAATGTTTGAATCTCCAAGTCGATACTCGCGATTTCGCTATAGCTCTCCATTGGGCAGAGTCGCGTGCATTGGCACAGTTCCGTGAACCGAACGTGCCCGTTTTGGCTCAATTCAATTCCAGATGCGATCAGGATGCTGTAGATATCGATGCAGGCGTGGCGTTCAAACTCGAGCAGTATGTTCACCATGCCCGTGTCGGTTGCACCGCGGCTCAGCACCCACCCTCCACAGCCCAGAATCGCGCCCGTAAGCAGCTGTACAAGCCGGCCCGGCTCGTCCGTCGATACGGCTCTCATCTGCAGGGCCCATGGAACGCCGCCGGACTGCATCAGATCTCGAGAGGATGGCGCCTGTTTCATATCCGTTTTATCGGACGGGTTCGGGGGAACATGAAAAGTGTGCGGGAGTAAAACGAAGAGTGACCGGCTTCGCTACATCGAAAAGGTCGGACCGCCAAGTTCGGAAACTGCTGGATCAGACAGCCTCGCCGCAGGCAAATGATAGCTTGTTAAAGAGCATGATCGTAGGCAGCGGCATCGACATGGTAGAAATCGGTCGCATTCACCAATCGGTGGAGCGCTACGGTCAGAGATTTCTCAACCGTGTATACACCGCCGCGGAACAGGCATATTGCCTGCGCAAACGAAATTCCGCCGAGAGCCTTGCCGCACGGTTCGCGGCCAAGGAGGCCGGAGCTAAGGCGCTGGGAACAGGCATCAGCCGCGGAGTGAATTGGCTGGAGATCGAGGTGGGTCGGGAGCCCGGCGGAAGACCTACACTGCACTTCCACGGGCGGGCTGCCGAAACCGCCTCGCGGATGGGCGTGGCCCGCATAGCCCTTTCCATCACCCACACAGCCGACCTGTCGATGGCCAGCGTAGTGCTGGAGGACGGGACCTAGCAGCGTCTTTCGGCGCGCCCAAACCATCGTTCCATGGGCCGTTTTCTTGTTCTAAATAGTGCCTTTGCCGCAGGCCCAGAACGCTATGCGCAAGGCCTTTGCGCTCGGTAAACCCTGCCCTTTCTGCTATTCTCAAGGCGTCGAGGTCATTCGAGCCCCTACTTCATCGAGAGGATCGCCTTGCCAAGCCGCAAAGAGATTCAGTGGTCCCAGCTTCGAGTTGGCGCATTGGTCCTGGCGGCCATTTCCGTTCTGGTGCTCCTCATCTTCTTGATGTCTGCCTCGTCGGGCGGCCTTTTCGCCCACAAGCTGGTGCTGCGCTCTTATTTCCAGAATGCCGCAGGGCTCAAGAGTGGCGCTCCGGTGACGCTGGAAGGCGTGACCATTGGCAACGTGACCCGCATCCGCGTGGTGCCGGAGCGCAACCCCACCCCGGTAGAAGTAACCATGCGCGTCAGCGATCAATATCTCTATGACCTCCACGCGGATTCGACCACCTCGATCGCCCAGGCGGGCGTCCTTGGCGACAGTTACGTGGATATCAGCTCAGGCAATGCTTCCGGCCCCCCGCCGGCGAACAATGCCGAACTAAAAGCGATTCAGGCTCCGAGCATTCAAACCGTAATCAGTTCCAGCGAGGCCTCGATTCAGGAAGTTGCCAAACTGATGCGCAAGATTAGCTTGCTGATGGACACCCTCAATTCCAAGCAGGGCACGTTGGGCGGATTGATTAACGATCCGGCGTTTTACGCCAAAGTCAATCGCATCGCAGACAACCTGCAAAAGCTTACCGGATCGATCAGCGAGGGCGAGGGAACACTCGGCAAACTGGTCAACGACGACACGCTCTATACCCGCTTGAACTCGACAGTCGACAAGCTGGACAAGATAGCCAGCGGGCTTGACGAGGGTAAAGGCACCGCCGGCAAGCTGCTGCGAGACGACGCACTCTATAACAATTTGAACACCACTGTGACAAATGCAAACCAGTTGCTGGCGGAAGCCAATGCGGGCAAGGGCACGCTGGGCAAACTATCCAAGGATCCGGCATTTGCGCAGAAGCTGGACGACACCGTGACCCGTCTCGACAGCATCTTGACGAGCGTCGATGAGGGCAAAGGGACCATGGGGCAACTGCTCCACAATCGCTCCCTCTATGACCACACTGACCAGACCATGGAACAAGCGCAACAACTGGTCAAGAGCATCCGCGAAGACCCGAAAAAGTATCTCGTCATCCACTTGAAAATCTTTTGAGTTTGCCGCCTCGCCGCGACAACCCTGGTTGACGATCCTGGCTACAGTTTCCGGGAACTTTCTCCATAGCTGCTACGTTCTCTCTCCTAACACTGGAGGTCTCCGTGTTCCCCAAGCGCCTCGTTCCAGCAGCAGTTCTGTGCCTGTTCGCTGCCGCATTCGCCGTGTCCGTCGTCTCGCGCCCGTCCAGAACCGCAGAAGCCGCTTCCAGCCCTTCGCCAGCCTATGCGAACAACGGCGACATGTTGCCACCTGCGAACTATCGTGAGTGGATCTATCTCACCACCGGCATCGACATGAGCTACTCGCCCAAAGCCGCCGAAACGCAAGACCACTCGATGTTTGACAACGTCTTCGTTAACCCAGAAGCCTACCGGAGCTTCGTTGCCACGGGCACCTGGCCCGACAAGACTGTCATGGTTCTCGAGGTGCGGGGAGCGCGCACCAAAGGCTCAATCAACCAGCGCGGACACTTTCAAGACACAGACGTAATGGACATCGAAGTGCACGTGAAGGATGAGGCCCGCTTCCCCGGCAAATGGGCCTTCTTCTCCTTCGATAAGCCAACCTCGAACGGCACGCCCATTCCCGAAGGCGCACCCTGTTATACCTGTCATGCGGCACATGGAGCCGTTGACACTACATTCGTACAGTTCTATCCGACGCTGCTGCCGGTTGCGACGAAGAGAGCCACGTTGAGCGCGGCGTTTCTCAAAGAAGAAGCAGAACACACCGCCGCCAAATAGACCCCCGTAAAATCTCGCCAGGGACCAGGCGCGGCAGTCGGTCCGCAATGAATCCAAAAATGCCGGAAGGGAAAGCAGACAACGAATGATTCGCCGCAGCGACGACCGCGATCTGGAAACGATTTGGGCCATCATCAACGAGGCCGCGCAGGCCTATAAGGGGATTATCCCTGAAGATCGATGGACAGAACCGTACATGCCGTTGGAGAAACTGCGGCGCGAAATCGATGACGGGATTGTGTTCTGGGGGTACGAGGAGAACGGAACGCTGTTAGCAGTAATGGGCATTCAACTTATCCAGGACGTGACCCTGATTCGGCACGCTTATGTTCGTAACGAAAGCCAGAAGCTAGGCCTCGGGGGGAAGTTGCTTTCTCATTTGAGGGAAATGGCAAACGGTCCGGTGTTAATCGGAACGTGGGCGGACGCGGTCTGGGCGATTCGCTTCTACGAAAAGCACAACTTTCATTTGGTTGACGCGGAGGAGAAGGACCGGTTGCTGCGAACCTATTGGACCGTACCCGACCGCCAAATAGAGACCTCCGTGGTTCTGGCGGATTCGCGGTGGCGTGAAACTTAAAAATAATGCATTGAGCTAACCCACGCGCTTGCCGATTTCCTGTCCTCTGAACAACTTCCAAAACTCAATGAAACTCTTTAAGCGGACGACCTGGAAGAAATCGCTCGCCACTAGATAGAAGACTGCGGCGGCAGCCCACACCACCTGCAACGCATCGCTACCCAACTGATCGATGAAGGGCAATGGCGCAGCCGACAACACCATGGCCAGAACAAGGAGTGCCAGGTTAACGATCCCCATCACCATGCTGATTTCAACCAGCTTGCTCGTGAATGCCTTTCCCAGCCTCGGGCTTTGTCCAAGGGAGGAAGGCGCGGAGCGCTTTTCAAGCAGCATCATCAGCGGCGCAATTGAAACGGCCCAGCCCACCAGCGCCCAAAGCGTGAAAAATCCCAACGACAGAAAAATGGCCCACATCGAGTAGCCAATCAGGTCAGGCTCGGCATCGGTCGTGATGTGCGTGGCCGCGACCCATGCGATCGAGCGCAACCAGCCCCAGCACACAGCCGCAAATAGCGCTAGCCACGCGGCCTGCAGAATGAGCATCCCCACCGGCCGAAATGCAATGCGCGGTTCCAGACGTCTTAGAACGAGGCTACGGCCCAGGCCTGAGGCGACGATCCAAACCATCGCGGCGATCGGCGCGATCCAATGCAGTTCGCTCACAACATAAGGTCTGTATCGCCCGAATGCATCGCTCAGTTGCGCAGCAGCGATCCACGGATTCTGCGGATCGATGATCGTAAGCCCCGCCGCTTCCGGCGACAGCGCACTGAGAATATGCCGCGCCCGCACCAGGCAGACCACGAGGAACGGCACTCCGAAAACCCAACGCCACGCCACTTCGAGCGCAACGATGGAAGGTCGCCGGAATACCCAGCCCATCTGATCGACCAGCGTCTGGGTGCCGCGCACGGGCACGGACTTGAGGTCTGTCAATTACTTCACCACTAAATTGACGGCCCTGCCCGGAACTATGATGATCTTGACCACGTTCTTGCCCGCCGTTCGCGACTTCACTTTCTCATCAGCCAGCGCCGCTGCCTCAATGTCTTTGGATCCCGCATCGGCAGGCACTCGCACCACCGCGACCAGCTTCCCATTGATCTGCACCGGAATCTCCAGCTCATTCTCTTTCGCGAGACCGGGATCGCTCTTGGGCCAGGGTTGGCGGAGAGCTTTTCCCTCGCCGCCGAGCTCCTCCCACAATTCCGCTGCAAGATAAGGCGCGAACGGCGCCAGCAGCAGCACTAGAGTCTGCAGCAGTTCGTGCATAACCGGCGCAGGCACTTCCCCCGCCGCCAGTTGTGCATCTGCACCCTGAATCTCGTTTACCAACTCCATGATTGCCGCAACGCATGTATTGAAATGCCAACGGCCTTCAAAGTCCAATGTGATCTTCGCAGTCGTCTGATGCATTTTCCGCAGCAGTTTTAGCGCGACGCCACTCGGCGCCGATTGCAGCCCTGCACCTGACCGTGCCGTCAGCGCGTACTTCATCACGATGCGCCACACACGCCCAAGGAACCGGCTCACGCCCGCAACGCCATCCTCCTGCCAATCGAGATCGCGATCCGGTGGCGCCGCAAACAGCGCATACATCCGCGTCGCATCTGCGCCATAGCGGGCCACCATGTCATCGGGCGAAACCACGTTGCCCTTGTTTTTGGACATTTTAGCGCCGTCCTTAAGGACCATGCCCTGCGTGAACAGGCGCCGCGCCGGCTCGTCGTTTTCGATGAGGCCAAGGTCGCGCATCACCTTGGTCCAGAAGCGCGAATAGATCAGGTGCAGAATCGCGTGCTCAACGCCGCCGATGTATTGGTCGATCGGAAACCAATACTTGGCCATCGCCGGCTCGAACGGAGCGTTCGCATTCTTCGCATCTGTGTAGCGATAGAAGTACCAGCTCGAGTCGACGAACGTATCCATCGTGTCCGTCTCGCGCTTGGCTGGCCCGCCACATTTGGGACAAGTCACGTTGACGAAATCGGATACCCGGCCAAGGGGTGAGCCGCCCTGCTGCGTAATCGCAATCTGCTCCGGTAATAGGACGGGCAACTGCTCATCCGGGACCGGAACAATGCCATCGCGTACGCAATGAATCATCGGGATCGGCGTGCCCCAGTAACGCTGCCGGCTCACTCCCCAATCCTTCAGGCGAAAAATAACCTTGCCCTCGCCGAACCCCTTGCCCGCGGCCACTTCCTGCAGCTTCTTTTGCGCCGCTTCGCAACTCAGTCCGTTGTACTCGCCAGAATTAACCAGCACGCCCTCATACGAAGAAAACGGCAGGTCCGGTTCCTCCCCTGCGGAATCCGCCGGCGCAATCACGCGGCGCACCGGAATCGCGTACTTCTTCGCAAACTCGAAATCGCGATCATCGTGCCCAGGCACACTCATGATGGCGCCGGTGCCGTAGTCGAGCAGCATCCAGCAGTTCGGCAACCTGCTCCCTGAGACCTCCGTCAATCGAGGCAAGCGCCGTCACCAATGGATGCTCAGGAGCCAACTGCACGCTTGTCGCTCCGAAGATCGTATCGATGCGTGTAGTAAACACGCGAACCTTCTCCGCCCGGTTCTCGACCGCAAAATCGACTTCAGCCCCTTCGCTGCGGCCAATCCAATTGCGCTGCATGGTGCGCACTTTCTCAGGCCAGCCATCGAGTTTATCAAGTCCTTCAAGCAGTTCCTGCGCGTATGCCGTAATGCGAAAGAACCACTGCACCAGGTCGCGCTGTTCCACAATCGTGTCTTCGTGCCGCCAGCAGCGCCCGTCAATCACCTGCTCGTTTGCCAGCACTGTGGCGCACTCCGGACACCAGTTCACTTTACTTTTTTTGCGGTACGCGAGGTTCTTCTCATACATGCGCAGAAAGAACCACTGATTCCAGCGGTAGTACTCGGGCAGACACGTAGTCACTTCCGTAGCCCAGTCGAACGCCATGCCTAAGCGCCCAAACTGTCGCTTCATTCCCGCGATATTGGCCAAGGTCCACTCGCGCGGAGGCGTATTGTTTTTCAGCGCAGCATTCTCAGCAGGCAGCCCGAACGCGTCCCATCCCATGGGGTGCAGCACGTTGTAACCGCGCATCCACATATGACGCGCCAGCGCATCGCCAATCGCATAGTTGCGCACGTGGCCCATGTGCAACTGGCCGCTAGGGTAAGGCAGCATCTCAAGCACGTAGTACTTGGGCTTGCCGCTCGTTGCGGGCTCAGCCGCATACATTCCGGGGTCCGCGGCCCAGCGCTCCTGCCATTTCGATTCGATTGTCGCCGGGTCGTATCGAAGTTCTTTGTCGTCCGCCATAAACTTCTAGTGTAAACGGACGGGCAACATCACTAGACCCGGCAGGCTCGCGGCAATTGGAACCGGAATGGTCCCTCAAGTCCCAGGCGTCACTTCTTTGGGCGCGACTCTGGCGGCACGAGCCCCGCCACGCGGTAATAAACCACAAGCTGACCGTAGTGTTCTCCGGAATGCTCGACCAGGGACCATGCTCCGTCACCGAAGCGGCTTTGCTGATTCGCAAATGGATCGACGAAAAGATCTCCCATTCCGCTGTCCCCCTTGCTTTTGATGAGTGCAGCGCCATCCGCAAAGGCGGTTCGGACATACTCAACTATGGCCGCCTTGCTCTTGAACTCGGAGCGCTTCGGGTCGTCAGCCGGTGGTTTCAACCCCTTGACGGGATTGATGAAAAAGTAGTTCCCGCCAGCAGCATGCAGTAGCTGTTCCGCAAACGACCGTTGCGCCGGGGTGGGCTTGAAGTCGTATTTGTCCTCTGGGAAATCCTCCGCCATCGCGGTCAGCTTTCGACCAATATCGTTCCACGACTGAAGCAAGGTCTGAGACGGGCTGATTGGCGGCTTGGGTGCAGTTTCTTTCGTTGGCGCAGCCTGAGCGGCGGCAACATGCATCCCTAGTCCAAATACAAAAGCGAGAGCAAGCGTCTTGGCGAAGTTCTTCATGCAACGATCTCCTCCGAATCTGTGGAAACAGTCTAGCTGGAAGATTACGGCATGAACACAAAAAAACTGCACCAGAACCGGGTCCTGGCAAATCGCCCACATTCTTTTTGGCGGTTCAGCAAGCAGCCTACGCGCCCTCCGTCAGGCTCTTGAGCACCCGCACGTTTCGCTCCTCGTCGCCAGGTTCATCCACAGGCGTCTCGGCGATGAAAGCACAGTCTGCAAAACGGGGATCATTCAGCAGCCAGCGAAAAGGCTCGACGCCGATATTCCCTTGCCCGATATGCTCATGCCGATCGAGCTTCGACCCACGCACAGCCTTCGCATCATTGCAGTGCCACACGCGCACAGCATCTACTCCAAAAGTGATGGCAGCTTGCGTCATCGTATCTGCGTAGCCCTCAGGAGTCACTATGTCGTAACCCGAAACATGGGTATGGCAGGTATCGAGACACACCCCCACAGGCGCCGCAGCTTTCAGCCGCTCCACCAGTTCGGCAACCTGCTCGAAACTACCGCCCAGCGAACACTCCGAGCCCGCAGTGTTTTCGATAAGGATGTTGAAATCCGTTCCCTGCCAAGGCAGTCCGTCAATCGCCCGCGCAATGGACTCCGCTGCCAGCTTCAGCCCTTCATTGCGCGTTAGGCCCTTCCACGATCCCGGATGCAGCACCAGATATTCCGCTCCGAGCACCAGCGCGCGCTCAATCTCCAGCCGAAATGCATCAACGCTCTTCTCGCGAATCTCCGCAGTCTGGCTGCAGACATTCACCAGATAGCTTGTATGGATCACCAGCGGGCCAACGTTCAGTTCCGCGCGCAAAGCCCGCATCCGCACAGCCTGCTTCGGATCCACCTTCGGCGCGCGCCACATTCGCGGGCTCGACGAAAAAATCTGAAACGTGTTTGCGCCTATCTCCCGTGCCTTTTCAACGGCGTTGGAAGCACCGCCCGCCGTCCCCAGGTGAACTCCGATACGCTTTCCCATGCCCACAGTCTAATCGCTTAATCGGCCGCGTCCAGAAATCCGTGCCAGACCCACAGCACTGTCATCGTGAGCGGAGTCCGCCGCGGCGGACGCAGTCGAAAGCTTGCCCTGAGCGAAGTCGAAGGATCTGCGGTTACCTTTCAACTGCCGCGCCCAAGAAGCACCAAAACGAAATGGAGTTTCAGCCCCCGAGGTTCACACCAACTTCATCGCCTCCGGATCCCACTTGACCACCTTACCCCGCTCGATGCTGAGATTGCTCAACAGCGCGGCCCCCGCAGCACGATAGCCAAACACCGCATCCTCCTCGACCGGCTTGCGCGAACGCACCGACGCAAAAAAGTTCTTGAAATGGTCGTACTGGTCGCTGTACCCCGGCGGCGCCACATATTTTTCTGAGCCCACCGGCGGCGCCCCTTCCGGATGCTTCTTTGGATACTTCTTTATGTAATCGTCCTCGATCTGCGCCTGCATCGCCTTAGGAAATGTCTCGATGGTGAGGCCGGGCTCTTTTTCGCGCGGAACGCGGGTCACAGTCACTCCAGTCCAACCAATTTCCATCGAGCCTTCAGATCCGGTAAAGATGAGGCTTTCACTCTCTTCGCCGCCGTCCACAAAATTCACGTGCAGGCTCAGGTTGAATCCTTCCTTGTAGTCAAAAAGCCCCATCATCACGTCCTGCGCATCGCGCCCATCCTTCCAATAGCGCAGTGCACCGGTGGCCATACCTTGCGTAGGTCCGTGTGCTCCGGTGACGAAATGAGTCCCGCTGAAGAGATGCACAAACAGGTCGCCGGCCACGCCGCTTCCGTAAGCCTTCCACTTCCGCCACTGAAAAAACTGCTCGGCGCTAAACGGAATCTTCGGCGCCTTGCCCAGGAATCGCGGCCAATCGCAAGTCTCCGGCGACGCGTCCGGCGGAATCGTATAGTTCCACGCGCCCATCGACGAATTGCGATCCCAATACGCCGTCACCATGTTCAACTCGCCAATCGCTCCCGATGCCAGCAGTTCCTTAGCCTTTGCGTAAAGCACCGAGCTCACGCGCTGACTGCCGATCTGGATAATCCGATTCATCGCGCGGGCAGTCTCAATCATCTCCGGCCCATCGGAATAAAGATGGATCATCGGCTTCTCGCAATAGACATCCTTGCCCGCCTTCATCGCATCCACCGACGCCTGCTTGTGCCAGTGGTCGGGCGTGCCAATAATCACGGCGTCAATATCCTTGCGGGCCAGAATCTCGTTGTAGTCGCGCGTTGTAAATACGTCGTCGCCCCACAGTTCCTTGCTGCGCTCCAGTCGCCCGTTGTAGCAGTCCGCCACGGCAACCAGCTTCACGCCCGGTACCTGTACCGCGGACTTGGTATCGCCCATTCCCTGGCCGCCCGCACCAATCAGCGCAAGCTGGATGTGGTCGTTCGCTGCTACTGGCCGCGCCGGCTCGTCCTGAACGGCCAGCATATGCAGTCGCTTCCCCGTCACTTCGCTTGCCGAAGCTTTCCCTGCGAGCGATGCCGCTGATACTGCTCCGGCGATCTTAAGAAAATTTCTGCGATTCCAAATCTGCACATGTCCCCCGAAGATAGAAGGTTTCCGCCGCATACAAAGATACATGCGCGCAGCGGGTTTGACTTCCGGATACGATTTTCCTTTTTAAAGCCCGCTTAAACCAGACACCTAATCGTCATCATCCCGGCGGGCCTTCGCTTTGTGCTGCTGCGTCAGCATCGCAGGAACCGGCGCGCTGCCCATCGCATCTTTCCAAAGAATCACGTTAAGCTTCTGTGTATCCGCGCGGTCTGCATGACGAAAGTCCAATTTCATGCTCTCCTGCGCGCCGGGCGCCGTTTTTGCGTTAGCTGTGTAGATGAGTCCGTTGTCACGATTCGAGTAGTCCGCCTCAAAAGGCTGCTGATCGCCAGTGCCTGTAAACAAAGTCGAGATCAGCGAGCTGAACGCGTCGTTATTGTTCATCGGCGGCAACCCAAGCAGCGACTCCATCGTTCGCACGACGCTAACGGTGGAGTAGAAGCGGCTGTCAACAAACGGCGCGCCGCCAGCGCCGTGCGGAGAATATTTACTGATGACGAGCGAAATACTGCGATGCGCATCCACATGGTCGCCGCCATCCTGCGCATCGTCTTCCAGGATGAAGAATGCAGTGTCGTCCCAGAACGGTGAGTGAGAAATGGCATCGACGGCGCGGCCGACTGCAAGATCGTTATCCGCTACCGACGACTTTGGCGTCGGTTTTCCCGGAGTAGTCCCGGCAGTGTGATCGTCCGGCAGGCGAAGCATGACAAAATTTGGCATCGTGTCCTTGCCCTGCTGCTTGTCCGCAACCCATCCTTTCAGATGACGCAGAAACACTTCGACTCGAATCTGATCGGGCACGGCAAGATTGAAGTCCGGCGCCTCTGCCGCAAAATGCCCCGCAAGTTCCGGCTTCGTCGCAATATTGGAAGCAATCAGCGGAATGGGCCACGGCCATTTATTCACGCCTCCACCCCACTCGGCAGGCAAGGACTCGCCCGGCGCAACCGCCTTGCGTTCGCACGCCTGCCCCGGCAACACCGGCCCCTGTTGCGGATTGCTCGTTTTGGTCTCGTTGCAAAAAATGGAGGAGATGAATTCCCCAAAGTGGTAGTAAGTCTTCCCGTGTGCTGCGAGATCTCCCCACAGATAGCCGCTCGCTGGCTCGTTCACATCCGGAATCTTCTGCAGCAGGGGCAGTCCTTCAGCAACAACGCCCTCGAAGTCGTATGTGCGCTGATTCCCGCGATAGGCCTGCTGCCACGTCTTCTCCAGATAATCCGTACCGATCGCCGCGTTGGACCAGACATGCCCGTCGCCCGACACTTCTCCCGAGTCGTAGAAATTGTCGAGAACGCCAAATTGCAACGCCAACTTATGAATGTTCGGCGTGATCTCCGCTCCGTACATGGTCAGACTGGAGTCGCCATTGCCCACGGGCTTGCCGTCCAGGTTCAAGTCTCCAAGTATCTGATCGTACGTTCGATTTTCCTTGATGACGTAGATGACGTGCTTGATGCGATCGGAGCTGCCGTTCGCGAATGCAACCTTCTCCGCCGCCGCCTTCATTCGATTCGACTCCATCACGACCGCCGTCGACTGCGCCAGGCCCTTTTCCATCTCACTCGCATCCAGCGCGGCCAGCGAACCATAGAGCAAAGTGGCGATATACGTCGTTTTCTTCAGTGGCCAGATTGCCTTCGCGGACTCCGTCTCTGCCCGCTGAATCGTCCTGTTCGGCCCAGTCCCCTTTCCTTTCGCGGCCGCAACGTACAGCATTCCGCCGGAAGACGACGGCAGAAATGCCATTGACATGGGCATCCACTCAGTGGGAACAAACCCGATCGGCTCGACCATCCCCTGCTTTGCAGCTTTAGGAGTCAGCTTGCTCGTGTCAATCACTGCAACCGCATCGCTGGCCGCGTTTGCGACATAGAGTCGTCTGCCGTCCGCATTGAGCGCCACCGCAACAGGCTCGGCTCCAAAGTAGCTCTGCCCCGGCAAGCGCGTGTCGAAATATCCCTTCACTGAAAATTGACCCGCGCCCACATTCACCGCCGTGACCACATCGCGATTGGCGAGCGCAACGTAGAGCGTTTTGCCGTCCGGGGCGAGCGTGAAGGCGCACGGATGCGTTCCTGGAGCTATTGGGCTCGATGGCTTCAGCAACGTCAGCTTCCGCCCCACAGTGTTGTTTGCGAGATTCAGCTCGACAATCTCCGACGCATTCCACAGCGCGACAAACGCGCGCCTTCCATCCTTCGACACTTCCAGCGCGATCGGATAGGTGGAAGGAACCGCATCGCTCTCGGCAAGGTCGAAGCGATGCTCGATATCCCCAGTCGCCGCGTCGATAAGCAAAACATCGTCAGACAAATTACCGGCGACCAACAGCTTCTCAGCGCCCGCGCTTCCGATCACCGCGATAGCGGCGGGGAACGCCACTCCCTTGTCGCCATCCTTGTCGCCAATAAGCTTGGTCTTGCGTCCAGGAGCGAGTTGCTGAAGCGGCAGGCGAATCATGCGCTCAGACGCAATTTTGCCACCGGCGAAGCTATAGACGAGCACACCGCTGCCAGTGTTGACCAAGCCGCGAACAGGTGCGTCTTTACCGAGCGGATCGGTAGTTGATCCGATGCTCGCGTAGAGATGGCTGCCATCGTGACTAAACGCCAGTCCGGAGTAGAGCGTCTGCTTGGCATGAATCAGACTGCTCGTAGTCCGACTCGAACGTCCCCAGCCCGGCATTAACGGTGACCACGTAACGGCCATCCAGTGAGACCGCCATCGACATGGGCAGGCTGTTGAGCCGCTGCGGATGCCCCGGAACTGGCTCGATCAACTGCTTGCTCGTCGGCAAGTCGATGGTTTGCGCTGAAACAACCTGTGGTCCACAAAAGAGAAAGACGCCGGCAACGGTAAACAAAGCCCCGATTCGCATGGCAAAAAGATAACAAATAAGGCCGGTTTGTGGGTTACGCCGCGATGACAAGTACCGCAGGATGTGTGCGCTCGCAGCTTTAAATCACTCCCGGCGGGTGCCGCATTCCCAGCCTCCTGTAATAATCATCGGTATGCAAACGGTAGTGACGGCGGAGAGGCTGTGGGATGGAACAGGTCTCCACGACCATCCGCTGGTTCTGATTGAAGACGGACTGATCGCCTCCATCTCCAGCCGCGCATCGTCCTCGGTGCCGGGTGGCGCGCGCATTCTCGACTTCCCCGGTGCAACCCTTGCCCCCGCGTTTTTCGACGTGCACATCCACGGATCTGCAGGACACGACGTAATGGAGGCCACGCCGCAGGCTCTCGACACGATGGGTCGCTTTCTCGCCTCGCGAGGCACGGGCAGCTACCTCGCAACAACCGTGACCGCCCCACTCGACGCAACGCTACAGGCGCTGACCCGCCTCGCGCACCTGATCTCAAAGCCGGCAACCCCCGGCCACGCAGACCCGTTGGGCATTCATCTTGAAGGGCCGTTTCTTTCGCACAGCAAGCGCGGCGTGCAGCCCGCCGAACATTTGCTCGCACCCGACATTTCCATCTTTGACCGCATGTTCGACGCCGCCGAGGGCCACATACGCCTGATGACCCTGGCCCCCGAGTTACCCGGCGCAGCAGAATTGGCAGCCCACGCAACCAGTCGCGGAGTTCGCGTTTCCGTAGGCCACTCCAACGCCACCGCCGCTGAAACGAGCACCTCCATCGCTGCCG
>WNGL01006015.1_pt1 | contig 14376 bp, 24 predicted proteins | sample 5400591 | NCBI WGS metagenome assembly WNGL01 (sample SAMN13153377, study PRJNA577476) | soil metagenome | isolation source: 80 cm soil or saprolite under Garry oak tree replicate 1 | place: USA:California | collected 2016-06-15
TATCGCCTTGTTCGAGCGTGACTATGCGGAGCCGCTGGGGTTCCAGCGCGAGTACGCGCGGAAACTCCAGCACTGGTCGCTGCCCTACCCGGACATCACCACGTGACGAGGGCCGGTGAGCGGGCGAGTCAACCTGGTGGCTGTAGTGCACCATTGTGGTAAGGAGAAAAGAGTGTGACTGAGAGACTTTTGACGACGGTTGTGGGAAGCTACCCTCAACCAGAGTGGCTGGTTGATCGCAAGAACTTGCAGAACCGATTACCGCCGCGCATCCGGGCACGTGAAATCTGGCGCATCCCTGAGCCGCTGCTGCAACAGGCCCAGGACGATGCCACCCTGCTCGCCATTCGTGACATGGAGCGTGCAGGCATAGACATTATTTCTGACGGGGAGATACGAAGGGAGAGTTACTCCAACCGCTTCGCCACTGCATTAGACGGGATGGACCTTGATAACCCGGGGGTGGCCCTGGACCGTACAGGCCACCCCAACCCTGTCCCGCGAGTTGTCGGCCCGATCCGACGCTTATATCCGGTTGAAGTGCGCGACGTTGAGTTTTTGCGACGCAACACTGACCGCCGCATCAAGATCACCGTGCCAGGCCCTTTCACTGTCACCCAGCAGGCGCAGAATGACTATTACCGTGATGAGAAAGCGCTGGCATTGGATATCGCGGCAGCCGTCAATGAGGAGATCAAAAGCTTGCAGGCCGCAGGAGCCGACGTGGTACAGATTGATGAACCGTATCTGCAGGCGAGGCCGGAGAAGGCCAGGGCGTACGGGGTAGAGGTCATCAATCGGGCGCTGGAAGGAATTGAAGGACCAACTGCACTGCACCTCTGCTTCGGGTATGCCGCTATCGTTCATGACCGACCTCCCCAGTACTCATTCCTCACGGAGCTGCGTGATTGTGTTGTCAGGCAGATTTCGATTGAGGCGGCTCAACCACGCCTTGATCTCTCGGTCCTCCGCCAATTCGCACAGAAAACCATCATTGTGGGCGTCTTGAATCTGGGCGACATGGAGGTGGAGACGCCGGAGATAGTGGCCGGGAGAATACGTTTGGCCTTGCAGTATGTAGAGCCGGAGCGCCTGATCCTGGCTCCGGATTGCGGCATGAAGTACCTGCCACGCGAAGTAGCCTTTGGCAAGCTCTGTGCGTTGGTTGAAGGAGCCAGGATTGTTCGACAAGAATTGTAGGGATGTTCATCAAACTTGAGAGCTGCTTCCCATCTCTTTCCTAAGCCTGCTTGCAGCTTCCGAGCAGCACGAACCACGCGCCGTATCGTCTCATAGGAGACGGTATACTCTGCGGCTAGCTTGCGAAGTGGTTCGCCCTGCTCAACACGACGAAGCACGGTCGGCCATTCAGATGGAGGGATCTTCCAGCGAGGATGTTCTGTCCCTGGATGACGTTGGGGACGAGAGACAACCAGAGGATCACCAGAAGGATCTGCAGAGGTAGAGCTGGACTTCGTGTTGTAAACAGGGATAGCTTCTCTCTGAGAACAGAGCTTTTCAAGAGAGATGCGTGCCAGGTGCGACCGATGGGTCGATGCCCGTCGGTTCCGGTTCGATTATTTATTCAACTCTCTAGTATTATTAGAACATTAGTTCTATTAGCCTCGGCGTCTCCTCCCGGTGCTGGCTCTCTGGTACAGCCATTAGATATGATGGATCATTCGAATAGCCCTTGCGAACTTGTTTCGGGCTGGTTTTACCCTTATTCGACCGTCTAGACAGGCTGCTTCATCCTGTCGCTCCCCACCCCAATCTGCGATGGGTCCAGTCAAGATGACAAAGCTGTGCCAGAGAGAGCATGAAGAAGAACAAGAGCAAGAACACATCAACCGTCATAAGGATCCTCATCGCTTGAAATGTGGAGCATGAGGAAGATGAAAAGGAAGGATCATCAGGATCAAGCGGGATGGTCAAGCGGATAGGAGCGCAGGCTGAATTATCCACCATCCAGAGAGGGAGTAAACTGTGCTCGATCAAGGGTTGTTTTTTGCACAAGAATCAGGTACGCTTCCAGAAGGGCATACATATCATGGAGGCGAGAGAGTTCATGACACCTCACTCACGAGTGATCCGTGCCGCTGTGGTCCAGGCGGCACCGATTGCATTTGACCGAGAGCGGACCCTCGAAAAGGTGCGCACACTGACTGGAGATGCTGCCAGCCAGGGGGCACACCTCGTGGTCTTCCCAGAAGCGTTTGTTTCGGCCTATCCTCGTGGTCTCAGTTTCGGTGCGGTGGTCGGGGATCGCTCCCCCCAAGGACGCGAACAATACCGTCGCTACTGGGAAAGTGCCGTGGATATTCCGGGCCTGGCCATGGAGGACCTGGCTCGTAGTGCGGCGCAGAGTCACGCCTATCTGGTGATCGGCGTGATTGAACGCGGCGGTGGGACCCTCTACTGTACCGTCGTCTTCTTTGCTCCCGACGGTTCCTACCTGGGAAAACATCGCAAACTCATGCCGACCGCTTCAGAACGACTCATCTGGGGCTTTGGTGACGGCTCGACCCTGCCGGTATTCGATACGCCCATTGGGCGATTGGGTGCGGTGATTTGCTGGGAGAATTACATGCCACTGCTGCGCATGACGATGTACAGCAAGGGCATCCAACTCTACTGTGCGCCGACAGCCGATGGGCGGGATGGATGGATTGCTTCCATGCAACATATCGCGCTGGAAGGCCGCTGTTTTGTCTTGTCCTGCAACCAGTTCGCACGCCGCTGCGACTATCCAACCCCCTACGACACACCATTTGGTGATGAACCAGAGACCATCCTTTCGCGTGGTGGCAGTTGTATTGTTAATCCCCTGGGACAGATGCTCGCCGGTCCCAACTTCACGAGTGAAGGGATTTTGACGGCGGACCTGGACCTGGGAGACATCGCACGTGGAAAATACGATTTTGATGTCGTCGGACACTATGCGCGGCCTGACGTCTTTCGCCTCCACGTGAATGAGGAACCTCAGCCTGTGGTCGTCGGAGTGACCGATCCAATACGCATCGAGTGCCAAGAATAAAAGGTTTCCTGGCGGCGAGGCAAGAGGGTTCTGTTGCAAAAAGGCCGAAGCTCTGGCACACTCTGCTTTCTTTCGGGAACATCCGAGGAGTTCCCTTCATGAGCAATGCAAGTCAGTTCAAATGGTGTCATTTTTAATGAGATATCATTGCTCCCGATTCTGACGTACGCTACCGAGCCGGTCTCCTCTATCTGCTCAGTCAGGCAGCCGAGGATGGGCACTGCTTTGTGCCAGAGCAGAAGCTGGTGGAGGAGGCCACCAAGCAGTTAGGCCTTCCCGAATTTCCGGTAGACCCGGACCGTGTCGCTGGACTGATTGCGCAGATGGCCGAGACCCAGCAATTGATCGTCGAGCCAGGGTATGGAGACCTTGCAGACCAACAAGTGTGCTACGCACCTGCGTTTTACCATACGGAAGTGGCCTTAGCCTCACGTCTGGCCACCTTTGCCCGCAGCCCTGTTGCAGTGGACGTGCCGCGGGTAGAGCGCTGGATTGATGGCTACACCCAGAAAAAGGGCATGGTCCTCTCCGAGGAGCAACGGCGAGCGGTGCTTCTCTCGGCCTCTTCGCGCCTGCTGGTGCTCACGGGAGGACCCGGCTGCGGCAAGACGTTCACGACCAAAACGATTGTCGCCTGCTGGCCTTTGATCCCAAGACGATGCAGTTTCGTCACCACGAGGACAACCCACTTCAAGCCCAGGCCATAGTCGTCGATGAAGCGTCCATGCTGGATCTCTTCCTGGCTCATTCCTTCGTCAAAGCCATTCCTCGTGAAGCCCAGGTGGTGTTCGTGGGGGATATCGATCAACTGCCCAGTGTGGGGCCAGGCATGGTCTTACAGGATCTCATCACCTCCGGGCAGATCCCGGTCGTCCGACTGACCGAAATCTTCCGCCAGACGGCCGAGAGCCACATCGTCACCAATGCCCACCGGATCAATGCCGGTCAGTTCCCGCATCTCACCCCGACCACCAAGTTCGCCGAGTCCGATTGTCTCTGGTTGGAAGCCCCAGAGCCGCAACTGGGAGCAGAAGGGATTGGGCATCTGGTACGGGAATACCTGCCCAGGCACGGCATCGATCCGGTGCACCAGGTGCAGGTGCTCTGCCCGACCACCCGTGGAGAGGCTGGCACCCGCCAGCTCAACAGTCTGCTCCAGCAGATTCTCAATCCGGCCAAGGCAGGGAAAGCGGAACCTTCCCGCCGTGGCGTGTCGCCGGCAGCATCCCATTATGTATTCGTGTGTACAGCCAGTTTCGGTAGACCGCCAGTTCTTGGGCTAAGCCAAACATGGTCCATTGTCCCTCGACCTTGGCTTGGGTCTTGAATTGCTCGGTCAGGGAGATTTGTCCACGTGCTCGTCGGATCTCCCCCACCAGCGAGGCAGGAAGGCTGTGTTGCAAAAAGAAAGTTGATCTGCTAATACTCTGTTAATGATGATTTGCAAGATGCTCCTTTGAAGAGGAGGGCTTCTTTTTCTCAAGTGAGGGGTAGAGGCGCTTGAGTTTGATACGCGCATCTGCAGTGGTAAAGCGCCAATTGACGGTGATGGCTTCCTCATTGCGACGCTGTTGCCAGGCTTGGACTTCTCGATCCAGTTCCTCCCGTGTTCCGATGCGGCGTGAGAGACACTGGTGCGCTAGGGGCGACAGTTCAATCTCAGCCATATTCAACCAGCTCCCATGCACCGGTGTATAATGGATTTCCAGCTTCTGCAGGATGCGGCGCGCATCGGCTGGGGCAAAGGTCTGATACAAGGAGGACGGCGTATGGGTGTTGAGGTTATCCATAACCAGCACCAGTTCCTCAGCTGTGGGATAGTGCACGTCGACCAGTTCGCAGATGAAATGGGCAAGAGTCCTGGCTGGTCCGATGCTCGGCGACTTTCACCTGCCGCTGTCCTGTCAGTGGTTCACACGCCAGGAAAATCTTGCCCATGCCTGCTGCTTCAAACGTGTAATCGACACGCTCAGGCTGTCCTCGTTGCATGGACAGGCTCTCTGGCTTGTCAAGGAGGAGCTGTTTCGCGCTTTCATCCATATAGATCTGCGGAAAGCGTGGGTCATAGGGACGAGTGTAGACCTCCAACACATCCTCCATGCGCCAGACAAATGCGGCGCTCGCCTCAGGCGGGATACACCAGCACTGTTTGAGCCACGGCTTCAGTTCGTTTTTTTCAGCACCTTGCGCACGGTTTCATGGCCGACGTGCTCCACATAGCCCAGTTCTACCATACAATCAGAAAGCCTCCGCAAGGTCCAGCTCGCCTGGCCCGCAGGACAGGGACTATAGGACAGGGCGATAAGATGAGCTTCTTGCTCTCCATCCAAGGCTCGTGCTCGCGTTTGCGTATGGAGGCGGTGGTTGAGAGCATCATCTCACCCGTTGGGAACATCGCGCTCGCGAATGCGGATCACGGTGGAGCGGCTCATCGGTCCATCGGGGGCCTGGGGCGTGGCGATCGATCTTGAGGAGGATACGGGCATGGGCGAGTTTCCGCACTGGCGCGTTACCTTTGGCAATCAGTTGCTGCAGGATAAAACGCTGTTCTTTACTCAACTCCACTTCGTACTTGTGTAGGCGCTCTTGCATTTTTCTCTCCTTGAACTTTGAGGTGAACTATTCTTAAGCCCAAGGATACCAGCTTCTCTCTTCTGTTGCAAATCTCCCTTGACAGAGCAGTAAGCTCTGCTTCTCTTCAAGAAAACAGAGGAGTTCCCTTCATGAACAAGCAGAATCCGTTCACATGGCGTCATGACGAAGCTGACAGCATTTTGCTCTGCGTGCGCTGGTCCCTGAGGTATGCGGCTCCGCTCTCGCGACCTGGAAGAGATGATGCGGGAACGGGGACTCGAGGTCGATCACACGACGATCTCTCGCTGGGTGCAGCGGGATGCTCCTGAACTCGACAAACGCTGCCGACCACATTAAAACCCATCCGGTCGCGGAGCAGGCGATCCACGCTCCTGCTTTGGCTGGTCCGAAAACTATCACGCCAGTCTCTCGGGTGATCAATGTCGACAGGCATGCTGCCTATCCCAAAGCCATTGCTGACCTCAAAGCGGCTGGGTTCCTTCCCGAGCAGGTCGAACGAGAGACCAGGTCAAATACTTGAACAATCAGGTGGCGCAAGATCATCGCTTCATCAAGCGGCTGATCAAGCCCGGGATGGGCTTCTTTTCTATGGAAACGGCAGAGCAAACCTTGCAGGGGTTCGAGGTGATGAACATGATCAGGAAGGGGCAGGTGAGAGGCGTGGGCAAAGGAGACATCAGCGGGCAGGTCATCTTCATCGCCCGCCTGTTTGCAGTGGCTGCCTAAGCCCAACAACAAGAGGAGCTGCACGCTCATCGTGTTGCCCCAAGATTTTTGCAACACAACCCGGCAGAGGATGGCACAGCACCTCCCGCACTGTCCAGCGCCGGTTGGTTCTACCCGCTGCCATAGCTGGAGTACACTGCCGGTAGCGTTGTGCCAGACGTTTGCCACCCCGTTCTCGTGGCTGAACGAGCGCCACCCGTAAAGATGTATGGGGTCGCACAACATGATAGGAAGCTCGCCACCATTCCAGATGGGCCAAGAGTTGTGGAGCGAGCTTCGCCGTGGCCCAGGTGCGACGCGCCAGCGCTGATACCTCATGGCGGACAATGAGATTCACCCTCTCGATACAAGCGGTGTTCAGTCGTCCTGAGAGACCCAACGACGGCCCGGCGACCGTAAGAGCGCCGCCTGTCCCGAGGCGCATCACGTGCGTGCCCCGCAGCAGCTTGCGCCGCCGGGAGCTTTTCTTCACCTGACCAGAGAACAGCCCCGCCGCCACCTGCCACTGGGACACTTTCCGCCCTTGACGAACCACCTCAAGCCACTGGCCAACATGAGCCGGGAGACGCAGAGAAGTACACATTCAAGCCATCACTCGTGAAGAGCGGGAGACAGCCGGGAGCCAGGATCTATCGCAGGAGTGGATGAGCATGTGTGCCGCATTTGGTGTGCGGGGACCCAGATGGAACGACAGGAATACTCTTCACCGGGGGATTGTCAAGCGGTTAGGAGGGAAGGATGAATTATCCACCATGGTGATGTAAAGCACGGCTGTCAAGTGGTTCATGCATTTGACGCTATTTGTAAAGAACACCATGACCAGTTTTGCTACTATAACATGGCGCACATATACCTGGGATAGCTTCTAGAGCGGCATCATTGTTTACCGTAGAAAGTGGCGGAAAGCCGAGAGAAAAAGTGGATCTGTCTGGGACCGTCTTCAGAGAAAGCCCAGACTGGAATGACGAGCATCCATCTCTTTGCCACGTTTAGATCGTGTTGGAAGACGCGTGTTTGTCAATGCGCTGTGGTAGTCCTGCGTGGCAAGATGAGCAAGATAGAAGAAGTTTTTTTCTGGTCCGCATGCTATACTTCTCAAAGACCAGACGACCAGAGCCATAGACCTGATGCTGAGAGAGGAGCATCAGACAGATGAAGCAGGATGAGAAAGGCGGAAAGCGATCTGCCGGTGAAGTTGGCTCAGCCTGCACGCCGGGCGCTTGTTGGGGCGGGCTCCAGACACCTCGCCATATGATGCTGGAAAAGGGTGGGCAGTCAGATTGAGCAAAAAACCGGAACAGGAACGCGGCGTTTGACGCGCCCGATGCGAGGAGCATCATGGTCGGTGTGAGATCTGGCAGAACTGGCTACAATAGGTGCATGAATTCTGGCCATGTTTGTAGGAGAGCACGATTCGAGAAGTTTTTTCTGATCGACTTGTCGTTTCCTGTTTCTACACGACATGTGGCAAACAGAAAAAGGAGAACAGAGGTTCTGTAATCTGGTGAATGAAAGGAGTCTGCACATGCCTGAACTGCACACCTTGCTGACTGGCCTCGTGTTCGGTGAGTCGCCTCGCTGGCACGAGGGCCGTCTGTGGTTCTCGGACTGGGGCGCTCAAGAAGTCATTGCCGTCGATCTCTCTGGCAAGAGCGAAGTCATCACCCGCATCCAGTCCTTTCCCTTTTGCATCGACTTCCTGCCCGATGGGCGCCTGCTTGTCGTCTCGGCGCGCGATCGACTGCTCCTGCGCAGGGAGTCCGACGGGCGGCTTGTGACCCATGCGAGCCTTGGCAGCCTCTCTGACCGTCCTTGGAACGAGCTCGTCGTGGACGGTCGGGGCAACGCCTACCTCAACAACATCGGCTTTGACTTTCCGGGCGGCGAGTTCGCCCCAGGTATCATCGCTGTGGTCACCCCTGATGGCTCGGCCCGGCAGGTCGCCGATGGTGTCGCCTTCCCCAATGGCATGTGCGTTTCGCCCGACAACGCGACGCTGATCGTGGCCGAGTCCTATGGCAAAAGACTCACGGCTTTCGACATCGAGGAAGACGGCGGCCTGTCGAACCGGCGGGTGTGGGCCGACCTGGGCGACGGCGCCCCTGACGGCATTTGCCTCGACGCGGAAAACGCGGTCTGGTACGGGGACGTTCCAAACCAGAGGTGTGTGCATGTACGCGAAGGTGGCGAGGTGCTGCAGACCATCGAGCTGGACCGTGGTTGCTTCGCTTGCGCACTCGGAGGCGCTGACAAGAGGACGTTGTTCCTGGTGGCAACCGAGTGGCGTGGCCCTGAGAACCTGGCAGACCAGGCACGAACAGGCCAGATCCTCACCACCTGTGCACCCGCACCGGGCGTCGGGTGGCCGTAGCGCAAGAGCAACGCGGACACACACGTCACCAGTTCTGACTTCCGTCTCGCGAAGTCACGCACATAACCGAGGAGGTATTGAAACCATGAGAAAACTCATCGTCCTCTCTTTCATAACGCTTGACGGCGTCATGCAAGCTCCCGGCGGGCCAGAGGAAGACCCGACTGGCGGCTTCACGTCTGGCGGGTGGACTGTTCCTTACTTTGACGACTTTCTGGGCAAGACCATGACCGAGCAAATGAGCAGGCCTTTTGACTTATTGCTTGGCAGGAAGACGTATGAGATATTCGCGGCGTACTGGCCGTACCAGAAGGACCCCGGTGCGGCCGGACTCAATAACGCAAAGAAATACGTTGCCTCAACAACACCCCTCAAGCTCGACTGGAGCAATTCTACGCTCCTATCTGGCGATGTTGTCCAGGAGATCACAAAGCTCAAGAAGCAAGACGGGCCTGAATTACAAGTCCACGGCAGCGGTACCTTGATCCAAACGCTTTTGAAGCACGACCTGGTGGACGAGCTGTGGTTGAAAATATTCCCGATCACGCTGGGCATGGGCAAGCGCTTGTTTGCCGAAGGCACGACTGCGGCAGCATTTACCTTGCGTGAAGCGCAAACGTCGCCGCGCGGCGTCATCGTCGCCTCCTACGACCGCGCGGGAGAAGTACAAACAGGATCGTTTGCCTGATCGTTCACGATCAGGCAAAAACAAAGGTCATCCTTCCAATGCCACGCCACATTCTATGAGAGAGCCGATTCCCTGAAGGCGCTTGACAGCGTGGCAAGTTATCTGGAAAACGGTGATTTTCAGTCGATAAATGACAATGCTAGTCGTTCTTGCAGCTACCACAATCGGTTCTCCTCAACTTCATCAAAAGCCGCAAAGTCCCCTGGTTTGCAGATGAGGAAAGGGGTATTCACCTCAACCGAAGAGACCTGCTGGCGGCTGATATTGGTAATCTGGACAGTCAGAGGAGACGTTGGTCTACCTCCCTTTTAGCGCATCAAATACAGCCAGAGGAGACGAAGAAAGTAGATGCTCTTCACTTTCCTCCCTCATGCAATCACGCCCACCCACCGTGTTCTGTTTTTTAATAACATATGTGTCTCAAACCAACCGGGTTTCTGCCTCTTTTCAGCATCTCTCTCTGTCTTCTGGAAGCAGATGGATGTGTTTTCCTTTTTCTACTACACTCTGCTTGCTTGTATGATACCAACGCAAAAAGGAAGATTATTTGAAGCGGTTCTGATTGGCAAACAGATCAGATATACGAGGCGAATAAAAGAGATCAACCAGGAGAGTCTAGCAAAACAAGTAGGAGGATCTACTGGCTAGATTGGCAGGATAGGTTATGCTTGAGCGTGATCTAAGCAAGGAAGAAACAAATTAAAGTTGGCGCTCCAGACACAGCATCTGTCCCGTATCCCGTCCTGGATCATAAATTTTGAACCCAAGATGTTGCCAGAACGCCCGCCCCGAGGGGTTGTATTTCCAGACGGCCAGACGCAGCATCGTCCAACCTTTCTCCTCACGAAAATACTCGACCAGACGATTGAAGGCCTCTGTTCCCAATCCCTGTCGATGATAAGCACGATGAATAAAGAGGGTGCCGAGCCAGCGAGCTCCATCAGCAGGATTTCGCTCGAGGTAGCGAGCAACGCCAACGGCCTCTCCCGTCTCCTTCAGATAGATTCCCAACATATACTCTCCAGGAGTGCTTTGTACCTGCTCCCAGTCATGGTGCAACCTCTCAAGGTCATATTGCATCGTTTCTCCCTGGGAGTCATTTGAGGCCTGCATGACCTCGGTATTGGTGAGATAGATGGGCAGCAAATCGGGCAAGTCGTCCTCGGCCACTTCCCGCAGGCGTAAACGCTGGCTTTCAAGCTCAAACATACGTTGCCTCCCTTTTGGGTGTATACCTGAGTATAAGAAACATCTACAACATAGAAGCTAGCTGACTCGTAGAAGAAGTGACAAACGGACTAATACATCGGAATGAGTTTTTCCCGATTTAGAGCCGCGGGCAAAGCCGGCTTTGCAAAAGCAAGAAGCCAGGAGGGAATGCGTGAACCCGATTATCTCATTCTTCAACCTCATCTTTACCTATCCCATCTTTAATGCTCTCATGGTACTCTATCACTTCTTCGGTGATTTTGGCCTCTCGATTATCGTCCTGACCCTCGTCATTTACCTCTTGCTGCTCCCTCTGACCCGTCGGCAACTCCGGTCGATGAAGGCCACGCTTGCCCTGCAACCAGAGCTGACGGAGATACGCAGGCAGCATGCAAAAGACCTGCGAGCCCAAAATGAGGCGATACAGGCGCTTTATAAACGGCACGGAATTACCCCGACCTCTCCCTACTTGCCACTCCTGGTTCAGGCCCCCATATTCATCGGCCTATTCTCGGCATTGAATATTGTACTCAACCACGCAAAGCTTGCTCATCTTAACAGCATCATCTATCCATTCTTGCCCCAGCTCACGAGCCTGCCAAATATCGACCTCAACTGGTTTACTGCGTTCAATGGCGCCTGGCATATCTCGTTGGGGCTTCCTGATCCGACCCATATTCTGCCGATCTTGACCGGGGTAGTGACCTTTGTGCAGATGCGCATGACGCAGCCGCATACCGTCACTGAAATCCGAGATGCCGCGATGCAACTAACCCAGATTGTGCAGTTTCTTCTGCCGTTTGTGATGGTGTTCGTCACAATTTTCATTGCATGGCAATTTGCTGCGGGTCTTGCGCTTTACCGTTTGACTTCACTGCTCCTCAACATTATCCAGCAGTACCTTATCACTGGCTGGGGCTCGTTACTGGCGGGTCCAAATTTTGGGAACATTACTAATAGTGGTGACATCAAGAGTCATGCGCATGTGCAACAGGCTCGGCCGCATCTCAAATCATCGTCAGCTAAAAGGCGTGCTCTTGGAAAAGGAGCTTCGGCCCGTCGGCGTGGAAAAACCTCGAGGAAGAATAGAGTATGAGTTATTGGTCGGCTCATCTTCGGTCCTCTTGGCGTGGTGATTTTGCCCTCTATTCTATGATATTTCCCGCTTTTGTTTCGACGCTTTATTTAGTCCATGTGGAGCGGCATGTGAAGAGTGGAGCAAGGCCCACGCTCAGATTTGTATGGGCCATACGCCGCAACTGTTGGCGGTCCTCAGCACTCTCGTGCTTGGACTCTTTGCTCGATAAGGTGAGACCACCCTCGCTCATGCCAGGGGCGATGGGCGTCTCTCATCTCGATCAAGCGCTCGTCCGGCAGGGTGGCTTGAGAGCAACCGACCGTGGGGAGTGGGTCACTTTTTTGGCTTGCGGTCCCAAACATCTCTCGTTGGCTCCCTACTCGACATAGCGAGCCAGCTTCTCGAGAGTCGACCACGTGCCCGCCTCATTGTCCTCAGGTCGAATACCCGACGGAATGTCCTTGAAGACGATAGTGACGCTTGTTCCGCCGTCTTCGGCTTCAAAGGTGACCTCCATGGTCATTTCTCCTGAGAAAGCGGGATCGACCGCATCAAAGGTAATCGCTTCGACGATTCTTCTCGGGGGCGTCAGTTCCACAAACCGTGCCGTATATCGATCTTCCCGCTCTCTCGTCTTGCCGCGGAAGGTTGTTTCGGAGGAAGGATAGTACAGCGACATCTGATACCCTCCACCCACTCGGTCGTCGAAACGATGGACTTCGCCGGTCATGTCTCCCGGCGCAAGCCAGACCGCCAGGGCTGCGGGATCGGTAAAGGCTCGATAGAGCGCTTCAGGCGTCGCCTTGATCCATGTCGAGTTGCGCGTGCTGGCTGTTCCGTGCGCATCTGTCATGGGCGCCTCCTTTCGCCGTCTCGTCGGGAATGCTCCTCCATCATCATACGGGTGTTTCCACCAGGTGTCAACCTGAAGTGGGCATTGAATCTGACCCACTACCCGACGTTGCAACAGCCCTGGTAGACCTTCAGGGTTTTCTCATTCTACAAAACCGAACACAGACCCGTAAGGGTCAGTTGCCTCGCTCGCTCAAGGATGGGTGGTATCACTGGTTTTGCCAGGATGGTAGCGACGCCCAACCTCAGTATGGTATAGTTTGAGCATGAACGTCAGCACACCAACTGAAGAGGTTCGAGCCTGGCTCGAGCACCTTCCCAGCGAGAAGAAGCCGACGGTCGAGACGCTGCGCAGACTGATTGGATCAGTGGCTCCCGAGGCTCACGAAATCATCTATCATGATGCCTTAGGCTATGGTCCCACCGAGTCCGGCTTTGACCGGATTTTGTACGTCACGGTGTTTGCAAAGCATCTGGATCTCGGCTTCTTCTTCGGCGGCTTTTTGCCTGATCCAGAGGGATTGCTGGTGGGCAGTGGCAAACGCATGCGCCACCTCAAAATCAGGTCCTGGCAAGAGGCCGAGAACCCAGCCATCCCACGCCTGCTGGCCAAGGCGTGGGCCGATGGGCTCAAGCGGGTCGAACAACTCCACCACCGCAGCTTCATAGCAAACGAGCGGCAATAGTGTGACACCCTGCCTTCCAAGCAGGCTGTCGCGGGTTCGCATCCCGAGGACTGGCTTCTTGGATGATCCTCTGGAGGCAGTAGCGGTCCAGGAGTGCCTTGTTTGCACTCCCGGTTGCTTCCCAGATGGTTCCCACCTGTTCGCCGCGTCCCGCCCAGGTCCGAGCTTGCCACCTCCTACTGGAAAGCCTCCTGCAGGCTCGTGTTGGCCATCCACGAAGATGATGGTTCTCGTGTCACGAAATGCGGGCACACGTGGTGTCCTGCGCTACGGGACACCACCACGCTTCCGCCTGGAGTGCAGGTGGAGAGCCTGCACAAACCCCACAAGTGATCCTGCTTGCCGCCTTTTCCCGTCCCTTGTCCAGGTACCTCCCGTTGTTAGACCGCCCTCCTGTGCTACGCTTGTGGTGTGCCGATGGGACCAGCAGCGCACACCTGACTCTCCCCGTCATGTCCCTGCACTCGCAGATGGTTCACGGGGAAGATGCAAGGAACATGCCGCATCCGGTGGGCAAGCCATCGCTTTGGAGGGCATCGGGCTACCGGCGTTACTCCGCTGCCCCACGCGACGGTGTCATGGTGGTAGACCGAGCAAGGGAACAGTGGCTCCCCTCCATCGGCACACGCAAGAGGGCATGCCGCTTTGAGGGACTGAGACCAGTGGGTGTACCGTTACGCTTCTTGCTGTCCACGCTGCTGATGCAGATGAAGAAGAAGGCGACGGATCGTTTCGTGCGAGACTCCATACGCGGCGGCTACGGTGCGCAGCGGTTCCTTCTGCTCCACCACACGCTGCACCACCATCGGCCAGTGTTCAGCGGGAAGACCGTATCGCGGGTGTTTCGGCCCTGGTCGTCGGTGCTTGAGAAGTGGAGGTTGGCTCCTCTGACAGACGTCATCTTCAGCAAGAAGCTGTTGGAACTTTTGATACAGTTTTCCAGATGGGGCAAGGAAGAGGTATAAAATTGGCGACAGCGTCGGTTCCGTCTGAATTCCTCCGGTGGGGCACACTGGTCCATTTAAGTGTCAGTGTCTTTTCTATTGTATTATCATTACCCAGTTGAGGGTCGCAAACTGGATATCTCTCTAAAAACACATAAGATGCTGTGGGGATGTGCGGCAAACCGCTTCA
>WNGL01006017.1_pt1 | contig 14374 bp, 12 predicted proteins | sample 5400591 | NCBI WGS metagenome assembly WNGL01 (sample SAMN13153377, study PRJNA577476) | soil metagenome | isolation source: 80 cm soil or saprolite under Garry oak tree replicate 1 | place: USA:California | collected 2016-06-15
GGGATCCGGGCGCAGGCCGAGCGGTTGCGCTGCGAGTAGACCAGGTTGACCGGGGCCTCGAAGCCGGGCACCAGGCGGTGGTAGGAGTTCGCGGTCGGGTTGGTGAAGGCCAGCAGAGAGGGCGCGTGCTTGAGCAGGCCGCCGATGTAGTACCGGCCGATGTCGGACAGGCCCGCGTAGCCGACCTCGTCGTAGAACAGCGGCGCGCCGTCCTTCCAGATGGACTGGTGGCAGTGCATCCCGTTGCCGTTGTCGCCGAACAGCGGCTTGGGCATGAATGTCACGGTCTTGCCCGCCGCCCGGGCGGTGGACTTGATCACGTACTTGTACGTCATCAGCTTGTCGGCCATCGCCAGCAGCGGGCTGAACCTGATGTCGATCTCCGCCTGGCCGGCCGTGCCCACCTCGTGGTGCTGCATCTCGACCTCGATGCCGCACTTGATCAGGTTGGCGACCATCTCCGAGCGCAGGTCGGTGTAGTGGTCCATCGGGGGGACCGGGAAGTAACCGCCCTTGTACCTGGGCTTGTAGGCGAGGTTGTGGCCATCCTCGTCCTTGCCGGTGTTCCACGCGCCCTCGAGAGAATCGATGTGGTAGTAGCCCTCGTTCGCCGAGGTCGAGAACCGGGCCGAGTCGAAGATGTAGAACTCCGCCTCCGGGCCGAAGAACGCCGTGTCACCGATGCCGGTGCCGCGCAGGTAGTCCTCGGCCTTGCGGGCGATGTTGCGCGGGTCCCTGCTATAGGGCGCGCCGGTCAGCGGGTCGTGCACGAAGAACGTGAGGTTCAGGGTCTTGTGCGTGCGGAACGAGTCGAGCATCGCGGTCGACGGGTCGGGCAGCAACTGCATGTCCGACTCGTGGATCTGCTGGAACCCGCGGATCGACGAGCCGTCGAACATGAGACCGTCGGTGAAGACACCCTCGCCGAACGCCTGGGCGGGCACGGTGAAGTGCTGCATCGTCCCAGGCAGGTCGCAGAACCTGACGTCGACGAACTCCACGTTTTCCTCTGCGATGAAGCGGAGGACCTCCTCGGCACTGCTGAACATCAACCCCTCCTGGGTACAGGGCACGCTTTCGGTTCTCAAGGCACGCGATCAGGACGTTAGCCGCCGGCAATTTCCGCGTCGTGTCTGGTGTGTTTCACGGATGTTACGGGTCGGCGGCCAAGGTCAGGCTCCATTATGGCCCGCCGCTGGTGTCACGGCTCACAACGGATACCGTGGTGTGGTGGCCAAGAAACCCCGTAACCGGCGCGGCGCGGGCCAGGCCCGGGCCGGCGCCGGCGGTCAGCCCGCCAGCGCGGCTTCGGCCGGCAGGGCCTCGGAGCCCTCGGCCAGCACCGCGCAGCTGACCGCGCCGCCGGCCACCGACCCCAAGGCGGCGGCCTATCCCGGCCAGCGGTTCGGCCTGCCGGAACGGGGACCGGGGTCTGTGGCCAGCATGCCCAGGCGCCTGCTGGCGCTGCTGATCGACTGGCTGCTCAGCATGCTGATCGCGTACTGGCTCACCCGTTCGCAGTTCTGGACGATCGCGGTGTTCGCGGTCGAGGTCTGGGTGCTCACCGCGACGACCGGATTCACCGTCGGGAAGCGGCTGACCGGCATCCGCACGATACGGACCAACGGCGGCCTGGTCGGATTCCGGTGGGCGCTACTCCGGACGGCGATCCTGCTGACCGTGGTCCCGCCGCTGCTGACCGACCGCGACCTGCGCGGCCTGCACGACCGCGCCTCGGACACCATCGTCGTCCGTGTCTAGCGCGATGCCTGGTTAGCGGGCCTTCGGCCTGGGCATCTTGGGCTGCCTGATGTTCTTCGGGATCGGCCCCTTCGGCGCCTGCAGGGACGGCTGCAGCGCCTTGAGCCGGTGGTTGATGTCGCTGATAGCGGCCGGCTTGAGGTTACGCGGCAGCCGCATGATCTTGCGCTGCAGCTTGCTGATCGGGATCTGCCCCTCGTCGTCCCCGACCTGGAACTCGAAGATGGGCACCTCGTAGGCGACCCGGGCCACCCGCTTCTTCTCCGCGGCGAGCAGGCTGGCCAGCCGGTTGGGGGCACCCTCGCCGACCAGGATGACGCCCGGCCGGCCCACGGCCCGGTGCACCACGTCCATGTTCCTGTTGGCGGCGATCGCCGGGGTCACCGTCCAGTTGCCACGCATGTTCTCCAGCACGGCGGCGGCCGCGCCCGGCTGCCCCTCGATGGCCGAGTACTGGGCGGCCTGCGCGAACCGGCCGAACAGGATCGTCGTGACAAGCAGGCCAAGCAGCACGCCCAAGGGGATGAGCAACGGGTACAGGCCGGTGAGCAGCCCCACAACCACCAGGATCACCAGGACGCCAAGACCACTGCCGATGACGATCGGCATCGCCCTCGGGTTGTTCTTGTGGATCAGGCCGGCGATCATCCGGATCTGCTTCAGCCGCCCGGCCCTGGCCAGGTCCTGGGTGGCGTCCCTCGCGGCCGGGTCAGCGGCCTCAGACTTCCTCGACATGCGTGCCATGCTCCGCAGCATACGGTCAAGCCGGCCCGGACAGAAACCGCCGGGCTACCTCAATTCCCGCTACCCGTTTCCCGCAGAGTTACCCGCGAACCGGCCCGGTCACGCACGCCGCAGGCCGGCCGGCCTACCTTGGCGGCGCCTCGACCGGCGGCGGGAAAGCGCGAGTCTGGTTCGCGGCGGACGGCTGCGTCAGCTCGGCGGTCTTTCCGTGCTCCCATGCTCATGAGCCGATCGTGCCGCCCGGAGGCCGGTCCGGGCATCAGTCAAATAACTACGGCCCGCTGCTCGATGGCCTGCGCGTACAGCCGGCCGGCGCGGTAGGAGGACCGAACCAGCGGACCGGACATCACGCCCGCGAACCCGAGCTCGAGCGCCTCCTCGCGGAGTTCGGTGAACTCCTCGGGCCTGACCCAGCGCTCCACCGGATGGTGCCGCGGCGTCGGCCGCAGGTACTGGGTGATCGTCAGCAGGTCACAGCCGGCGGCCCGCAGGTCGCCCATGGCCTCGGTGATCTCGTGCCGTTCCTCGCCCAGCCCCAGGATCAGGTTGGACTTGGTGACCAGCCCCGCCTCGCGGGCCGCGCGCAGCACGTCCAGCGAGCGCGGGTACCGGAAGCCGGGCCTGATCCGCCGGAAGATCCGCGGCACGGTCTCGATGTTGTGGGCCAGGACCTCCGGCCTGGCGTCGAAGACCTGCGCCAGCCGCCCCGGCTCGGCGTTGAAGTCGGGGATGAGCAGTTCCACGCCGCAGCCGGGGATGGCGGCGTGGATCTCGCGGCAGGTGTGCGCGTACAGCCACGCGCCGCCGTCGGCCAGGTCGTCGCGCGCCACGCCGGTCACGGTGGCGTACTTCAGCCCCATGGCGGCCACGGACTCGGCGACCCGGCGCGGCTCGCCCTCGTCGAGCGGCAGCGGCTTGCCCGTGTCGATCTGGCAGAAGTCGCACCGCCGGGTGCACTGGCCGCCGCCGATGAGGAAGGTCGCCTCGCGGTCCTCCCAGCACTCGAAGATGTTCGGGCAGCCGGCTTCCTCGCAGACCGTGTGCAGGCCCTCGCTGCGGACCAGGGTCTTCAGCTCGGAGTAGGCCGGCCCGGTGCGCAGCCTGGTCTTGATCCACGGCGGCTTCCGCTCGATCGGGACCGCGCTGTTGCGGGCCTCCAGACGGAGCATGCGCCGGCCTTCGGGTGCGAGTACCACCCTTCCAGGGTATGCCGCCGCCGGTCCGTGACCGTCAGGGGCGCGGCATGATCTTGACCACGCCGCAGCGGCCCGCGCCTAGCGCGCGGCGATCGGGACGGCGGCCGAGGCGTCGAGGCGCGGGCCGGCCAGCACGTAGGGGTCGTGGACGTGCCGCCAGGTGCGGTATCCGAGGACGCCGGCCAGGTGGCGTTCCATCACCGGGGTCACCTCGGCCACGCTGATGTGGCGGCCGGCCTCGGCGGACAGCGTGGTCACCCAGGCGTCGCGGATGCCGCACGGGACGATCCGGTCGTACCACGACAGGTCGCAGTCGGCGTTCAGCGCGAACCCGTGCATGCTGACGCCCTTGGCTACCCGCGCGCCGATGGCGCCCACCTTGCGGTCAGGCACGTTCTCGTCGCCCCGCACCCAGGCGCCGCTGCGGCCCGGCACGCGCTCGGTGGCGACGCCGAACTCCGCGCACGTCACGATCATGGCCTCTTCGAGCGCGCGCACGTAGGCGACCACGTCCAGCGGCTCGCGGAGCTTGATGATCGGGTACCCGGTCAGCTGCCCCGGACCGTGCCAGGTGATCTTGCCGCCGCGGTCCACGTCGATGACCGGCGCACCCGGATCGCCGAACGGCCGGTCGGATACCGCCGTCCGCTTGCCGGCCGTGTACACGGGCTCGTGCTCGAGCAGCAGGCAGCTGTCGGGAACCTCGTCGGCCACGCGCCGGGCGTGCACGCGCCGCTGCAGATCCCAGCCTTCGCGGTACTCCACGGGAGTGGCGCCGAAGTCAAGGTAGACAAGCTCACTCACGTGCCCGAGCTTACGCGCGGCCAGGCGGCAGCCGGGCCAGGTCCGTACCCAGACTCGTGGCGCTTCGGCGCAGGCAACGCGCAGCCGGCCCGCAGCCGGCGGACGCACAATGGAGGCTGTGATAGACAAGTCCGCGTTGCTCCGGATGAGCCAGGCGGAACGCCGCGAACTGGCCAGTCTCCTCACCGCACTCGACGAGCCAGCCCAGGGCGGGACGCTCGGCGCCGAGCCGGATCCGGATCGTGCCGACCCGTTCCGCGTCGACCCCGTGTTGCGCCGTGAACGACGGCTGGCGCTGATCGTCGCGGCCGCCTGCTGCGTGTTCCTGGCCGGCTGGATCGTGGTGCTCGCCGCCACCCTTCCGCACCGTTTCGACGCGCATCACTGGCGCGCCGTCTGGGTGAACTTCGACGTCTTCCTGCTCGCGGCGTTCGCCGCGACCGCGTGGGCGATATGGCGGGAACGGCAGGTGCTGATCTTGCTGCTGATGTTCACCGGGACCATGCTGTGCTGCGACGCGTGGTTCGACGTCGGGACGTCGCTGGCGACCAGCGGCTTCGGAATCAGCCTGCTGTCCGCGGTCGTCGCCGAGCTGCCGCTCGCCTTCCTGGCTTTCGCCGGGGCGCGGCGGCTGCTCAGGGCCACGGTCGTCGCCGGGATCCTGGCCGGCGCCTCCGCACAGGTCAGCACGGCACAGGCCAGCACAGCACAGGCCAGCACAGCACAGGTCAGCACAGCGCAGGCCAGTTGCTCGCTGTGCCGGACGGCGCTCGCCGGGAGTGGCCTTGACGAGGCGCTCCCGCGCAGAATGGCTAGGTGATCACTAAGGCTGAACTATGCCGGATGACCCCGGACGAGCGGCGTCAGCTGGCCCATGCCCTGGCCGCTGTCGACCGGCCGCATCCGCTGACCGATCCCAGGCTCAGGCGGCGCAGGCGGTTCGGCGTGCTCTTCATGACGGCGTGCTGCATCGGGCTGGCCGCCTGGATCGGGATCCTCCTCCTGACCCTGCCGGGACGCTACACGTCGAGCGACTGGCGGGGCGCCTGGGTCGGGCTGGACATCGCCGAGCTGGCCGGGTTCGCCGCGACCGCGTGGGCCGCCTGGCACCAGCGTCAGCTCCTCATCTTCTTCATGATCATCACCGGCACGCTGCTGGTCTGCGACGCGTGGTTCGACGTGGCGCTCGACTACGGCTCGCGCGACTTCACGATGAGCCTGGTGTCCGCCCTGGCGGTCGAACTCCCGCTCGCCCTGCTGTTGTTCCGGGGCGCCAGGCGGCTGGTGCGGGTCACCATCGCGACCATGATGCAGGTGAGCGGCGTCGTCGGGCCCGTGCCGCCGCTGTGGCGGATCCCGCTGTTCGCGGACGGCCTGGAGGAGGCCCTGCCCGCCCGGTTCAGATACCTGGCCGGGGATGCCATCGCCGCGGATGTCACAGCCGTCGAAGGCCCCTCGTCTTAAGGGATCAGAGGATCCCGAGGGGAGAACCGTGGACACGAGCCAGTACGCCGAATACCGACCGCTGATGTTCTCGATTGCCTACCGGATGACCGGCAGCGTCAGCGACGCCGAGGACATCGTGCAAGAGGCCTTCCTGCGCGCAGGCAAGGACGCGGAAAAGGGCCAGGACGCGGGCATCGAGTCGCCCAGGGCGTACCTGGCCACGATCACCACCCGGCTGGCCATCGACCACCTGCGCTCGGCGCGCGTCCGGCGCGAGTCCTACGTCGGGACCTGGCTGCCCGAGCCGCTCGTCGCGACGGGCGAGCCCGGTCCGGCCGAACTCGCCGAGACCTCCGACTCCCTGTCGATGGCTTTCCTGGTGCTGATGGAGAGCCTGGCCCCGGCCGAACGCGCCGTGTTCCTCCTGCGCGAGGTGTTCGGCTACGACTACCGGGAGATCGCCGACATCACCGGCAAGACCGAAGCCGCCTGCCGGCAGATCTTCGCCCGGGCCCGCCGCCGCATCGACGAGGGCAGGCCGCGGTTCGAGACGTCCCGCGCCGAGGGCGAGGAGCTCACCAGGATCTTCCTGGCCGCGGCCGCCGGCGGCGACATGACCAGGCTGCTCGAGCGGCTGGCGCCCGACGTGCTGCTCTACGGGGACAGCGGCGGCAAGGGCGAGGCGACCTTCGTCGCTCCTCTCTACGGTCGCGACCAGGTGGCCGCGGTGATCCGCGTCCAGATCCAGCGGGCCCTGGAGCTGGGCGCCTCGCTGACCCCCGCATGGGTGAACGGGCAGCCCGGGGTGCTGGCCCGCGACTGCGACGGCGGCCTGATCGTCGTCATCGCGTTCGAGGTGCTCGACGGCCAGGTCCAGGCCATCCGGGTGGTCGCGAACCCGGACAAGCTGCGCCACATCGGTCCGGTCTCGCGCACCTGGCACCTGCGCTGGAGCGAGGACAACAAGCATGAGGAAAGCAACCAGAACTGAGGTGTCACAGCCCGGCAGGCACCGGCGTCGTAGAGGGCGAACAGAAGGACTCAGCGAAAGGGAGACATCATGCGAGTCTTCGTCGCGGGGGCGACCGGCGCGATCGGCCAGTACCTGGTCCCCAGCCTGGTCGCGGCGGGCCACGAGGTCACCGGCACCACCCGCTCGCCCGCCAAGGCCGCCGGACTGCAGCAGGCCGGCGCGACGCCGGTCATCGCCGACGGCCTGGACCGCCGGGCCGTGCTCGACGCGGTCAAGGCCGCGCAGCCGGACGTCATCGTGCACCAGATGACCGCGCTGGCCAGCATGAGCAGCTTCCGCAGCTTCGACAAGGAGTTCGCGGTCACCAACGAGCTGCGCACCAGGGGTACCGACTACCTGCTGGAAGCCGCCCGGCAGGCCGGCACCCGCCGGTTCATCGCGCAGAGCTTCGTCGGCTGGACCAACCCCAGGACCGGCGGCCCGGTGAAGACCGAGCACGACGGGCTCGACCCGGATCCGGTCCCCGGGACCCGCCAGTCCATGGCGGCGATCAGGCACGTCGAGGAGACCGTGCCGGATGCGGTACCCGAGGGGCTGGTGCTGCGGTACGGCATGTTCTACGGCCACGGCGCCTCGGACTCCATGCTCGACGTCGTGCGGAAGCGCCGGATGCCCGTCGTCGGCGGGGGCACGGGCATCTGGTCGTTCTGCGAGGTCACCGACGCGGCGGCCGCGACCGTGGCGGCCGTCACTCGCGGCGCGCCCGGTGTCTACAACATCGTCGACGACGAGCCGGCCCCGGTCGCGCAGTGGCTGCCCTTCCTGGCGCAATGCCTCGGCGTGAAGCCGCCCATGCGCGCCCCCGCCTGGCTGGGCAAGCTGCTGGCCGGCGACCTGGTGGTCGTGCTGATGACGCAGGCCCGCGGCTCCTCCAACGCCAAGGCCAAGCAGGAGCTCGGCTGGGCGCCCAGGTACGCCAGCTGGCGGGACGGCTTTCCCGACTGGACCAAGGCGGCGCGGGCAGCATGACCGCATCGCCCGAGGATTACGCGGAGTACCGGCCGCTGATGTTCTCGATCGCCTACCGGATGACCGGGAGCATCGGCGACGCCGAGGACATCGTCCAGGAGGCCTTCCTGCGGCTGACCCGGGTGCTGCGTGACGGCGCCAGCATCGAGTCGCCCAAGGCCTACCTGGCCACCGCCACCACCCGGACGGCCATCAGTCACCTGCGGTCCGCGCGGGTGCGGCGCGAATCCTACGTCGGCGCCTGGCTGCCCGAGCCGCTGGTCGCCGACACCGAACCTGGCCCGGCGGAGCGTGCGGAGATGTCGGATTCCCTGTCCATGGCCTTCCTGGTGCTGCTGGAGAGCCTGACGCCGACCGAACGCGCGGTGTTCCTGCTGCACGAGGTGTTCGGCTACGACTACAAGGAGATCGCGGACATCACCGGCAAGTCCGAGCCGAACTGCCGTCAGATCCTCGCGCGAGCCCGGCACCACGTCGACGACGGCAAGCCCCGCTTCGAGGCCTCCCGCCAGCAGCGCGAGGAGGTGGCCCGCCGGTTCTTCGACGCGGCAGACGGCGGTGACCTCAACGGCCTGCTCGAACTCCTCGCCCCCGACGTGGTCATGATCGGCGACGGTGGCGGCAAGGGCCAGGCCCTGCGCGAGCCGCTGCACGGGCCGGAGCGGGTCGCCCGGTTCATACAGGGGCTGTACCGCCGGGCGCAGAAGGAGGGCTCCTACGGCGTGCCGGCCTTGGTCAACGGCCAGCCCGGCGTCGTAGCCTACGACGCCGAAGGCCGGGTGGTCGGCGTCTTCGCGCTCGACATCGCCGACGGCCTGGTGCAGGCGGTCCGCTCCGTGGTCAACCCGGACAAGCTCCAGCATCTCGGGCCGACCTCCGATCGATACCTCCGCGGGGGGCCAGGGGGGTCGTCCCCCCTGGCTAGCACAGCGGACGGGGACTTACGCTGGCGGTCATGGCCACCGACTTCACCGAGCAGACCGCGGCCGACGCGGTCGTCGACAGCTTCGCGAAGACCCCAGAGCCGAGGCTGCGTGAGTTGCTGAGCAGCCTGGTCAAGCACCTGCACGCGTTCGTCAGGGAAACCGAGCCGACCATCGCCGAATGGGAGCGGGCGATCGACTTCCTCACCGCGACCGGCCAGAAGTGCGACGACGAACGGCAGGAATTCATCCTGCTCTCCGACGTGCTCGGCATCTCCATGCTGGTGGAGACGATCAACAACAGGAAAACGGGAGGCGCCACGGAATCCACCGTGCTCGGCCCGTTCCACATGATCGAGTCGCCGCCCCGGGCACTCGGCGAGTCCATCGACTTCGTCGGGACGGGCACCCCGTGCGTGGTCCGCGGCCGCGTGCTCTCGTCCGACGGCACGCCGCTGCCCGGCGCAGAACTCGACGTCTGGCAGGCCAGTGACCAGGGCTTCTACGACGTCCAGCAACCCGACGTGCAGCCCAGGGCCAACGGCCGCGGCCTGTTCACGGCCGACGCGGACGGCGCCTTCTGGTTCCGCACGGTAGTGCCCAGCTACTACCCGATCCCGACCGACGGCCCGGTCGGCACGCTGCTGAACGCGACAGAAAGGCACCCGTACCGCCCGGCGCACATCCATTTCATCGTGACCGCTCCCGGGCATCGCGCGCTGACCACGCACATCTTCGTCGCGGGCAGCCCGTACATCGAATCGGACGCGGTGTTCGCGGTGAAGAAGAGCCTGATCAAGGACTTCACCCCCGTCGATGACCCCGAACAGGCCGCCCGCTACGGCGTCACCGGTTCATTCTGCCTGGCGAATTTCGACATCGTCCTGCAGCCGGCCGCGGAATACTGACCGTCCGCCGGTAGGGTGTCACATTCACTGAATTCCGTTTGGGCGCGAGCCACATGATTGGGACGGTTTCGCGAGGGTAGCCGGGGCAGCCGAATGACCGCGCGCAGGGCGCGGTCCGTGAAGGGTTTCCATGCTTCAGGCGATGTTGCTGGCCGGGATCGTGGCTGCCCCGCTCGGGTCGGTGGCGCTGTTCCTGCCCGCGCGGCGGCATGCCCGCCGTGCCGGGCTCTGGCCAGCGATACGGCGGTTCATCCTGGCCGTGATCGGCACGGTGGTGCTGGCCGCGGCGGTGGCGGTCATCCTCAGGCTCCTCGGCGCGTCCGAGCACAACCTGGTGGCCGGGGTCGCGGGCGTCGTGTTCGCCAGCCTGATCTGGATGCCGGTGACCAGGCGCTGGTCCGCCCGGGCGCACCTGTGCTGGGCCTCCAGCGTGTTCTTGTTCGTCGTGTTCCTGACCTACGCGCTGGAGTGGACCTTCGGCAGCCACCTCGGACCGGCCAGCACGGCGGGCGGGGCGCTGCTGTGGGTCCTCGAAGTGTTCGCCGCCCTGCTGTGCTGCGCGTACCTGTGGGAGATCTGCGACGCGCTCGGCACAGAACACTGGCAGCGCCGGATCACCCCGGCCACCAGGCTGTCGGTCCCGGACGGCGAGCTGCCGATGGTCAGCCTGCACGTCCCGGCGCACAACGAGCCGCCGGAGATGGTCATCGAGACCCTGCGCTCGCTGCTCCGCCTCGACTATCCGCGCTTCGAGGTCATCCTCATCGACGACAACACCGACGACGAGGAACTGTGGCGCCCGGTGGAGGCCTGGTGCGCCCGCCATTCGGTGACGTTCGCCCACCTGGACAACTGGCCGGGCTACAAGTCGGGGGCGCTGAACTACGCGCTGCGCAGGCTCACCTCGCCGGAGGCCGACGTCATCGGCGTCGTCGACTCGGACTATCAGATCGAGCCCGGGTTCCTGCGCCGGTGCGCGCCCGCGTTCGCCGATCCGTGGATCGGCTTCGTCCAGTCGCCGCAGGACTACCGCGACTGGACCCAGGCGCGGTACTACCAGCGGCTCTACTACTCCTACAAGTACTTCTTCGCCGTCTCGCAGCCGTCACGCAACGAGCACGACGGGGCCATCTTCGCCGGCACCATGGGGCTGATCCGACGGGTGGCGCTCGACGAGCTCGGCGGCTGGGACGAGTGGTGCATCACCGAGGACGCCGAACTCTCCCTGCGGCTGCTGCGGGCCGGATGGTCCGGGCTGCACGTGGACCAGTCGTGGGGCCGCGGGATCATGCCGCTGACCTTCGAGGCGCTCAAGGGGCAGCGGTACCGGTGGTGCTTCGGCGGCATCCAGCTCCTGCGGATGCACTGGCGCTCGATCATGCCAGGGCGCCAGGGCCGGGCGAACCACCTGACGGCCGGCCAGCGCTGGGCCTACCTGGCGGGCGGCGCGCAGTGGTACGGCGACCTGCTCAGCCTGCTGTTTTTCATCTTCCTGCTGGCCGGCGCGGCCAACCTGGCCACCGGTGGCGGACAGCTGTTCCGCAAGCTGACCGTGTTCCTGGTCTCGGCGGTGCCGGTGATGGTGCTGCTCGGGCTGGTGCGCGCGGTGGCCCTGCTGCGCCGTGGCACCGGCGCGTCCTGGCGCGACGCCATCGGCGCGTTCTTCGTGTGGCAGTCCACCTCGCTCGTCGTGGCGCGTGCGTCGGTGCTCGGCCTGTTCGCCAAGAGAGCCGCGTTCCTGCGTACCCCCAAGACCAGCGAGCAGACCCGGTGGTGGGAGGCGCTGCGCGCGAACTGGGCCGAGTCCACGCTGGCGCTGTTCGGCTTCGTCGGCATCGGCGCCGCGCTGACCAAGGCGAACCAGCTGAGCGGGCCGCTGTTGGCGGGCCTGCTGCTGTTCCCGGCGCTCGGCATGGCCGCGGCGCCGGTCAACAGCTGGGCCGCCCGCCGGGCCGCGCTGCCCGCCTGGCTGCGTGACCGGCGTAGCACTGAGTACCGTCGTGACCGGCGCGCGTTCGCGGCCGGCGTCGCCACCGGGGGAGCCGTCGCCGTTCTCGGCGTCGCCATCGCCGCCCTCGCCCTGCTGTTCACCGGGCACCCCGGCGTCCAGACCCCGAACCTGGTCGGACCTGCCCGCGGCAGTTCCGCCCCCGCCACCCCGTCCCGATCACCCTCCACCTCCCCGTCTGCCACCCCGACGGGGAGCCCCAGCGCGTCCCCGTCGGCCTCGCCCAGCCCGAGTTCCACCGTCACCCCCTCCGCCACCTCGTCCCCGGCCCCGACTCCCACTCCCAGCACGTCGTCCACCGCCCCGTAACCCCACGACGCCCACCCCTCAGAGAGTCCGCGCTATGCTGTCCCTTTGTTCTGCACGGTGATTGCGGAGCGGCCTGTGATGATCAACGACGATCCCGCGAGTCCGGCACCGTTGCCGTCCTCAGCGAATCGCCTGCCGGTACGCGACCTGCTCGGCCTGGTGTTCGGCCGGGACGTCGTGCAGGCGCCGGGCATCGCCGTCGATGACGGCCCAGGGCCCCCCGAAGGGGCGCTGCTGTCGCCCCGGCTCCGGCTCTTCGTCCTGAGCTTCCTGATGCTGTTCGTCGAGCTGGCCCTCATCCGGTGGTCCGGGGCACTGGTCATCTACCTGTCGTACTTCTCCAACTTCGTCCTGCTCGGCAGCTTCCTCGGCATCGGCATCGGGTTCCTGCGAGCCCGGGCCCGGGTGAACCTCTTCCCCTGGGCCCCGGCGGCCCTGGCCCTGCTGATCCTGTTCGTGCGGGTGTTCCCGGTCGAGGTCATCAGGACCGGATACCAGATCCTGTTCTTCGGCTACGGCAAGTTCCAGGCGAGCGGCCCGCCCACCTGGGTCACGCTGCCGATCGTGTTCCTGGCCGTCGCCGCCGTCATGGCGATGATCGGCGAGGGCGTTGCCCGGACGTTCGTGCGGTTCCGCCCGCTGGACGCGTACCGGCTCGACATCGCGGGCAGCATCGCCGGGATCGCGGCGTTCTCGCTGCTATCGTTCCTCGACGCCAAGCCGGTCGTCTGGGCGCTCATCGTCGCGCTGGTCATGCTGCTGCTCTACGGCAGGCGAGCCGGCCTGCTCCAGATCACCGCGGCCGTGGCCATCGTGCTGCTGCTCTGGTCGGAATCGCTGTCCTCCGGCGACATCTGGTCGCCCTACTACCGCATCTCGGTGATTAAGGGCGGCGACGGATACGGCATCAACGTGAACGGGATACCGCACCAGAACATCATCCCGGCCCGCCAGCTGCAGAAGGTCTACTCCCAGCCGTATCTGGACGCTCCAGGCAACCCGCTCAACAACGTCCTGATCATCGGCGCCGGAACCGGGGACGACGTGGCCAACGCCCTGCTCAAGGGGGCCAGGCATGTCGACGCGGTGGAGATCGATCCCCAGCTCTACCAGGTCGGCAAGCGGCTGAACCCGGACCACCCGTACCAGGACCCGCGGGTCTCGGTGCACATCAACGACGGCCGGGCCTTCCTCGAGCAGACGCACAACAAGTACGACATGATCCTGTTCGCCCTGCCCGACTCGCTGACCCTGGTGGCCGGGCAGTCCTCGCTGCGGCTGGAGAGCTACCTGTTCACGCTCGAGGCGGTGCAGGCCGCGAAGGCCCACCTGAACCCGGGCGACGGCCTGTTCGCCATGTACAACTACTACCGGACGCCGTGGCTCCGCGACCGCCTGGCGAATACCGTGCAGACCGCCTTCGGCCACGCGCCCTGCGTCGACGACGAGGGCTTCTCCCTCTCCATGATCTCCGACACCGTCAATCCGTCCGCGCTGCGCTGTGGAACCCTCTGGCACCGCCCCGCGAACGTCGTGCCGCCCGCCACCGATAACCACCCGTTCGTCTACCTGGACGGCAACTCCATCCCCTGGCTCTACCGCGTCACGCTCGGGCTGATCCTGCTGGCGTCGATCGTCTTGGTGCGCCCGGCGGCAGGCCCGTACCGCAGGATGCGCGGGTACCTGGACCTGTTCTTCATGGGCGCGGCGTTCATGCTGCTCGAGACCAAGAACATCGTGCAGTTCGCGCTGCTGTTCGGCACCACGTGGTTCGTCAACGCGCTGGTGACCGCCGGTGTCCTGGTGGCGGTGTTCGCCGCGGTGGAGGTATCGCGGCGGGTGGAGGTCCGCCGCCCGGCCCTGCTGTACGCCGGCCTGCTCGCCGCGCTGGTCGTGGCCTGGGCCGTCCCGCCCGAGTCGCTGCTGTCCCTGTCCCTGCTGCCCCGCTTCGTCGTGGCGGTGATCATCGCCTTCGCGCCGATCTTCCTGGCCAACATGGTGTTCGCGCAGCGATTCCGGAACACCGGCGATTCCACCACGGCCTTCGGGGCCAACCTGCTCGGCGCGATCGTCGGCGGGGTCCTGGAGTACCTGTCGCTCATCGTCGGATACCGGTGGCTACTCGTCGTGGTCGCGCTGCTCTACGGGCTGGCCTTCCTCACCGGCCGCGGCCACCTGAGGGCCGCCGGCCCCACGGCCGGGCGCACGCCCCAGCCGGCCGGCCAGGCCCGCTCACGCTAGCTCCGCCGCCAGGGCACCGGACAGGGCGGGGT
>WNGL01006018.1_pt1 | contig 14374 bp, 10 predicted proteins | sample 5400591 | NCBI WGS metagenome assembly WNGL01 (sample SAMN13153377, study PRJNA577476) | soil metagenome | isolation source: 80 cm soil or saprolite under Garry oak tree replicate 1 | place: USA:California | collected 2016-06-15
GGGTAGCGTATTCTCTTTGGCGGGCGCTGCTCGGCGGGGTGGCCTTCGAGAAAGATCTGTACCGAATGCTGTGGCGCAACGCCCGGCAGCTGACCCTCGGGCGTTACGGGCAGAAGATACAGGGCGCACCGGAATAAGTCCGGGGGCCCTCCGAACCGAGGGGGTAACTGTCGATGGAAACACCTCCCCAGCTACAGTGTCCGAAACATGCCGAACCGCTCGCGCCCGACAGTGGGGCGAGAGTTGACGACGCGCGCGTTCTTGCGTGCTCGCGCGGCTGTCGCTTCCCCGTCGTGAACCAGATTCCGCGCTTCGTCAGTTCGGATAACTACGCGACCGGCTTCGGACTACAATGGAATCTCTTCCGGAAAACGCAACTCGACTCATACACGGGCACGACAGTCTCAAGAGAGAGGCTCGTCAGGTGTCTGGGCAGTTCACTCGACGTTCTGTGCGGTAAGTCGGTGCTGGAAGTCGGGTGCGGCCCGGGACGCTTTACTGAGTTGATGCTCGGCGCGGGCGCACGCGTCTTCGCCTGCGACCTCTCGACAGCGGTTGAGGCCAATTACGAGAACTGCCATCGGTGGCCAAACTATTTCGTTTGCCAGGGTGACGCTTGCAAGCTTCCGGTGAAGCCGTATTCATTCGACTTTGTTATCTGTCTCGGGGTCATTCAGCACACCCCATCGCCTGAAGAAACCATCGCGGCGCTGGCTCGTTATATCAAACCAGGCGGAACTCTGGTGATCGATCATTACTCACATCGCTATCCGCGCAATCCATTGCAGCGGAGCTTGCGTTGGCTGCTGATTCGGCTGCCCGCGAGGGCGGCCAAGCCAGTGGCGCTCAGCCTGGCCCGGCTACTATTGCCCCTGCATCGTTTGACTTGGAAGAGCGGACGCGGCATGCGCCGTTTGAGATTCCTCTTGCGGCTCATATCGCCGCTGATCGATTATTATGACATGTACCCGCAACTAGGTAAGAAGTTGCTGGGCGAGTGGGCAATGTTGGATACTCACGATTCCCTGACCGACTATTACAAGCATCGGCGCACGGCCAAGGAGATTGAACAAGATTTGCTCGCTTGCGGGCTGGTCGAGCTAGTGGTTTGCTATGGTGGTAATGGGGTCGAGGGGCGGGCGAAGATGCCTTCTCGCCAAGGAGAAATAGGCGCAAGCGCCTGAAGGTTTATGTGCGGAATATGTGGAGTCTGGAAAGGTGAGGGCCGCGAGGCGGTTCGGGCGATGTTAGCCGCATTGCACCATCGCGGGCCGGACGACCGTGGTGTGCTCGAGAACAATAACGTTGTCCTCGGCATGACACGGCTGGCGATCCTGGATACGAGCAGCGGCGGCCACCAGCCGATGGTCACACCAGACGGACAGATAGCTATCGTCTATAACGGCGAGTTATATAACTTCCGCGAAGAGCGTTCTCTGCTAGAGAAGCACGGGTACCGTTTTCGCTCAACCTCTGATACGGAAGTCGTCCTTTATATGTATGAGCATTACGGCGATGATTTCCTTTTGCGCATGCGCGGGATGTTTGCGCTCGCTGTCTACGACAAACGGCGAGGGCCGGGACGCGAGCGGCTGCTGCTGGCCCGCGACCAAATGGGCATCAAACCGCTGCTCTACACGCGGGTCGGAGGCCGGCTAGTCTTTGCCTCGGAGGTCAAGGCGCTACTGGCGAGCGGACTCGTCGGACGAGAGGTTGACCCAGTCTCGCTCAGGATGCTCCTTGCCCACGGCTCGGTTTACCAACCGCGCACGATGCTGCGCGGCGTAAAGATGCTGCTGCCGGCGCACCGCTTGATCATGGAGGGTGACCGAGAAGAGCGCGTTGAACGATACTGGTCGCTGGGTCTCGATCGGCGTTCTGGCTTGCGAGCCCGTTCTTATGACGACCAAGTCGAAGAACTGGCAAGCGTGCTCAAAGAGTCAGTGCGCTTGCAGATGGTATCGGACGTCCCGCTCGGCGCGTTCCTCTCGGGCGGCTTAGACTCGTCCCTGCTAGTCGCCCTGATGATCGAACAGGTAGGCGGCCAGCGCCTCAAGACCTTCTCTGTCGGCTTCGAGGCAGAGGGTGGCGACATTGATGAAACCGACGACGCTGCGCGCACGGCACGTTTCCTCGGGTCTGATCACACGCGCGTACTCGTGCGGGGCGAGGACGTGCGCGAACGCATCGGAAGCATCGCTCGCGGACTGGATCAGCCGTCGGTCGATGGCGTCAACAGCTACTTCGTCTCGCTGGCGGCGCGGCAATCGGTAACCGTTGCCATCTCGGGGACGGGAGGAGACGAGTTGTTTGCGGGCTACCCCTGGTTTGCGCTGATGCTGCTCGATGAAGCGCGTCGGCGGCAAGAGCCTTGGAAGTCGTGGATGGAATCACTACTGGCGTCGGTGGCCTTGTTCCCTGTCTTCGATCCCTTCCTGGAAAAGCGCGGCGGAGAACTTTTGACCTTCGCGCGGAGTCGCGCCGGGTTTCTTCCAAGATACACTTCCTCCTACCAAGTCTTCGGTACTGGCGGGGCAGCACGTCTTATCTCTTTCGATTTGAGAGGGTCAGCGGACTCCCGGCAGCCGTCACATTATGATCTTGACGCGATAGACGAGTTGCCGGGAGGCTCTGCGCTCGAACGAGTGACAGGCCTTTGCCTTCGCGGGTACACGACGAACCAGCTTCTGCGCGACATTGACGCCGTCTCGATGTCCCACTCATTGGAGGTGCGCGTTCCTTATCTCGATCCGGTGGTTGCCGATGCGGCACTTTCGCTTCCCGACAGCGCCAAGTTGGCTACGCCCACGAATCCCAGGCTTGGCGCGCGAAGCTACGGACGGTCGGGAATAAAGCGGATTCTTCAAGACATCGCAAGGCCTCTGCTACCGGACGGCTTTGACACGCTCACTAAGCGCGGGTTCGGAATGCCCTTCGCTAGTTGGTTGCAAGGCCCGCTTAATGAAGTCCTGCATGATTCGCTCTCAGAAGAACGCGTCCGGCGGAGAGGTCTGCTTGAACCCCGAGCAGTTACCGCCGTTAAGCTCAAGTTCGCCGGCGGCGCGCAAGACTGGTTGCGCCCGTGGTTATTGATGATCTTGGAGCTTTGGCTACAGGAAGTACTCGATCGCCCTGCGGAATCGTTTGCGGATACCGCCGGGCCCAGTTTTGATATTATGGATTATCATGCGGTCGCATGACGGCGATTGGCTGGGTGCAAATCCTGTGGACGCGCTATCCAAGATAAGTTCTCAATTCAAGGCAGAGCGGTACCCGGGCAGTCCGAGAATTCTGTTCATTGGCCCGGGCGATAGCTCACATACCCACGCCTGGATTGACTTGCTGAAAGACGAGCCCTTCAACATACGGCTATTTACGACGTCACACGCACTGCCACCGGATCAATGGAACGTTCGGACTTATGTCACGAATTATGTCTGTCGGCCGCTGAATCCTGCGTACCGAGCGCGTCTGTGCGATAACGTGAAGGTAAACCGATTTGTTCGTAGCGCTGCTGCCTGCTCCAAGGGACGAATTTGGAACATAAGAGGATTGGCTGGCGATTGGTTGGTCAGAATAATCAGCGAGTGGCGCCCGCATATTATTCACACGCTCGGATTGGAATCTGCCGGCGAGTTTTATTTCAACCTAATCCAGCGGAATGGGTTGGCGCGGGTCGGCAAATGGGTGCTTCAGTTGCGTGGAGGATCGGATCTACAACTGGCGCATCTAGACCCTAACCGTAATAAGGAGATAGCCCGGGTCATTCGCGCGTGCGATCAGTTATTGAGCGACAATGAGCAGAACTTCACTATAGCGCGCGCAATGGGAATACGCGAGGACCAGCTTTCCCGTATTGGGACCGTACCGGGAACCGGCGGCATCGACCTAGAGTCACAGGCCCGGCAATGGAAGGCAAAACCTTCTGAACGGCGAGTGATTCTTTGGCCAAAGGTTTACCAGTGCCGGTGGTCGAAGGCAATTCCAGTCTATGAAGCACTGAAACAGTGCTGGGATCGCATTCAACCGTGTGAAGTGCATCTGCTTGCAACTACCCTGAGAGGGCGGTTGTACTACTGGACGTTGCCCAAGCGCATGCGGGCCGCTTGTTTTCTAAGGGGTAGAATTCCGCGTACCGAAGCGCTCGAGGCGATGACGCGAGCACGTGTGATGCTCGCCCCTTCGCTTGTGGACGGAACACCGAACTCGATGTTCGAGGCTATGGCCTCCGGAGCCTTCCCAATTGTTTCGCCACTGGAAACGATCCGCTCTGTCGTCGGCGAAGAGAACGTCCTTTTCGCGCGCAACCTTTACCCGGAAGAGATTGCCAACGCCCTGGTTCGCGCCATGTCGGACGACGCGCTGGTGGACGCGGCAGCGGAGAAGAATCTTGAGCTGGTGCGACGCGTGGCGAATCGAGCCGAGATCAGTCGTCGCGTCGTGGCATTTTATCAGGAGCTAGCTTCACAGAGCTCAGTCGCGCGGACCGCAGTTTGAGTTAGCCATGAAAGTTCTGATACTTGGTGGTTCTGGGATGTTAGGCCACAAGCTCTGGCAGACACTTGCGCCGCGTTTCGATGCGTATGTTAGCTTTCGTAGTAAACCTGGGAGCTTCGCGCAACCTGGAATTTTTGATCAGTCGCGATCACTGAGTGGCTTAACGGTAGAGAATATCGACGGATTGGCCCGAGCCATCGAAAAAGTGCATGCCGAGGTAATCGTGAACTGCATTGGCGTCGTTAAGCAAACTGCGGCCGGCAAGGATCCGGCGACTAGCATCGAGGTCAACGCGTGGTTTCCACATCGACTAGCAGAGCTCTGCCGCCTCGCGGGTGCGCGCCTAATCCATCTCAGCACCGACTGTGTGTTCAGCGGCCGTAAGGGAAATTACAAAGAGGGAGACACTCCCGATGGAGAGGATTTATATGGGCGCACAAAGCTGCTTGGCGAAGTGGAGGGCAAGAATTGTCTGACTATTCGGACTTCGATGATTGGCCGCGAGCTTCAAGGTGCGCAGGGATTATTGGAATGGTTTCTCGCGCATGAGGGAGGGCGCGTTCGCGGCTTTACGCGCGCGGTGTTCAGCGGCTTCACCACACTGGCGCTTGCTGAGGTAATCGCGAGTGTCATCGCCAATCATCCTGAACTGGATGGGATTTGGCACGTGGCCAGTGAGCCGATTAGCAAATTTGACCTTCTTATGCTTGTGAAGCAGACTTATGGACTCGAAATACAAATCGAGCCGGATGCGAGTGTCGTTTGCGACCGTAGCCTCGACGGCTCCCACTTTCGCGACGCCACCGGCATTCAGTCTCCGCCATGGCCTGAAATGATCGAGAATATGCGCGATGATCCGACGCTGTACGACATGGTCCGGGAGGCGCATGAGCCTGAAGGGTAAGAGGGTAGTAGTGACCGGCGGGACCGGATCACTCGGCAAAGTGTTGATAAAGCGTCTGCTGACGGGCGAGTTGGGACTCCCGCGAGAGATTACGGTTTTTTCGCGCGATGAAGCCAAACAGCACTCGATGCGCCTGGCGTTTCAGCACCTGCGTGCCCCGACCGATGAGGTCATCTATCATAATTTTGAACAGCTACTCCGATTCCACATCGGTGACGTGCGCGATCTGCACAGCGTCTCGACCATGCTCAGGACCGCGGAAGTCGTCTTCAACGCGGCGGCCCTCAAGCAGGTGCCTTCGTGTGAGTATTTCCCTTACGAGGCCGTGCAGACAAACATCATCGGAGCGGAAAATATCATCCGCGCGATTCGCGAACATAGTCTGCCAGTCGAAACGGTTGTGGCGGTTTCGACTGATAAAGCTTGCAAGCCGGTGAACGTGATGGGAATGACAAAGGCGGTGCAGGAGCGTCTGTTCGTCCGCGCTAACCTTGACGGAGGTGAGACGCGCTTCATCTGCGTGCGTTACGGGAACGTCCTGGCGTCGCGCGGGTCGGTCATTCCGCTTTTCCATGAGCAGATCCGCCGCGGTGGTCCGGTAACCATAACGACGACCGACATGACTCGCTTCCTGTTGAGTCTTGAACAAGCCGTGGATACCATTTTTGCTGCACTGGGCGATGCCGCGCGGGGCGAGACATACGTCCCTCGCGTCCCGTCAGCCAGGATTACCGATATCTCCGAAGCGCTTATCGGGGACCGGAAGATCGAGACAGTGGTGACCGGCATTCGACCAGGCGAGAAGGTCCACGAAATACTCGTCTCCGAGGAAGAGGCCCACCGCACCGTGGAGCGCGGCAGTCACTATGTCATCCAGCCGATGCTGCCCGAACTGATGCCAGCGGAGAAAACCGAGAATCCGATAGGACAGGAGTACAGCTCTGCCGGCGGACTGATGGGTCGTGATGAAGTAGTCGAGCTTTTGCGCCGGCACAATCTTATGGTTGGCGAGCGATTCGTTTACGAGGAAGATATGCTGGCATGAAGATAATGACGATTCTGGGCACCCGCCCGGAGATCATCCGCCTCAGCCGAGTCATCGAGAATCTCGACCGTTTGTGTGCTCACGTGTTAGTGCATACCGGCCAGAATTATGATCCAAATTTAAATGATATTTTCTTCGCGGGCCTCAACATTCGCCCACCGGACCACTTTCTCGGCGTGCGCGGGGAGACCTTCGGCGAGCAAATCGCCAAGATTATCTCGCAGGTCGAGCGCGTGATGCTCGCCGAGAGACCTGATAGAGTTTTGCTACTGGGCGATACAAACAGCGCGCTATCGGCTATCATCGCAAAGCGTCTGGGTATACCCGTCTATCACATGGAGGCTGGCAACCGCTGCTACGACGATCGCGTGCCGGAGGAAGTGAATCGCCGGATCGTAGATCACAGCAGCGATGTGCTGATGCCTTATACCGAACGCAGCCGGATGAATCTCTTGCGGGAGGGCGTTGAAGGGCGACGCATCCATGTCACTGGCAATCCGATTTATGAGGTTATTCGGCACTACTCCGATGCGATCGACGCGTCGAACGTTCACGAACGTATCGGAGTGGAACCCGGAAGATACTTCCTGGTTACTATGCACCGGGAAGAAAACATAGAGGTCGAAGAGCGACTACGATCGCTGATCGCCGGGCTTGAGCTTTTGCAGCACTCACCCGCGCACGCGAAAGCGTCTTCTGAATTTGCGATTAGATCCCGACACTCAACCACAAATTCAGTTTCATGAGCCTTTCGGTTTCTTTGATTTCGTTGCTCTCGAGAGGAAAGCCTTCTGCGTTCTGAGCGATAGCGGCACGGTGCAGGAGGAATGCTGTATCTTAAAAGTAGCTAACATCACTATTCGCGACGTCACCGAAAGACCTGAAACGATCGAGTCCGGAAGTAATATGCTGAGCGGTGCCGGCACTGAAAGCGTGCTGCGCTGCGTGCGGACTGTGATCGATCAACGACGCAACTGGCGCGTGCCGCCTGAATATCTGGTGGAAGACGTCAGTAGCACGGTCGTAAAGATCGTCCTGGGCTATCTGCACCGTCACTCCGAGACAAAGGTCTCCTGAAGGGATGAGCAAACCCATTGTAAGCGTGATCCTCCCAGTGTATAACGGTGAGAATTATTTGCGCCTCGCCATCGAGAGTGTGTCGGGACAGACTTTCTCAGATTACGAGCTAATCATCGTTGACGATGGCTCAGTGGACGCTACTGCAGACATCGTGCGGGCTTACGAGACGCCCAGGATCAGATACGTGCGACAGGAGAACACGGGAGTCTCGGGAGCCTTCAATCATGGGTTGCGTTTAGCGGATGGCCGCTACATCAGTTGGCTCAGTCATGATGACGTTTTCATGCCGACCAAGCTCGAAAAGCAAGTGAATGCGATTAGCCAAAGTGCGGGGCCGTCTGTTTGTTACACCGACATTCAGATGATTGACTCGCAGGGCAAAGTCTTTCTGAATCGAAGATTGCCGGAGCACGGTCGGGAAGATGCCCTCCGGAATGTTCTTACCGGCGGTCTCATAAGCTTGGCGTCATACTCGTTGCTGTATGACCGGCGGTGCATCGACGAAGTCGGTATGTACTCCGTCGAATGGCGCTACGCGCAAGACGTTGACATGCTGGCGAGGTTGGCCCGACGCTTTCCGCTGATTCGCGTGCCGGAGTTCCTGATCCAAGTTCGGGAGCATAGAGATAGAGGAATCAGATCGAGAAATTGGGAGCGTGAGATCGCCCGGTACTTTCCTGAGCGGCTTAATAATACTTCGATCGAAGAGTTGTTCCCAGACAGGAAGCCAGTAACAAAGGCAGAAAGGGCCAGGGCTTTCATGTGGTTGGCTGATAGACTTGCCAGCGTACCGATCCCGGTGTACCAAAAGATTGCGTGCGGCCAATATTTGAAGGCCTTGTCGGAGAATCCAGCAATTCTTCCCTTGCTCGCCGCGCATTATGTTCGCAGCCTGTTCGCAGCATTCCGCGCAGGGACCAAGTTCCTACTGGCGCAACCGCAAACAATGATCGACCTTATTAGAGGCCCTGGATAGCTTGCAAGATTTTGCGGGATAAAAATTTTCGGCGTCCTTGCCCTATAACTGTAGCGAAAACTTTGTCGAGCATCGTGCGGCCATGCACGCAGGCCGCGGCTGCGGATCAGAGAAGAACTAAACTGAGTCGCAATTAGCGAACTATCTAAGAGGTGATGTTTTGCATTTAACCCGGTCCCTGTCAAAGGAGACTTCGGGATGCCCAACTATTCCTTTCAAGAACAGAAATGAACGTCGAGAGCCCGGGTGAATCACAGGATGACCTCCGTAAGAAAGAACATTATCGCAAACCTAGTAGGCAACGGCCTAACGGCCGTACTCGCGCTCGTGCTGGTACCTCTCTATATCAAATTCCTGAGTATCGAGGCGTGGGGAGTGGTTGGAATATTCATTTCACTTCAAAGTTTTTGCGTACTGCTCGACTTCGGATTGGCCGCGACGCTTACTCGTGAATTGGCGCGACTGTCCGTACAAAAGGATAAGTCCCAGGAGATGCGCGATCTGGTTCGCACGCTGGAGCTGATCTACTGGGCCGTGGCCCTCTTGATTGGAGTTTCACTCTTCATGCTGGCGCCTCTAATCGCCAATCACTGGCTGCACGCTAGTCAGCTCTCTGCCGGAACCATTCAGAACGCAATCAGGCTAATGGCGGTGGCGGTCTCCCTGCAATGGCCGTTCGGTCTATACTCAGGAGGGCTTTCAGGCCTCCAACGTCAGGTGTTGCTGAGCGGGATTAACGCCAGCCTTGCGGTTCTGCGTGGTGCTGGGACCGTTCTCATCCTGTGGAAGATTTCGGCGACGCTGCAGGCGGTTTTCGTCTGGCAAGTTGCGATCAGTTTCTTGCAAACAGGGGTGGCAGGTGTTTTTCTTTGGCGCAGCTTGCCGTCCACCGCAGCGGCGTCAACTTTTCAAAGAAAACTTCTACGCGCCACCTGGCGCTTCAGCGCAGGAATCGGAGGAACTGCGATATTGGGAGTAATCCTTACTCAGATGGATAAGGTCATTCTGAGCCGGATGCTAAGCCTGGAGATGTTTGGTTATTACGTTCTGGCTGGGTCCGTTATGGCTGGCATCTATTTGTTTGCAGGGCCAATCTTCCAGGCCTTTTATCCTAAGTTCACACAACTGGTCAGTCTTGGTGATGAGGAAGGTTTGAAGGAACTCTATCATCACAGTTGTCAGTTCATGTCGGTAATAATCCTTCCAGTCGCGACTGTAATTGCATTTTACTCTCGCCAAGTCCTCTTCCTCTGGACAGGAAACTCCGCGACGGCGGAACACACGCACTTAATTCTCAGTATCCTGATAGTCGGCACGGCCCTGAATGCATCGCTTTATTTACCTATCGCCCTGCAATATGCTTATGGTTGGACCAGATTGATTTTTTCCCTGAACAGTATCTCGGTCTTGCTCTTGTGCCCTGCGATTATCATGTTGGCGTCTCGGTACGGGTCAGTCGGGGCAGCAAGCGTCTGGGTCATATTCAATTGCGGTCATATTCTGATCGGTATTCAACTGATGCACCGCCGAATTCTTCGAGGTCAACAATGGAAATGGTATTTTGAAGATGTTGGTCTGCCCTTGGTCGTCTCCGTTGGCATAGCCACTTTGTGTCTTCTGGTCGTTCCAACAGGCGGAACTCGATCTCAACTGCTCGCGTTTCTGGCAGGCGCTACTCTCTTCGTCACCGGCTCAACTTCCCTGGCAACACCGGTTACAAGAGCGGGCTTTGTTAGTTACATTAGGTCACGGAGAAGGCGCGCACTGAATATATTACAATAGCAACTATTTCAATCACGGAACGCGGAGTCCGGTTTGCGGCCCTTGGCAGTTTCGGAAAGATGCGCCTTGAGGTATTTAATGCGGACGGCACGTCGCTCTATAACTCGGATTTCGGCGCTGCCAGCGTGCGAGATTGACGCTTGAGGGTAAAGACGGACAACTTTTGCCTGACGGTAATTTGCGATGATCGGTTACTTTAGATCGCGAAGCGCGGACGTTCTTGATGAGACATAAATGAAGAAAGGCACGGTCAGAACCAGAGAATTTCATCTAATGTCAAAAGCATCGCCAACGATCGCGGTTCTTATTCCCTGTTATAACGAAGAGGCAGCCATTGCCAATGTGGTGCATCAATTCCGTCTTCATTTGCCAGGCGCGGAGATCTATGTTTTTGATAACAATTCATCCGACCAAACAGTCGCCCGCGCCCTAGCAGCAGGCGCGATAGTTGTTCATGAACCGCGACAAGGCAAGGGATACGTTGTCCAGTCTATGTTCAGAAAAGTCGACGCCGATATCTATATAATGGTGGACGGCGATGGAACCTATCCGGCGGAAGTTGTTAATGAATTGATCGAACCGATCCGCAGAGGCGTGGCTGATATGGTCATTGGGTCGCGATTACATCACATGGCAGAGAGCGAGTTTCGCATCTTAAATCGGCTGGGGAATCGTTTGTTTCGAAAGTTAGTAAAATCAGCTTTTCGGGTGCGACTTACCGATCTGCTCTCTGGTTATCGGGCTTTCAATAGACGGTTAGTACGAGGATTGCCGCTCTCAGCAGGCGGTTTTCAAACCGAAACGGAGATGACCATTAAAGCGCTCGAGCGAGGCTTCAGTGTGGTTGAGATACCGGTAAATTTGACGAGTAGGGCGCCGGGAAGTCATTCGAAAATTCGCATCGGATATGATGGCGTTTTGATACTCAGTACAATTTTTGCGCTGTTTCGAGATTACCGGCCGCTCACTTTTTTTGGCGGCTTGGGACTAATCCTGATCGCTTTAGGATGTGTGCCTGGCGCGCGCATCATAGTGGATTATCTTCGGACTGGCCTGGTTCCTCATTTCCCCTTGGCAGTGTTGGCTGTGGGGTTGGTGTTGAGTGGCTTGATCTTCGGTTTGGTTGGCCTGATTCTTCACACGATCAGCCGACGCTTTCAGGAATTCGAACGTCAGGTTCAATCCTTCGCCGAGGACTTGAGCCGTTCCGCCACGAGGGCACGGCCGTAGCCGCTGACAGTGGTACGTTTGATATTCTGATAGACAGAGCTAATCGGCAAAGCCGAGCAATCGAAGGGCGTGGAATTGTTATTGGCTACAAACAGCGGCGATTGTTAATTAAGACTGCGTTTCAGTCGAGAGCAATTTGGTGCTCCTTTGGTAGCTCATGTTCTGAGGGCAAAGTTTGTGAAAGTCTGTTTCGTATTGGAAAACTTCTATCCCCACATCGGCGGGGCAGAAACTCTTTTCAAAGAATACACTACCCGATTACTCCAGGCTGGGTGCGAGATTAAGGTGGTTACCAGCAATTCTGGGGGAATAACTGGACCGGCTTGTCATGATGGTGTCGAGGTTCATCATTTTCCATGGCGCGGGCTTTTTGGACACCCGGTACCTAATGCAAAAGATTTACGGCAGTTTGTTCAGTGGAGTGATGTCGTCCATACGGCGACTCTCACTGCAGCACCGCGTGCCCTTTCTATTTCGAAGGAATTCAACAAACCGTGTCTGGTTACTATCTTCGAGGTGTGGGCGAATAAATGGTTCTGGGTAGAGAGGAACCCGCTAAAATCCAGTCTGTATCTTTTGTTTGAGAGATATGCAATTACGAGAGACTACTCCTTTTATCACGCAATCTCCGCATCGACGGAAAAAGATCTAATCAAGTATGGCGTCGAAGGTCGTCTGGTCACCACTATCTATCCAGGAATTAAGCAAATATTCACGGGCAGGAATGGACACGGAATCTCTGAGGATGGTTCTGAGGCTCACGCAAGCCGAGGTGAGACCAGTAAGACATTCTTGTATTTTGGTAGACCTGGAAAGACAAAGGGCATATTTATCCTGCTCGATGCAATAAGAGAGATCAGGAATGAATTGCCGACAGGATTTCAATTTACATTTATTCTGAGTAACAAGCCGCTGAGCGAAAAGAACCGCCTGCGCGGTCTGGTTAAAAGACATAGACTTGAGAAGCTTATCTCCATCGAAGAACCTTTGGCCGAGGAACAATTAGTGGCAGCGATTAAGCAGGCTTACTGCGTTATTGTTCCGTCAATCACAGAGGGTTTTGGCTTATCGGCAGCAGAATCCTGCACGCTGGGAAAGCCCGTGATAGTCAGCGATGCAGGCGCGCTTCCCGAGGTGGTGTCTGGAAAGGTCCTGTTCTTTCAAAACAAGAATAGCCGAGACTTGGCAGAAAAAATTATGTTGGCCACCGAAGATAAATTTATGACCATTCCGAAGCGAGTTTTTGACTGGAAAACGTCAACTCGGGAATTGCTGAATATTTATGAGAAGCTGATAGCAAACCAGGATTGATTTTGAGGTTTGCTTCCACTTCGAACTCGAAAGCACCGACCAAACACGTTATCTGTTGCAAGCGAAAACAATGGCCTCAAGCGTTGCAAGCTCAGTCGTTGAAGCGCCGCCGCGACCATCGATGCTTACCTCTGCCTCCACCCAAGCCGCTCGGGTAGCGCCGTGGGTGGCTAGTCTCTGGCTAATCGTTATCACCGGATGGTACTTCTGGGTTACCGAAGACGCGGTGCGCCATCCTCCAAACGTCGGAAACGACTTGGATCTGGCGAGCCTCTGGTTGGTCTTGGTCGCAGTTGTCATCCTATCCGGTCTGATCTTTCCACGTCGTCTCTTCACACCGGCGTGGCTGATAGTGTTCGCCTCAATCGCCGGCGTGATGATCGTCGCGAGTCACCAATTGATTGCTGCTGCGCTCTCTGTCTGGTTGCTCGCGTTGTCATACTCTTTGGGCGATTGGCTGCTGCGTCGGCTGAGGGGAGCGCCGGCTAGTGTGCCTTTTGAATGGGTTTGCCTGGCGTTAGGTATTGGCTTGACGCTATTAAGCATCATCGCACTCGTGCTCCTTGCCATTCACCGGATGACTCAGCGTTGGATCTGGGCCGTCTTGTTAATCGTCACGTTGCTGCTATGGCGCAGACTTCTCCTTAGCTTGAAACAGTTGTGGCAGAGAGCCGCGACATTGCTTAGATCCACCCAGGCACCAGCGGTCCCGGAGCAACGAGTACTGTTGGTCTTGATGGCCTTTCTTGGCCTCTTTAACCTGGCCTGGGCGTTGGCGCCGGAGATAATGTTCGATTCGGTTAACTATCATCTAACAGCGCCCAAAGTCTATTTAGCTGAGCATCGCCTCGTGAATCTATATTATGCTGGCGCCGTCCACTTGGTTGAGCTTATCTACACTGTAGCGCTGGCGGTAGGCGGTCAAATCGTTGCGAAGCTGCTGGCGTTCACCATGGGCGTGATCGCTACTCTCGGGGTGTTTGCTTTGGGATCCAGGTACAACGCGCGAGTGGGGCTTTGGGCCGCAGCCTTGTTTTATTCAACCCCGTTGGTTAGTTGGCTTTCGAGCTGCACTTACATTGATTTGATTGTCGGGATGTTCGTGGTAAGTACACTGCTTGCTTTCCTTCGATGGCGAGATACAAATCAATTCGTTTGGTTAATTGCCACTGGCTTCCTTGCCGGCGCAGCGCTCGGTGCGAAGCTTGAAGCGTTGTTAGCTTTGCCGGTAATCGCTATCTTGTTGGTTTGGCACATCGTGCGAGATCCCCGTGCCGCCGGGTGGATCAAAGTTAGGAATCTCGCGAGTGTGACGCTGTCAGCTTTGGTGGTCTGCGCGCCGCACTTAGCCATCGCTTACATTTTTACCGGGAATCCGGTTTACCCAATGCTGAACGGCATTTTTGCAAAGCATTCCTTTACCGCCGCCGAAAATTTGCTTATCGATCAGCGGTACAGCCTGGACTCTTCACTGCTCCCGGCCTTGCGTCTTCCGCATCTGCTGATCTTCGACGCTGAACGCTTCGGAATAACTCGTGGGGCGGTCGGC
>WNGL01006019.1_pt1 | contig 14374 bp, 10 predicted proteins | sample 5400591 | NCBI WGS metagenome assembly WNGL01 (sample SAMN13153377, study PRJNA577476) | soil metagenome | isolation source: 80 cm soil or saprolite under Garry oak tree replicate 1 | place: USA:California | collected 2016-06-15
GTCGGCTACAACCTCCCGCTGCTTCACCTCAATAGCAGCAACAGCGGCGCCGCGCCCCGGGCTCCCTTCGGAGTGTTCGGGGCGGACCTCTCCACCTTCCACCGGCTGCCCGCCGCCTCGCTGACCCTCCTGCCAGTCCGTCTCGGCGGCCCGCTCCGCCTGGCGGCGGAGGTGAGCGCGGCGCGCTTTGCGCCGCTGCGCGGCGTCACCGGCGACGAGGGCGTGGATGGCGTGGGGGTGGGCAACCGCCGCTGGGGCGCGGAGGGCGTGCCCCCGGACGCGGGGGAGCGCGACGGCCGCTGGCAGGGCCCTGGTTCGTTCTTCCCGAGTCCCTTCGCGCCATCCGAGGCAGGCCCCGGCGAGAGGTTGGCCGCGAGCCGCCTCGCGGCGCGGGTGGAGCTGCGCGCGCCGCTGGCCTGGCGGGCGCTCGAGCTCGAGCCCTGGTTGACCGGCACCGCGGCCAGCTACGCCTTCGAGGCTGGCCCCGGCCCACAGCTCGCTGCGCACGGGACGGCTGGCCTCGCGCTCTCGACCCGCATCGGCAGGACCTTCGGCGAGGGCGCCAGCCGGCTCCGGCACGAGATCGAGCCGCGGCTGGAGTGGCGCGGCGGGACGGGCGAGGTGGGGGCGGCGCTCCCCAACTACGCCTACGACGAGCTCGACGTGGCGCTGCCGGCGCGCGTCCTCGACCCGCGCGGCCAGGTCATCCCCCAGCGCACGCTGTCGGCCTCTCCGGGCCGCTTCTCGCAGGTGCGGCTCACCGTGCGCAACCGGCTGGTCGCCCCGGCCGGCCCGCTCTCGACCGGCCGGTTCGACCTGACGCTCGGCCAGGATCTCGACGCGCAGACCGGCCGCGCGTCGGAGACGTGGGCGCAGGCCTCCGTCCGGCTCCCATTCCTGGTGGCCGACGCGCGCGGGGGGGTGCGTGCTTTCGGAGCCGCCCCGCCGCCGGAGACGCCCCGCAACGGCCCCGCCTCGGTCCTCGACGCCTATACCGAGCTCGGTCTGGGGGTCACGCTGCTCGACAGCCGCGGCGACAACGTGCACGCGAGCTTCCTCGCGCTCGGGGCTGGGGCGTCCCCGCGCGCGGTGGCGGGCCTGGAGCCGCTCTTCGATCTGCGGCCGGTGGCCGCCGACGCGAACGCGTCCGGCTCCGTCGGGGCCGGGACCCACCTCAGCGGCGCCACCATCGCCTACGACGCGCTGTTCTACGGGCGGGAGCTGCCGGCCCAGCCCGTCTGCGGCGACGGCACGAAGAAGTCGGCGCAGCCGCACGTCTACCAGCACCAGGCCTCGCTCATCTGGGACTCGCCCTGCCACTGCTGGCGCGCCGGGTTCACGGCCATCCTGAACGAGTGCGACAAGTTCCCCACGTTCCACCTGGTGGTCGACCTCTCGGCGCTGGCGGGCGGCGCGCTGCCCCGCTGAGGCGACGCAGGCGTGGGCGAGCGAGCGATTGCACCCCCGCCCCTGGCCGAATAGGAGAACAGGACGGAGGAGCCGCCCCTGCCTCACCCACCGCAGAACGCGCCGGCGCTCGGCGACGACCTCTACGAGCCAGAGAAGCGGCGCGCCATCCTGCACGCCGCCGTGCACGTCTTCGCGGAGAAGGGCTACCACGGCTGCCGCATCGCCGACGTGGCGCGGCAGGCGGGCGTCGCGTACGGGCTCGTCTACCACTACTTCCAGAACAAGGAAGCCCTGCTGGAGAGCGTCTGCGCCGAGCAGTGGACGATCTTCCTCCACGCGCTCCGCGCCGCCAGCGAGGGTCCGGGGACGGCGCCCGAGCAGCTGGCCGGCATCTGCTGCTTCGCCATCGACGTCTTCCGGACGGCGCCAGCTGCCGTGCGCGTGCTGCTGCTCGAGGTCGCGCGCACGCCCAATGCGTTCCGCGCCGGGTCCACGCGGCAGACCTTCGAGGAGGCAGCTTCCATCGTGGCCGGGATCGTGACCCGCGGCATGCAGCGGGGGGAGATCCGCCGGGTGGTGCAGCCCACGGTGGCCGCCACCTGCCTGCTCGGGGCGCTGGAGCTCACGCTGACGAGCATGGTCACCGGAGTGGTCCGGGTCGCGAACGAGGACGACGTCGAGCGGGTCAAGGTCGGCCTCGTGGACCAGGTGGTGGGCGGGCTGCTGCCGCGGTGAATGCGGCAGGTCGGAGGTCACGGTCGGATTGACGCGCCGCGACGCATTCGCTTGCCCGCCCGTCCGGCGGCGCGTACGAAACCTCGTCCCCGGTAGAAGGAGCACCCGATGGCCTCCCGCGTCCTCGTCTCCGATGAGCTCTCCGCCGACGGCGTCGCGATCATGAAGCGGGCAGGGCTGGAGGTCGACGTGAAGGTCGGCCTGAAGCCCGATGAGCTGGAGAACATCATCGGCGACTACGATGCCCTGGCGGTGCGGAGCGCCACCAAGGTGAACGCGAAGCTGCTCGAGAAGGGGGTGCGGCTCAAGGTCGTCGGTCGGGCCGGCGTGGGCATCGACAACGTCGACCTGGAGACGGCCACGCGGCGGGGGGTGGTCGTCATGAACACCCCGGGCGGCTCGTCGACGACGGTCGCCGAGCTGACCCTCGCCCACATGCTGGCGCTCGCGCGCCACGTGGCGCAGTCCACCGCCAGCATCAAGGGGGGCAAGTGGGAGAAGAAGCGGTTCCAGGGGCACGAGCTGGCCGGGAAGACGCTCGGCGTGGTGGGGATCGGCAACATCGGCTCGATCGTGGTCGACCGGTGCCGGGCCATGAAGATGCGCGTCATCGCCTACGATCCGTTCATCAGCGCCGAGGCCGCCGCCAAGCTGGGCGTGACGCAGGTGACGCTCGACGAGCTGTGGCCTCAGGCGGATGTCATCTCGCTCCACGTGCCGCTCACCGAGCAGACCCGGAACCTCGTCGACGCGCGGACGCTCGGGCGGATGAAGAAGGGAGCGCTGCTCGTGAACTGCGCCCGGGGCGGCGTGATCGACGAGCGCGCGCTGGCGGATGCGCTCGCCTCCGGGCACCTGGGCGGCGCGGCGCTCGACGTGTTCGAGAAGGAGCCGCCGCCGGCCGACCACCCGCTCCTCGCGCTCGACTCGTTCATCTGCACGCCGCACCTGGGCGCGTCGACGGAGGAGGCCCAGGCGGCGGTGGCCGTCGCCATCGCGGAGCAGCTCGCCGCTTATCTAACGCGTGGTGAAGTGAAGAACGCGGTCAACCTGCCCACCATCGCGCGCGAGGTGCTCGACCGCATCGCGCCGTACCTCGCGCTGGCGGAGAAGCTCGGCTCGCTGGCGGCGCAGATCGCGCCACCCTCCATCCACGAGGTACGGCTCGAGCTCGCCGGCGAGCTATCGCGCGCGCCCCACCGCGCCATCTCCGCCCAGGTGCTGAAGGGGCTCCTGCGCCACGTCCTCGATCAGCCGGTGAACGAGGTCTCCGCGCCGGCCATCGCCAAGGAGCGCGGGCTCGTCCTGCGCGAGGAGCTCGACCCCGAGGCCCACGACTACGTTTCGCAGCTCACCGTCACGCTGCGCGGCGCGGGCGGCGAGGCGGCGGTGGCGGGGACCGTCTTCGGGCGCCAGGAGCTGCGCATCGTGCGGGTGAACCAGTTCCGCCTCGAGGCGGTGCCCGAGGGTGACATCATCATGTGCGAGAACGACGACGCGCCGGGCGTGGTCGGGCACATCGGGATGGCGCTCGGCAGCGCGGCGGTCAACATCGCGCGCATCTACCTCTCGCGTGACGCCGAGCGGCGCTCCGCCTTCTCGCTCATCAACGTCGATTCCGCCCCCTCTCCCGAGGTCCTCCAGACGCTCCGGGGCCTCGCGCACATGCGGGCGGTGCGCTCGATTCACCTGTAGGCCCGGGGCCCCCGGAGCCAGGCCGGCCGTGTCTTTTGGAGGCTCCGCGGGTAGAGTCGCCGCGCATGCTCGACCTGTCGCTCCCCGCCGGCCTGCGCGACCTCCTGCCCGACCACTCCGCCCACCTGGCGGAGCTCTCCGCCAGCCTGCACGAGGTCTTCTCGTCCTTCGGGTATCGCCGCCTCCTCCTCCCGACGCTGGAGCGGCTCGAGGTGGTCGAGCGCGGCCTCTCGCAGGCGGCGCTCGCGGGCGTGCTCAAGTTCGTCGAGCCCGGCTCGGGCGAGGTGGTCGCCATCCGCCCCGACATCACGCCTCAGATCGCACGCCTCTACGCCTCCCGCCCCGACGCGCTGCCGGCGCCCGCGCGCCTCTGCTACGACGGTCCGGTGCTGCGCGCCCGAGAGTCGCGCGCCGGCCGCCCGCGCGAGGTGTACCAGGCGGGCGTCGAGCTGCTCGGCGAGGGCGGCGCGCGCGCCGACGCGGAGGCGCTCTCGGTGCTGGCGAAGGCGCTCGATCGTGTCGGGCTCGACGCGGCGGTGATCGAGGTGGGACACGCCCGCTTCGCGCAGGAGGTCGTGGTCGCGGCGGGGCTCGGGCCGGCGGCGCGCGCCGAGGCCGCGGTGGCGCTGGCGCGCAAGGACGAGGCGACGCTGGCGGCGCTGGCGCGACGGGGGAAGGGGAGCCGCGCCGCCCGCGAGGCGTTGCCGGCGCTGGCCGGGCTGTACGGCGACCGCGCCCTGGAGCGCGCCCGGGAGGTCGCCGCGGCGGTGCCGACGGCCGCGCCGCCGCTCGCGGAGGTGGAGGCTGCGCTCGCCCTGGCGCGCCGGCGCGGGCTGCGCCAGGTGGCGGTGGACCTCGGCGAGGTACGCGATCTCGGCTACTACACCGGCATCACCTTCGCCGGCTACGCGCCGGGGGCGGGGAGCGCCGTGGCCGCGGGCGGGCGCTATGACGGGCTTCTGGCGCGCTTCGGGCGGCCGGATCCCGCCATCGGCTTCGCGGTCGACCTCGAGTTCGCCACCCAGGCGCTGGAGCGTGCGGGCGCCCCCTCCCCGCGCCGCCGCCCCCCCGCCCGACGCCGCGCCGCTCCCGCGCAGCGTCGGCGGTGAAGCACGGTGCCATCCGGCTGGCGGGCCTCTTCCCCCCCTGCTATCGTCCGCGGCTTCGCCCGGACCAGAGGAAACGAGCATGCCCAACGTCGTCGTGATCGGTGCGCAATGGGGTGACGAGGGGAAGGGGAAGGTCGTCGACCTCCTCACCCAGCACGCGGACGTGGTGGTCCGCTTCCAGGGCGGGAACAACGCCGGGCACACCCTGGTCGTCGACGGTCAGAAGACCGTCCTGCACCTCATCCCGTCCGGCATCCTCCACCCGGGCAAGGCCTGCGTCATCGGGAACGGCGTGGTGGTCGACCCCGAGGTGCTGGCGCACGAGATCGACGCGCTGAAGGCGCGCGGGCTCCTGCAGGATGACGGGCAGCTCGTCCTCTCGCTCGACGCGCACGTCATCATGCCGTGGCACAAGGCGATCGACATCGCGCGCGAGCAGCGCATGGGCGCTGGGAAGATCGGGACCACCGGCCGCGGCATCGGCCCCACCTACGAGGACAAGGTGGCGCGGCGCGGGCTGCGCATTCGCGATCTCCTCGACGAGGCGCGCCTCACACGCAAGGTGAAGGAGCGCCTCGGCCCCGCGCGCGAGGAGCTGGCCCGCCTGGGCGGGAAGCTCGACGTCGAAGAGGCCGCGCTCGTGAAGACGTTCGCGGCGCTCGGCCAGAAGCTCGCGCCGTTCGCGCGCGACGCATCGCTCTGGCTCTACCGCGCCATCCAGGCCGGGAAGTCGCTCCTCTTCGAGGGCGCGCAGGGGACGCTCCTCGACGTCGACCACGGCACCTATCCGTTCGTCACGAGCTCCAACACCGTGGCCGGCAACGCCGCCACCGGCTCCGGCGTCGGCCCGACCGCCATCGACCGCGTCATCGGCATCACCAAGGCCTACTCGACGCGCGTCGGGGGCGGGCCCTATCCGTCCGAGCTGAAGGACGAGACCGGCGAGAAGCTGCGTCGGATCGGGGGCGAGTTCGGCGCCACCACCGGTCGGCCGCGCCGCACCGGCTGGATGGACGCGCTGGCGCTCAGGTATGCGGTGCGGGTGAACGGGCTCGACGGCGTCGCGGTGACGAAGCTCGACGTCCTGACCGGCTTCTCCGAGATCAAGATCGCGGTCGCGTACCGCTGCGGGACCCAGAGCTTCGACGAGATGCCGAGCGACCTCGAGACGCTGGAGCGCTGCGAGGCGGTGTACGAGTCCCTGCCCGGCTGGACCGAGAAGCTCGACGGAGTCCGGCGCTGGGAAGACCTGCCGAAGAACGCGCGGTCGTACGTGGAGCGCATGGCGAAGCTGGCCGGCGTGAAGGTGGTGGCGGTCTCGGTCGGCGCCGACCGCGGCGAGACCATCGTGCTCGAGAATCCGTTCACCGTGGCGCGATAGCCGTCAAGCCGCCGCCAGCGCCAGCGCCAATGCCGCAGCGAGCGCGAGCAGCGCAGCGGCGCGGTGGACCTGCGAGGAGCCCACGAGTCCGGCGGGTGGGGCGGCCCCGGCCGCCACCCCAGGTGCTGTGCGCTCCGCGCCGTCATCGAGGAAGCCGAGCGCGGTCGCCCCGAGCGCGAGCCGGTCGCCGGGCGAGAGGGCGAAGAGAGCCTTCGGGCGCGCGCCGTTGACGGTGAAGCCGTTCTTGCTCGCGAGGTCCACCGCCGTCCACCGGCCGTCACGGTAGGTGAATCGGACGTGCCGGCGCGAGGCGAGCGGGTCCTCGATGCGCAGCTCCGCGCGTCGAGCCCGGCCGAGCACGGCGCCGTCGCGGAGCGGTAGCTCACGGCCTGCGGATGGACCTCCCAGGACGACCAGCCGCGCCCCGGAGGTGGGGTGGTCCGTCACCATGATCGCGGCGGCGAGAGCGCGGGTGGAGGAGGTGGTCACCCGGTGAAGCACTTCAAGGTGCGTGCCAGGGCCGGCCCGTCAGCCGTGGATGTCCCACCGGCTGTCTGCCACCGACCGCTCGGCGGGATTACCGGTGAACTCCAGGTAGCCGTTCATCTCCAAGGTGTCGACGAGCTGCTCTGCCTCGACGTCCGAGCAGTGCAGGGCCTCCGCCAGGACATCGCGGAAGTAGCTGCGACCGCGGAGGTACCCCACAGGTGGCTCCCCGGGCGGGATGTGCTGACGGATCATACGGGCCAGCTCGGCGAGATCGATGGCGTCGATGTCCAGCATCTGCGGAATTTAGGGACGCTCCGACACCAGCGCCAGCGAGTCGAGCGATGCGGCAGCGGGGGTGCGGCGTACCGATCGCCCGCCCGAGAGGAATCGGACGGCACCCTCGTCAGTGCGGGACACGACCGAGCCAGCCGCTTGCCACCGGGCGACCACACCCGGTCCGGGGAACCCGAACCGATTGTCGCGCCCGAGCGTCATCACGGCGAACTCGGGACGGGTCGCCTCCACGAGCGCCTGTCCTGAGCTGGTGGGACTGCCGTGGTGCGGCACCTTGACCACCTGAGCGGCGAGATCCGACGGGTGGGACGCCACCAACGCAGCCTCGCCCTCTCGCTCGATGTCGCCGCACAAGAGGAACCGCACCCGGCCGTGGATCACGCGCAGCACCAGCGAGGCATCGTTCTCGGTCCACGCCTCGCTGCCGGCAGGCGGACCGAGAGCCTCGAAGCGGACCCCAGCCCGTTCGAAGCCCTCGCCGGGCCGGAGCACCGTCGCCGGCGGCAGCGCCCGCAGCGCCTCCGCAGCGACGTCGTCTCCGCCGCGCCCGCTCGTGTAGAAGCGTTCGATGGGGAAGGCCTGTGCCACCGCCACGAGCCCGAGCAGGTGGTCGGGGTGCGGGTGCGAGAGGAACACCGCGGCGAGCCGGCGGATGCCGGTGTCGCGAAGCCAGGGCACGACGTCGCGAGCACCGGGGTCGGAGCGTCCGCGCACCTCGCCTCCGCCGTCCACCAGCACCGCGCTCCCATCGGGCAGGAGGAAGGCGGTCGCGTCGCCCTGGCCCACGCCGAGGAAGACCGCCTCCAGCCCGCCGCGCCGCACCGCCAGCGCATGGCGCAGCGGCGGCGCTCCGAGGAGGGCCAGCGCTGCCGCCAGCGCGGCCACCGGACGCGACCACCCCCTGCCGCGCCAGGCGGCGAGGAGCGCCAGATAGCAGAGCGCGCAGCCGGCGAGCCCCGGAGAGCCGACGCCCACCACCGACCAGCGCGGGGCCGCGAAGGCGTCGTTGACCGCGAGGAGGAGCCAGGCCAGGCCGTGGCAGGCCGCGAGGAGCGGCCCCGTCGCGAAGGGCGCGATCGACGCCGCGGCCGCCGCCAGCGCCGCCGACACCGTCAGAGCCGAGCCGATCGGCACGCCGACGACGTTGGAGGCGACGGCGAGCAGCGAGAGGCGGCGGAAATGGAACGCGACGATGGGAGCGGTGGCGAGCGTGGCGGCGGCGCTGGCGCACATGGTCCCGAGGAGCGCCTCGCGGAGCCGGGCGGGCCAACCCTCGCGGCTGACAGCTATCCCCAGCCCGGCGCGGAGCGGGCCCGAGCCGAGGGCGAGGCCGGCCACCGCGGCGAAGGAGAGCTGGAATGATGGGTCGAGCAGCGCACCCGGCTCGACGGCCAGGACGGCCAGGGCCGCCAGCGCGACGGCGTCGAGCGCCTGGATCTCCCGGTCGCACAGCACGGCGCCGAAGCCGAGTGCAGCCGCCAGCGCCGAGCGAACCACGGGCACGTCGGCGCCGGTCCCGAGCGCGTAGAGGATGGTGAGCGGGAGCGCGGCCACGGCCGCCGCGCGGCGAGGGTCGAGGCGCGCGGCGAGGCGATCGCTCCGCGCCAGCACCGCTTGCAGGAGCCGCCAGGCGCCGAGCGCGACCACCGCCAGGTGCAACCCGGAGACGGAGAGCAGGTGGGCGAGACCGCTGCGGGCGAAGGCCTCGGCGGTGGCCGCGTCCACGCCGCCCCGATCTCCGCTGCCGATGGCCCGGACGAGCCCGGCTTCACGCGGAGGCAGGGCCGCGTCCGCGGCGGTGGCGAAGCGCGTCCGGCCGAGCTCCAGCCAGGCGAGAAGAGAGGGCCGGGCGAGACGCACGGGCGGTGAGATGGCGTGCGCCTCGAGCGCGACCCCTCGGGCAGCGAGCTCGGCGGCCCGATCGCGGCCACCGGGGTTGCGCGCCCCCTCCGGCGTCCGCAGCCGCGCCTCGACGCGCAGCCGGTCGCCGAGCGCGATCGGCCAGGGCAGCGCGGGCGTGGTGGCGAGGACGAGCCCGAGGTCGCCCGTGCGCAGGAGGAAGCGGACGTCGCCCTCGAAGCGTTCCGGGACGGACGCCACCCGGCCCTCCAGCACCCGATCCTCGGGTGCCCTCCGCCCTGGCACGACGCGGCTCGCGCCGGCGACAGCCCAGCCCGCGCAGAGAAACGCCAGCGGCGCGAGCGGTGGCGAGAGCGCGAGCAACGAGGCGCCGGCGGCGATGGGCAGCGCCGGGCGAAGCTGGCCGGGCAGGGCTGCGCCGAGCGCGAAGCCCACCGCGAGCGCGAGGAGCGGCCGGTGCTTCATGGGGGAGCACCCGGTCCGATGGGCGGCCGGGGTCCGCCACCACCCCCGAACTGCCTGGACTTTGCCACATTGACTGGAGTGTCAACGTATGGTAGGGTCCCGCGACTCGGCACCCTGCCCGTTCCGCCCAAAAGTGGGGTGAGAGCGGGTTTCGCCACTCCTGGCGAGGGCCGGAGGAACTGATGCCCGCATCGCAGCAGCCCGCAGCTCAGTCTATTGCACCCGGCCACAATTTCAAGGTCGGGGACAAGGCCGTCTACCCCGGGCAAGGGGTCGGCGAGGTCATGGGGATCGAGCACAAGGAGGTCGCCGGCCAGCGGCAGTCCTTCTACGTGCTCCGCATCCTCGACAACGGGATGAAGATCATGATCCCGATGAACAAGGTCGGCTCGGTCGGCCTGCGCGAGATCATCGGCGAGAAGGACGTCCGGCGCGTCTACTGCATCCTGCGCGAGAAGGAGGTCTCGGTCGACTCCACGACCTGGAACCGCCGTTATCGCGAGTACATGGACAAGATCAAGACCGGATCCGTGTTCGAGATCGCCGAGGTGCTGCGCGACCTCTACCTGCTCCGCTCGGACAAGGACCTCTCCTTCGGCGAGCGCAAGATGCTCGACACGGCGCGCTCGCTCCTCATCAAGGAGCTCGCCATCGCGAAGGACTGCGACGAGCAGGACGTCGAGACCGACCTCAAGAAGATCTTCAATATCCAGTGAGTGGCGCCGCCCGGCGAGGCCGGGGGCACCCACCACGAAGCAACAGCCGCCGCGTGGACCACCGTCCGCGCGGCGGTCGTTTCTGGGCCTGGCCTGGTGCGCGCTGGCGCCGTTCTGCGGCATGACCACGGCGGATAGCAGGGACGGTGCCAGTCCGGAGGGAGCGCATGATCGAGGGCGAGCGCGTCGGCGCCATCCTGGCCGCGGGCGGCGTGGGCAGCCGCGCCGGCGTGGCGAAGCAGTGGCTCTGCCTGGGCGGTGAGACGGTGTTGCGGCGCAGCGCCCGCGCCGTGGCCGCGGGGGGGCTCGTCGACGTCCTCGTGGCGGTGGTGCCGGCTGGCGACGAGGGGCGGGCCGAGGCGGAGCTGCGCGGCGTGGCCCCGTCCGTGCGCGCGGTGGCTGGCGGGCCCGCCCGGGCGGACTCGGTCCGGAACGGGCTGGCCGCGCTCGACGGCTGCGCGCTCGTGCTGGTCCACGACGCCGCGCGGCCGTTCGCGTCGCAGGCGCTGGCGGAGGCCGTGCTGCGCGCCGCCGCTGGCCGCGGCGCCGCGCTGGCCGCACTGCTCGCCTCCGACACCGTCAAGCGCGCGGACACGCCCTTGGACGCGGCCGCGCTCCGCGCCGCGGAGGGCGGGCCTCCGGCCGCGTGCGTCGCAGAGACCCTCGATCGCCGGACGGTGTGGCTGGCGCAGACACCGCAGGCGTTCCGGGCCGAGCTCCTGCGGCGGGCCTTCGCGGAGGCGGGCGACGCCGCGGCGGAGGCGACCGACGAGTGCGCCCTGGTGGAGCGCCTCGGGGCCGCCGTCGCGCTCGTGCCGGGCGAGGCGGGCAACTTCAAGATCACGACCGCTGGCGACGTGGCGCGGGCGCGGGCGCGGCTCGAGGCGCCGGTGGCGATGGGGGTCGGCTACGACGTCCACCCGTTCGGCGCTGGACGGCGCCTCGTCCTGGGCGGGGTCGAGTTCGAGGGCGACGGCCTGGTCGGTCACTCCGACGCCGACATCTGCGCGCACGCCATCGGCGACGCCATCCTCGGCGCCGCGGGGCTGGGTGACCTGGGCCGTCACTTTCCGGACACCGACCCACGGTGGAAGGGGGTCTCCTCGCTGCTGCTGCTGCGCGAGATCGCGCGCAAGGCGGGCGAGGCGGGCTGGCAGGTGGGCAACTGCGACGTGACCCTGGCCGCCCGCCGGCCCAAGATCGCGCCGAGGGCCGAGGAGATGAGGGCGAGGCTGGCCGAGGCGCTCGGCGTCGGGCCCGGACAGGTGAACGTGAAGGCCACCACCGGCGAGAACCTCGGGTTCGTCGGCCGCGGGGAGGGGATCGCGGCCCACGCCGTGGCGCTCCTGCTGCGGGTGGTCGGGTAGGATCGCGCCATGTCCATCCAGATCCACGACACGCTCACCGGCAAGAAGCGGGAGCTCGTGCCGCTCGAGCCGGGCAGGGTCCGCTTCTACTGCTGCGGGCCGACCGTGTACGACCACGCCCACGTGGGCCACGCGCGCTGCTACGTGGCCTGGGACGTGGTGGTGCGCCACCTGCGCGCGCGCGGCCTCGAGGTGAAGTACGTCCGGAACTTCACCGACGTGGACGACAAGATCATCAAGCGCGCGAACGAGCGCGGCGAGGACCCGCTCGCGTTCGCCGAGCGCTACGCGCGCTCCTACGACGAGGACATGGACGCGCTCGGGAACCTCCGGCCCGACGTGGCGCCCCGCGTCTCGGATCACATCCCGCACATCGTCCGGATGATCTCGACGCTGGTGGAGAAGGGCTTCGCCTACGCCGCGTCGAACGGCGACGTCTACTACCGGGTGCGCAAGTTCCCCGAGTACGGCCGCCTCGCCAAGCGGAACCTCGACGACCTCCTCTCCGGCGCGCGGGTGGAGGTGGGCGAGGCCAAGGAGGACGCGCTCGACTTCGCCCTCTGGAAGGCCGCCAAGCCGGGCGAGCCGGCCTGGGACTCGCCGTGGGGGAAGGGCCGCCCGGGCTGGCACATCGAGTGCTCGGCCATGGCCGCCGAGCACCTCGGCACGCCGATCGACCTGCATGGGGGCGGCAAGGACCTCGTCTTCCCCCACCACACGAACGAGATCGCGCAGTCCGTCGCCGCGCTCGGCGACGGCCAGCATGCCGAGGGGTTCGCCCGCTACTGGGGCCACAACGGGTTCGTGGAGATCGACCAGGAGAAGATGTCGAAGTCGCTCGGCAACTTCTTCACGATCCGCGACGTCCTCGCCAAGTTCGACGGGGAGGCGGTGCGGTTCTTCCTGCTCGGCACGCACTACCGCAACCCCATCAACTACAGCGACGCGGTGCTGGCCGAGGCGGAGAGGCGGCTCGTCTACCTCCACGAGACGCTCGAGAAGGCGATCCGCCTCGCAGACGGCGCGCCCACCGGCGAGGGCGCCGAGACCGACCTCGTCGAGCGCTGCCGCGCGACGCTCGACGACGACTTCAACACGGCGGCCGTGCTGGGCCTGCTCGCCGACGCCTTCACCGCCGCCAACGCGCTCGCGGACAAGAAGGGGAAGAGGACGGCGGAGGACAAGGCCGCCCTCTCGCGCTTCGCGCGCGACGCGCGGCTGGTCGGCCTGGAGCTGGGCCTCTTCGCGCGCGCGCCGGCCGAGGCGCTCGGAGCACTGCGGGGCAAGGCCGCGGCGCGGCGCGGCATCGACGAGGCGCTCGTCGCGCGGAAGATCGCGGAGCGCGTAGCGGCGCGCGAGGCGAAGGACTTCGCCCGCTCCGACGCCCTCCGCGACGAGCTCCTCGCCATGGGCGTCGCGCTCATGGACGGGCCGCGCGGGACGACCTGGAAGGTGGAGTGATGCTCGGGGCCGGCGCGCGTCGCTGAGCAGGCGCGCCCGCCGCATTACAAAGGGCGGGTGCCCTTCCACATCAAGCGCGAGTTCCAGCCCACCGGCGACCAGCCGCGCGCCATCGGCGAGCTGCTGGAGGGGCTGCGCCGCGGCGATCGGGCCCAGGTGCTGCTCGGGGTGACCGGCTCCGGCAAGACCTTCACCGTCGCCAACGTGGTGGGCGAGGTGAAGCGGCCGACGCTCGTCATCGCCCACAACAAGACCCTGGCGGCCCAGCTCTACGGGGAATTCAGGGACCTCTTCCCGGACGCCGCCGTCCACTACTTCGTCAGCTACTACGACTACTACCAGCCGGAGGCGTACGTCCCCTCGACCGACACCTACATCGAGAAGGACTCCTCCATCAACGACGAGATCGACCGGATGCGGCACGCGGCCACGCACGCGCTCCTCACCCGCAACGACGTCCTCATCGTCGCCTCCGTCTCCTGCATCTACGGCCTCGGCACCGCCGAGGCGTACTTCGGCCTCCTGCAGCAGCTCGAGCGCGGCCAGGAGTTCGTGACGAACCGGTTCATCCGGTCCCTCATCGACATCCAGTACGAGCGGAACGACCTCGACTTCCACCGCGGGACGTTTCGCGTCCGCGGCGACACCATCGAGGTGTTCCCGCCCTACGAGGAGGAGCGGGCGATCCGCATCGAGTTCTTCGGCGACGTCATCGAGCGGATCACCGAGTTCGACCCGCTGCGCGGGGTGAGCCTGGGCGAGCTCGACAAGGTGGCCATCTTCCCCAACAGCCACTACGTCTCGGCCCCCGAGACGCGCCGCCGCGCCATCGCGGGCATCCGCGAGGAGCTGCGCGAGCGGCTGACGGAGCTCCGGACGCAGGACAAGCTCGTCGAGGCGCAGCGGCTCGAGCAGCGGACGATGTTCGACCTCGAGATGCTGGAGCAGATGGGCTTCTGCTCCGGCATCGAGAACTACTCGCGCTGGCTGTCGGGGCGGAAGGCCGGCGATCCGCCGCCTTGCCTCATCGACTACTTCCCGAAGGACTTCCTGCTCGTCATCGACGAGTCGCACCAGACCATGCCGCAGATCGGCGGCATGTACCGCGGCGATCGCTCGCGCAAGGAGACCCTGGTCGAGTTCGGCTTCCGCCTCCCCTCCGCGCTCGACAACCGGCCGCTCAAGTTCGAGGAGTTCGAGCGCATCGTCGGGCAGGGCATCTACGTCTCGGCCACGCCGGCCCGCTACGAGCTCGACCTCGCGGGCGGCGTGGTGGTGGAGCAGATCATCCGCCCCACCGGCCTCGTCGATCCCGAGGTCGAGGTGCGGCCGGTGGGGACGCAGGTAGACGACCTCCTCGGCGAGGTGCGGGCGCGCGAGCAGGCCGGGGAG
>WNGL01008165.1_pt1 | contig 14373 bp, 12 predicted proteins | sample 5400591 | NCBI WGS metagenome assembly WNGL01 (sample SAMN13153377, study PRJNA577476) | soil metagenome | isolation source: 80 cm soil or saprolite under Garry oak tree replicate 1 | place: USA:California | collected 2016-06-15
AGGAGACCAAGACATCCGCGTTGCTTCAGGATGAGCTCAAGAAAGCGGGCTTCAGGATTGAGGCGGGTGTCGCGGGGATCCCGACTGCGTTTATCGCGCGCGCGGGAACGGACGGCCCGGTGATCGCCATTCTCGCCGAGATGGACGCGCTGCCCGGCTTGTCGCAGGCGACCACGCCGGACCGCAAGCCGATCCCGGACCAGATCGCCGGTCATGGCTGCGGCCATCATCTGTTCGGGGCGGGCGCGGTGGCGGCGGCGATCGCGGTCAAGCAGTGGCTCGAGGACACCGGGACCAAGGCCCAGATCCGAGTCTACGGCACGCCCGCGGAAGAAGGCGGCGGCGGCAAGGTCTACATGGTTCGCGCCGGACTTTTCCAGGACGTGGACGCGACCGTGTATTGGCATCCGGGCGACGCCAACAACGCCTCCCAGGACAAGAATCTGGCGACCACCAGTGCGAAGTCTCGCTTCCACGGCCAAGCGGCGCACGCGGCGGCGGCGCCCGACCGGGGCCGCTCGGCGCTCGACGGCGTCGAGGCCATGAACTTCATGGTCAACTACATGCGCGAGCATATTCCGCAGGAAGCGCGGATTCATTACATCATTACCAATGGCGGCGCGGCGCCCAATGTCGTGCCCGAATTCGCCGAATCCTACTATATGGTTCGCCATCCCGATCCGCGCGTCGTCGGCGACATCTTCGAGTGGGTCAGGAAGGCGGCCGAGGGAGCGGCGCTCGGCACTGGCACGACCGTCGATTACGAGCTGATCAACGGCACCTACAGCACGTTGCCCAATGACGTGCTCGGCCGAGTCATGGACGCCAATCTCCGCCGCGTCGGCGCGCCCAGGTGGACGCCGGAGGAGATGACGTTCGCGGAAAGGCTTGCGAAAACGCTTGCGGGCCGGAACCTCCCGGCGCCGACCAACGCAAGCGAAATCCGCAGATATCAGTTCAACGGCCAGAAATATTCGTCGACCGACTCGGGCGACGTGAGCTGGGTGACGCCGCTCGCGACGCTGAACACCGCGACCTGGGTTCCCGGAACGTCGGCCCATACCTGGCAGGCCACGGCTGCGGGCGGCATGAGCATCGGGCTCAAGGGCGCAGTGGTCGCGGCCAAGACGCTGGCGCTCACGGTCGCGCAGCTCGCCGCGAGCCCGGACCTGATTGCGGCCGCCAAGGCCGAGTTCGACAAGAGCCGCGGTCCGGGCTTCGTCTACAAGCCGCTTGTCGGCGACCGGCCGCCGCCTCTGGATTACCGCAAGGGAGCAATCGGCCCGGACGCGGGATGAGCGAGGCGCACATTCCGCAGCCGGTAATGACGTCGCTACGGGATAAGCGGGAGCAGTGGTGCGCAGGGTCGCCGTCGTGGGAGCCGGTGCGGGGGGCGCGGCCGCAGTCGCAGAACTCGTTGCCAATGGCCACGAGGTCAGACTCTGGGGTCGCTCCCCGCAGACGGTTGCGCCTTTTGCCGACCAGGGTGGCGTCGCCTATGAGGGCGTGCTCGGCAAGGGCCTCGCGCGCCCAACGCTGATTACGTCCGACTTGTCGGCGGCGATCGACGCAGCGGATGTCATCTTCGTGTGCCTGCCCACCTTCGCCCATGGTGACCTTGCGCGCGGCTTGGCGCGCGCCGGCGCAAGAGCGCCGGTGGTGCTCAATCCAGGCCATACCGGCGGGGCGCTGGAATTCCGCCAGGCTTTCCGCACGCTGGGCGCCGAGCCGCCGCCGATCGCCGAGTTTTCCACCCTCACCTATGTCGCGCGCAAATACGAGGCCGGCCGCGTGACGATCACGGGCAAAGCCAAGAGCGTCAGGCTCGCGGCCTTGCCCGATGGTGACGCCGCCGCGGAAGCAGCCTGCGCGCTGTTCCGCAGCGCCAAGCCCATGCCTGATGTTCTCGCCTGCGACCTGGCCAACGTGAACATGGTTCTGCATGTGCCCGGCGCGGTGCTCGCCGCCGCCTGGGTGGAGGCGACCCGGGGCGATTTCACTTTCTACGTTGAGGGCATGACCCCGGGCGTTGCGCGCGCCATGCGGGCGCTTGATGGCGAGCGGCGCGCGGTTGCCCGCGCCTTCGGCCATGACTTGCCCTCCATCGCAGCGGAGATGCAGGCGATCGGCACGGTCGAAGCGTCGGTCCACGATCTCGACGACCTTGCCGCGGCCATCGCTTCGGGCGAAGCCAATCGCCGGATCAAGGCGCCGGATTCGCTCGCCCACCGCTATTACCGGGAGGATTTCGGCCACGGCCTGTTGCCCTTCACCGTTCTCGCCGCCATCGCCGGAGTCGAGGTGCCGGTCGCTGCATCATTCCTGCGGATCGCCGAGACGTTGCTCGGGATCGATCTTGCTGCGCATGGTCGCACGGCCGAGCGCATGGGCATTGCGGGTCTGGACCGAAACGGCTTATTGGAGCTGGTCGGAGCGCGAGGTCATGGCAGGTGAAGCGTCGACGGTCGACTGGCCGAGACTCGTGATCGGCATGCTCGGCGGCGACAAGCGCGAGCAGGAAATCGCCCGCCGCGCGGCGATGACCGGCGCGGAGGTTCGCGCCTATGGCTTCCCATGGCCCGCGCAGGGCATTTCCGGCGTCAAGCACCTCGACGATCCGGCCGCCGTGCTTGAGGGCGCGCGGTTTGCGCTCTTTCCCATCCCCGGCATGTCCTCGAATGGCGCCTTGTTCGCGCCGGCTGCCGCCGCGCCCATCGTCCCTGACCGCGCCATGCTTTCGGGCATGGCGCCGCGCGCGCATATCATCCTCGGCTGGGCCGATGCCGATCTCAAGGCGAACGCGGATGCCTTGTCGATCAAGTTGCATGAATATGAATGGGACAAGAGCCTGATGCTGCAGCGGACCCCCGCCATCATCGAAGGGCTCATCAAGATCGTGATCGAAAACACCGCCATCACCATCCACAAGGCAACCGCCTGCGTGGTCGGGCAGGGAACGATCGGGGCGGTGCTCGCGCGCTACCTCGTGGCGCTCGGAGCGCACACCCATGTCGCGGCCCGCAGCGCCGAGCAGCGCGCCGCCGCCTATGTCGCGGGGGCGATGCCTCACGTGCTCGCCGAGCTCCTTGAGCTCGCGCCCCGTCTCGACCTCTTGTTCTCGACCGTGCCTGCGCGCGTGGTCGGTGAAGATGTGCTCGCCCGCCTGCCCAAATCGGCGCTCGTCGTCGACCTTGCGGCGCCGCCGGGCGGCGTCGATTTCGACGCTGCCAAGCGGCTCGGCCTCAACGCGATCTGGGGCCGCGGCCTCGGCAGCCGCGCGCCGGTGACAGTCGGAGCGAGCCAGTGGGGCGGCATCCGCGAGCGGATCGAAAAGATATTGCAGGAGGAGCCATGCCTGTCGTGACCGTGCAGATGTGGACCGGGCGCACGCCGGCGCAGAAACGCGCGCTGGTTCGCGCCATCACCGATGCCATGGTGCAACACGCCGGGGCCAAGCCCACCAACCTGCATGTCATCATTCAGGAGGTGCCGAAGGAGAACTGGGCGCTCGCCGGAGTGCTGGGCGACGAGAGAAAGGATTGACCATGACGACCGACACGATGGCCGGCGCGACCGAGTTCGCGCATATGTTGCTGAAGGTCTCCGATCTCGAGCGTTCGAAACGCTTCTATGTCGACCTGCTCGGCTTCAAGGTGCGGCCGGCAAAGCCGCTCGCCGACGGGCGGCCCTTCGTTCCATTCACGCAGGGGCTGGCGCTCACCGTGGGCGGCCCGAAGGACGCCCCGCAGATCGATCACATCGCCTTCAAGGCGAAGGATGTCCGCGCGATCTCGGCGCGGCTCAAGGCGGCGCAGGTGAAATTCGACCGCGACCTGCACGACGGCATCTACGGCCTGACCATTTACGTCTTCGATCCCGACGGCAACATGATCGAGTTGTATGAGGAAGGCGCGAAGATGCCGTGAGTTCGATTCAAAATCCCCTCGGCCCGAAGACCTTGATGCCGAGCTTCTTCTCCAGCGCGCGGCCGAAGCGATATTTCATCTCCGGGCCCTCGTAGGTCGCGGGCGGAGCGCGCTGATAGTCGGGCTCGGCCTCGACCCGGAGCCTGATGAAATAGGGGCCGGGCGATGCCACGATTTCCGGCAGCTTGCGTTCGAGGTCGGCAAGATTGTCGATCGCGATCGCGCGCGCGATGCCGGCGCCGCGGGCGATGGCGGCATAGTCGGAACCGTCCTGGTTGACCATCGGCATGTTCTCGACGGTCTGGTAGCACTGATTGTCGATGACGAAATGCTTCAGGTTTCCGGGCTGCTGCCCGGCCTCGGTCAACAGGCAGCCGAGATTCATGCTGAGCGAGCCGTCGCTGTTGAGAACCCAGACCGGCGTCTCCGGGATCGAGAGCGCAAGCCCGAGCGCAAAGCTCGCGGCGAATCCCATTCCGCCATGCATGTAGAAGCTGTCCTCGCTGCGGGTCACCGCCCACCATTCGTTGGCGGCCATCCCGAGCGCGCACACGACCACGGCGTCGCCGCGGTGGGCGGCCAAGACCTTCATGGTCTCGTTCGTCTTCATGCGTTCTTCACTCCCAGAAGCCGCTTGGTCAGGAACAGGACGAAGGGCCGCTTCTGCAGCCGGTGCCATTCATAGGCGTCGGGAATGCGCTCGATCTCGTCGGGCTTGTCGATGACCTGATAGGGGTAGTCGTAGGCCTGCAGCAGCGGAATGGTGCGGCGCCCCTGCACCTCCTGGTACACTTTATGGTCATCGATCGAGCCGCGCGCGCTGACGATGCAGAAGACCGGGATCTGGTGGCGCAGGCACAGCGTCGCCATCTCGCCCGTGCAGGTGAACAGCCCGGTGTTGCCCATGATCGCCACCGAGCGGACCCCGCCGAAGAAGGCTCCGGCGCAGATGGCGATCGTTTCCGCCTCGCGGCCGACCGGGACATGCCGGATCGCATTGTCTTTCGAGATCCGCCTGATCAGCGAGTTGACCCAATCGTCCGGCAGGCTCGCGGCGAGGCGCACCTGAGCTTTGACGAGCTGGGCGTGAATCTGGTCGTTGACGTCCATGGTGAACCCCCCCGCTGTTGGGAATGGATGGGTCCGGCTGTCGGGGAGCGCGATGTCAGCGTGCTTGCTCGGACGATAGGTGCAAGGCCTGACGCCGTCAAGCTGTGATCACACCGGCAAATGGCGTCGGCAAGCGGCGAGCGACACTCGTTTGCTGCTCGAGGCTCGCCATCTTGGGCTGATCCGATCATTCGACGATGAGCAGCCTGTCGGTGTCCGCATAATCCGACAACAGCTCGCAGCCGGCCTCGGTGACGAGCACCATATCCTTGTTCTGCATCCCGAATCCAAATCCGGTCTCATAGACGAGCGGCTCGATGCCGAGCACCATGCCGGGTTCGAGGGATTGGTCTTGCGTCGGCCCGAGATAGGGGTCTTCGTGCAGGTGGAGGCCGATGCCATGGCCGATGAAGGAGATCGGCGGCAGTTGAAGCTCGCCGAGCTTGCCGAGATAAAGCTCGTAGATCGCGCGGCTCGAGGCGCCGGGCTTGATGGCTTCGAGCAGGAGATGCTTGCAGGCGGTCAGATTGGCCCAAATGCGCTCGGCCTCGGGGGGCGGCGCGCCGACTGCGGCGGTGCGGCACACGCCGGCGTGATAGCCGCCGATCATCGGGAAAATCTCGACCCGGCAGACATCGCCGCGCCTGAGGATGCGCTCGGTCGGGCCGACATTGGGAAAGACGCTGCGCTCGCCGGTCGCCACGATCATCAGCTTGAAGTATTCGGCGCCCTGCGCGTAGACGCCGCGCGTGAGCGCGGCGGCGAGGTCCATTTCGCTCGATCCCGCACGCACGGACCGGTAGGCATCGGTGATGGCCTTGTCGGCGATGCGGGACAATCGGCGCAGGACGTCGATCTCCGTTTGGGTCTTGATCTGACGCAGCCGCGCCAGCAGATTCTGCGCCGCCATGAATTCAGCGGCGGGCAGCAATTCGCGCAACGCGGCCAGATCCCCGGACGGCAGATAGTCCATTTCGATGCCGATCCGTGCCTTGGCAAGACCGTGCTTGTGGAGAAGTTCGGCAAGCACGTTGATGGCGTCGAACTTGAACTCGCGCCAAACGGCAATTTCCGTGCCCGGTGAGGCCTTGGAACGGATCGTGTTCGCCTCCATGTCGACGACCACCAGCGCAGCGGCGCCGTCGGCCGTCACTAGCGCGATCGCGTGACGCCAGCGCATCAGGGGCTGGGTCGGCGACAGAAAGCCGGTGACGTAGGCGAAATTCTCGGGCGAGATCGAAAGCAGCGCATCGAGGCTTGCCTCCCGCATGGCGCGAACCTGGCGCGCAATCACGTCCTGGCGCATGCCCCTCTATCCCGCCTGCTGTGCGGCGACGCAGTAGCGCCGAATCTTTGCCTCGTCGGCGGCGATGCCCATTCCGCTTGCCGTCGGCAACTCGATCGAGCCCTCATTGAGCCGCATCGGCTCGGCGATCAAATCATCCTTGTAATAGATGCCGGCGATCTGTCCCGATTGCGCCTCTGCCGGCGTCGAAACCGGCACGACGCAGGAGAGCACCACGGCTGGCGCGGCGGCGGCGAGTTGAAGATTGGCAAGATTGCCGATGCCGGTCTCGACCGAGCCGTTGACATTGCAGATGATCCCTCCCGCGCGCGCGACCGCCGCCGCTTCCATGGCGCGATAAAGGCCGCCTGGCTTCGTGGTGTAGATCGAGACGATCTGCGCCGCGCGCTTCTCGATGATCTCGATCACGTCGTGCGCATTCCACGCGCTTTCGTCGGCCATGACCGGCACGTCGATCGCGCGCGCCACTTGGGCGAGACGATCGATACCCTCGACCGGCTGCTCGAAATAGCTGAGATCGAAGCGCTCCATGCGCCGGAAGGTGCGGATCGCATCGCCTGGCGTACGGTAGCCCTGGTTGGCGTCGACGCACAAGGCGATGCCCGTTCCGACCGTGTCGCGAATCCGCCGGACCATCTCGACGTCGCGGTCGGGGTCGACACCGACCTTGATCTTGATCGTGCGGATGCCCTCGGTAACAACCTGCGCGACCTCGCGCTCGGCCTCCTCGAAGCCGATCAGGCCGATCGAATGGGTGACTGGAATGCGGCGCCGGTGGGCGCCGCCCAGGAGGCGATGCACGGGAAGCCCCCATTGCTTCCCGGCGAGATCGTAGGCGGCGAGCTCGACCGCGGCCTTGGCATAGGGGAAGCCCTTGATGGCGCGGTCCATCCGCGCATGCAATTCTGCGATCTCGCCTGGCAGAGAGCCTTTGACGGCAGGCGCGAGATGTTGCGCAACGACGAGAAGGGTCGTTCCGGGGCTCTCGCCGAAGTAGCGGTCATAGTCGCCGCCCCAGTCCTTGAGCGCGGGCGCCTCGCCCCAGCCCGCCAGCCCCGCCTCGTCGGTCATTTTCACGAGGACGTAGCCGCCGATCGGCTCGGTCAGTCCCGTCCACTTGTGCTCACGCCGCGTCGGCAACGCAATGTGATGGAGGCCAATCGCCGCGATGGGTGCTTCGGCCATGCGCCAAGCCGTGCTGTGATCACAATCGCGGCGACCCTACCGGCAAGCCCGGCCGATTGCAAACCGCACCTTGGCAACCCGGAATGTACGGGATTCGGCCCGCCGCAACCCTCTGCACGCCGGCTCCTGGCCCGTCTCGCCGGTTTGCTGTGCCGCCGCGGCACGGCAGCTATCGGAGGATAACCTGAAGGTCTGTGGACCTGACCGGGACCGCCGCCCTTGTGAAGGGTTTCGGATGCCGGCCGCGACGGACGGTTCCACGGGCTGTGGCGGCCGGCGTCCGAAAGCCTCCAAGGAAGGAAACCGCGATGGGGAACGTCAGGCGGTGCGGCGGGCTCTATGGGGATTTGGCGGCGACGGATTGTGCGTCTGCTTGGGTTCGATGCGAGCGAAAGCGATGAACGAAGCGGTGAGGATGGCTGAGCCGGCGGTTTTGGTGGTTGATGGCGGGAGCGGACGACGCTGATTGCGTGCAATCTGATGCGCTGGCGGGACATTTGGGCGAGGATCATTGCTGCCGGTCGATGACCAGCGGGGTCGATGAGCAGCTTTTATGCGCTGTGATTGGGCGATGGTGGTCATGATGTATCGATCCTGATCGCGACCATTGGGGTGTTCGGCCGGTATCGTGGCTCGGCACCGCGTGCGAAGGTCTCAATGATGATCATGCGTCCGCCGCAGCACGGACATGGATGGCAGAGGGTCGGCGGCTCGGTGGTATCGGCAACTGCCGCATCATCTGGCTTTGTCTTGGGGGCCGGCGCGGCGAGCAGCTCGCGGGCCTTTGCGACATTTTCGGCACGGGAGGCGTTGGCGAACAGGCCGTAGTGGCGGATGCGATGCAAGCCGCGCGGCAGGACGTGGATCAGGAAGCGGCGGATAAACTCGCTGGTGTCGAGCGTCATGACCTTGTGCCGCGTGGGGCCTTCGGCGCGATAGTCCTTGTACTTGAAAGTGACGCTGTTGCGGTCGCAGGCGATCAGGCGGCTGTTGGAGATGGCGACCCGGTGGGTATAGCGCGACAGGTAGGCGAGCACGGCCTTGGGCCCGCCGAACGGGCGCTTGCTGTAGACGAACCACTCGATCTTGCGCAACGGCGCCAGATACGCCTTGAAGGCTCGCGCGTCATCGAGGTGGGCGTAGGCGCCGAAGAACGTCAGGCGGCTGGCTTGGTGGGCGGCGAGGAGCTTAGCCAGGAACAATCGCCGGAACAGGCGCGAGAGAACCTGCACTGGGAGAAAGAACCGCGGGCGGCATGACACCCAGCGATCGCTTGTTTTCATCCCTGAGATGCCGCCGCCCGGCACGATCATGTGCACATGCGGATGGTGGGTCATCGCCGAGCCCCAGGTGTGCAACACCGAAGTGATCCCGATCCGGGCGCCCAGGTGCTTGGGGTCGGCCGCGATGGTGAGCAGGGTCTCGGCCGAGGCCGTGAACAGGATGTCGTAGATCACGGCCTTGTTCTGATACGCGATGTCCGCAATGGACGCCGGCAGCGTGAACACCACATGGAAGTACGGAACCGGAAGCAGATCGGCCTCGCGCGCGGCGAGCCATTCTTTCGCGGCTGCTCCCTGGCACTTCGGGCAATGCCGGTTGCGGCAGCTGTTGTAGGCGATGTGGATGTGCGAGCAGTCCTCGCAGCGCGCGACATGGCCGCCGAGAGCTGCCGTGCGGCAGTTCTCGATCGCCGACATCACCTTGAGCTGGCCGAGGCTCACATGGCCGGCATTGGCTTTGCGCCACGCCGGTCCATGGCGGCGGAAAATATCCGCGACTTCCAGCCGTGGACGCGCCACCCTCGCCGCGCTTTAAGCGGGGGGCTCGCCCGTGGGTTCATTCTTCTTGGACATCAGCGGCGTGAGGCGATCCAGCGGGCTCATGACCTCTCGGATCGTGTTGGTGGCGACGCGGGTGTAGAGCGCTGTGGTATCGAGTTTGGCGTGACCCAGCAGGACTTGGATCACCCGAATATCGATGTTCTGCTCGAGCAGATGGGTCGCGAAGCTATGGCGCAAGGTGTGCGGCGTCACCCGCTTGGTAATCTCGGCCATGTGGGCCGCGGCGTGGCAGGCGCGCGTGAGCTGGCGTGTCGACATCGGGCTGACCGGGTTTTGGCCGGGGAACAGCCAGCCTTGCGGCCGCGCAATGCGATACCAGTCGCGTAGAAGTTCGAGCAGCACAGGGGAAAGCATCGCGTGGCGATCCTTGCGGCCTTTGCCCTGCTCGACGCGCAGCATCATGCGTTTGGAGTCGACATCGGATACCTTCAGCGAGACGACCTCGGAAACGCGCAGCCCCGCACCGTAGGCGACACTCAGCGCCGCCTTGTACTTGATGCCCGGCGCCGCCTCCAGAAAGCGCGCAACCTCCTCAAGACTTAAAACAACCGGCACCTTGCGCGGCTCGTGCATGAACGACAGGTGCTTGGCGAGATCAGGGCGATCGAGCGTCACATTGAAGAAGAACCGCAGCGCCGAGACGGTGGCGTTGATCTTTGGCGTACCTGCACCGCTCGACGCCAGATGCAGCCGAAAGCCGCGCACGTCTTCCGACTTGGCCGCGTCCGGAGAGCGGCCGAGGAACGCCGCGAAGTCCTTGACCCTTTGCACGTAGTCATGTTGGGTCTTCGACGCGAACTTGCGGATCGCCATGTCTTCGATCATGCGCCGGCGTAACGGGCTGATGACTTGGTCGGTCATGGGGATGCTCCTGTCTTGAGTGAGGTTGTCCAAACCCCTCAATCTCAAGACAGGACGCCCCCTCCCGCTATGGCGTTGGCCGCCTGGCTTGCGCGCAGCGCTCTACCGCGCGAGCGGTTTCGTTCCTTGACCCATATGCGACATCCTAGTCGTGATCGCGCCCCGGAAACTACGAAATGACCGTCTGGCTTCGTCGGCTCCGCCTGGATCATAACGCCTCGACCATTGATAACCGCCTCGGAACACAATGTCCCTGACAGGTCGAAATGACGCGCATTCGTCAACTGGCCATTAATCCACCGCCGCTAAGACCAATGCGCGGATCAATTTGGTTTGACATGCATGCAGCGTGAATTCGGCAAGCGAACCGCCGTGCGCTCACCGCGCCTGGCGACAGCACAGCCGACGCCGGCGCCCGAGCAATGGGCGGCGCGTGATCCGATACCCATGCGCCGGGCAATGCTGGCCATCGTTCTGACTGTCACGATCGTGAGTGGAATGTTCCTCCTTCCGAAGCTGGGGCAGTGCGATGGCCGTCAGGGCGCGCTCGGACTCGATTGGTGCCGGCTCATGAAAGCGACCGTAGAGGGAGGGGCGCGCGGCATAGCGGCCGGCCGCGGCACAATATCAGCAGGTGGCCGCAAGCGGCTCGCGACAACGCGGAAGAGGCGGGTGATCGGCACGCCCCGACCGGCGGCCTGATGAGCTACGGAGGTAGCCTTCCGGATATGTACCGTCAGCGCTAGACAGGCCGGCTTCTCGACGGTGAGAGGGCGGCCGACCTCCGGTCCCGCAGTCTACGAAAGCCAAACTGCTTCTGAACCTCAAGACCGTCAATGCGCTCGGGCTCACCGCGCCGCTGTCGCTGCTCGGCTGCGCCGACGAGGTGATCGAGTGAGCGGCGCGATGACTGCCTATGAGGCGCTGACCGGCAAGCGGTACAGCGATAAGATCGTCGTTATGGGCTACTCTATGGTTACTTTCCAAGTCACGTCGTCGACTGGATCGTGCGGGGTTGGCTATTTCCCGGCGCTCGGCTCATCGAATTCGGCGGGCCGGAAAATTCAAGGCGCCCCGCACCGACATGAATGCCCGCCATTGGCGGGCTTTTTTTTTGCGCCGCACGCAGGCGGCCTCACGCGGACGTGACGATAGGCTGCACGCGGTCTCGTGCGCGCGGCGTTGCGCGCGAAAGCTGTCTAAAGTAGTCTGGTGACATATCGAGCGGAGGTGTTGTCATGCCGCGCAATCCGCTTGGGATCGCCAGGAGTTCGAGGCGCGTGCTGTGCGCCGCGCTCGCTCTCGGCAGCTTCGCGTCCGCGGCCTCGTCCGCGGAGTACACGCTGGAGCGCGCCGTTCTGGTCAGCCGCCATGGCGTGCGCGCGCCGACCGACTCGAACATGCTTGGCTACTATTCGCTCACGCACAAATGGCCGAAATGGCCGGTCCTCGATGCGTGCCTGACGCCGCGCGGCAAAATGCTCGCGTCGCGTATGGGTGAATTCTACCGCGGTCACTACACGGTACTTGGTCTTCTTCCGCAGCGTCTGAACGCTAGCGATGTCTTCGTCCTGCCGGATGTGGATCAACGCACGCGGCAGACCGGCCTCGGGCTGCTCGACGGCATTTTTGCGCGCAAGCCGGACAATTCGAACTTCTGCCTGAAGCAGAAGGACGCCGTCGACCCGTTGTTCCACCCTGTGCGTGCCGGTGTCTGCCAATTCGACAAGACGCTGGCCTATGACGCGGTCATGCAACAGGCCGGCGGAAACCTCGATAAGGCGCTCGATCCCTATCGCGGAACGGTGCGGCAGCTGCAGTCGGTGCTCGACTGCTGCAAGCCGAAACCCAAGCCGAAGCCATTGTGCGACGGGATTGTTGGCGCCTGTACGCTGGAAACGATTCCTTCCAAGCTCGACCCGACACCGTCCGACGTGAGCCTGAGCGGACCGATCGCGATCGGCTCGACCGTGTCGGAAGTGTTTCTGCTCGAATACGCGGAAAACATGCCGGCATGGGGCAAGGCATCCACCTAGGCCGATCAACGAATTTCTGAAGCTGCACAACCTGCAATTCAATCTTCTCCAGCGCACGAAGTATCTCGCCGGTCAGCAGGGCTCCGCGCTGCTGCAGCAGGTTGTCGAAACGCTGCGCCAAACCGCCGACCGGCAGTTCGCGGGAACGCGGCCGGTGCCGGCCCAGGCCAAGCTCGTGATCTATGTCGGTCACGATACGAACCTGGCCAATCTTGGCGGCATGCTCGGGGTGACGTGGGACTTCGAGAGCGGCATGGGAGACAAGACGCCACCAGCCGGGGCGATGGCTTTCGAGCTTCTGCGCGAGAAGGGCGCGCCGAACAATTATTTGATCCGGATGACCTACTACAGCCAGACGCTCGACCAGATGCGGGAGGCGACGCGCCTGACCGGGGACACCAAACCGGAGATTGTCCCGATCACGCTACCGGCCGGCGATTCCGGCCTCTGCTCCAAGACCCAGGATGGCGCATGTTCCTGGCGGGAGTTCTACGAGCGGGTGAGCAAGAAAGTGCTCGTCGATGAGTGCCTCCCGAAGGCTCGCGGCGCGCCATAAGCTACCGGCGATCTATCCGCTGCGCTATTTCGCGGTTACTGACCGCAGAGCTGTTCCTCGCGATCGGCTTTCTTCTTGCTCCACAGTGTCTTTTGTTTGCCATTGGCGCAGATCACGATTGCCTCTTGCTGGCCAGCCGGGCCGGTGATGCGCAGAGCCCCGCCGGTGCTGACACTGTCCTCAATGCCCTCACTCATGCCGCTGTCGATCAGAAATAAGATCCCGTAGCGTTGAAGAAAGTGCTCTTCCTTTCGGTTTTTTCCGTCGGGAAACTTCACGTTGCCATATTGATGGCCTTGTACAAGGTGCTTCACACCCAGCTTGGCTGCATATTTGGCCAGTAGTTTTTTGGGGTCCGTCGACGCCTTTCCGTCCTGGAACCAGGGCAGGCCACCCGGCCCCTTTTTGTTCAGCCGCGCTTCGAGAATGGAGTTGTCGCCGACCAGTTCCTCGGTTGAGAATCCATCCTTGGCAAAACCGGCTTCGATAGCCGCACTGAGTTCCCCAATCGTTCGATTGTTTGTGTTTCCAGCATGGCTGAAGAACCAATCGTTGACCCGCACCGCGATGGGAAGTCCGCATAGGAACTGGCCTATGTCACCGCCGCAATTGCCAACTTCAACCGGATCCATTCCGGAAGCTTTGAGTTCAGAGCTGAACTCCTTCGTCTTCTTTCCAAGCGGATCTGCCAGAAACTCGGCTTCGTGGTTGCCCATCGTGATAACGACGCGGCCGCCTTGGGTTGCGGCGTCATTTTGCAGCGTGCGCAGGAGTGTGATCACCTCAATGGAGTTGCTCCATTTGTCAATCAAATCACCAACGACGACTAACACGGATCTGCCTCCTGTCCATTTCACCTTGTCCGGCAAGCTTGGCGCACCGTCGATGAGCTTTGCCGCTGCGAGCACCCCTGCCAACCGTTCCGGATCGCCATGCGGGTCGCCTACCGCGAAGATGTCTGTGGATGTATCCAATTGGACAATCGCCGGGTTTGTTATCCAATTCCGGCTAAATCTAGCCGCCGCTGCACTGTTGGCCGCACTGGCGCAGACGGTAAGTGCCAGCGTGAAACCGGCGGCTTTTAGAATTGCGTTGAGTCGCATGACGCATCCTTTCTGAATCCGGCAGCAATCGGGGGGTAAGCGGACTCCTCTACACGTTGTTCCGAGGTTCATAACCGCTCCCCTTTTCCAATATCAACGTCACGCAATTGCTCGATCAATCTGCTGGCCGATGGCACATCACGATCAAGCGTGTCTCACTTGTTCTCACCGTCCGGCCGCCCCCCGCATTTTATTCAGCGCGAGGATACGACCCGCAGCCGCGCCCCGTCGGAAATCGCGTCCGGCTCATCCGCGAACGCCGCCCGCTTGAGCAATTGTCGGGTCGTTTCCTCGATGTCGGCCTCGATCGTCCGACCGGCGGTCGGTCCATCGCCGGCTCGAAGCGCGGCGAGAGCGGCCTGGTGGTGGCGCGCAGTCCAGCGCACCCCCGGGGTCGAGAGCGAGAGGGCCAGGAACGGGCCCGCCTGCAACCATAGCATTTCGAT
>WNGL01014260.1_pt1 | contig 14372 bp, 12 predicted proteins | sample 5400591 | NCBI WGS metagenome assembly WNGL01 (sample SAMN13153377, study PRJNA577476) | soil metagenome | isolation source: 80 cm soil or saprolite under Garry oak tree replicate 1 | place: USA:California | collected 2016-06-15
TCCACCGGGGCCGCAGCATGGCGATCGGCACCTCAGACGTGTTCGACGCCGACGGCAAGAAGGCTGCCGTCGCGACAGGCTCGGCCATCATCCTGCCGGGCCGGCCAGCCACCGTGACAACTGAGCTGACCCTTCCAGACCTTGCCGGGAGCGAGGATGACGAGGAACGCCCCCAGCCCAGCCCTCGGCGTGCACCGGGAGCGCGCGGGCCTGCCAGCCGAGCCGGCGAAGAAGAACGAGCACGGCCGGCAGCCGGTCGCGGTGCTGGGATCGGCGCGCCGGACGCCTGACCTGCCTACCAGGTACTAGCATTTTGTTACAGACAGTGACAACCGCACGATCGCATGACACGCGATATCCGCCGTTCTGTACTGGAACAATCCCTTCGGCACGATCCGTTTGATGCGCGCAGAACGGCATTTTCTGTCGCGTCGGCTATCTTCTGGCGGATGCGTGGCGGACTTCAGCAGCCCGGAACTGTCCCGCGCGGTCACGATAGATATGAGGGCGGTCTGCGGGATCGTCCCCGCATACCACGAGCAGTCTTGCATGCTGATCCGGTGTTTTCCCGGGAGGGCTGGGTGGGCGGTTTTACAGACGATGACACGTCGAAGCTGGGGAGCTGGTCTAATTGGGGCGCTATGTCCGTCAGGTGCCTCTTGTCTGCGGCTACCCCTACATCGGTGCAGCACGCACTGTTGAAGTGCGGAGCTAATGCGGGGGTTTGCAGGGTCCGGCGTTGCTGTTTGCTTTGGTTGTCCGCTGCGGCTTTTCGGGCTGCAGCGGACGGCAAGTCCGAGCCGGAGGCAGCAACGTACCGTGCGGTTCTCGGCGGCGCGGCAGTGGTAGCCTGTCGCGGTCTGTCGTCGTACTGTGACACCAGGACACGTACAGGGGTGGGAGATGGATCCGATCACGCAGATTGTGACCGCGCTGGCGGCGGGGGCGGCGTCGGGGACGGCGGATGCGGCGTCGTCGGCGGTGAAGGACGCGTATGCGACCCTCAGGGCCCTGGTGGCGAAACGGCTGGGCGGCAGGCCGGATGCCGAGGTGGTGCTCGTCAGGCATGAACAGGCTCCTGAGGTGTGGCGGGCGCCGCTGATGGCGGAGCTGGCTGGTGCCGGGGCTGACGGGGACCTGGATCTGGTCCGGGCGGCGCGGGCGCTGATGACGCTGGCCGATGAGGCGGGGGCACGGGCGGGGAAGTACACGGTCGATGTGCGGGGCGCGCAGGGCGTGCAGGTCGGTGACCACTCCCGGCAGGACAACGTGTTCCACGCCCCGCCAGGCGGCTTAGCTCCCGGGAAACCGGCCGGGAGGGCCGGCCGAAGGCGCGGGGTTTCTGGTGAGCACTGACCCGCTTCCGGGTGGGCCGGCGCAGCGGCAGCGCGGTGACGGCGGCGGGTACGCCGTCGATGCCCGCGGGGCGATGGGGGTGCAGGTCGGTGAGGGCGGCACCCAGATCATCTATTCCTATAACAGGCTGACCTGGACCGATGGGGTGGCGCCGCCGCCGCTGGTCAGCGTCTCGGGGGTGGTCGATTCCCCGTATCGCGGGCTGGGCGCGTTCGAGGAGCGGGACGCGGCGTTCTTCTTCGGCCGCGAGGCCGCCGCCACCGATGTGCTGGAGCGGATGTCCCGGTGCGCGGCCGGGCCTGGCCTGCTGGTGGTGTCCGGGGTATCGGGTGCGGGCAAGTCGTCGCTGCTGCGGGCTGGGGTGCTGCCGCGGATGCGCGGGGCGGGTCTGGCGTCGGTGCCGGGGTCGGCGTCCTGGCCGTGCCTGGTGTTCACCCCGGGCAGGGCGCCGCTGGATGAGCTGGCAGTGCGGACGGCGTCCCTGGCCAGAGCGGAGGCGGGCGCGGTCCGGAGCGCAATGGCCGCCGATCCTGCTGGGTTCGCCCTGACCGCGCGGCGGGCCGCTTTGGCCCAGCCGGCCGGGCCGGCGAGAGACCTGGAAGACCGGGCGGGGCGGCCGCCGCGGCTGCTGATGATGGTCGACCAGTTCGAGCAGCTGTTTACCCAGTGTTCCGATGAGGAGCAGCGGCAGGCGTTCGTCTCGGCGCTGCACGCGGCCGCCACCGCCGGGCACGGCCCGGACCAGACGCCCGCGGCCCTGGTGGTGCTGGGGGTGCGGGCCGATTTCGAGGCCCAGTGCGTCGGCTATCCGCAGCTGGCCGAGGCAGTCCAGCACCGCTATCTGGTGACGCCGATGACCGGGCGGCAGCTGCGGATGGCCATCACCGAGCCGGCCAAGAAGGCAGGATCCCGTGTCGATGATGACCTGGCCGAGGTGCTGCTGCGGGAAGTAGGTGCCCGCCAGGCGACGGCGGGCGCCGGGGTGCTGCCGTTGCTGTCGCATGCCCTGGACCAGGCCTGGCGCAGCCGCGCCGGGGACATTATCAGCGTGGCTGACTATGAGCGTACCGGCGGCATCGAACGGGCCGTCGCCGGCAGCGCGCAGCGCGCCTACGACCGGCTCACCCCGGCCCAGCAGTCCACGGCCCGGCAGGTCTTCACCCGGCTCACCGGCACCACCGGCGACGGGGTGGATACCGCCGACCGCGTCGGCAGGGCCGAACTGACGGCAGGCAAGAGCCCGGCCCAGGTGCGGGATACCGAAGCGGTCCTGGAGGCCTTCGCCGCCGAACGGCTGCTGGTCCTCGCGGCCGGGACCGTGGAGATCAGCCATGAGGTCCTGCTGACCGCATGGCCGCTGCTGCGCGACACCTGGCTCGCCGAAACCCACGCCGACCGGATCGTCCGCACCCGGCTAGGCCACACCGCCGCCGACTGGGCCTGCCACGACCGTGACCCGTCCTACCTGTACAGCGGCAGCCTGCTGGAGGCGGCCGCCGAGACTGCCACCCGCATCGATGCCGACCCGGCCCGCCACCTGCCCCTCCGCCAGGCCGAACGCGATTTCCTGCGGGCCAGCGGCCGTGCCCGCCACCACAGGGCGCGCCGGCGGCAAGGCCTCATCGCTCTCCTCACCGCGATGGTCATCGGCCTTGCCTCGGCCGCGGTGCTCGCCTTCCTCGCCCGGCAAGACGCGGTACACCAGCGTGACGTCGCGGTCTCCGACGAGCTCGCCAGCCACAGCGAGGTCCTAGGCGACGCCGATCCCGTTATCTCCAAGCTGCTGAGCATCGCGGCATGGCGCATTAGCCCCTCCGACGACGCCCGCTACGCGATGCTGACCGCGGCTGCTCTGCCCGGGATCGGCATTCTCACCGGCCACACCGACACGGTCGAGTCGGTGGCGTTCAGCCCGGATGGCAAGACCCTGGCCAGCGGCAGCGACGATGCCACGGTGCGGCTGTGGGACGTGGCCACCGGCCGCCCCATCGGGCAGCCCCTGGCGGGCGAATACGGCACGATCACCTCGGTGGCGTTCAGCCCGGATGGCAAGACCCTGGCCATAGGCGATTACAACGACGGCACGGATGGCGCGGTCCAGCTGTGGGACGTGGCCACCGGCCGCCCCATCGGACAGCCCCTGTTCGGCCACACCCTCGGGGTCAACTCGGTGGCGTTCAGTCCGGACGGTAAGACCCTGGCCAGCGGCAGCGACGATGGCACGGTGCGGCTGTGGGACGTGGCCACCGGCCGCCCCATCGGCCGCCCCCTGACCGGCCACAACGGACATGTCTTCTCGGTGGCGTTCAGCCCGGACGGCAAGACCCTGGCCAGCGGCAGCGACGATGCCACGGTGCGGCTGTGGAACGTGGCCACCGGCCGCCCCATCGGGCAGCCCCTGGCGGGCGAACACGGCACGATCACCTCGGTGGCGTTCAGCCCGGACGGTAAGACCCTGGCCAGCGGCAGCGACGATGCCATGGTGCGGCTGTGGGACGTGGCCACCGGCCGCCCGATCGGCCAGCCCCTGACCGGCCACACCAGCGCGGTCAAGTCGGTGGCGTTCAGCCCGGATGGCAAGACCCTGGCCAGCGGCAGCGACGATGCCACGGTGCGATTGTGGGACGTGGCCACCGGCCGCCCGATCAGCCGCCCCCTGACCGGCCACAACGGACATGTCCTCTCGGTGGCGTTCAGCCCGGATGGCAAGACCCTGGCCGGCGGCAGCGACGATGCCACGGTGCGGCTGTGGAACGTGGCCACCGGCCGCCCCATCAGGCAGCCCCTGACCGGCCACACCATCGCAGTCACCTCGGTGGCGTTCAGTCCGGACGGCAAGACCCTGGCCAGCGGCAGCGACGATGCCACGGTGCGGCTGTGGAACGTGGCCACCGGCCGCCCCATCGGGCAGCCCCTGACCGGCCACACCGACCAAGTCGAGTCGGTGGCGTTCGGCCCGGACGGTAAGACCCTGGCCAGCGGCAGCGACGATGACACGGTGCGGCTGTGGGACGTGGCCACCGGCAGCTCCATCGGCCGCCCCCTGACCGGCCACACTGGCACGGTCCGGTCGGTGGCGTTCGGCCCGGACGGTAAGACCCTGGCCGGCGGCAGCGACGATGGCACGGTGCGGCTGTGGAACGTGGCCACCGGCCGCCCCATCGGGCAGCCCCTGACCGGCCACACCTACGCGGTCAAGTCGGTGGCGTTCAGTCCGGACGGTAAGACCCTGGCCAGCGGCAGCGACGATGACACGGTGCGGCTGTGGGACGTGGCCACCGGCCGCCCGATCGGCCAGCCCCTGACCGGCCACACCGACCAAGTCGAGTCGGTGGCGTTCAGTCCGGATGGCAAGACCCTGGCCAGCGGCAGCGACGATCACACGGCGCGGCTGTGGAATGTCGCCTATGTGGATGACATCGTGCCGTATCTATGCGGCTCTGCAGGACGGTCACTTACACATGCGGAGTGGGCACGGCGGGTACCGCAAGGCCCGGCGTATCAGGACATCTGCCCCTTATTCACAGGAGCGTAATCAGCAATCCCGACCGAATATCGGAGATGCCCTGCGGGACCTCACGCATGCCGATCGGGTCGCAGCGACTTGGCCATGGGCCATTGCCCGGACTCCCGGCCAGCGCACGATCGCCTGGCGAGTGCGTGGCGAAATTCAAACAGCTAGCCACACATCCCCAGGTCAGGCTGAAATGACAGCGGTCTGTAAACCGCTGTCTGCACCTTGCCGGCATCTGCTGGTCCGCTCGGGCGGTCACACCCTTCCGGGCTAGTGCATGAGCTGCGCACTGTAACGGCCGATATGGGCACCGTTCTAGACGTTTGCACCTGACGGTCTTCGAACGCCGATTCGGCGTTCGGCGCGGGCTGGCCGTCGGTGATATCCCCGGCGTGGTGACCCGCCGTGGCTGGGTGCCTGAGCCGGGGAGGGAGCGGCCTGTTCGGGGTGCTGGCAGGCGTCAGCGGGATCGGTGGTGAGTGCCTCCTGCCTGGACGCGGGGGGAAGGCAGCGGCTTGGTGACCGGTTGCTGCGGTCTAGATGCCGGGCGCACCGGGGCCCGAGCACGACATGCAGGTGCCAGCGGTCCGGGACAGCATCTGTGACCCGCAGGAACCGCGGCGGTGCTGAAGTTCGCACTGCGGTCAGGTGCTGCCCGGGACGCCGCGCCGTTGGCGTTGCCGGGGTGCTCCTGGCGGCCGGGATGTCTTGCCGGGCTGCGTCTTCTTGGCCCCACAGAATCCCCACAAGTCCGGGCTGCGGCGGTGGCTCCCCACAGAATCTATGCACGTTCACAGTTGCTCGGTGCCTGTCGGCTGGTGCCGCGCAGATCAGGCTCTTCTGTCGCATCCCCGGCTGGGCGCGTGTCGCTAGACCGCCGTCTGTCTAACGGCTTCCTGGGTGCGGCGGACGCATGCAGGCTGATGGCTTTGATCTGATCATGGGGTGGGGTCGCCGGGTTAGGGTTCGGGGCGGACGTGTTCGGGGCGGGCGCCGAAGGCCGCCAGCCTGGGCGCCAGGTCGCGGACCAGCGGGATGCGCAGCAGCCACCGGACCGGCTTGGGCGGCCCGGTGGCGGTGCGGAGTGCGCGGGCGAGCAGGCGGTCTTGGAGCACCCCGGTGACTTTCTGGGTGATGCGGGTCGGCCACTGACGGCGGCGCTGGACGGCAGCCAGGTCGCGTTCGGTGAGCGTTCCGGCGGCCAGCGGGCGGGCGAGCAGGTTGGCCGCGGCGACGGCGTCGGCGATGGCGTAGTTGATGCCGTTGCCGGCCACCGGGGACATCACGTGGGCGGCGTCGCCGATCAGCAGCAGCCCGGGGCGGTGCCATCGGGGCAGCCGGTCGGCGGTGACCGACAGCAGCGAAACCTGGGACCAGTCGGCGAGCTGGCCGGTGCGGCCTTCGAGCCAGGGGACGAGCCCGGCGATGGTGCGGCGCAGCGCGTCCGGCCCGGCGGCGCGCAGCTGGGGCCAGCTTCCCTTGGGGATGACCATGCCGAGCTGCCACGTCTCGCCGCGGTCGACCAGCAGCAGCATGTGGCCGCGCCCGGTGCCGCCGGTGACGCCCTCGGGGTCGCCGGGCAGCCGCGGCAGGCGCAGCCACAGCACGTCAATGGTGGCGGCGGTGACGACGGGCTTGAGGCCGGACAGACGGCGGGTCTGGGAGAAGCGGCCGTCGGCGCCGACGGTGAGGGCCGCGCGGACTTCATGCACACCGTCGGGTGCGTGGTAGCGCACGCCGCGCACGATCTCGTCCTGCTCGATGAGCTCGCGGACGTTGGCGCGCATGACCAGCTGGAAGGCGGGGTAGCGGGCGGCTTGAGTGGTGAGGAAGTCCAGGAACTGCGCCTGCGGCATCAGCGTGATGTAGGGGAAGCGCCCGGGCAGGCGGGACAGGTCGATGGTGACCGGCGGGCTGGCCGGCAGGGTCGCCTGGCGGAGCTTGCGGTGCGGCAGTTCAAGCAGCTGGTCGGCGAGGCCGAGCTCGTCCAGGACCTGCATGATCGCGGGGTGCAGCGAGTCGCCGCGGAAGTCGCGGTCGAAGTCGCCGTGGGCTTCCAGCAGCACCACCGGGACGCGCCGGCGGGCCAGCAGCAGGGCGAGCATTGCGCCGGCCGGGCCGGCACCCACGACGCAGCAGGTGGTCTGCCGCACCGTGCGAAGCTCACGCGGCTGGGGTGCCCGGGCGCCGGGGCGGGCCGGGAGCGGTTCATCGGCCGTGGGGTTCATGGTGGCCTCCTTGGTGCGGGCCGGTGCTGCCGGAAGGGTGCCCGGCCGGGCCGCGTGTCAGGTGGCGGTTGTGTGGCGGTAGCGGAGGACGGCTGCCGGGACGCCGACTACCAGGAGTCCGCCGATCCAGGCCAGCGCCTCAGCGGCGGGCCTGGCGGTGGGCCCGCCGAGGCACAGGGCGCGCAGCGCGCCGACCACCACGGTGATCGGATTGGCCTTGGCGAAGGCCTGCAGCCACCCGGGCATGGTCGCCACCGGTACCAGGGTCGAGCTGGTGAATACCAGGATGATGAAGGGGAACAACCCGGCCAGGCCGGCCGACTCCGGGTCCCGCACCACCAACCCGAGCAGCGCGTTGAGCCATGAGAACACCAGCCCGGCAGTCACCGCGAGGGCGACGGCGGCCAGCGCCGCGGCCGGCCCGGCGTGGAACCGGAACCCGATCGCCGACCCGACCGCGATCATGAGCCCGACCACGAGCAGGTTGCGGACGGCGTCGGCTGCGACCCTCCCGGCCAGGACAGCACCGCTGGCGATGGGCAGGGACCGGAACCGGTCGATCATGCCGCTGGCCAGGTCCTCGGCGATCGCGACGCCGGTCTGGGAGGCGCCGAAGCCGATGGCGAGCACGAAGACGCCGGGAAGCAGGTAATCGATGTAGCGGCTGACGCCCGGAGGGTGGACCGCGCCGCCGAACGCGTAGGTGAACAGCACCACCAGCAGGACCGGCTGCACGGTGGCGAGGGCGATGAGGGTCGGAACCCGCGCCAGGCGCCGCAGGTTGCGGCCGGTGATGGTGCCCACGTTCGCGAGCGCTGAGACGGCGGCGTTTTGTGTCGTGTTCAGGGCAGCCTTGCTCACGGTGCGCTCCTCGGCTGGTGCTGCGGATGGTCGGCTTGGGCCAGCGGATCGCGGCCCCGGTGTTCGTCGCGGTCTGCGCCGGGGCGGGCGTGACCGGTCAGGGTCAAGAACACGTCGTCGAGCGTCGGCCGGCGCAGGGCCAGGTCGGCGATGCGAAGGCCGGAGGCTGCCAGCCGGGCGGCCAGCTCGGGGAGGATGGTCGGCCCGGCATCCACCGGCAACACCACGCTGCGTGCCGGGACGTCGACAACCGGCGGCCCGGCTCCCAGCCCGGCCAGCGCGCCGGCCAGCTTCTGGGGATCGTCGCCGGGCAGGACGCGCAATTCCAGGCGGTCCCCGCCCACCCGGGTCTTGAGCTGCCCGGCGGTCCCCGTGGCGATGACCCGGCCCTGGTCGATGACCACGATCGCGTCGGCGAGCCGGTCGGCTTCCTCCATGTACTGGGTGGTCAGCACCAGGCTGGTCCCCTGGGCGGTCAGCTCCTCCAGCAGCTGCCACAAGGCGAGGCGGCCGCGGGGATCGAGCCCGGTGGTCGGCTCGTCCAGGAACAGCACCGGCGGCGCTGCCACGAGGCTGGCGGCGACATCCAGGCGGCGGCGCATCCCCCCGGAGTAGCCGCGAACCAGGCGATCCGCCGCGGTGAGCAGGTCGAAGCGTTCCAGCAGCTCCTCGGCCCGGCGGCTGGCCGCCAGCCGACGGAATCCGTAGAGCCGTCCGATCATGCGCAGGTTCTCCCGGCCGGTCAGGTAGGCATCCACGGCCGCATACTGGCCCGACAGGCCGATCAGCCGCCGGACCGCGCCGGCCTGCTCCACGACGTCCAGCCCGGCGACGCGCGCCCGCCCGCCATCGGGCCGCAGCAGCGTGCTGAGGATCCGCACCGTCGTGGTCTTGTCGGCGACACTGCGCGTCCTATGCTGCCTGACCAGGGGAAACCGACAACCGTGCTATCCGTAGGCGACGGCCGACAGGGACTGCGGGCAACGTTAAGGATCACCCACGACGTCGAGTCTGACACGATAGAAGAGCTGCTGAGAAAACCTGACTGGCTGCTCGCTAACTCAGATCCGCCGGGCACGCGTGCTTGTCGCGGCTGGTTTTGACGAGCCGGACCTGAGCCGTGACTAGCTCGCTACTGCGCCTCGGCGGCAAATGAAAGTCACAATTCAATAATGGGCTCGCCGACGACGTAGGTCTTCCTTGATGCTGCCGTGCTGAGCCCGAAGATCAGGGCGGCCACCAAGGTGGCCGTCGTTCTTGCGGTTGCGACATGGTCAGTCTTCTCTGGGATCGTGCCGACGATTTGCGTCACCTCAGATAGGAGCGGTTGGCGCGGGAGCAGGTGGGAGCAGTAGGTGAACTATCCGGGGTTTGGCACCGCTCCGCCCATCCACGACCGCACCACCATCACGTTGCTTCCGGTTAACGGGCTGGTGCCGAGGAGCCACTGTCGTTCTGAGTCGAAAGAGAGCCAGCCTTCTTCGGCCGATAGCTTGGTCAGCACCCGCAGGAGGGCGGCGAGCCGGGGGTTGCTGTCGCCGGACCGCCAGATGAGCGACCATCGCAGGCAGGGCTCCGGGTCCGTGAGCGGGACGATCCGTGCGTTCGCGCCGGGCGGAAGGCCCATGCTCACCGGAAGAATGACGGCGAGGTCCGGGTCCTGCGCGAGTGCTTCCAGTGTGTAGAGCAGACCGAGGTTGAGCACAGAATCCACCGGTACCGCCGCAAACCGTGTGGTCAGGCTGCGGTGGGAGCAGTCGACTTCAGCCGGGGTGTTCGGCGACATCAGAATCCGCGCTCCGGCCAACTCGGCGCAGGGCACGGTGTCCCGGGCGGCGAGCCGGTGCTGGCACGACACAAGCAGGCCGTGTGGCTGGAACCACACCGGGGTGCTGTCCAGGCTCGGTCCCAGCGTGATGCCGGTCAGGATGCCGAACGCCAGGTCGATCTGCTCATGCCGCAGCGCCTCGGCTGCGGCGAGCGTGCTGCGCCGCATGCCGATCTCGGGGGCCAGCGCCGGATCGGCCGCGCCGATGTCGCTGAGCGCGTCCAGCCAGAACGAAAACTCACCCCAGACATCCACGCGCAGCCGCTGCCCGGTCGACACTTCGACGATGGCGGCCTCGACGGCCTGCCAGGACGCGAGCAGTTCCCGGCTGGCGGCGAGCAGCACTGCTCCGGCGGGAGTTAGGCGCACGCCGGCATGGTCGCGTTCCAGCAGACGGGTTCGCAGGTGCCGTTCCAGCGCGGCGATCTGCTGGCTGAGCGTCGGCTGGGTGACATGGAGCCGGGCGGCTGCGCGGCCGAAGTTGCCCTCCTCGGCGACTGCGGCGAAGTAGCGGAGTTGGCGCAGGTGCACGTCCATAGGCAACGCCTATCACGAAACCTATCGGGTCCCATAGGCACTACCTATTAGAACACTTATTGGACCCGCTTGATCGCCATCAGTCAGACTCGTCGCTGGGAGCTAGCACAACCATCGACAGGCGAGAGGGTTCGGATGAAGGTGTTTGTAGCCGGGGCGACCGGCGCGATGGGAAAGCGGCTGGTACCGGCACTGGTGGCCGCCGGACATCAGGTGGTGGCGATGACCCGGTCGCCGGATAAGACGGCGGTGCTGGCTGCGGCAGGCGCGGAGCCGGTGGTGGCCGATGGCCTGGACCGCGCGGCCGTGGTGCGGGCGGTCACAGCGGCGGCGCCAGAAGTGATCATCCATCAGATGACCGGGCTGACCGGGATGAAGAGCCTGAAGAAGTTCGACGCGGAGTTCGCGGCCACCAACCGGCTGCGCACCGAAGGGACAGACAACCTGCTGGCGGCAGCGCGCGCGGCCGGAGTCCGGCGGATCGTGGCGCAGAGCTACGGGAACTGGAACTACGAACGGACCGGGACGGCGCCCAAGACGGAGGAGGATCCCTCCGACCCCGCCCCGCCCGCGAACCAGCGCGCGACGCTGACGGCGATCGAGTACCTGGAACGCGCCGTCACCGGGGCGAACGGCATCGAGGGGGTGGCGCTCCGGTACGGCAACTTCTACGGGCCGGGCACCGGAATCTCCCTCGACGGCGACATCTCCGTGCAGGTCCGCAAGCGGGCGTTCCCGGTCATCGGCGATGGCGCCGGAGTCTGGTCGTTCGCGCACATGGACGACGCGGCGGCGGCCGCGATCGCGGCCGCCGAGCGGGGCGCGCCGGGGGTGTACAACATCGTGGACGACGACCCCGCCCCCGTCGCGGTCTGGCTGCCTGAGCTGGCTCGCGCCCTGGGCGCGAAGCCGCCGCGGCATGTCCCGGTATGGCTGGGCCGCCTGTTCGCAGGGGACGTCGGCGTGTCGATGATGACCCGGATCCGCGGGGTCGCCAACGGCAAGGCCAAGCGGGAACTGGGCTGGAAGCCCAGGTACCACAGCTGGCGGGACGGCTTCCGGTACGGCCTGGGTGACACGATATGACCAGGCGGGCGATTCTCCTGTGGGTCTGTCTGGCGGCGGTGATATGCGTCCTGGCCGTGACGGATCCCTCTTCGGCCGGTGCGGGCACGACCGGCGGCGATCAGGCCGAGCGGAATGTGCGTGTGGTCGAGGATGCGCTGCGGGTGGTGTTCAGCGAGCACCGCGTCGATCAGGTCGACACGTATTTCGCTCCGGACTTCGTACAGTACAGCCCGTACGCGCCGCCCGGCGGCCGGGACGTGCTGAAGGCATGGTGGGCCGCGTTCGTCTACTCAGTCCCCGATGTCACGACGACCGTGATCCGGCCGCCGGTGGCGCAGGGCCGGGACGTCGCGGTCTTTCGCATCGTCACCGGCACGGTCGTGCGCGACCTGACCGCCCTGGCCATCACTGCGCACGGACAGCATCTGGAATTCCGGGCCGCCGACATCTTCCGGGTCGAGGACGGGAAGATCGTCGCGCACTGGGAAACCGTCGATACTGGGCCGCTCATCCAACTCGCCACGGCGGGGTGAGCACCCAGAACAGCCGAGCCTGGTAAGGACTGCCATATATGTCAGGGAAGCGATCGACCAACTCCTGGCCGACGAACCGGAACGCCCCAGGCCGAACCCGCCCCAGCTCGGCCTGGAGCCGACGGTCATCGACAATGTGGACGAGCATCTGTCGGCTGGATTCGGGGCGGGCGGCCTTGAGGGCATCTCGTGGCGCAGCTGATCATCGGCACCTCCGGCTATCTGGTGGGACGGCTGCGGCGCACCCGCTTCATGACACGGTCCTCAAGATCCTGGGCAGTGCCCGCCAGCCTCCGGTCGTCTCACCGATGGTGATCGCGGAGATCGACTACATGGTCCTGGACAAGGCGGGAGTCGCCGGGAAACTCGACGTGATCGACGACCTGACCAGCGGCGCCTACGAGATCCCCGATCTGGACATTGACGACTTACGCACAGCCAGGCGGCTGGCTGCCAGGCACCAGGACCTGAGGATCGGGACGACCGACGCGATGAACGCCGTCCAGGCCGAGCGCTACGACCCCGATGAGATCCTCACCACAGACCAGCGGCACTTCCGCGTAGTCACCTCTCTGACCAGTCGATTCAACGCTTTCCGTATCCTTCCGGCAGACCTGTAGCCACGCTGGTATGCCCTGATGGTGCCGGGCGGGGAGGTCGCGAGCTTCCGGTCTGGAGTCGGCCTTCTCTGTTACGCGCGGGGTCGATATCCAAGCCTGTTGACCCGTAGCCGCCGAATGAACGTCGCAATCCCGTTACGGTCTTGCCGGCACCGTTGCGCATCCTGTGTCGCCTGACCAGCGGAAACCGGCAACCGTGCCACCTAACGGCCCCCTGATCTGACAGCAACGCCGTTCTGTTCGTGCCGTCGGCAGGGAACCTGGCGCATTCGTGTCTGGTCCCACCTGACCGTCCGGCCACACTGCCGCTACGACAGTCGACATTGTCTATGTGGCCAGCACCGCAGATTACACCAAGAATCCGAATCTAGTAGCGCGTGAGATGAGGTGCTGACCATCACGGGCAGCGTCAGGGTTCTGGGGGAACGAGGCTATGATAGGCAGGCAGAACTGGTGACGCAAAGGTCTTCGAGCATCGCGAATGCGAGTCGCATTGCATTTCGGTAAAGGGGAATTCCCGTACCCGCATGCCGGGCCGACGTTGCGTGTTGTCACCGCAGCAGCGTTCGGGCAGGGAAGCTGATGGACGACGAAGAACTCAAGCCGGTCGCCCTGGTAGTGGATCCGAGCATGTCAGCGGAAGCGCGGCGCCAGCTCGTGCGCAAGATCAATGACGATGCTGACCTCCCGGCCGGGTGCGGCTTTATGCTCAGCATCCTCGGCGTCATCACTTTGATCATTCTTCATTTTGCTATTGGGGTGAACTGGTGGTGGATGTTCGCCAACACCCTTCCGACTCTGATCGGCGGCGTCCTGACGGCCGGGCGTAACAGCCAGCTCGATAAGCTTGACGATAGTCATTTCGTCCGGCCGTCGGATCTGGACAAATCATCCAGCAAGCTGCTGTTCCAGGCTCAGGATGCTATCCGTACCATACTTGGGTCCGGGGTAAATGCCCGTAATTCGCTGGACCGCGCCGCGGAAGAGCTGGAGCTGAGGCGACATGAATGGGATGTTGCCAAGGCTCTGCGGAAAATCAGCAAGCTGCGTTCTGAACTTGAGGCCAGGGCGAAAGACGGCTCGGCAGGGCCGGTGACGGCCGACGTGCTGAACTCTCAGCGTCGTGCTCTCACACTGGCGACGGATGCCACCACATTCCGAATTAGGGCACTGGAGCGCTATGCAGCAGAACTCAAGGCGGCCGATGCCGCAGAGCGCGACTGGCGGACTGCCTTGAAAGCGTCAGACCGCAACGAGCAGTATCTCGATCTTATTGCCGGCACTGCTGCCGACGAATATGCCATCGCCGAGATCAAGGGCTTGACCGAGAAGGCCAGCGCTGCCGTCCAGGTATTCCGCGATCACCTTCACCAGGCTAGCCTGGCCGCCCAGGCTCTAGATCTTCCTGCACCCCGCGGAATTGACGACCTATGACCGAATACGTACAGGTAGTAACGATCGTGGACAGCGCCGAGGAGGCGGCCGCGGTTACTGCCCCGATTGCCCGAAACTTCGGCCGCGCCCTGGCAGCAATGAAAGCCACAACCCCGTAACGGGCTTGCCGACGCCGCTGCGCGTCCTATGCCGCCTGACCAGGGGAAACCGTGTGCCTGTTCTGTGACAATGAGACGTGCCGGTGAGGTGGCCTGCTGGGTCACCACGGAGGTGGCGGCGCGTTCAGGGAACCTGAGACGTGGGCCATCTGCAGGTCGAACAGGGCGGTGGGCTGGAGCTGAGGGGGGATCCGCCCGATTAGCTCCAGGGTGATGGCGCCGTGGAGCTGGGCGTATCCGATCAGGCAGGCGACTAGGGCGCCATCGGGAAGGC
>WNGL01023562.1_pt1 | contig 14370 bp, 16 predicted proteins | sample 5400591 | NCBI WGS metagenome assembly WNGL01 (sample SAMN13153377, study PRJNA577476) | soil metagenome | isolation source: 80 cm soil or saprolite under Garry oak tree replicate 1 | place: USA:California | collected 2016-06-15
GATGTACCGGACCGCATCGAGCTCCGCGTAGTAGCCGGCGAGGGCGTAGAAGATCAGGTTCCGACCGGGGATGTAGCCCTCCGGGGAGTCGAGGAGCAGGCGGTTGTCGATCCCCTGCGCGCGGAGGTCATCGACCTCCTTCAGGAACGGAAGCTCCACGTGGCGGGCGTTTTCGATGCCGACCTGCTGGGTGAGGGCGGTGATCGCCCCGTGCTCCCGCTTCGGCCGACCGAAGTAGTCGAACGTCAGCGGTCGGAGTTCCCAGCCGCGCGCCTTCGCCCACCACAGGGTCACGGCGGAGTCGATGCCGCCGGAAAGGAGGACGATCGCGCGCTCCATGCGTAATGCCGCCTTCGGATGGGCCTCACCGGAGTCGGGTGGACCCGCGGAAGGGAGCCCGCGGCGCCATAAATATCTGTCCCAGGGACGCCCGGGGTCGGTCCGGTCGTGGCTACTCGGCCGGCGGCGGGGGCACGTGGTACGGCTGCCACAGGACGGAGAGCTCATCTTCGATCCCCTCAATCGTTTCGCCCGACCAGTGCATGAGCCGCGCGCCGTAGCGGTCCTGGAGCACCGCGAGGAGGTGCCGCAGCCGGTGGACGATGTCTTCGGTCTGGCCGGCCTGCACGAGCACCGCCGCGACGAGCCCGCTATCGTTGCACATCACGAACCGGTGGTCCCCCAGCGTGACCTCGTGGACCTCGCCATCCCGCTCGGAGAACGCCTCTCGCACGAACGACGAGATGGCGGAGATCATGCTCCCGACCACGTCGCGGTCCTTGTCGGACATCAGGCTCCGGGACATGTGCTTGATCAGGAGCCCGTTCTGGCCGATCAGGAAGACCTCCTCGATCATGGGTTCCGGCGGGACCTCGACGACGAACTCGGTCGGCGGCGGAGGAGGCGGGGCGAGCGGCACCTCGACGGCCTTCATGACCGGGGTGAGCTTGGGAGCCCGCGCCGGAGCTGCCTTCTTGACCGGCGCGAGGTGCCAGACGTCCGAGGAGGCCCACGCGAGCGCGAGCCCGGAGACGATTGCGAGCACCCAGCCCGTGAGGGGCGTCCACGCGAGGAGCGTCCCGTTTGAGGGATTGTACGTCTGCCCCCGGAACTCCGGGATGCCGCTCCCGAGCGTCGGCAAGTCTGCCGTCGCTGCACCTGGGAGCGTGAAGACGATGGCGAACGTCGCGTACAGGATCGATGCGCACGCGCCGAGGAACGCGAGGCCCGCGAAAATCCCCCGGATCCGTTTCCAATACGACACGGCCGATAGGGCCACGCCGCCGAACGACGCGAGGATTCCGAGCAAGAAGAACTGGGCGAACTCGCCGAACACCTGGGCCATGTGCGGTTGCGAGGCGGCGAGGTCGGCGTACGAGTAGTCCTGGGTCACGGTTTGGCCGGAAGTCTTGTTGGTCAACTCGTGATGGACGGAGAACACGCCATACTGCCACACTTCGCGCGCCTGCGTGGTATCAAGCCGCCACTCCCACGTCGGCTGACCGAAGACGGCGAGGGCCAAGGCGATGGCTACCCCTGCCGCGGCGATGCCCGACCAGACGGACATACTCGAAAATTCGACGCCGCCAACCGGTTATGAGCCCTCCCATGTGGTTATCGGCCGTGACACGAAGAATCAGGGTTGAGAACCGCCCTCAGCGGTCTTTCCACACCGGATCGCGCTTTTCGAGGAACGCCCGCACGCCTTCCTCCTTGTCCTCCGACGCCATCGCGAGGGCGAACAGGCTCTGCTCGTACCGAAGGCCCTGATCGAGCGGCAACCGGGAAGAAGCGCGGACCGCGGCCTTCGCGAGGCGTACCGCAAGGGCGCTCTTCGAGCCGATCTTGTCCGCCATTTCGAACGTCCGCGGCTCGAGGCGGGCGTGCGGCACGACCTCGTCCACCAGGCCGATGCGTGCGGCTTCGGCCGCGTCGATCCTCTCGCCGGTCAGCGTGAGGCGCAGGGCGTTTCCCATGCCGACGAGACGGGGGAGGCGCTGGCTGGCCCCGCCGCCGGGGATGATCCCGATGTTGATTTCGGTCTGGCCCAGAGTCGCTCGCTCCGATGCGATCCGGATGTCGCACGCCATGGCGAGTTCGAGTCCGCCGCCGAAGCAGTAGCCGTTGATCATCGCGAGGATTGGTTTCGTCGTCCGGTCCACGGCGTCGTAGAGGGTGCCATGCTCGTACATTCGCCATTGTTCGATTGCCGTACGACCGTGGAACTCGTGAATGTCCGCCCCGGCGGTGAAGGCTTTGTCCCCGGCACCGGTGAGGATGATTGTCCGCGTCTCGGGGTCGGCGTCGAGATCGTGGAGCGCGCGGACCAATTCGGCTTTCAACACCATCGACATCGCGTTGAGTTTGTCCGGGCGATTCAACGCGACGACCGCGGTCGGGCCACGGCGAGTGACGAGGATCGTCTCATAGTTCATGGGATCGGCGTGGGAACGCCACGGCGCGGCTTGAGGCCTCGCTTCGCGGTTAACCTTGATTAAGGTTGTCTCACGCCGAGTCGGTCGGTCAGACCCGACGGTCCAGGATGTGGACGGTCGTCTCGAATCCCATCCTTTGCCAAAAGCGCATGCCGAGATCGTTCCGTGCGTGCGTATAGAGCTCCACGCGATCGACCCGGCGCGCCCGACACCATTCGAGCGCTGCGTTCACCAGAGCTTCGCCGACCCCACGGTTCCGGTGGGCCGCATCGACGAACGCGTCGTAGATGTGTCCGTACGGCCGCCGCTCGAACACCTTGGGTCGGGTGAGGATCGCCGCAAGGAGGAAGCCGACCGGTACTCCGTCGACTTCGGCAACGAGGCATGAGCGGTCCGTGCGCCCGATGTGCCCGCGCACGAAGCGACGCCACTCCGCTTTCCATCCGCGGGCCAGTCGATGCTCGGGTCCGCCAAGCTCCACGTGAAACTCTGCGAGTTCCTTCCACATTCGGGCGAGGGCATCAAGGTCCGCAATTCGGCCGGCCCGGATGCGCGGATCGTTTGACACGAGTCCCGCGACAGGGCTTCCTCGGCCTAAGCCCTTCGCCCGCCTGCGGTCAGGAGGTCATTTGCCCCGGAACGTGGGCTTCCGCTTCTCCAGGAACGCGCGGAATCCTTCTTTCGCGTCGGCCATCGCGAAGAGCCGGTTCTGCAGCTCTCGCTCGAGGGCGAGCCCCTCGTACATCGGCATCTCGATCCCTTCCGTGACGGACCGCTTGATCAAGCCCACGGCCCGCGCCGAGTGCTCTGGATACGTCAGTCCCTTGGCGAGCGCCATCGTCTCGTCCCAGAACTTTTCCCGAGGGAAGACCCGGTTCAGGAGGCCCCAGTCGAGCGCCTCCTTCGGAGTCAGCATGCGGCCCGTGGCCATGAGGTCGATCGCGCGGCTCTTGCCGATCAGCCGCGGGAGCCGCTGCGTGCCGCCGGTGCCCGGGAGGACGCCGAGCGTGACCTCCGGAAGGCCGATCCGCCACGCGCCATCGGACGCGACCCGCAGATCGGTCGACATCGCGATCTCGAGGCCGCCGCCGACGCAGTGCCCGTCGATCGCCGCGATGAATAGCTTCGGCGTGCTCTCGAGCTTGTTGAGCGTCTCCTGGCAATCCAAGCAGAACATCGCCTTGTAGTCCGGCGTCGAGGTCGCGAGGAGGTTGATGTCCGCGCCGGCCGACCAGATGCCGTCGAGCTTCGACGCCAGCACGCAGACGTCGACGTTGTCGTCGAACCGCACGTCGTCTGGGCTTGTTCAGCCATGCGATCGCGACGCGGTCCTTCTTCTCCAGGGAAATGTATCTCAGGTCCATCGCACTGCCTCTGGCGTGCCAAGGGGTAAGGTCGTTATAAAAGCTGTCTCTTTCAGCGGGATGCGGCGGGTTGGGGGGCGCCCCATTTCTCGTTGAACAGGAACTCGTCCTTGACGAACTCCCAGTGCCGGCTCGTCATGTATCGCGCGGGCAAGACAGTCCGGAGGTAGTCGACGTAGGCGGCGCGTTCGATTGGCTTGCCATCATCGACCAGGGGCCGTCCGTGTACGTCGAACGGCAGGTACACGTACCCGATTCCCGCGGCGTCGGACCCCGCGAGACGGTAGTCGCCGAATTCCCGGAGTCCTCGGATCCGGAAGAACCGACGGTCCGGGAGGAAGAGGAGATCGTCCGTCGTAAGGCCGTGCATGGCCTCACCCTTCTCCTGAATCCGACGGAGGATTGCCTCCGCCTCTTCGCGTGAGCATCGGGCTTTCGCCTGGATGATCGCGAGGTTCGCGTCCTTCACCTTTCCGAGGACCTCGTCGATGTAGATCGCCTGCGCCTCCGCGTTCTTGAGCGTCTTGAAGACGCCCTTCACGAGGTCTCCGCCGAGTTCGGAGCCGAACATCTCGAGCCCGCGCGGATACCACATGTTCAACGTCGCCTGGAGGTCCGCAATCCCAAAATTCCCTCCGCCGAGGGTCGCGGCGACCGCGATCGCCTTCATGAGCGTCTCTCCCGCGGCGAGGTGGTACGATTCCTCGAGGAACCGCATCCACGGCATCGAGACCGCCATCGGGCCGTACAGGAAGTGGTGCTGCATCTCGAGCTGGAACTTCCCGACGCGGTCGATGAACGACATGAACGTCGCGGAGTCCATGAGGCTCTTGAATTCGATGTTGAAGGCGTCGAGGACGTGCTCACCCGGCTTCATGGCGAAGAGCTCCTCCATCGTCTCCGTCGCCCAGTGGTGGCCCCATCGCGCCTTGTCGAACGTCTCGTCGAGCGTCAGCACGCCGGCCATCTGCATGTGATGCCGGAGTTCCTCGACACACACGCGCTTCTTCGAGAACGAGAGCGCATCGAGCCGATGGCCCGTCGGGTCCGTCCGGTGGATGCCCTCGACGATCTCCTTGTCGAAGCCGGTGAGGGAGCCGCCGTCGAGCTGCTCGTAGACCATCCGGTGCTGCTGGATCGAGCCGAGCTCGGTCGACGCCTGCGCGCGGATGATCTTGAGCGCCGTCATGAACTGGGCGTCGGGCATCTTGTCTGCGGTCCACAGGCGGTTCGACAGGCTCGCCGTCGCCGACGTCGCCCCCACGACCTTCTGCGCGAACCCGCCGAAGCCGTCGGGTTTCGCCATGATGACGCTGAGACGGGGCATCGGCGTCTCCGGATAGTACCTCGACCAGTTCGGCCGGTCCAAGACCTCGGGCATCTCGGGGAAGTACGTCTCCTGCCAGCGCTTTCCTTCCTCCTGCCACTTCTGCGGGAGTGCCTCGATGCGGAACTGGTCGAGGAACGGCATGCGGATTCGACCGATGCACACGCGGGGGGATGAACCTTTCCGGCCTGTCGTGCGACGCGTGCGCCGGAGTGGCCGCGCGAGGCGCCTGTTATCTCGTCGACGAACGTCCAATAAGGTATTTCATGCCAGGTCGTCTGGCGCGTCCGAGGTGACGAATCGCATGAGGAAGGCGTTCGGCATGATTGCGGCGACCCTCGCGTTGACGCTCATGGCGTCGGTCGCGCTCGCCGTGACCTTGCCGTCGCAAGCGAATTCGCGAGCCGTCGACGCGACGCAGAACACGCCGTCGGGCGCGGATGTCAGCGGTCACCCCAGCGCCGAGGTGAACGGCGTCCCTCCGGGCCCGCCCACCTGGCTGAACGACACGGCCCCGTACGGCCCACCCGAATGGGTGAACACGTCCGGCGGCCCTCCGACCTGGGTCACGACGCCGTAGGCGGAAGGAGCTTCCGCGCGGCGTCCCTTTTCCCTTTTGACGTCCTCAGCGTCGCTCGGCGACGGCGATGTAGTCGCCCGGAGTGTATCCTCCTTCCCAGATTACGCGCACGAGTTCCCATCCCGTGTCGTGCGCGAGGGCCGCGAAGGCGTCCGGGGAGACGAGGAGCAGGTCGAACCAGTCGCCGACCCGGCCTTTGTATCGCACCCGCAAGGTGATGAGCCCGGGCGGTCGCTTTCGGCGGATGTTCGACTTCACGTAGGGCAGGTGATCCTCGGACCATGTGCCCGGGATCCGACTGTGACCGATCAGCCGCGCGCCCTTTCGCGTGATCTCCCGCAGATCCCGCAAGAACCGACGCACCCGGGGGACGTCCCCGGCGAGACCGAGGTTGTTTCCCATCATGAGCACCGTGTCGAACGTCCCGAGGCCGCGAGGCAGGCGATGCACGGACGCCGGGTACACCTGCAGCACCCCGCGGATCCGCGCGAGGGCCACCTGCGTCGGGGACGCGTCGATGCCGACGACGTCGAAGCCCTTCTTCTGGAGTGAGAGTGCGTGACGGCCGGGCCCGCATCCGACATCGAGGACGCGCCCGCGGACGAGCCGCAACGCCTCCCGCTCCATCCGCGGCCACTTGCTCGGCGGCGCGAAGTACGTGTCGATGCGGGACACGTCCCGGTACCCGTCTTCGCGCTCGAACTCGACGGTGGCCGTCTTGCCGAGCCAATGGTCGAGCATCGCGCGGGCGTACAGCTCGAACGAGGAGCCCGGTTCGGCCTGTCTCGACGCCCGGCGCATCTCATGAGGCGGATGCGATGGCGGCGTATTGATTCTTCTCCTTTCTTCGTGTAGCTACAAGATAGTCACGACCGCGCAAGTCTTATGTCGGTCCGACGCCTAGCCCGGGCCGGGGTCGGAGATGGCGCGCGTCCGCAAGGAAGCGAAGTTCGAGGTTTTCGGCCAGGAGATGCTCGAGAAGGTCGTCGCGAAGAGCGGCAGCTCGGGGCGCGTGTACCTCCCGCCGGACTGGATCGGCAAGCGTGTGAAGGTCATCCGCGTCGAGTGAGGACCTCGGATGGCGGGCCGCTTCGGACCGAACGATTTCGCCGCATGCGCGCGGTGCGGGAGCGGGAAGGTCCATCCGAAGCTCCTCGTGATGGGTCCAATCGCAGGGATCGACAGCGATAGCCGGTCGTACGTCTGTCATGAGTGCGGCCATGAGGGCCTCCCGATCTTCTTCGACACCGCCGAGGCGCGCGCCCAGTTCGGGCGCGAGAAGAGAGGGCTGTGGCCCGCCGAGCCGACGTCGGTGAAGAAGAGCATCCTGAGCATCCCAATCCTCCCGATCCAGACGGACCCGATCATCGACATCAAGATCCTGGACCTCGTGCCCATCCGCGTCGCCAGCGTGACGGGCGTCCGGTGGGAGGGCGGCCGGCTGCAGCCGACCGCGTACCGCGCCTCGTTCCAGGAGTATTGGGACGCGATCGGGGGCCCACGGTACAACGCGGCCCGCATCTTCATGCTCGACCTCAGCGGCGTGAACCGCGCGAACCCGAACTTCGACGTGACGCGCCACTTGGTGAAGCGGTGCGACGTGTGGCTCGACTCCGGCGGTCGCGAGCCGGAGGAAGTCATGGACGGCTACATGCTCGACGTCGAGCGGGTCGTCGCGGGGTCGAAGACCCTCGTCGGGATCGGCGCGTTCGCGGAGCTGTACGGCCTGTCGTCCGAGGTCCTGCCCTGTCTCGATTGGGACGGTCGGGTCGTCTGGGGAGACCCGCGGGAACCGCAGGTCGAATTGCGGGACGTCGCGAAGCGCCTGGGATCGATCGGCTTCCCATCGCTCTGCGTGATGGACTTGCGTCGGCTCGGGACCGAACTCGGGCCGGACCCGGCGCTGCTCGCCCTCTTGGAAGGGCTCGACGCCGAGTTGTACGTCGGCGGGGGTGTCCAGGAAACCGATGTGGCGGCTTTGGGCGAGCGCGGATTCACGGGCGGCCTCGTCGACCCGTACACGCCCGTGATCCGCGACCTGATGCGGCCTCCGAAAGAACAGTCGACGACGGAGGCCCCCGCGCCGGTGCCGCGCCCACCGCCGGCCCCGGATGCCGTGCCAGGTCCCGGATGAAGCTGCGGCACGCTCGACCGGGAACCGCGGAGAAGTTCCGTCCTCGCCTTCATCCTTGGTCGGTCCTGGGTTAACTATAAGACCGGTCCGTCGGCTCCCGCGACCCGAGGGGACTCGTATGGCGCTGATGCTAGATGCGAACTTTTTCATCGCGGTGATCGCGGCGACGATCGTAAGTTTCGTGATCTCGGGACTCTGGTATGGACCCGTCTTCGGGAAGATGTGGATGGCCGCCCTGGGGAGGACCGAGGCGGACAAGGAGGCGATGCGAAAGCAGGCGCCGAAAGGGTTCGTCGTCGGACTCGTCGGCTCCTTCGTCGGCTCGTTCGTGCTCGGGATTCTCCTCCAGTACGCTCGGCTGGCAAACGTCGGGCTGCCGGCCGGGGTCGCCGGCGGTTTGGTCGTTGGGCTCCTCGTCTGGTTCGGGTTCCCGCTGTTCGGGATGATTACCGGTGGCATCTTCGAAGGTCGCCCCGGAAAGCTCGTCGGGCTCAACGTGAGCCACGCCCTGGTCTCGTTCCTCGCGATGGGGCTCGTCCTCGGGATCTGGGTCTGAGCCGATCGGACCGCAAAGAGTCAGGCTTACGAGTCCGTTCGGGGGACCGGAGGGATTCGATGTCCCTGCGAAAGGTCCCGAGGCCGTTCGACCTGCATTGGGGGAAAGGCGTCATCGCCGAAGAGGCGTCCGTGCTGACGCCGTTCCACGAGCCGACGATTCAGTTGCTAGCGTTTGAGGATGGCTCGAGATCGTTGCGGTTCTGCGCGTATCACGACTCGTCCTTCGCGCGGATGCCCCTGATCGTCTCCGAAGAGCACATCGGGGCGCTCGCGAAGGAAGTGAAGAAGAGTCCCCAAATCCGGAAGCTGCTCAAGAGGCTCGTCGACTGAGGGCCCGATCACACGCGCTCGAGCTCGATGCCGGCCTTCTTGAACAGCTCGAGACCTTCGTCACTCCGATATGCACTGCGGTAGTACACTTTCGACGCGCCGCTGTTGATGATGAGCTTCGCGCACGTGACGCAAGGTTGGCCCGTGACGAACACGACCTTACGCGGATCGTTCACGCGCACCTTGATCAGAGCATTCTGTTCGGCGTGAACACATTGACAGTTCCCCGGTTGGTCGAACTTGCAATCATCGTGCGAGAATCCCTTCGCCGTCCCGTTGTACCCGAATCCATAGATCTGGGTCATGTCCTCGGAGGTGATGACACAGGAAAACTGGGCGCGCTTGCACGTTGCGCGTCGGGTCAGGGACATCGCGAATTCCATAACGAGGCTCTCGAGGCTCGGTCGCTCTACCTTTCCCATGATTTCCCCACCGACGATTCCGAGGCGTGGAACCCTCGCTCCGCCTTAAGGTTTCGGAGGCGGTCCTCGCGCTCGCTACGTCGCCCTCCCGCAAAACCTTATCCCGCTCTTGTCGCGATGGCGGGCGAAATGAAATCGAAGGCGGCGCCCGGGAACGTCCCAGAAGTCTCGCCGGTGCAAGTTGCCGCTTTCCGCTTGTCCCGGCATCACCTGGTGAAGCGGATGCCGGCAGCCGACCTCGCACGGGTGGCGGGGGACATGGCGGGAGCCCAAGCCCAGCTCATGTCCGCGGCGCAGATCTCGTTGTGGGCCCGAACGCGCGGACTCCGGATCGAGGACATCGAGAGGGCGCTTTGGGAGGACCGGACGCTCGTCAAGATCTGGTGCATGCGAGGGACGGTCCATCTCGTCCCCGCGGAGGACCACGCGATGTTCACGCGGGGTTGTACGAAGCGAACGGACCGCGCGCTCGACTGGATGGCCCGAGCCGGGATCCCCGCCGGCCCTGTCGACGGGCTCCTGGAGGCGGTGCGACAGGCCCTCGATCGACCCCGGACCCGGAAAGAGCTCGCCGTCCACGTGAGCGAGTCCCTCGGCATCAAGCTGCACGCGAAAGGCGGGCGCGGCTGGGGAGGCCCCGCGGATGCGGCGGGCTTCGAGGTCGGCGACCGCACCTTGTCGGTCGGCGGAATCCTGTTCCTGGCCTGCATGCGTGGGATCGCATGCTCCGGTCCGGACCGGGGGAACGAAGCGACGTTCGTTCGGCCCGACGTGTGGGTTCCGCATTGGCGGGACATGCCTCAAGAGAAGGCCGAGGACGAACTGCTCCGACGCTACCTCCGGGCGTTCGCTCCCGCATCGGTCCAGGATTTCGCCTTGTGGACGTACATGACGATCGGCGGGGCGCGTGAAATCTTCGAGCGGCTCGGAAGCGAGCTCGCACCCGTGAGGGTCGGGGGACGCACCGCTTGGGCGGTTCGGGCCGACGGTTCCGCGTTGCGACGCGCGAAGATCGAGCGGCCGACGGTTCGGTTGTTGCCCTACTTCGATGCGTTCCTCCTGGGGCACAAGGAGAAAACCCATCTCGTCGACGCGGCGTATTACAAGCGCGTATACCGAGCGCAGGGCTGGCTCTCGCCGGTCGTGCTCGTGGACGGCCGCGCCGCGGGGGTGTGGTCCCACGAACGGAAGGGCGCTCGCCTAACGGTCCGCGTCACGCCGTTCGGCGCGATGGCCCAGGCGACCCGAGCGCTCGTCCGGGAGGAAGCCGACGACTTGGGCCGCTTCCTCGGAACGGCGGTCGTTTCGACCCGTTTCTCATGAGAGGATTAGCGGGCGGCGGAGGCCTTCGCGAGCTCCCGCTCTCGCAGCTCCCGGCGTAGGACCTTGCCGACGAGCGAGATCGGAAGTTCGTTCATGAACTCGACCTGCTTCGGGACCTTGAACGGCGCGAGGCGCTCCTTGCAGAATGCGATGATCTCGTCGGCCGTCGCCGTCGTCCCGGCCTTCAGGACCACGAACGCCTTGACCGTCTCGCCCCGGTACGGATCCGGGACGCCGATCGCGGCCGCCTGCGCGACCGCGGGATGCATGAACAGGACCTCCTCGACCTCCCGCGGGTAGACGTTGTAGCCGGAGCAGAGGATCAGGTCCTTCTTGCGGTCGACGATCGAGAAGTATCCGTCGGTGTCCATCCGGGCGATGTCGCCCGTGAGGAGCCACCCATCGCGCACGACCGCCGCCGTTTCCTCCGGCTTGTTCCAGTATCCCTTCATCACCTGCGGGCCACGGATCGCCAGCTCGCCCGACTCGCCTTGGGACATCTCCTTCGTCGGGTCGTCGGGATCCACGATCCTCGCGTCCGTGTCCGGGAAGGGAATCCCGATGCACTCCTTGACGACGCCGTTCAGCGGGTTGCAGTGCGTGACCGGCGACGCCTCCGTCAGGCCGTACCCCTCGACGAGGCGCCCGCCCGTCGCGGCCTCGAACTGCTTGCGCACTTCGTTCGGGAGCGGCGCGGCCCCCGAGATGCACGCTCGGATCGATCGGAGGTCGTACTTCGCGAGCTTCGGATGTCGGAGGATCGCGATGTACATCGTCGGGACGCCGGGGAAGATCCCGGGCTTCGTCTTAGAGATCACCTTGAGGATCGCCTCGATCTCCCGCGGGTTCGGGTATAGGATCATCTCGTCCCCCCTGACGATCGAGAAGAGCATCACGGCCGTCAGCCCGTACACGTGGAAGAGGGGGATCGCCCCCATGACGCGCTCCGGGCCCGAGGATCCCGCGGGGAGCCACGAGGTGGTCTGCATCGCGTTGGCGACGAGGTTGCGGTGGGTGAGCATCGCTCCTTTGGGCGTGCCGGTCGTCCCGCCCGTGTATTGGAGGACCGCGACGTCGTCCGGCCGAGCGCGCACCTCCCGGCGGGGATCCGCGGAGGCCTTCGCGACGTCGGCGAATCGATGGATCCACGGCTCCGACGGGATCGCGAGGGGCCAGTGGCCCTGCTTCTTGAGGTCCCGCCGCTTCTTGATCGGGTAGAGCTGCCGCAACGGCGTCCGCAGGAATTCCCGGACGTCGCACACGACGATGCGTTGGACGCCGGTGCGGCTCTTCGCCTGCGAGACGTTGTGCCAGAAGAGGTCGAGCGCGATCACGGTCTCGACCCCGGCGTCGTTCCACAAGGCCTCGAGTTCTCGAGGCGTGTACAGCGGATTCGTCTGGACGACGATGCCGCCCGCCCGGAGCACGCCGAAGAATGCGACGACGAAGTGCGGCGTGTTCGGCAGGACGACGGAGACGCGCTCTCCCGGCCGCACGCCGATCCCTCGGAGGCCCGAGGCGAACCGGTCCGCGGCGTTGTCGAGCTCGCGGTATGTCAAAGTCTTCCCGTAGAACGTCACGGCCGGCCGGTCCGCGTGCTCCTTCGCCGCACGCCGGAGCAACTCGTGGACCGGGATATCGGGGTACTCGAGGGAGTGAGGGATGCCCTTGGGCCAGGAGCGATGCCACGGCTTCTCGAGGGCCGCCTCCCCCTGCATCGGACGTGGTATCGCGGCGTCAGGCAAAAAGCTGTCCGCATGCGCCGCGCGTGCGCAACGATTATCCGCCGCGGGTCCCCATGGGAGGGGCCCATGTCCTCGGAGGCCCGGTTCCGCATCGAGACGAAGGAGCGCGTCGCGGCGTTGTGGATTGACAACCCCCCGCGGAACCTCCTGCGCCTCTCCATGATCTCGGAGTTGCCCGGCCTCGTCGAGACGATCGAAAAGGACGACGCGATTCGCGCGATCGTGATCTCGGGCGCGGGACCCGCGCATTTCTCCGCCGGGGTCGACATGGAGGAGTGGTCGAGGCTCGCGCCGAAGGAGGCGCAGGACGCGATCCGCCGCGGCCAAGACGCCCTCTGGGCGCTCGAGCACCTGACGAAGCCCACGATCGCGGCGCTCGCCGGCGTGGTGCGGGGAGCTGGCACCGAGCTCGCCCTCGCATGCGATCTCCGGATCGCGGACGAGAGCGCGGTGTTCTCCCATCCGGAGGTGGACCTCGGCTGGATGCCGAGCCATGGCGGCACCGCGCGGCTCTCGCGGCTCGTCGGTCGTTCGAAGGCCCTGGAGATCCTGCTCGCGGGAAAGGAGGTCAAGGCGCTCGACGCGTTGCGCATGGGAATCGTGGACCATCTCTCCGCCCCGGACAAGGCGTTCGAGCAGGCATCGGCCCTCGCGGACGTCTTCGCGCAGAAGCCGCGCGCGTCCGTGAAGGCGGTCAAACGCGTCCTGACGGAAGGGGACGAGAAACCGTACCGGAACCGCTTCCTCCTGGAATCGCAGCATGCGGTGCAGCTGCTGTGGTCCGACGACTACCGGGCCGCGATGGAGCGTCTCCGGGAGAGGCGCCCGAAGTGACACGAAGCGGGTCGGGCGAACGCCCGCTCAGCCGCGCCGCAAGATCGTCTCGCGGGGACCCCACCGCTTGAGCTCGATGTCCACGCCGACGTCCGTCGCGACGAACGATCCGTCCTTGAGGCCCGCGTCCTTCAGGACCTTCCGACGCTGGTCGTCGTCCTCGAAGGCGAGGAGCGTCTGGAACAGTCCGAAGTCGATCTCCACCGTGCCGTCCACGTGGACTGCGCCGATGAGCCGCGAGCCGCTTTCGAGCACCGCTCCGGGCGGCTCGATGGCGCGCGCGTGGACCCGTTTCAGGTAGCCGTAACACACGATCCGGCCCTCGGCCCACTCTCCCGCCCGCACCTTTTCGTACGCGTCCCGCGGATCGTACGCGTGGATGTCCACGAACGTCGCCGCATCCTTCGGATCGTACGACCAGCCTTTCTTCGGATCGCGGGCCACGCGGATGCGGATCTCGCCCTCCTCCTCGCACTCGCACATGACCGCCTGCAGGATCCGCCCTTTCACGGGGAACGCGGCCTCGAACTCGAGCCCCGATTTGATCGGACGCGGCACCGCTCGGCGAACGCCCCCGAATCGATAAACCCGACGACGCGTGCCTTCAAGTCGTGACGGGCCCTTCACGGGTGCACACGCGGGGGAGCGCCATCCCGGAGGAACGCCTCGTCCACAACTACCTCGTCGAGTCGGGCCTCGCCGCGCGCATCCCGAAGGGGATCCAGATCTGGGAGGAGACGCTCCGCGACGGCGAGCAGACGCCGGGCGTGGCGTACACGCCGGAGGAGAAGTTGCGGATCGCCCGGCTGATGGACGAGATCCGAGTCCCGATCATGGACGTCGGCATCCCGGTCGTCTCGAAGGAGGAAGCGCGTGGGGTGCGCGCGATCGCGAACGACGGTCTCGATGCGACCGTCATGGCCGCTGCGCGGACGGTGCGGAAGGACGTCGAGGCGTGCATCGACTGCGGCGTCGACGAGATCGCCCTCTTCACGGCCGGCTCGGACCTGCACATCAAACACAAACTCTCGATGACTCGGGAGCAGGTCAAGGACCTCGCGGTCGAGGAGACGGAGTATGCGGTCGCGCACGGCGTCGAGGTCTCGTTCGTGACGGAAGACACGTTCCGCGCCGACCTGGACTTCGTCGTCGAGCTGTACAACGCGTGCACGGAGGCGGGCGCGCACCGGGCCGTCATCTGCGACACGGTGGGCGTGATGACGCCGCCGGGGATCCGTTGGTTCTTCAACCAGCTCAAGCCGCGGCTCCGCACGAAGGAGCTGTCGTTCCACGGGCACAACGACTTCGGGCTCGCGGT
>WNGL01006021.1_pt1 | contig 14369 bp, 18 predicted proteins | sample 5400591 | NCBI WGS metagenome assembly WNGL01 (sample SAMN13153377, study PRJNA577476) | soil metagenome | isolation source: 80 cm soil or saprolite under Garry oak tree replicate 1 | place: USA:California | collected 2016-06-15
AGCGGCGCGGTCTTGTTCGACGGCGAGGTCGCGGTGAGGCCGAGCCGGCGTTCGACGTCCAGGCACCACTGTCGCCACCGGGGCCAGTCCCGGTAGGTGTCCGCGATCCGGCCGTCGCCGCGCACCAGGTTCACCACCAAGTGAACGTGATCGTTGCCTTCCTTGCTGGGGCCGTGATGCACCGCCACCCAACGACACCCGCCGCGCCCCTCGGCATCTGGGCCGAACCCCATCCGCTCGACCGCCTCGTCGACCAACTCCCGCCAGACGGCGTCGCCCAGCGCGCCGTCCTGCCGCGGGATGGACAACACAACGTGATAGACGTGTCCACCCGGAACCTGCACCGAGTGGCCGGTCATCGCCGCGTCGACCTCCCGGCCCAGGCGGGCCAGCCAACCACGGTGCTGCTGGGCGAACGCGCCACCGGCCAGCCAGTCCGGATCCCACGCCGCCACCAGATGAGGATCGCTGTGTTCGTTCGCGCGGCCGGGGCCGAACAGGTAGCCGAGCAGCCCGTACGTGTCGGCGCCGCGCTTGCCGTTCTCCGGCGCCTTCGCAATCACGGTCGAGGCTGGCGCGTGCGGTCCGCCGGATCAATCGCGTCCAGCACGGCCCGCTGCCGGTCCAGGGTCGCGGCGAGATACGTCAACGCGGTCGCCAGCGCCTCGGGTGGCTGGCCGGTTGCGTTGGTGACAGCGGCCATCTGGTTGAGGTTCGTACCGATCCGGATCAGCCGGGTCTCCACCGTGTCGAGCCGGTCGGCCCACCAGCGTTGCTGGCGCAGGCTCCACCCACCGGTCGACTCGCGCAACGCAGACTCGATCAGGTAACGCGGCACCGACAGACCGGCGGCCTTCGAGGCGGCCACCAGCTCGACGTAGGTGTGCATCGTGGTGCGGACGTTGATGCGCATCGGCGAGCCACCCTCGACCCGCCGCTGCCGCCGCATGCCGTGATCTGCCATGACGCGCTCCCCCCGGAGCGTCACGCGGACGCACCCCTTCGCGCGCCCACTGGTCATCACTACGGTACGTGACGGACTTCCGTCACGCAGCGTGCGACACGGCGGCGGGCCGTTCACCGGATCGGGTGACCTGATTTCTAACTTGCTGCCACCGACCGGACCGCCGGACACCAGCGTTTCTGCCGAACGACAATGGCTTCTTGCGGACCAACCGGCCCCGGGACCATACGTGATTTGAGAGGTCCTCGGTCCGGCTGGACTGGCTGATTCAAGGCGACGCCGCCGTCGACAGCACCACGAATTTTGGGGCGTTCCGAACGGGCTCGAAGCCCGTCTGTCGGGCTCATTGCGCGGAGAGCAGTACGACGACCGAGCCGCGTCCGACCCTTGCGCCGTTCGAGTAAACAGGAACCAGGCTCGCGCCGCCGTCGTCATACTTGCCGACCGAGGAGGCGATGGTGAGCGACGGATTCAGGGTCGATCTCGGCGCACTGAGCGAGGCATCCCAGGGCATCGACGGCGTCCTGTACGACGTGAGCAACAACAAGGTCAGCGACATCAAAGTCGACAACTCGGCGGTCGGACACGACCGCCTCGCGGGATCAATCTCCGACTTCTGCGACCGCTGGGACCGCGGCGTGAACAACCTCGCCAAAGACGGCCAAGCGGTATCCGACCGGCTGCGCGCCAACGTCGCGGCGTACGACAAAGCCGAGAAGGCCACCACCGGGATGTTCTCCTCCACCGGTCCCGATCCGGCAGGCAACTGATGGCCGAACTCGGTGCGACGAACGACCCCAAGGCGCTGGTTCCCGGCGACGCCGACACCCTCGACGGCACCGTACAGATGCTCAACTCCTACGGCGACATGCTGGCCGAAGCCGGCACCGGGCTGCAACGCATCGACACCGCGGACGGCTGGAGCGGTACCGCGGCGGACGGGTTCCGCAAGGCATTCCAGGGCCAACCCGGCAAGTGGATCGAGGCCGGCGGGGCCTTCCATTCGGCCGCTCAAGGCGTGGGCAACTACCTCAATACCCTGACCTGGGCGCAAGGACAGGCCGCCGACGCGATCCGGGAATACAACGACGGACAGGCCGCCACCTAACACGCCCAGGCCGACCACGCCAAGGCGGTACAGCAGGCGCAGGCCCAAGCGGCGTCCTCCGGCACGACCGCCCCGAACATCCCGTTCACCGACCCCGGCGAGGCGAAGCGACAGGCCGCGCAGCAGATGCTCGACCGGGCACGCAAGCAGTTCGTCGACGCGGGCAACACGGCCGCGGACACGGTGGACACTGCGCGCGACAAGGCGCCGCCCAAGCCCGGCTTCTGGTCCCAACTCGGCTCGGCCATCGAGGACTTCGGCGGGAAGGCACTGCACGCCGTCGAGAACGTGGGCAAGGAGATCGTCAACGAGGCGGCCTCGTTCGGCAACGCGGCGATTCACCATCCCGGTGAACTGGCCGCTGCTGTCGGTGGCATCGGGTTGACCGTGCTCAGCGCGGCCGGCGAAGGCGGAGGCCTGGTGCTGGACGCCACTGGCGTCGGCGCGATCGCCGGCGTCCCGCTCAACGCTGTCTCGGCCGCCGGCATGGCCACCGGCGTCAGCATCACCGGCGTCTCGATGGCCGCGATGGCCTCCCAGGCGGCCGGGGACGACCACGTCGAGCCGTTCAAGACCGACTCCGGGGGTGGCAGCAGCGGCAGCACCCAGGAACCGTCGTTCGAGGCGCCGAAGGAGATCAGCGGCCGCACCGAACACGGCGAACAGCAGATCCAGACGCGTGACGGGCACGGCGTCAACGACACGGCCGTGAACGACGCGGTTAACAACCCGACGAAGCCTCCTCGGTACGTTCCTGACAAGTACGGTGGCACCTACCGGTACGTCGGCAAGGACGCCACCGTCAACCTCAACAAGGACGGCCAAGTCGTCACCGCGTGGGCGAGGAACAGCTCAGGATGGAGGACCCCGTGAACGTCGTCGACGAGATCCCCGAACCGCATCGGGGCACCTTCGTCTCGGTGCTGGAGGACAAGGATCCAGAACTGCTACGCACCCTCCGGGCCAGCAGCGTGCCCACGGTCGACGCATGGGAAACGGTCGAGGAGACCTTCATCGACGCGATGAGCGAACATTACGGACCTGGCCATGAGCCCGACGACACCGGCAAGCGGATCGACAACGCTCTCGGCGCCTTCATGACCCGGTGGCCCAACGACAAGCTCGCCCAACCGGGCTCGTGACGCACAGCCGGCCGATAGGGTCGGCCAAACATGCCGCGACCACGTTCCACTGAAGAGGAGCCTCGATCGGTGACAATCGCGGTCACGGCCGCGGTGCTGTCCACGACCCCGGTCGCCGGCCAACGTGGCCGCGTTGACTCACCACTCATCGCTGCGGCGGCTGGCCGTACGTCGACCGGCAGGCTGGACCGGCAAGGTGTTCCCCTACAACAAGACCGCGAGTCGATCCTTCTGTGCCACCGTCACCGGGTGCCGTGTCCACGATTCGCTGGATATGGGCATCGAGGTCGTCGCCGACCGTTGTCTGCGGAGTGTCGCGCGGACTTGTCGAACAGCGATCATCGGCGCCTGGGGAGAACAGGCGTCACATGTCATAATCCACCACCACTCTGACCGGTGAGCCGGTCGGCCGCTCCGTCCAGGTTCCCGACCCGTACCCGCTGTCGCTGACCACTGACATTCGGGAGGCGGTCACCGCCGGTGACAACGTCGAGCGCCATCGCACCGCGTTTTACGGGACGACTCTGCCGCGACCGCCCCGCGCAACCATGTGGACGGGCGGTTGCCTGACTGAAGAGTGCCGCATATGGCGCTCATCGAACTTGTCCTCGGCGACATCACAGAGCAGGACGTTGACGTCGTGGTGGCCTGTCCAGCCATTGGTTATCGCGTTTGCAGGACGTTCGGCGGCGAACAGACAGGCATGGACGCAGCACTGTAGAGCCGACCGTGCACCCTGGGATCCTGCTCGGCGCACAACGGGTCGCGGCTGCACAACCCGGCGGCATTGAGAGCGCGATCGATGAGCGCACCCAAACTGCCCTTGTCTCCGAACGACACCAGACCACCAATGTGTCCTCGCTGCCGGGTGCGGCCGTGTGGAGCAAGACGCCGCCTATTGGGTGTTCACCGGTCCGTATGTAGATACGTTCGACGAACCCCCGATGTGCTGTACCCGGACTCCAGAGCGAGTTCCCGGATCCAAAGCCGGCGGGCATGGCCGGTGAAGCCTTGGATGAACTCATCGGAGTGCCGGGCACCAGACGCATCTCATGTTCAACTAGCAGTTACCCCCTCTGCCATCAGTTCGGCTTGCCGGATAATCAGTTGCGTCGCCGCTTCCTGTGCGTCTGGCGGGTAACCATACCGGGCAAGAAGGCGCCTCACCGTCCTGCGCATGTCGGCCCGAACAGTCTCGCGCTGTGTCCAATCCAGGGAAGCTTTTGCCTTGATCCGGTCGCTGAGCTCACGTGCGATTAGTTTCAGTCTTTCGTCCTGAAGCACTTCGCGGGCCGACTCGTTGTCGGCTAGAGCGTCGTAGAAGGCGAACTCCGCCTCGGTCAAGCCCGACTCCTCGCCACGCTGTACCTTCTCGCGGATCACCCGCGCAAGGCCGATCAGCTCCTCGATGACCTGTGCTGTAGTAATCGCGCGGTTGGTGTATCGTATTAGCACTGCTTCCAGTGACTCCCGGAAGTCTCGCGACTGCACGATATTTACTCGCTCACGACTGATGATCTGATCACTAAGAAGCTTCCGCAGAGTCTCTAGTGCAAGGTTCTTCTGCGGAAGGGAAGCCAGTCTATTAAGGAAGTCTTCGGAAAGAATCCCTACATTTTGTTCGGTCAGTCCCGCCGCCTGGAATAGATCGATGACGCCATCAGACGCGATCGCTCCCGAGATGACCTGGCGAACGGCCGCTCGTGTATCCGGTGGCGGCGGTGCGCCAGTATCGGAAAGGCGCTTGCGGATAGCCGCTCGTACGGACTGGAAATAGGCAAGCGGATCACGAATAGCTTCCGTCTCTACTCTTGGCACTGACAGGGCAAATGCCTTCGACAGCGACGTGACCAGCCTCATGAACCGTTGCTTGCCGTTATCCTGTTCAAACACATAGTTGGCGCCGGTGACCACTGCGTGTAGTTGCTCGGCGGCGTTTCCTCCGACAAATCCTCCGTAATCGAGACCGTTGAAGAAGTCGCGCAGTGCTTCATAGTGGCGCTGCATCAGGGGCACGGCCTCGTTCTGTATCTCCTCGACAGGGCTACCTTCGCCGCCAGCCTGCGTGTACGTCTGCACAGCATCACGAAGCTCATCAGCAATACCGAGGAAGTCTACGATCACGCCGCCCGGTTTGTCGCCGAAAACTCGGTTCACCCGCGCGATAGCCTGCATCAGATTATGCCCGACCAGTGGCTTGTCTAGGTACATCGTGTGCATGGGTGGGCAGTCGAAGCCAGTGAGCCACATATCGCAGACGATCGCCAGTCGGAAGTCGCTGTCAGGGTTCTTGAAACGACGTGCGAGCCTTTCCCGCCGCGCTTTCGTCCTGGCGTGCAGGGCCACTCGCTCGCCCTCAGTTATCGAACCAGTCATCACCACCTTGACGAAGCCCGCATCGTCTTCCTCAGCACCCCACATTTGACGAAGCGTCACGATCTCGTCGTAGAGGTCCATGCAGATGTCGCGACTCATACATACGACCATTGCCTTGCCTTCGATCGCTTCACGGCGCTTGTCGAAGTGCTCAACAATCTCTTTCGCGACCAGTTTTAGCCGTTCACCAGCTCCGACGAGTTCGCGCAGCGGAACGTCGATGTCGTCTGGAGCGATACGCCCATCTTCGTCCGCCTCCGCAGTCGCCTTGATTTGACGTTGTGCTTCAGCGACACCTGCCTCGTCTGGCAGCAGCTTGACGAGGCGCATCTCGTAGTAGATCGGCACGGTCGCGTTGTCTTCGATGGACTGTCGGATGTCGTAGATATCGATATCTTGACCAAATACGGCTCGTGTACTGCGATCGTCGCTCTCGAGAGGGGTGCCTGTGAAGCCGACGAACGTCGCACTTGGAAGCGCTTCGCGCATCCAACGTGCCCCACCGGCGACGAACCCGTACTGGCTGCGGTGGGCTTCGTCTGCAAGCACGACGACGTCCGACCGTTCGCTGATCGGCGCCGCTCGCTCCTCGAACTTCTGAATGGTGGTGAATACCACCCCACCTGAAGCCCGGTGCAGTCTTGCCGCCAGGTCTTCGCGGCTGTCGGCCTGCTCCGGTGGCTGCCGGAGTAGCGCTCGGCCAGCAGCGAATGTGCCGAAGAGCTGGCTATCCAGGTCGTTACGATCTGTCACAACGACAATGGTGGGGTTGCCCATCTTCGAGTCGCCGATCAATGCACCGCACAGCATGAGCATGGTCAGGCTCTTACCGGATCCCTGGGTGTGCCATACGACCCCGCCACGCCCATCCCCAGCCGGTTTCAGGGCCACCTTCACCGACTCCCGAGCCTTGCGAACGGCCCTGAACTGGTGATAACCGGCCGACTTCTTGACGATCTCACCAGTTCTCTCGTCTTCTTCGAATGTCACGCAGTAACGCAGGTAGTCAAGTAGGCGTGTCGGCTCGAACAAGCCTTTGATGAGCACTTCGAGGCTAGGCTGCCCAGGTGCCTGGTCGTTCTCGACAGACCGCCATGGTGAGTACCGATCCGAACTTGCGGTCACAGAACCGACCCGGGTCACGTCACCGTCACTGATTACCATCAGCTCGTTATAGGTGAAGAGTGCTGGGATGTGATGCTTGTAATCCTGGAGTTGTCGGTACGCCTTCCATAGGTCAGCTTGCTCATCGGTCGGGTCCTTTAGTTCTATGACCGCAATCGGGAGCCCATTTACAAACACAACAAGGTCCGCGCGACGTGAGCTATTTCCCTGCTTGACTGTGAACTGGCGCACCACCAGAAGGTCGTTTCTTTTGGGATTTTCGAAATCTACAAGCCGAGCCTTACCACCTCGTGTCTCACCATCGGCTGTTCGATACTCAACGTCGATGCCGTCTGTGAGCAGCTGGTGGAACCAGCGATTGTTCTGTATCAACGAAGGCTCTGGTGGACGAGTGACCACGCGCATCACTTGATCTAGTGCATCTTCAGGTAGTCCGTCGTTGATTCTGCGGAGTGCTGCCAACAACAGCCGTTCTAGAACGACGTTCTCATGACTTGACCGGAGGGAGGTGTCGGCACCCGGCGAGATATCCGCCCCCTTGCAAGTATCGAAACCCAGCGATTCAAACCATCCGAGGGCGGCCTGCTCGACAACGTCTTCATTAATCATGGGGACTCCCAAGATTCGGGGCCCCGTTATTGCTCTGCTGGTCCTGCTTGAACTGAACCAGGGAAGTGCGGTAGGCCTCGAAATCTGTACGGAACAGCGCTTCACTAGCTATCAGCGGCACGTCTAGCACTTCGAAAGGACCATAGTCACTGTCGATGTACTCGTCGAAATCTGCATGGCTGCCATACCGGAACCGCGCGAGCGGGTCAGATTGGGCCGAATGGAGGTGAGTCTTGAATAGTAAACCCACGGCAGCATCAGTCGCTCGTGCCAAGATCTCAGCGTAGCGGGCGTCGAGCAGCGGGGTGTAGGCATCTGCGCCATGTGCTGCCGATCCATGAGCATTCCTGATCTCAACGACGCCTCCGATGATCTGATTCAGTCCTCGAACAAGTGACTCTGCGCCACTGCGTACCTTGGCGTCTATGCTACCGTCCCTGCTGCGACCAAGATTTAGGTACTTGAGTGATTCGGACGCTAGCTTTGGCGCTTCCCACGTGGAATCCACGTGGATTCCGCGATCCGTCAAGATTGTCTTGCATGTGGTCTCGATAATCGTCCTGCAAAACGACACCACAACACCAGGCCTGTCCGGCATCGCTTCTTCGAGTGCCTCGACCTGCTCGCGGATACGTAGCGATCCTGGGTGAGTATCGAGCAGCTCTCGACACGCGCTGAGCTGAAAAGAGGAGCCCGTAGAGTTACTGACCATCGCCCAAACTCTCCGCGTCAGGAACTCTAATCTCCCCTGAGATCAGCTTCGGCAACAGTGTATCGCGGATGGCGGCCAACGTCCTGTTCGAGTGTTGATTTGTTCCAATAAGGTCAAGCAGGGGTGCGGCTATTATCGAAAACGCCTCGGAGATGCTCTGGGGCACCAGGACAATTTCCGTGCCGGCTACGACTTCTGGGCGAATCGCAGGATACGCGGCACCATCAGCCAGATGGGCGAGACGCGCGATATTTTCAGTCGAAGTCGCTGCGCAGTAGATCTGTTCTCTATAATAGCTATGATTCGGTCTAATGGCCGCGAACCCCGTGCTGCCCGTGAGGCTATTTCGGTCAACTAGGGCGTAGGATCCGTTACCTGGCCGGACGGTTCCGACAATTGTGTCGCCTGAGCGAAGTACACGCCGCGCTCGACTGGGTGCCGAATCCCAATCGTATATCTCGGTCTGTTGAATGGCTCCCCACTTAGTGTTTGCTAGGTCTACATACTCCAATTGATCCGGAAAACGGCGCGCTGACCAGGATTCCGGATTCAGCTCGCCGATGTCTCCGAGTTTACCCTTCGACCACCCTGCAGGTATGGCACCAGGATCGTCGTCGATTAGCCGTTCAGGAAACTTTTCGAAGATATCCTGAGGAATTCCGTGGAAGCTCGAGGCGCCCGCCGCCTTGGCTTTGATTGGTTCGAAGTCGATGAACCATGCGTTGAAGATCGCTCGGGCTGTTGCCTCCAATGTTCGATTCATTCGATGATTCAGTTCGATCTTTTCATCGAATGAATTGAGGACACCTGCGATCGCTACTTGTTCTCGAAATTTCGGCAGTGGTAGTTCAATTTTCCGGAGCTCACTTTGCTTTATGCCAAGCACGGTTGTTCCACTGGATCGCGCGCGCAATTGTTCTTGCACAAAGTCTGAGAGCATAATGTATTTCAAGAACGTGTTGTCAACATGTCCTCGCTTTCCTCGGAGGGCAATCAGTCTTTGTGCGAGCGCTACACGCGCGTCTCCGATCTGAGCCACTTCGCCAAGTGGGGCTTCAGTCGTGACGAGCACGTCGCCAAATTGAGGCAAACCGCGCCGCATCCAATTGCTGTACTCGCCAGGGTCAATGAATTCATTTGGCGTTTCGATCCGCCCATTCTTCACGACCTTTGCGGTAATCAGCGGAACGCCGCTGGTGGTCTTTGTTGGCGATTTTCCACGGTAGTCGATGATTGCTTCCATCGCATCCGACAGTGCAACTCGTTCCCAGCCTAGTGGCAAGTCAACAGCCATAGCCCAGCGTCTCCAAGTTGGTCTCGATACGCGATTCAAGGGCACGACCATTGGCGAATTGCTCGCGCAACTCCGTTGTCAACCGAGTCATCTTCTCGGCAAAAGGCACCCCGTCGCTTTCGATCTCGGCGGCGCCGACATATCGGCCGGGTGTGAGGACGTGACTGTGTAGCCTGATGTCATCGAGCGTCGTAGACCTGCAGAAGCCTGGTACGTCTTCATACCGGCCCGCATCAACTTCACCGCGCCAAGCGTGATAAGCGCCAACGATGCGCCCGATGTCGGTATCTGGTGCCGCAGGAAAGCCGTTTACTCCAGACAATACACGCTGTGTGCGCGTTGTCATATGACCCAACCGACGGGCATCGATGAACAGACTCTCACCTCGTCGGTCGCGACCACCGCCCTTGATGTTCTTGCCTGCCTTGTCCCGGCTAATGAACCAAAGGCAGACTGGGATGGCAGTCGTGAGGAACAGTTGTGGTGGCATCGCAACGATGCAGTCCACCAAGTCCGCCTCAATGATGTTCTTTCGGATCTCACCCTCGCCACCGGTATTCGATGACAGTGAGCCGTTTGCCATGACGAAAGCTGCTATCCCGCCGCCATGGCCATTCGGTGGCGCTAGGTGATAAATGAAGTGCTGAATCCATGCGTAGTTGGCGTTCCCGCTGGGCGGTGTACCGAACCTCCAGCGCACATCGTCGCGCAGCAGTTGGCCAGACCAATCGGAGACGTTGAACGGCGGATTGGCGAGAATGTAGTCGGCTTTGAGGTCCGGGTGTAGGTCGCGGACGAAGCTGTCGGATGGCTGTTCGCCAAGGTTGGCTTCAATACCGCGGATGGCGAGATTCATATGGGCGAGCCGCCAGGTGGTCGGATTCGATTCCTGGCCGAAAATGGAGATATCGCGCTTGTGACCGTCGTGGGCCTCGACGAACTGTTCGGACTGCACGAACATTCCGCCCGACCCGCAGCAAGGGTCGTACACTCGCCCCCCGTAGGGCTCAATCATCTCTACTAGCACACGGACGACGGATCGGGGTGTGAAGAACTCGCCGCCAAGCTTGCCTTCGGCGGCCGCGAACTTGCCGAGAAAGTACTCATATACGCGGCCCAGTACATCCTTGGCGCGAGCCTCGTTAGTACCGATGGCGATCGAGGCGATTTGGTCGATCAAGCCACCCAGTCGTTCCGCTGGAACGCCGCGTCGAGCGTAGTCGCGCGGTAGTTTACTCTTGAGCTTAGGATTGTCGCGCTCGATCGCATACATTGCGTCATCGAGCAGCGTGGCGATATTGGGATGCTTTCCCTGTCCCTGAGTGGTGCTCCACCTGGCGTCCTTCGGCACCCAGAAGACGTTCTCGGCCATGTACTCGTCGCGGCTCTCTAGCAGCATCTCGGCCTCTGTACCTGTGATGCCCTCGGATTCAAGTTCTGTCGCGAGTTCCGCTCTGCGTGCCTCGAAGGCGTCAGAGACGTATTTGAGGAAGATCAATCCTAGAACAACGTGTTTGTACTCGGCCGCATCGATCGAGCCACGCAGCTTGTCCGCTGCTTGCCACAGCGCCTCCGGGTCAACGCCAATCTCGCTGGCGCTGACGATGGAGGCTACCTCCGCGTCCTGGCTGCTCGGTGGCACCTCGTTACACTCCTATCGTGGACGATCGTGTCATCATGTCGGGTACTGCAGTGTGATCCACCCTGCCGACCATCGGTGACTGGCCCTCCTTGAGGCACTTGATCTTGTTTGATCCGGGCGGCTGGGGACGGTGTCCGCACAGCATGGCTCGCCAGGTTCGGGTGCGCCCGACATGGGTGTCGTGATTCTGCTATCATGCCGACGAGCACGACACCACCAGCCTAGGTGCTAGGTGAGGTGTGCGCGGACACCACCTGTGGTAGGTCCGGCGTATTAGGAGACGTCAGGACTAGTCGCTGACAGGTAGGCGGCCTTGTGCGCTCGGACGGAACGTTCGAGGTGAACGCGTGGGGCCCCGAATGGCTCGTGGGGATGGAGTCGGTCCCGAGCGTAGGCGGCGAGCAGTGCGAGCCGGTCGGGGTCACGGCTTGTCCTTGACGTCGTTGGCATCCCCCGTTGTTACACGCACCTACGGCGCCGGCCGGGTCATCGTGGTACCCGGCCGGCCAATCGTCGTCGCGCCGGGCGGTGGAACGAGCGGCACCGCGGTTGCGACCTCCCAGATGCGGCCCTAGGTGGCTGGTGTTTTGCAGGGCTAACTAACACTGCGTCAAAGATGATCAAGTGTTGACCTGCGGTCATCGCACCTCGTAGTCGGTCAGAAGTCGATCGGACTGGCCGAAAACGCCGTTTAACACCAGCGACCTAGAACTCCAACGTGGTTGCGGTCGAGGCCGACAGTCTCGACGTAGTTGGTGCCGTCTGCAGCCTTGGCCGCACGAATGTGGCCAAGGCCTCCTCGATGGCATATACGGTGGCACCGAGGTGCGCTGCGGCGTCGCGGAGCATGTCGTCGGGGTGTCCATGGAAGTAGTCCGGGTGAGTGAGCTGGCCTTGGGGAATCGAGCGCAGATAGACATCGTTGAGGGTCTGATCCTGGCACGGTCCTAGCGAGCCGGATAGCGCCATCGTCTGTTCACTGCGCGGAGCACTGAACGACCGTCGCTATGATCGCCAATGGCGGTGCAACTGGTAGATGCCGATGCGCGTTGATCACTTGAGACCGCCCTGCATTGTGTCGATGACCTTTCCGGGGCGGCCGGGTGTCGGTCATCTGCGTTCGGGTTGTTCTGGATACCACGGTCGGCCCACAACGACAGTGAACTGCGAGCGAGTTCCTCTGCTAACGACGTCGGGCTCGGGGCTCAGGTCGCCGTCTCGTCGGACAGCGCGTGGATGATCGACGCGGTGATCACCCGGTGGCGGCTGCCGACTCGGATCACCTTTGCTGGGAACTCGCCTCGTGCGACCAGTTCATAGGCGTAGCTGCGGCTCAGGCCGAATGCTGCGCCGGCTTCGGCGATGTCGACGGTCGCCGGCCACTCGGTCGTGATCTCGGTCAAGGTCGGCAGTCTCAGCGCGCTTCTGCGCTTGTCACTCGACACGATCATGGTCTCCCTCCGCAATCAGAGCTGCCAGGTGAGCCAGGAGACTGTGGTACGCAACGATGTTGCGGCCCCGAGGCAGCCGGCCACCCACCTCCCATCGGTGCACCGCTGACGCCGTGACCTCGCAGTCCCGCGCGACGAGTGCCTGACTCAGGCCCGCGTCGACGCGGAGGTGCCGTGCGCGACCAGTCGCGATCCACCGCCGAAGCTCTGTCGCGCGGTCCGCGAGTGTCCATCCCCCATCAGCCATGTCGCAAGGATACAGTAATGACATTGACATGTCATTACTGTCGCACTATCGTCAAGTGTGCCAGCACGCCATCGCATAGAAGGGCACCACACATGGCATTGCCATCGCTTGTGTTGCCACGTCAATGCCCTGATCCGTATCGTCCTGGCGTGCCACGCCAGCCCAAGAACTTCCGGATCGATTCGGTATCCATCGAGCACCTGGAACCCGAGGGATACCTGTCCACCGGTCCGGACACCGCCGTGCCGTCCCGCTTCGAAGCCCACTTCCTCCTGGGCATACCGGAAGCGACCGTCACAATCGAGGTGTTCGTCGGGGCCGACCTGCGTCCGGTCGTCATCGACCTGTCCATCAGGTCCAAGGTGCGGACGCCGATCACCACATCCGTGCTCCGGCAGGTCCTCGTTGACCAACTGCTCCACGCGGCACTGACCGAAGCAACCGTGCCCGCGTCCGTCCGGGAGGAATGGCTAGCGTCGGTGCCGGCCCATATCCGGCAACAGGCATCGCCCGCTGGCACGCCACGAGAGCCCACACCGTCGCCAGAGCAGCGCGCACGCCGTCACGCCGACGACGACGCTCGGACTGCGGCACAGATCTACTCCGAGGCTGTCGCGGCGGGCAGCAGAGCCCCGGCGGTGGCCGTCGCCAACGCCCTGAACCGCTCTCGCGCGCAAGCCGCTCGCTACATCAGGAGGGCGCGCGAACTGGGGCTGCTCTCTCCTCTGGACGTACCCGAGAAACCCTGACCATCACAAGGAAAGGAGCACCAAATCAGTGGGGGATCCGATCAAAAAGGTCACGCTGAAGGACGGCGAGACCAGGTACCGGTTCGTGGTCGACATCGGTCGTGACCCGGAGACGAACAGGCGTCTGCAACTGACCAAGACCTACGACACGAAGAAGGAGGCACGCTCCGAGTACGCGCGGATCAAACACCAGAGCGAGCAGGGAACGTTCGTCGCGCCGGACAAGATCACGGTGTCCGAATGGCTGGACACCTGGTTGAAGTCCGCCACCATCGATGTGGAGAAGGCGACCGCGTCCAACTACGCCGACGCCTTGCTTCCCGTGCGGGAACGGCTGGGCAGCCGGCGGCTACAGGCCCTCACCGAAGAGGACATCGACGACCTGGTGAGTTGGATGCTCACCGCCGGCCGCAAGCGCGGTGGGAAAGTCGGCAGCGGTCTCGGAGTTCGGTCGGTCCAATTGACGCTCGGCCGGTTTCGCTCAGCACTCGCCGTGGCCGTACGACGCAAGCTAGTCGTGCGCAATGTCGCCCAGTACACGCAGATCCCTCGGGACGCCCGGAAGAAGGCGGCCGAGGTCAAGGCCACCCGCACACCCTGGGCTGAAGAGGAGGTGAGGACTTTCGTCAGCGCCGTCCGCGGCGACCGATCACACGCGCCGATGCTGCTGTCCCTGCTGGGTATGAGACCAGCCGAGACATGCGGACTGCGTTGGGCGCAAGACGTCGACCTCGAAGCCAGGACGATCCTGGTGCAGAACACCCGGACCATCGTGGACGGCGAGGTCGAGGAAAAGGGCCCGAAGTCCGAGAAGGGCAAACGGAAGCTGCCGCTCCCTGCCCCGGTTTTCGAGGCGCTGAAGTCGCTCAAGGCCCGCCAGGAGCGTGAGAGGGAGGATGCCGGCATCGGCTACGTCGACTCCGGATACGTCCTGGTCGACGAGCAGGGCC
>WNGL01006022.1_pt1 | contig 14369 bp, 8 predicted proteins | sample 5400591 | NCBI WGS metagenome assembly WNGL01 (sample SAMN13153377, study PRJNA577476) | soil metagenome | isolation source: 80 cm soil or saprolite under Garry oak tree replicate 1 | place: USA:California | collected 2016-06-15
GAAACCGATTTCTGGCAACAATACAACGAACTGGGCGGCATCCAGGACAGCGAAGTCCCAGGGGGGAGCGGGAGTGCAAAATACACCGCTGCCCTTGCAGTGCTGGATAGTGACATGGCCCAGTATATCCACGACAATACCGAGGATGAGTTCACCCACTTCACGTTCATCAACGCCTACCTGGTGTCCAAGGGCGCCGCGCCCGTCAATCTGGATCAGTTTCGCACGCTGCCGAGCAGTAAAGCGACCGGCGCCCAGCAAATCAAGAGGCTCACCAACCTCATGCAGCTCACCGTGGACACCAGTTACTGGACGAAGTACCGCAGCCGCACGAAGAACCCCGATTTTGGTGACACGTTCCCCCCAGCCGTCCCGGGGTTGCTGCAAGGACAGTTTCCGGCGATCCCCAGATCCGATGCCGACCTGTCCCCGAAGGACCACATCCAGGCGATCGCCAACACAGCGGGCTTCCACTTCGCGTTCATCGAGCAAGGGGGCACCAGCATCTACCCCTCGCTGGCGCAGCGGGTCACCCATCCGGAAGTGCTGCGCATCTTGCTCAGCATCGGCCCCACCGAGACCATGCACTTTCAGACGTGGCAAGACAAGGCGGGTAATGCGCCTCCTCTGACCGATCCCACCAATGGGCTGGTGTTTCCCGACCTCAATGCCCCACCTTTTGACACGCAGGACTTCCAGACCAACCTGATTATGCCCGAGCCCACCATCTTCCTGAGTCGCAAGTTCCCGCCCGTTTCGATCATTCGCCCGACCGAGACCGAAGGGGCCGCCATGGGCGCGCTCAAGGCGTTGACCGACGATGGGCTGTTCAGAGGCCAATCGCCGACGTTCTTTGCCTTCATGCACGATCTGGCACAGGCCGCAGATGCGGCTCGACACGGGGGGTAAGCGACGAGCGAGTCAGCCAGCCGCCCACGCACGGACGAACGAGGATGCTGGAGCAGAGCATGGCCTCTGCTCTGCATGATCCGATGCCAACCGCGTGAGAGGGCAGGCAAGGGCGGGGAGGTGGGATGCCGCAGCCCTGCCTGCCCGCACCACCGGGAGCCGCGTCCCGGTGCGAAAGCATGGCAGGGGAGGATGCCAGCCCCGGTCGTGTGCCTGAATGCTGCCTGTTCCCCCGAGGGGAACTCGCCTCCTCCTGAGGCTACACGTCACGTCGATGTATTTTTTATTGCTGCTCTCTCGAAAGAGCAGGAGAAAGTGAGGAGTATCATGAAGCGTTTGAAGGTCCATCTCTTTGTAGGTGTGGTCGCAGCGGTGCTGCTCGCCTTGCTCCTGGCACCAGCGGTGGCGCAGGCACAGGCCGCCTGGAGCGTCGTGCCCAGCCCAAGCCCCGGGCCATCGGTCAACGATCTCAACGGGGTGGCCAGCATCTCCGCCAACGATGTCTGGGCCGCGGGGGATTTCATTAATGCCAGCGGAGCTTCTCAGACGCTGATCGAGCACTGGAACGGCACGCAGTGGAGCATCGTCGCCAGCCCCAACCCCAGTGCGTTCCATAACGTCCTCCGTGGAGTCACGGCCATCGCAACGAACGATGTCTGGGCTGTAGGATGGTTCAATAATGCCCAGGATATCCCTAGGACACTGATCGAGCACTGGAACGGCTCCAGCTGGAGCGTCGTGACCAGTCCGAACGGCAGCAAAGGCAGCAACTTCCTGTTTGGAGTCACAGCCGTCTCTTCCACCGATGTCTGGGCGGTGGGAGAGTTCAATAATACCAGTACGCTCACCGAGCACTGGAACGGCCACACGTGGAGGGTCGTTTCTAGTCCGAACGGTGGCACCCGCGACAACGTCCTCAATGGAGTCACGGCCGTCTCCGCCACCGATGTCTGGGCGGTGGGTGACTTCCTCGACAGCACCTCCACCTCCCATACGCTGATTGAGCACTGGAACGGGAAGAAGTGGAGCGTTGTGGCCAGTCAGAACCCCGTCACGGGGTCGAACACCCTGAATGCAGTACAGGCCGTCTCCGCCAGCGATGTCTGGGCGGTGGGACAGACCTCTACTCAGACGCTGATCGAACAGTGGAACGGGACGCAGTGGAGCGTCGTGGCCAGCCCGAACCTCACGGGGAACAACCTCCTGAGAGGGGTCGCCATCGTCTCCGCCTCCGACATCTGGACGGTGGGATTTGTTATCTCAAGCGTAGGCGAGCAGACGCTCATTGAGCAGTGGAACGGCAGCAGTTGGAGTATCGTCTCCAGTCCCAACCCCAGCTCGCTCCAAAATATCCTGGACGCGGCGGCGGCGGACCCGAGCTCCGGCCAGGCCTGGGCCGTGGGGAATTTCGTCAACGACACCACGAGCGTCCAACAGACACTCACCGAGTTCAATCCCTAAATGCTTCCAGCGAATAGGTGCGGAATGAACATTCCCCTCTATGGCTCGGAAGCAGATGACAGGCCTACTACCAGACGGTGATTCAGCAAGTTCAACATGGAAGCATTTAGTACTGCTTGGTTAGTTGCGATTCGCAACTAACCAAGCAGTACTAGACATGTGTAACCTTTCTACGTATCTTCTTATTGGGGGATCTTAACTATTTTCGTGTACTGTTCAGTCAAAGGAGGTATATCTATGCGCATCCATCCATTTCCTGCGCGACCACGACTGCTGGCTGTCGTAATGACTCTTGCCACGCTTCTGCTGCTGCTAGTGCCAGTCGCAGCCTACGCCCAAGCCAACACCGCTCATGGGTTCTATCAGCAGACAAACCTGGTTTCGGACCTTCCCAATATCGCCACGTTTCAAGATCCGAACCTGCTCAATCCCTGGGGTCTGTCACATGGCCCCACTACCCCCTGGTGGGTGTCAGACAATGGTGCAGGCGTGTCCACTCTGTATGATGGAAATGGCACACCAGTCAACCCATTACCACCAGGCACACCACCGCTTGTGGTTACCATTCCACCTCCAGCGGGCAGTCCCGCTGGAACTACAGCAACGCCAACTGGCAACGTCTTTAACGGCACGAGTGGCTTTGTCGTGACAGAGGGCAGTGCATCGGGTCCAAGCCGTTTCATCTTTGCCACTGAAGACGGCACGATATCCGGCTGGAACCCCAGCGTTGACAAGACCCATGCTATCCTCGAAGTAGATCGCTCGGCTGTGGGGGCCGGTGCCGTCTACAAAGGGCTTGCTATCGCGAGCCTCGCCTCTGGCACTTTCATCTATGCCACCAATTTCCGCTTCGGAACCGTAGAGATGTTCAATTTAAGCTTTCATCTGGTTGGTTCCTTCACCGACCCGAAGCTGGCGAACACTTGCCCGCTGCCAAACCAGTGTTACGCTCCTTTCGGCATCCAGAACATTGGTGGTAAACTCTTTGTCACTTTTGCCCTGCAGGATGCAGAGAAGCACGACGACGTGTCTGGCCCTGCCCATGGCTTTGTCGACGTCTTCGACACCAGCGGAAATTTGCTCCAGCGCCTTATTTTGCATGGCAGGCTCAACTCTCCCTGGGGCCTGGCCCTCGCCCCCGCTGATTTTGGCACGTTCAGTAATGCCTTGCTGGTCGGCAATTTCGGTGACGGTCGCATCAATGCGTATGATCTGAAGACGGGCGAGTTTCTCGGCCAACTCAGAGACCAGGCCAATACTCCCATTACGATTGATGACCTGTGGGCCTTGGGCTTTGGGAACGATGCGAATGCAGGCCTCCACAACGAACTGTTCTTCACCGCCGGGATCAACGATGAGGCCGATGGGCTCTTTGGGAAGATTACGTTCGTCAGTTGAGTGGATAGCCGTCCCGAACGGATGGCGTGATCCCTGTCTATGAAGAAACGGGAAGGACACTCTTTGCGGATGTCCTTTCTCTTTCTTCAACTACTTGATCGATGCTTTAGGGTAACCAAATGCTTCCAGTGATGAGTTGCGCAATGAGACTGGGGACGAGATGACAGGCGTGGCCGAGATGGCAATTCCGCAAGTTCAACCTGGAAGCATTTAGACGCCAGAGGGGTGATCCCAAGCCTCATAGATATGGCATGCTGACGCACAAAGAGGAGGGAACGGGAAGACAGTGGGGTGATGCACCATGGCCGTTGGTTGTGGATGGCTGAGCCCTCCTCCCTCTTTGCTCGGACAGCCCAGGCCGTTGCTCAGTCAAGGAGGAGACGAGCAAGCGGTTCTGCACACAGCTGCATTCTGGAAGTAATGTTCCGGCGGTGTGTGGTATCATTGATGAACACGTTCGTTTATCGCAAACTGCAGAGAGGAGGACAGGATGAACCCAGTTTTCGAAGACGTGTTTCTTGGCCCTTTGGCTTCACCCTCGTTCAGCCAGGAGTTGCGGTTTCGCTGGGAAGACAGCCGCCGGCGCGTGCGCGTGGTCTTCGGTGGCATCACCGTGGCCGATAGCACGCACGTCATGCTGTTGCACGAATGTGGCCGGTTGCCGGTCTTCTACTTTCCGCTGGAAGACGTGCGCATAGAGGTGATGGAGGCGACTGAACACCGCAGCTTCTCTCCCCTGAAAGGGGAGGCGTCGTACTGGACGATTCGGGTCGACGAGCGCGTGGCCGAAGATGCGGCCTGGAGCTATGCGCATCCTTTGCCCGACGGGCCACCGATCAAAGGCTACCTGGCCTTCTACTGGCACCTGATGGACGCCTGGTACGAAGAGGATGAGCAGGTCTTCGCGCACGTACGCGATCCCTATAAGCGCGTGGATATTCTGCCCAGTTCCCGCCATGTGCGGGTCGTGCTCGCGGGCGTGACGATCGCAGACAGTCGGCGTCCCCGGCTGTTGCTCGAAACCGGCCTGCCCACCCGCTATTACCTGCCGGAGCAGGACGTCCGCATGGACCTCTTAGAGCCGACTGCGACCGCCACCCGGTGTCCCTACAAGGGCCAGGCGTCGTATTGGTCCGCGACGATCGGCGACCGGGTGTTCAAGGACATCGTGTGGAGCTACCGCGACCCGCTGCCCGCCTGTTCGCCGATCAGCCGCCTGCTCTGCTTTTTCAACGAGCGGGTGGAGGCGATCTGCGTGGACGACGAACGGCAAGCGGTGCCCAGCACCCCGTGGTCCGACACGCGAGGAGCTACCGGCGGTTTCCGTGACCCAGAAAAGCAGGTGTCCCATCGGCAGAGCCTGAAGGAGCGATTCCGTGCCGTTCAGTTTCTCCATTGATGCTGATCTTTCGCGAGCACGGGCGTGGGCAGAACTTCAGTGGAGGAGCAAGAGCAGCGCCAGCGATGGTGTCGTCCACTGTCATCTTTTGTGTGCGGGAGCAAGACCGGCTCTCAGGCAGATGTCGCGTGCCAGCAACGTATCTGTAACCTTAACCTGTAACGAAAGCGTGCTTCAATTGACAGAGTAGTACGTGGAGTTGTCTCAACAAGGCTATCCCCCGGGATAGCTCAGCAGAAGGAGCACCGATCATGGCAAAGTCCATCCAGGAAAGTGCGCTCAGCACCCCATCCGCCTCCAAAGCGTCTTTTGTAGAGCAGTAGCAGGGCGTTCGCCGCTTCACCGAGCATTTGTGCGAACCGTTGGCCACCGAAGATTATATCATCCAGTCCATGCCGGACGTGAGTCCGACCAAGTGGCATATTGCCCGCGCTTCCAGGGTACCAGTCCCTTCATCCGCAATACGCCTATCTCTTCAACTCGTATTACAACACGCTTGGACAACGGCACTGCCGGCCGAAACGCGGCTTGATCTCTCGCCCGACCGTGAAGGAGACCTATGCCTACCGCCGCTATGTCGATGAGCATGTCCTCGACCTCGTCGAGCAGCTCGATGAGGGGCGATTGACGGAGTTCACCCCCATCATGACCCTTGGCCTGCATCATGAACAGCAACATCAGGAGCTGATGGTCACCGACATCAAGCACGTCTTCTCCTGCAATCCGCTCTACCCGGCCTATGTCGAGCGAGCCCCCACCAGTACTGCCAGCGTCCCCCCGGTGGAATGGGTGTCATTTCCGGAAGGAGTCTATTGGATCGGGCATGAGGGAGAAGGGTTTGCCTTTGACAATGAGGGACCCTGTCACCGGCAGTTCGTGCAGGCGTTCCAACTGGCTTCACGCCTGGTCACGAACGGGGAATATCTTGCCTTCATGGAAGACGGCGGCTATGAGAACCCGCTCTTGTGGCTTTCCGAGGGCTGGGCTACCGTGCAGCAGGAGGAATGGCAGGCTCCTTTGTACTGGGAACAACGAGACGGTCGCTGGTGGATGATGACGCTCTCCGGCTTGCGTGAGGTCGACCCGGCTGAACCGGTCTGTCACGTGAGCTACTTTGAAGCCGATGCCTATGCGCGCTGGGCCGATGCGCGCCTGCCGACAGAGGCCGAGTGGGAAGTCGCAGCGCACGATGTGCCAGTGGAAGGCAATTTCGTGGAGAGCGCTCTGTACCACCCGGCGCCCCTCGATGCTTCCAGCACCACGGGGAAACTGGCGCAGATGTATGGCGACGTCTGGCAGTGGACGCAAAGCTCCTACGCGCCCTATCCGAACTTCAAACCAGGGCCGGGGGCGGTCGGGGAATACAATGGGAAGTTCATGTGCAACCAGTACGTCCTGCGCGGTGGCTCCTGCGCCACCTCCAATACAGTTCAATTAAGAAAAAAGTCAGGAAGGAGAGCCAAGAGGCGTTCGAGATGGCATAATAGCCATCAACAGATGCAAAGAGAAAGGAAACGCCTCTATGTGCACAACCATACGCGAAACGGTCTTTGATGACAAGCTGTGTCACCAGTTTGACCTGGGCTTGCTGCAAGAGATCGTCACCCCCGAATTGGTGCAGTTGGTCTTGAGTGGCTGCCATGCCTGGGAAGACCGCGAACAATGCTTGAACATGTACACCATGCTCTACTGGTTGATGGCCCTGGCTCTCTATCCCCAGCTCTCTCAGCGCGCTGTCTACTCCAAGGTGGTCTCCGGCTTGCGCCTGTTCCTCCCGGACCTGGCCAAGCAAGTGCCGAGCAAATCGGCCTTCAGCTATCGACGGGCGCAACTGGGTGTGGCGCCGGTGGATTGGCTCTTTGCCTTGTGTGCCCGTCCACGAGCGACGGAACAGACCCCGGGGGCCTTCTGGAAAGGCATGCGGCTGATGGCCATCGATGGGACGGTAGACTCGGTGCCTGATACCCAGGACAATCGCGCCTTCTTTCGCTACAGTACCGATGATGAGACCTCGCACAGTCCCTTTCCCCAGGTGCGCCTGGTGCTGCTGATCGAATGTGGCACGCATCTGATCACCGATGTCGAAGTCAGTGGCTGCCGCCAAGGCGAGATCAGCAGCGCGCGCGAACTGCTGGCGCGTAGCCTGGGTCCAAACATGCTCTTGTTGTGGGACAGTGGCTTCCACAGTAGCGAACTGATCTTCCTGGCCTGCAAGGCCCAGGCGCACGTGCTGGGCCGCCTCAAAAGCAACGTGCTCACTAAACCCGTCAAGCGCTTGGCCGATGGCAGCTACCTGACCTACATCTATGAGGATCAAGACCATCAGCGTGGCGAGCGCAGGCTGGTGCGCGTCATCAGTTACACCTTCACTGACGAGCGTGTGCCCAGCGCGGGTCAGACCCATCGGCTCATGACCACCCTGTTGGATCCTGAGCTCTACCCAGCCCAGGAGTTGGCTGTGCTCTTCCATGAGCGCTGGCATGTCGAGCTGGTCTTCGACGAAGTCAAAACCCATCTGCGCTTGTCGGCCCGCACTTTGCGCAGTCGCACGCCCGAAGGCGTCGTGCAAGAAGTCTATGGCCTCTTGCTTGCGCACATCGCCATCCGCTCCCTCATGCTGGAGGCCGCCACGAGCGCTGGCGTGGCTCCGACCCAGCTGAGTTTCACCGGCACTATCCGCATCATCGACGAGAGCTTGCCCGCGTTGAATCTGGCATCGCCGAAGCAGCGTGCCCTCGTGATCCGGCATTTGTTCGCCGAGATTGCCGCTCAGCGCGTGCCGACGCAACGCGTGCGCTTTCAAGCCCGCGTGTGCGAATTGTAGATACAGTTCGCCGTTTCGGAAGAGAGGTTTCGCCGCAGCTCGTGCTCGATAGAAAGACGGTGGCTCTCTGATTCGGAAGAGAGATTTCGCCGTCATGTTGAAAATGGAAGGAAAGTCCCGCCATCATTCTTCCCATCTCTGAAAATCCCATCCTTCCTGACCGTGCTCATCTAGGAGACCATTTCTTGTGAAACAGGAGCAGATCATGACGAGAGCATTGGATGGCGTCGCCCTCCTCGCCTACTTCCGTCGCCTGGGTCTTGGACCCGCAACGCAGGAATTACTCATACGTGTTCGTTCCTCTCCACCCCATCGCACGCCGGCAAGCCGTGCAGGCAATATGCCGGTCTGGTATCCGAGTAGCAAAATGCAGTGCATCATCAAAGCGGAGAGCGCCAAAGTCGAATTTGCCTTTTTGCTTGAAGCAGAGCATTCAGACGAGGTTTTAGAGTTTTTTGACCAGCCTCCGCCCATCCCGTTAGAGTACCGCGACCGGCGCAATCATGTGCAAAGGCCGCTGCACACGGCTGACTACTTTGTCTTTCGCTCCCATTCCGCTGGATACGAGGAATGTAAACCCGTCGAGAAGCTGATCCAGCTTGCCCAAACCCATCCGAACCGTTATCTGCTCGACGAGCATGGGAGGTTTCGTTGCCCTCCTGGCGAAGCTTTCGCTGCCACATATGGCCTGACCTACCGGGTGCGCGCCTCCGATCAAATCAACTGGGCGGCTCAAGAGAACTGGCTGTATCTCGAAGATTACTACCATGATCTAGACACATTGCGCATCCCGAATGCAGACCTGACAACGCTTTACCAGATCGTGAAGGACTCTCCAGGTATTACGCTTGCTGATCTGCGTACTGCCGCCTTGCCAGTCAGTTCCGATCAGATCAATATTGCCATTGCCAGGTCTGCACTCTACGTAGACCTCACCGCTCATCGACTGACGGAACCGGGGCGCGCTTCTGTCTTTTGCTCCCGTGAGATCGCACGAGCCTACCGCCATGCGAACTCCGACCACGATCGTCCCGGTAGCGATGCCCATCCTGTCGAGATCGTCCAAGGCAGCACGGTCCTGTGGGATGACAGACCCTGGCGCTTGCATGTTGGGCAAACAGAAATTACCCTGGTGAGTGAGGAGTGCGATCCCTTTCCCCTTCCACGTTCGGCCTTCGAGATTCTGGTCAAGGAGGGCCAGATTGTCGGGGTGCAAACAGAACCCCGTTTCAGCATTTCTCCTGCAGGCCAGGATGTGCTCTCCCTGGCTCGCCCAACGGATCTAGCCACAGCGCAGTTCCGCAACCGGGTGATCCATCCCGACCAGTATGACGATGACGAGCAGGCACACGTAGCTTCGCGAGCGGCAGCCATCCCAGCCCGCACGAAGCGCGATTGGCGGCGGGGGTATCGGGAAGCAGAACTCACCCACGGCAGTGGTTTGATCGGCCTGTTACCTCGCTCACCCGAGGCGCGAGGAAAAGAAGGATTGCTGCTCCGGCGCTTTCGCTCATCGAGGAAGTCCTCTCGACCCATTACGACACGGTGATGCGCAAACCCAAACGGGGAGCCTACGGCGAATACCTGAAACAGTCACAGGAGAAGGGCTTGCCACCCGTGTCCCAGCGGACCTTTTACGCCCAGGCGCAACGACACAAGACCCTCCATGAGCAAACACTCCTGCGCGAGGGGGCACGCGCCGCTTACCCCTTCAAAGAGTACCACCACGACTCCACGCAGACCATCGCCCAGCACGGCACGTACGCGTGGGCGATGGCCCACATCGACCATCTGGAGGTGGATCTGCTGCTCTGTGATTCGAAGACGGACCAACTGCTGGGCAAATGTTGGCTGACCCTGATGATCCTTGCGCATCCTCGGCGCATCGCGGCCTACTACCTGACGTTTGATCCGCCCTCCTACCGCTCCTGCATGATGGTGATGCGCTTGTGCGTCAAACGCTACGGGCGTCTGCCAACAGCCTTGACCGTGGATGGTGGCCCTGAATTCAGGAGTATCTACTTCGAACAGTTGCTGGCCTTGTACAAGGTACGCAAGCACCAGCGCCCAGCCTCGGAGCCGCGCTTTGGCTCGCCTTTGGAACGGCTCTTTGGGACCATGGAGACAACGTTCATCTACCATCTGCTGGGCAACACCCAGGCAGCCCAGGCCCCGCGTCTGCTTACTCGTGCCACTGATCCTCGACGCCATGCTGTCTGGACGCTGCCGACGTTGGCAGAACGTGTGAAGATCTGGGCAGACGAGGAGTATGAGACCCTGCCCCACCCAGCACTGGGCATCTCGCCCAGACTCGCCTACGAGCAGAGCCTGCAACGGGATGGAGGGCGAGATCACAAGCGGATTCCCTACGACGAGATCTTCATCCGAGCGACCTTCCCAACAACGGACCGTGGACGCGCGCTGGTCCAGCCAGGGAAAGGCGTTCGCATGAACTACCTGGACTACTGGTGTGACGAGATGCGTGAGCGCTCTGTCGAACGCACGGCGGTGCCTGTGCGCTATGATCCCTTTGATGTGACCATCGGGTACGCCAGGATTGGCGGGCGATGGCACAAATGTGTCTGTGGAGCCAATGACCTGACTGGCTGTTCAGAGCGCGAACTGCAGCTGGTCGCCTCAGAACTGCGGCAGCGCCATCGGTTGGTGTATGGAAGGGAACGCGTGGAGATCACCCAGAAACAGGTAGCTGATTTTCGGCGTGAGAATGCGGCTCAGGAGATCATCCTGCGAAAGCCTCGCCATGATCGAGAAACGAGAGCAGCCTTGAGCGTGCTCGAAGGTGGGCAGAGCAGGCGTGATCAGGCTCATGGTGCTCCTTCCTCCATTGGCCCTCTGCCCAGTCAAGCTTCCCAGGCCAAGGGACGCCGGCCTGAACCAGAGCCCTCGCTTTCTCCTCCCCGAGCCTCCGATGGGGACAAGCTACGGGTCCTGAGGCGGATGCGCTGATGGATGAAAACTGCTCGGAAAAACAGACAGATCAGACCCTCCTAGAAGAAGAACCGGAGCGCTTTGATCCAGCGCTGCTCCAAAGCACGGCGGCGGTGCGACTGGCCTGGTTTGAAAAGGAATGTACCATCGAGCATGCTTTTCTGCTCCAGGCACGCGACGCCGTGCTGCGGACGATTTGCTCACCAGGAGAGCAGCCAAGCCTGAACCGACTTGCGACGATGGTGCTGGTCATCGGGCCCATGAGAGTGGGCAAGACCACTCTCATCAGGCTCCTTGAACAGGAACTGAAGCTGAGAGCCAGGGAAGCGATGCTGCGTGATCCGAGCCATCTGCCGTCTATTTGCGTGAGCGCGACCGGCCCAGGATCAGGCCGCTTCGACTGGGTAGACTACTACACAGCGGTGCTGCGGCAAGTCAACAACCCCTTTGTGGGTCGTAAACCGCCAGCCATCCGGATCCGTGATCTGCGAGAGGCGATGGAAGAAGCCTTGATTCAACATCATCCTTACGCCGTCATCGTCGATGAAGCGCACCATCTAGCCAAAACGGCTAGCGGTCGGACCCTTGCCGACCAGCTTGATCATCTGAAGTCCTTGGAAAACCGAACGGGGGTCTGCCATGTCCTGGTGGGCACCTATGAGATGCGACGGTTTCGCACCGTGACTCCACAGTTGGCAGGGCGCAGTATCGATGTCCATTTTCCTCGCTACGATGCCATGAAGCAAGAGGACCGCGAGGAATTTCGAAGCGTGCTGTGGGCATTGCAGAGACAATTGCCAGTAGAGGAAGAACCATTGTTGGCCGAGCATCAGTGGGAGATGTTGTATGCACGCAGTATTGGCTGCATTGGGTTGCTCAAACTCCATCTCATTCGCGCGCTCGCCCTGGCGCTTGCCGAGCGCGCCAAAACGATCACCGAGGCGCACCTGCGAGCGACAGCCCCGTTAGAAGATCGGGTCAAAGAGATGTTGAACGCCGCTCTCCTGGGCGAAGAGGATCTTGCTGAACCAGAAGGAGCAGATGAGCGACTCTTGGGGCTGCTCGGGCTCCGGGAGAGCACCAGAGAGAGCGCAATCCTGACACCTTCCCACAAGCCAGGGGGACGCGCTCCAGGACGTGATCCCATTGGGCCAGAGCCAGACGAGGGCAGAGAGCGAGCAGTCGGATGAGTGTGCCAGAGCAAACGGCGGAAGGGCTCTCCTTGAAGCCAGACGCAAAGCATCGTCGTTTGAACCTGTTCCCAGAGGCCCAGATACCACCTCGCAGTACGTTGTACAGCCTGGCGCCACTGGGAGTGGGAACGCCTGGCATTGAGAGCCTCACCAGCTACGTCAACAGGCTGGCGCAGGTCTACCATGTTGGCCCACGCGTGTGAGTGGCCCAACACATCCTTCCACACCTCAGCGAAGCGTATTACGTTCAAACTGCCCCAGGCAGCTTAGGTGGCTTTGGCCGAACACGTTCCATGGTGATCAATGGAGCGGGCCCTGTCGCCCGTGATTGGGCAGAGGCTCTGAGTCAATTGACGATGAGATCAGACCTCCGGCAGCTGACCTTGCATCAGTGGGCAGCTGGTCTTCCCAACTGGGGACTACTTCACTCAGCTCCGAAGTTTTGTCCTGGATGCTATCACCAGTGGCGAGAACTGAAGCAACCCCTCTATCAACCCCTCTTGTGGACGCTGCAGGCAGTGAGGATGTGTCTGCATCACCACTGTTGGCTCAGAGAACGATGCCCAAGCTGTCAGAAACTCCAGTCAGCGCTGGCAGCGAAAGGCTCCCCTGGCTACTGTAGCCAATGTGGTGCTTGGTTAGGAGAAGCATTAAGACCAGACAGGGAGGTGACTTCCGCAATGCTTGAGTGGCAAAGGTGGGTGGGAGACGCGGCCGAGGAACTCTACCGCAGCAGTCTCGCCTTTGGTTCACTTCCCTGGGACGCATTATCCGGTGGCATTGCAGCCGTGACTGCTGCAGTAGGGGGAACCCGAGCGTTTGGTCGCCTGGTCAATGTGCCTGGCGTGCTTTTCTCATCGTGGCAAACGCGACTGCGCACGCCGTCGTTGCCCTATGTCCTTGCCGTCGGCTACGTCCTGGATCTTTCGCCACTCCAGCTCATGACCATGGAACCAGAACAACTGAAGGAAAAATTGTATGCCCACATGGTCACGCGCCCGCCGCCGCGCTTCAAGCACCGTCTGCCACGTTCTCAAGGCGATATCGCCAGCATACAAGCGTTTCTCCAGGCAGTACTCTCGGGCAAAACGGGTCCACTTCCTCTGCGTCAGGTTGCCCGCCACCTCGCAGTAGGCGAAAAGTATCTCGTGGGCCGATTTCCTCAGGAGTGTGCAACTATCACTGCTCGGTATCTCCTTCATCGTGCGCAACGGGCCAAACAGCGAGTCGAGCAGGAGTGTGAGGAGGTGCGACAGGCGGTCTCTGCTCTCCGCGAGCAGGGAGTCCCGCCCAGTCTCACTCACGTCGCGGCACGGCTTTCTAATCCAAATATCTTACGACGGCCCGAAGCAAAAGCCACCTGGCGTGCTCTTCGGCACGAACAAGAGCTTGAGCTCTGAGACAAAGCCAGATGAAGGGCGATACAATCGGACGATACGTTTCGCCTTGCTAAATCGGAACGTACGTTTCGCCGAGGCGGTGGACCTTATCTTCCATTTGCAGCGTGGTCAAGCGCGTGCGCTCCAAATATGAGCGCAAGTTGCCGATCCATCTCAAAGCTCCTCCTCTGGAAGCTGGCATCGACTTCAAAGATTTCATTGCCTTGGTCACTTGATTCTCCTTCATTGAACTGTATTGGCGCCACCTCCCGTTCCCACACCCGCTCCACCTACCGCAACTTCTTTCCGGCCAATGCCCAGTGGCAATTCATGGGCATCCGCTTAGCCAAGGGGGTGTGACATAAAGCAGCCGAGGCCGAGCCCACGCGGGCTCTACGACTTTGAGCCGCAGCGCAAGACCTTTCGCGACGAGGTGCTGCAAGGCTTACACGATGCGCGCAAAGAACTGCCGAGTAAGTACTTCTACGATGACGTCGGTTCGCAGCTGTTCGAGCAGATTTGTGAGCTGGACGAGTACTACCTTACGCGTACCGAGCTTGCCATCATGCAGGCGCACATGCAGGAGATCGTTTCACTGCTCGGGCCGCAGTGCTTGCTGATCGAATACGGCAGCGGCAGCAGCACGAAGGTGTGCATGCTGCTGGATGCCCTGCAAGATCCAGCTGGCTACGTGCCGATCGACATTGCCAAAGAGCAACTGCTGCGCTCAGTGGCAGCACTGGCCCGAGCGTATCCCGAGCTGGAAGTGCTGCCGGTCTGTGCCGACTACACGAGCGACTTCGAGCTGCCCGTGCCAGGCAAACCCGTCTTGCGGAGAGTCGCCTACTTTCCGGGAT
>WNGL01007625.1_pt1 | contig 14367 bp, 20 predicted proteins | sample 5400591 | NCBI WGS metagenome assembly WNGL01 (sample SAMN13153377, study PRJNA577476) | soil metagenome | isolation source: 80 cm soil or saprolite under Garry oak tree replicate 1 | place: USA:California | collected 2016-06-15
TTCGGCATCACGCACGCGGCGGGCCGAAAGGTCCGCCGTTTTCGTTTGCTAAAAAGATCATGCTCAATCAAAGAGATGAGATCGTGATCCAATCCAATCTGATCGCAACATGATCCGGGATTTCAAGGTCGCTGCGTCGAGCCTGTCAGGAGGAAGGTAGCGGTTGCGGTTCTTCAATCATCCGGTGCGCCAGCCACGACGACAGCGTCGCGGGGATAAAGCCCATCAGGCCGTACAGGATGAACTGGAGAACGCCACTGTCCGACCCCCGCGAACCGTACAGCAATTCCGCCGCTGTAAACGCGACCACACCAACGATCAGCAGCCGGACGCGCCAGCCAATTCGTTTGACGTGGAACAGAATATCATCCACCGCGCCGAGCATCAGCGCCGGCCAGATGCCGAACAGATAGCTGTACTGAAGCTTCGTGGCGAAGACCACGAACAGCTTTGCGACCTCCGACAAGTCGGTGTGGGTCCAGTAGCCGGACATCAGGGTGTTCACCAGCAGCAGCAGGAACCCGCCGAGCAGCGGCCCCAATGCCGCAAAGATCAGATACCGCTTCATGCCGCCTCCTCGCGCCTTTTCCCGTATAGCAGTTTCGCACTTACGGGAATTGCGTCAACCGCTTGCGCGGAACCCTTGGCTTCTTGGGTGCGCGAGCAGACACGTCCTCCCTATAGCTACCGCAAAAGCCGTGGCGCAGAAGTTGAAGGGATTTTTGGGAACGTGACGAACGCGGGCGGGCCCGCTGCTGACGCGGCGACGCCCGATCCGGTGGTTCGCCATTTGCCAGTTGTCGGCGGCTACACTCATCCGACACGGCATGGCAAACAGGAAAATATGTGGTAGATTCCGAACATGCCAAAGCAAAAACGCTCGACCGGAAAAGGCAGCAAGACGGGCTTCGTCCTTGGCCGGGCCGGCTTTACGAAAATCAGCGCGGTTGAAGGTATTCGACTGAAGCCGGCCATGAAAAAGCGTGCCGCAGAAGCCAACAGCAAGGGTCTTTCCCCTGAAGAATATCGCAAGGTAATTGTTCGCGCCTATCGCAAGGCCTGAATTGCCGGCGCATGTATGATGCGGCCGACTATCCTTACACCTACGAAAATTCTACGGTCCTCGTTAACAAGCTGGATCTGCGCGACCAGGGCGAGCTCGATGATTTCGAGGCCGAGATTACCAACGCGCGGGCGGGCGATCCACTTCCCGAAGGCAACCTGGATTTTGCGCATTTCTGCGCGATCCATCATCATTTGTTCCAGGATGTATTCGATTGGGCGGGCGCAACACGAACAGTACGTATTTCGAAGCAGGGAAGCCCATTCTGTTTGCTGAGAAAGCTGCTCATTTTCACGCCGAGCTGAATGCGATCCACGCCTTTCGCGAAGGCAACGGTCGAACGCAATTGACGTTCTTCGCCTTGTTGGCCGATCGGGCAGGCCAAACACTTGACCTCGAAAAGCTAGATCCCGACGCCATGCTTCACGCCATGATCGCCAGTTTCGATGGCGACGAATCCGAACTGGCGGCGGTTATCAACGGACTTATCAGCTGATAAGTCCGTTTATGGACAGCCAAGTAGCCGCCGTCCTACTCGCCCCAGGTCGCGAACGCGTCGTTGAAGGCGCGCTCGCCGGGGGCGCCTTTTTCGATGGCGATGATGGCGCGGCGCTGGTTGACATAGACCAGCGGCACGTCGAACCACGAGCGCTCCTTCAGAAGCTGCAGGTTGCGCTGGCGGTCGGCATCGACATTCGACAGACCGACCAGGAAGAAGCCGTCGGTGACCTTGACGGCGAGCCCCGCCAGCGGCGTGCCGCGCGCCTGTTCGTTGGATTTCATCAGAATGCCCGGCACGTTGCCGACGCTGTTGCGGCGGAACGACATCGTCATCTTGAACTTGCGGTCGGGAATTTCGATGTCGGCTCGAACAGCGATATCGGCATTCTGGGCGCCGGAGGCCTTGATCTGTTCGGTGCGCCAGATCACCGAGCCGACATACTGCTTGCCCTTGGGGTCGGCGGGATCCTCGTCATACAGCACCACGCGCTGCGCCACCGGCGCGACCTGATCCGTGGACGACGGCTGGCCGACGCGATCGGGAATCTTCGGCTTCGACAGCGGGGTGCCGGCATCCTTCGGCGCTTCCGCCACCGTGGACGGCTTGAGCAGACCGCTCACGCTCGTCACCACCGACTTGCCCCACAGGATGCCGGCGCCGACCAGGATGAGCACGATGCCGACCGCGATCGCGCTCTTGAACGGAAACGCCGCGCCGATGCGGCCGGGCTTCTTCGGCCCGCGGTCCCTGTCCTGCGCGAGGCGCGAACGCGACGGCGGCTGCGGCGGTTGCTGCCCGTAGCGATCGGCCTCCGCGGCGGATTCGTCAAAGGAATAGGGCGCGTCGGGATCGGCGCCGCGGTTTTCCATGTTCGGCTCGAGCCGGTCGAACTCCGGCGAAGGCGAAGGCACGTTGGCGTAGGTTTTTCGCGCCGAGCGGTTGGCCTGGGCCGCGGCGCGGCCGAGATCGTCGGCGTCGGCGGCGATGTCGCGGAAGCCGCGCATGCCCGGCGCCTGCGGGGCGCCGTTGTCGGCGCCGCGGCGCGGCGCCCCCGATCGTTCGCGGGTCGGCGGCAACTGCGGGTCCTGCATCGGGACATGCGGCTGGGACTGCGGCTGCCGCGGCAAGGGCGGCGCGTCGGCGCGAGCATTGCGCTGCGGCGGCGGACGCTGGCGCGGCGGCGATGCCGAAGGCGGCAAGCCCGGCGGCGACGGCTCGCCCGGCCGCGCATTGGGGCGAACGTTGGCGCGGAACGAATCGCCGGCGCGGGCGCGATCGCCGCCAGCGCGCGAGGCGTCGCCGGAACGCGAGGGATCGTTGGAGCGCGCAGCGTCACCCCCAGAGCGTGTCGCGTCCCCGGAGCGCCCATTATCCCCGGAGCGCGTCGCGTCCCCGGAGCGCGTCGCGTCCCGGGCGCGCTGGGCGGCCTCGGACTCGACCTTGCGCACGGCCTCTTCCAGCGACAGCCGCTCCCGGGTGATTTCGGATTCGCTCAGCGGCGGCTGCACGCCGCGCAGTTGCGCGATCAGCGCGGCGCGCGCCCGCTCATAGAGCGCGCGGCGGCTTTCTCCGGGGGCACTGGGGTCCAGTCCGGAAATGGCGCGGGCGATCAGCGGGTAGTAATCAGCCATGTCTACTCAATATTCCGGGCTTTCCGAGTCGTCACGTTAAGCCTCGAACGGGTTCTGGACCAGAATAGTATCTTCGCGTTCGGGGCTGGTGGAAAGCAGAGCGATTGGGCAACCCACCAGTTCCTCGACCCGACGGACGTATTTGATGGCCTGCGCCGGCAAGTCCGCCCAGGAGCGGGCATTGGCGGTCGGCTGCTTCCAGCCTTCGATAGTCTCGTAGACCGGCTTAATTCGGGCCTGCGCGCCCTCGCCGGCCGGCAGATGGTCAATTTCCTTGCCGTCCAGGGTATAGCCGGTGCAGACCTCGATCGAATCGAAGCCATCGAGAATGTCGAGCTTGGTCAGCGCCAGCCCGTTGATGCCGCAGGTCCGCACGGTCTGGCGCACCAGCACCGCGTCGAACCAGCCGCAGCGCCGCGGGCGGCCGGTATTGGTGCCGAATTCGCGGCCACGCTCGCCGATCCTGCGGCCGGTCTCGTTGTCCTGTTCGGTCGGGAATGGTCCCTGCCCGACCCGCGTCGTATAGGCCTTGCAGATGCCCAGGACATAGCCGACCGCGCTCGGTCCCATGCCGGTGCCGGTCGCCGCCTGCGCCGCCACGGTGTTGGACGAGGTGACGTAAGGGTAGGTGCCGTGGTCCACATCCAGCAATGCGCCTTGCGCGCCCTCGAACAGAATGCGCTTGCCCTCGCGGCGCTTTTGATCGAGCAGCCGCCACACCGTTTCCGCGTAAGGCAAAAGCTGCGGCGCCAGCGCGGTGAGTTCCTGCAACATGACGCCGCCATCGATTTCCTCGAGGTTGAGGCCGCGGCGCAGCGCGTTGTGATGCGACAGCAGGCGCTCGATCTTGTGCGGCAGCGTGGGAAGATCGGCGAGGTCCATCAGCCGGATCGCGCGACGTCCGACCTTGTCCTCGTAGGCGGGGCCGATGCCGCGCCGCGTGGTGCCGATCGCGGTGATCGCGTTGGATGATTCCCGGAGCGCGTCGAGTTCGCGATGCAGGGGGAGGATCAGCGTGACGTTTTCAGCGACGCGCAGATTGTCGGGGCTGATGGCGACGCCCTGACCTCGCAATTTCGTGATTTCATCGAGGAACGCCTGCGGATCGACAACGACGCCGTTGCCGATGACCGCGAGCTTCGAAGGCCGCAGCACGCCGGAGGGCAGCAGCGCCAGCTTGTAGGTTTCGCCGTTGATGACCAAAGTGTGGCCGGCATTGTGGCCCCCCTGGAAGCGCACAACGATGTCAGCCTGCTCCGACAACCAGTCGACAATCTTGCCCTTCCCTTCGTCGCCCCATTGGGCGCCGACGACGACGACATTGGCCATTTCGCAGGTATTCCCCTCTGCAACTATCTCGACGCCTAGCCAAGAATCACGGCCGGGGCCGCTCGCACGCGAGGCTTCCCATCGGATAAAGGAAGCGGGCTATCGACGCAAGCAGGAACGGGGTCGCGGAAGCGGCTTAGGGGTCTCCCAACCCATTGATATCCCCTGAAAATCCAAGGCTCGCGGCCATGGTGCGGCGGCATTGGGCCAGAACGCGGGCCGGATCGACGTCCACAGCTTTTGAAGATGCAACCTGCGGCTTCCGGCGGCGCTGCTCACTGCCGGAACGGCGGTGCGGTTGCATCGGCCCGCGGGGCATGGTCTCGGCAGATCATTTGGGCCGTGACGAGGTGCTGCACGCTCTGCAGCAGGGTGAAAGACGCCAGCGAAGCCGTGGCTGTTCAGCGTCGCCGCGGTGGCAAAAACGATCGCCAGCGACACCAGCGAACTGAATGCCATCCCGGTAATGGTATCGATGCGGATGCTGGCGAGCTCCGGGCCCCGGCCTCGTCGTGGTTTATCTCGCATGCACCGAACTGTTGAAACCGCTGGCGATGCGGATACGCCACCCGCGATGAGCCGCTTTGCCAGCGCCACCGCGCTGGCCTTGGTCATGCTGCTTGGCGTAACCTATTGGCGTTGGCTCGGCTGCCTCTGAGCGAGACGGCACGCGAACTTATCGCAACGGAAGGCATGACTTCCAACCAGGCATTCAACGCCTCGATTGGCAGTCTCTTTCATTGCGGGGATGTTGCAAAATGCACCAGGTGCAAGGTGCCCGAACGGGAGGGTAAGGATGTTTGGGTGGTTTGTTGGTATTGTGATTTCTGCCGTCATGTCATCTGGTGCGTTGTCTCAGCAGTCATTTCAACAATTGGAAAGCGTAAGCCAGTTTGAGCAGGCACTGGCTGCCGTCGATGCGATAAAGCATCGGAAGCTCTTGCAATGCGTTATAGCCATCGCAAACAGAGCGCTTTGTCAGTGTCTTTCGCGGAAGCTACCCGTGAACATTTATTTTCGCAGCTACGCCTCAATCGCCAATCAGGAAAAGGACGGGCTGGAGTACGGACAATTGTCCGCTGCGGATCAGAAAATTGTGGACCAATGCGTGAGCGACAGTCGATAACCGCGAATTCGGCACCTCGGTTTGCGGCCTCACCGGTCATCGTCGAGACGCGCCAGGGCGTGGACTGACCGGGATTGATTTACGCCGGTAACTTCGCGGCCCACCTTTTCGCCCAAACCCCGAGAGGAACGAGAAGGGCATAAAGTTCATGTCCGGTCGGTGTGGCGCGATAACCCTCGTGCGAGTGCTCGACCAGGCCTGCTTCACGCAGTTCTTTCAGACGCGAATTGAGAACCGTCGGCGAGATTGCTTCGCAACGTTCTTGCAGTTCCCGGAAGGTGCAGGGTCCGCCTTTGCTGAGGTTCCACAGAACGCCCATTGTCCAGCGTCGCCCCAGCAAGTCCAGGAGCGCCATGACAGGGACACCCGATCGTGAGCCTCGGACGGGTCTCCCGGGTTTCGGAGTTTGGCTCATGCGGGGCATCCCCTGCTACTAAATGGGTAGCATTCCTCTCTGTCAGGTGCTACGGATGCCGCTACTCTATCTGTAGCTCCATCAGGAGTACACCGGATGCCCATTATTGCGCTCACTGCGGCACTCGGCGCTTCCACGTGTTGGGCGGTCGGTTCCCTGATAGCTCATCGTCCTGCGACACAGCTCGGCGCATTCGAGTTCACAAGAACGCAGCTGATCAGTTCGTTCGCACTCTTGATCATCATTGTTACGGCGTTCAATGGCTGGCAAAGCGTTAGTTGGGCGCACTGGCCATCGTTCGTGGCGGCCAGTCTGATCGGCGTCGTCTTCACTAATCTCGCGATGATCGCCTGCCTGAGGCGGGGCGGGCCGCGACGCATGCAGCTGCTCGTGAGCATGAGTGCTCCGTTCGCTGCGCTGCTGGGGTTCTTGTTCCTTGGGGAGTCAATGTCACCTCGGAAACTCATTGGCGTTGGGCTGGCCTTCAGTGGCTTGCTTCTCGCAATCCTGTTTGGTCGGCGCGGCCAACACCGCATCGAGGCAGTCCAAGGCTCGCTTGCAGTCGTCATTGCACTTGGGCTCTTCGCTGCGATCTGTCATGCCGTCGGACTTATTGCTTTGAAGCCCGCACTGCTGGCGGGGACTGACCCCCTTGCGGCGACCGCGCTGCGCACCGGAGGAGGAGCCTTGGTGATTTCGGTCGTGGCTCTATGGCCCGCAGAAGCCTTCGTAACTCCGACAAAGCGAACGCCCGGCGTCGTGCTTGGTGCGATCCTGCCGGGATTTGTCGGATACATCGCTGCCGTCGGCCTTCAGCTCTATGCATTACGCAGCTACGACGCCGGGATAGTCGCCGTTCTCAGTTCAATGGCGCCGGTCGTGATGCTTCCGATGATATGGATCATGAGTGGCGACCCGCCACCATTGTCGGCTTGGCTCGGAGCGATTCTTGCGGTGCTGGGCGCCGGCATTATCTTCGCCGGATGACTTCACTTCATCGCGCCAGGTATCTATCACGCCAAGTATCAAGAATTGCTATCGTCAAACTCCGGCAAAACGTGACGACGGAGCGATAGCACGATGTCCAGGAGGCCGGCCGAGGCCGAGCGGCTGACCGGCTATCATGTCGGCGGCATCAGTCCGTTCGCACCAAAAAAGCGCGTGCCGGTGGCGATCGACCAGGCGGCCTTGGCCGAGACCAGCGTATTTCTGAATGGCGGACAGCGCGGGCTACAGATCGAGCTCGATCCCAACGACGCCGTCAGGGCGCTCGATGCGACCGTGCAGGCGCTGACGGGGTGAGTGGGACCGGGCGCGCCCCGGCCCGCACAGCGGCGCGCAGCTCCGCATCATGGTTGAGTTCGGCGTGACGATACGGCTTCGATAAAAATTCGAATGCAAGCGACAAAAGCGGAGCTGCGACAAGCAGCGCGGCGCCAGCGATCAGTGCGGCGGACGGCGATCCCCATGCGTCCTGCAGGAAGCCCGCGGCCAAAGGCCCGACAGCCATCAAGGCATAAAAGCAGGTATAGAACACGCCAAATCCGACCGCCCGATCGCGCGGGGCGAGCACCTTCGACGGAAGTGAAAGGATCGCTCCGGACAATGGACCGACAAAAACTCCGAATACCATGCAGGAGATTATCGGATGGACCTCGGCGACAAACAGCGCAAGTGCCGCGGCAGCAATCAGCGAGCAGACGACGATGGCTGCGATTGGCCTGCCCGAGCGGTGAACCAGGTATCCGCCCGATGGAATGGCCAGGATCGTGAACCAGATGGCGAGGCTGGTCAGCGATGCGGCGGCGGTAGACGACGATCCCTGCGCCACCATCAACACTGGCGCGTAGCTAAAGAACAAAACGCAGGCGAGGTTCATCGCGCCAAACACCGTGCCGGCGATCACGACCGGAACCAGCACGCCGCCGCGGAGCATGGAGCGGACAACCACCGTCCGTTGCTTCTGTTCGGATGGCTCCGAAACAAAGGCGAACGCGCAAAGTGCCGCGCCGGCGCAAAGCGCGCCCGATATCATCACGGCGGGCCATCCCCACAGCTGCGCGATATAGGCCTGGACCGGCAGGGCCAGCATCGCACCGAAGGGCCAGCTAACTTGCAGGATCGACATCGCAAGGACGATTTCGCGGCTATCGAACCAGTCGGTCGTCATCTTGGTGGCAACCAGCGCCACAATCGTTGCGCCGACGCCGCCGATGAGGCGCGCAACAAGAGCCATTGTGAAATCTCCGGAAGCACCCAGCATGACTCCGGAAACCGCCATCAGCAACAGACCGGCAAGACCGAGCGTCTTGTCCCGAAAACGCTGGCCCAGCACTCCCGCCGGAAACGCGACAATGACGCCCGGCAACAGATAAGCGCCCAACAGCATGCCGATCTGGGAATAATCCATTCTCAGGTCCTGCATCAGCACGCTTGCGGCGGATCCGACCGATTGAAACTGAAATCCGGTCGCCGCCCGTACCGCGAACAGGACCGCAAGGATCGTCCATCTTTGGCCGGGCATCGGCACGCCTCCCCGATCAATCCTGGTGTTCGCCGCGCTTTTCGAAACTGGCGCTGAGAAATTTGGAAAATTCGGAAAGTTCTTCCTCGGAAATCTCGTGAATCGTGAGGCGAAGCTGCATGACCGTCAGGTCGATCAGGTGACCGGCAAACGTAGCTCCCCTGGAAACGACTATCTTGCGTTGCTCCAGCAACACCGAAATGACATTACTCAGACAACGGGCACGGACTTCATCCATGTCGATGCCCCTTGGGGGTTCTCGGCGAAGTCGCCACCAGCCAGTCGCGCGTGGTGACGGTGTCGGCAAACAATTCGATGGCTTTTGTCGTTACGACGTGAACCGCCCTTGCATCGGCGTCGTGCCGGCCGCGGCTCACCGACGCATCGCTCAGAAACGTAACGTGGTGGCCTCGATGCGACGCATCGATTGCGGTTGCGAGACACGTCTGTTCGGCCACCAGGCCGGCGATTGCAAAGCCTCCGATCTGCGAAACGACATTGGCAAAAAGCCGATTGGCGTAGCAGGAAGGCTCCGGGCGTTCGAACACCATATCGGAACGTTTCGGCTCGAAACCTGAAATCCATGCCGATTGGGCCAACCTTCCGATCGATTCCGAACTATCCGTCTGTCGCGTGAACGCGATGGGCACTCCAAGATTTCGCGCGTGCCGTATCGCGGACATGCAATTCTCCAATGACCGTGCGAGGTCGGTCGCCCGGTCACATGCCAACTCGTCATAGTTTTTTTCCTGCAGGTCGACCATGACGAGCAGACGGCTATGCGATGCGCTGACGTAGGTCCGCAGATCTATGACAGAGCTCATCAAGCGCCCGCCGGCAGGCAAACACCCCTGCTCGCAGACTTTTCAAGAATGCCGGGAGTATCCCAACGGCCCTCGGGGCGAATGATCACATAGGGATCATCGCTGAGCGTGATGCTCTGCGGATGCTTCTGGGTTTCCAGTTTGACCTCGACATAGTCGAAATCCGAAAACACCAGCTCGCGGGCGCCCATGCGCTTGAAACCGCTCTGCTCCCACACCTTGAGAAAACGCTTTTGCGAGTGCGCGTACAAAACGCTGTAGCCCTTCTTGCGGCAGAGCTCGATCGCCGCGTCGAGGATTCGCCCCGCCAGGCCTGAACCCCGGCCTTCATGCCGGACGGCCAATCGTTCAAGCTTGGCAAAATCGGCAAAATACCGAATCCGGATGCATCCAACCGGCTCGCGGTCCTTGTGGCAGATCAGATGCGTGGCGGTGAAATCGTTGCCGTCGAACTCCTCTTCGAATGGGCATCGCTGCTCGGCCATATAGATCGCGCCGCGGATGGCGATTACCCGCGCCATTTCGTCCATCGACCGAACCACCTCGATGGTTACGGGATCCTGGGGAACGGCCTTGACTGGCGGAACATCATCGGAGCGGTCGAACATCTGCAGATGCGGCGCATGCAGACCATCGTAACGCGCCCCCGCGGAAAACCCGAGAGGCTCCAGGACCCTGAGACCTTCCTTGGTGACCGGACGCGAATAGATGTTGACGCCCCGATAGAGCGGCGTCGAGAATTTCTGCAGCACCAACGGTATCGCGGCGGCGATGGTGCCCTTGGCGTGGATCGCCCAGACGTAGATACCGGCCGGCCGTTCCGATTGCCGCGCGATGTAGCAGAGCTCGGGGTTGCGGGTATCGAGCCGGCCGTCGATCAGCCGGCGCGTGCCTTCGTGCGTCAGCGGCAGTACGGCGAGAAAGCCTTCGCCCTTGGGGGAGGCAACATTGAACCGGTCCCGCTTTGCGATTGCCCAGAACGTATCCGGGTTATGATTTGCGACGGTCTGAAACATGTGGTTCGATGTCAGGCCGGGAATATCTTGTCGCGCTGCATCCACCAACGAGGCGATGCCTTCCGCATCGACCGTGAAGATTACGGTACGCCTTGCCAGCTGCAGCGCGGTCATTCTGTCGAGTGAGTACGCCGCAGATCGGCCCTCCGAGGTTTCTCTGCCGGCGGTTTTACGGATTAATTTGAGGTCGAGCGCTGTCATGGTGTCGTCTCTCGGTTGTGATGCGACGATATTTCTGTAAGAATATTCTAAAGAGCGAATGGAGTGATTTGTATGCACTCACCTGAGCGCAGGGGCGCGCACAACGGCGCGCACGTCCCAGGGCGAATGGCCAACTGGGACCTGGTGCGGATATTTCTGGAAGTGGCCCGGATAGGCAGCTTCCGAGCCGCGGCCGAACAACTGAACATGTCGGCAAACTTTCTCAGCAAGCGCATCTCGTTGCTCGAGCGTGCCTATAAGACGACCCTGATGACCCGGCATGTCGATGGGATCAGGCTCACTCCAGAAGGTCGGCAGGTTCTCGAGTCCGCAAAGCTGATGGAAGAAGCGTCCTTTGGTCTGGACCGCGCGCTGAGCCAGACAACGCCCGCGCTCAGCGGCGAAGTTCGGCTCGCTGTTACCGAGGGGCTCGGCACATTCTGGCTCGCACCAAGGTTGGTTGAATTTCAAAGGGTCTATCCGGGCCTTCTGGTGGATCTGAAATGCGAGATGCGTTCGGCCGACGTGCTTCGTCTCGAGGCCGACGTCGCCGTGCAACTTGAAAACCCCGACCAGCCCGACCTCAAGAGAATCAAGATTGGGCGGCTGCACATCATGCCTTTCGTGAGTCCGTCCTACGTCGACATCTACGGCATGCCGAAGAACGCGGACGACATCCGTCAAAATCATCGAATTGTATTGCAGGATGCGGACCAGACCAAGGGCAAGGAGATCTACGATAAATATGCGGGTCGCGAGCAGGTCGGCTTCGTCGCGATGCGCAACAATGTCAGCACCGCGCATCTTTGGTCGATCGCGAAGGGCGCCGGCATCGGCTGGTTGCCAACCTATGTGCCGGCGCTTGGTGATCCGCTGATACCGCTCGATATCGGAGTCAAGTTCGAGCTTGATATCTGGCTCGCCTATCATCCGGACGCAAAGAAAATACCTCGGGTCAAGCAACTGATCGAATGGACCGTCCAATCATTCGACGGCCACAAATATCCATGGTTTAGCGACGAGTTCGTCCATCCGAAGGATTTGCAAAAAGCCTATAAGGACGCCGAGCCGCTGGTGAATTTATTCGCCGGGTTCAAGAAGGTATCGCGCCCGAAGATCGTCCCAAACTTTCCCAATCGCACCAACGGGACCAATCGATGACGAACGGCCCAACTGACGGACACATTGACCAACTCGTGAAGGCACGATGGCTTGCGATCGGGCTTTCGCAAACCGATTTGGCCGAAGTGCTCGATGCCACGTTTCAGCAAGCCGCAGGAGGCAGCAACGGGTCGAATTGGGTCGACGCGGGCCGCCTGATGCAAATCGCCGAAGCGCTGGAAATCCCGGCCGATTTCTTCTACGGCCAGACCGTCAAAACCGGACAGGGAGCACCAGACCTTTCGTCGGCGCAGTGTGCCAGTTCGCTGCAATCCGTGCTCTCATTGCGACTGATGCGGGCTTTTCAGGATTTGACGGATCTGCGAACCAAAGAGGTGCTGGTTCAGCTGGCCGAACAGATCGTCAAGCGTCAACTCAACCGTCGAGGAGACGCCGGCTAGCGGATTCCCGCCATCAAAACGGGCGCCACGTGACGCGCGGTGCCCGCGATTTCCCGCGTCGATCGAACGCGCGCCGCAAACGTCTCCCGCGCATGGTCGCGATGCATCCACCCCATTGATGCGGGGTGAAAATCCGTGTCTGTGAGGCAGGCCGGGCAAAAATACCGGCCCGGTGGTCACCGCCGGGCCGGGCCGCGGCGTCATGGAACCAAGCCAAGAACGACCGCCGCATGTCAGCCTCCGATCACAGCTCCAGCACCGCCTCCTCCGGCAACTGGCTCGCCAACCAGCCCTATCTGCTGCTCTCCATCACCGCGCTGTGCTGGGCCGGTAACGCCATCGTCGGCCGCCTCGCCGCCGGACATATTCCGCCGGTGACGCTGTCGTTCCTGCGCTGGTCGTTCGCATTTCTCATCATTCTTCCGTTCGCCTGGAAACATCTGAAGCGCGACTGGGGTGCGATCCGCGCCGGTCTCGGCACCATGATCTTTCTTTCCGTCATCGGGATCAGCGCCTTCAACACCCTGCAATATTGGGCACTCGAGCACACCCAGGCGCTGAACACACTGCTGCTGCAGTCGGCCGGACCGCTGTTCGTTGCGGTATGGTCGCTGATCCTGCTAAGCGTCCGCTTGACGCTGGCGCAGGCCGGCGGGATCGCGCTGTCGCTGATCGGCGTGCTGGTGATCCTGCTGCACGGCGACCTGACGGCGCTCACCAGCATCGAGTTCAACAAGGGCGACATCATCTTCACGGTGGCGCTGGCGATCTTCGGGCTCTATTCGGTGCTGTCGCTGAAGCGTCCGCAGATTCACGGCCTGTCGTTTGTCGGCTTCACTTTCGGCTGCGGTGCTGTGTGCCTCGTTCCGCTCTGGATCTGGGAACTGTTCACGCGCCCGGTGATGCAACTGGACGCGGCGAACCTGCTGTCGCTGTTTTATGTCGCGGTGTTTCCCTCGACGCTGGCGTATCTGTGCTTCAATCGCGGCGTGCAGCTGATCGGCGCCAACCGCGCCGCGCCGTTCTTTCATGTGGTGCCGGTGTTCGGATCCGCGATGGCGATCGTGTTTCTCGGCGAGCACCCGCAGCTGTTTCACATCATCGGCTTCGCGCTGGTGCTGACCGGCGTTTTCGTGGCGTCGCGGAAGCCGGCCAAGCGAGCTAGTACTGACTGACTATGTTAGATCTGTGAGTCGCTTGCTGCCCATGCTTCGAGACGCTCGCGTCGCTCGCTCCTCAGCATGAGGTTGTTGTGTTTCAACGAGTTAGACCTCATCCTAAAAAAATCGATTTTCGATTGACGATTGTTTTGGCCGCTGCCATCCTGCCCGCCATGGACAACATTGCAGTCGGCTTTGACGTGCAGGGAGGTGGGGGCCCCAGGACCCTGACCTCGGCCGTGCTGGAGCGCCTGCGCGCCGACATCCTGTCGACCAAGCTGGTTCCCGGCCAGAAACTCCATATTGCAGGACTGGCGAAGCAGTTCTCGGTAAGCCTCACGGCGGTGCGCGAAGCCTTGTCGCGGCTTGTCGCCGACGGGCTGGTGCAGGCCTCGGACCAGCGCGGATTCAGGGTCAGCCCGGTGTCGCCCGCCGACCTCGAAGATGTGACGCGCACGCGCATCGACATCGAGGGCCTTGCGTTGCGCCGCTCGATCGAGCGTGGCGATCAGGCATGGCTGGGGTCGGTGGAGCAGGCGTTCGTGGCGCTCAGCGCCGTTCCCTATCGTCATCCGGACGATCCGCAGACCCATAATGAGGTGTGGATCGCACGTCACCGCATCTTCCACCGGGCGCTGGTGAATGCGTGCGGTTCGCCGTGGCTGCTCGGTTTTCGCGATATTCTGCACGAACAAAGCGAGCGCTATCGCCGGCTTTCGGTCCGCCGCGAAACCGGTACGGTCCGGGATGTCGAAGCCGAACACGCCGCGATCGTGCATGCCGTTCTCAAGCGCGATGCCGATGCCGCCGTCGCTGCACTGACACAGCACTTTCTGACGACCATGCATCTCGTCGAACTTGCAGCCCCCCGAATTTCGGAGATCAGCGAAACAGCCTGAACCGAAGCGCGCAAAGACTCCGGCCCAAAATCACAAAAAAAGAGGGAAACGTCACCATGAAAATCACCAGACGCCATCTGCTGGCGGCGATGACCGCGTCGACCCTGCTCGCCAT
>WNGL01008620.1_pt1 | contig 14366 bp, 16 predicted proteins | sample 5400591 | NCBI WGS metagenome assembly WNGL01 (sample SAMN13153377, study PRJNA577476) | soil metagenome | isolation source: 80 cm soil or saprolite under Garry oak tree replicate 1 | place: USA:California | collected 2016-06-15
CGGGGTCGCGGGTCGCGGGTCGCGGTCGAAGGCCTTGCAGGCTCGCGCCAGCCAGAGGCTGGCACTGCGCCTGCCATCCGAGGTCAGCCGCACCGTGGAACCCTGGCGTTCATGGCCGTCGTCTCCTTGCCGTCGCGAAAGGAGCCGCCGGCCATGAACGACACGCTGTTTCCTCGGGTTTCCAGCTCTTCCACCTCCTCCTCTTCCTCGGTCTCTTCTTCGGTCTCTCCCGCTCTCCCTCATCACAGGTTGCTCGCCTACGGAGTCGCGGTGGAACTCCTGCTCGCGGTGCGCCGCGCCTCGGTCCGCGACGCGAAGCTGCGCGACGAGGCGCTCCGCTCAGCGAAGAGCGCTTGCCTCAACTGCGCAGAGGGCGCCGGCCGGGTCACGCGCGGTGACAAGGCGCGCGCCTTCGCGGTCGCGCGCGCCGAGGCCACGGAGGCCGCTGCGGCCGTCGAGATCGCCGCGCTCTGCTGCGACGCGAGCGCGGGGAGCGCGGCTGAGGTGGCGCAGCTCGCCTCGCGCCTCGTGGCGATGCTCACGCCGCTCGTGCGGTGAGGAGCGCCCGCAGCATGCGCTTCACCCGCACGGCGAGCTGCTGCGCCCGCCGCGCGGGGTCCGCCGCGAGCGCCCCGATGGCGCAGGCGAGGTCGAGCGCGCCGACGAGCTCGTGCAAGGAGCCGTTGGCGAGCGCGAAGTGCTTGCGCCGCATGGGCCCGCTGTCGCTGGGCAGACCTTCGCAGAGATTGAGAAACACCGACTTCGCGGCCCGGGTGGCCTGATCGCGGAGCTCGGCGTCGGCGAGCCGCGCCCCGTGCACGAGCGCCGCGAGCTCACGCGCCGCGACGTAGACGTCCAGCGATTGAAAAGGAAACCGAGCCTCGACCTCGACGGCGATGATGTGTGTAAGAGCCATTTCCGCCTCCTCACCCGAAGGGGGAGGCGGAAATGGCGAGCGCGCCGAGGTCCGCCGTCGAGGTCGAGGCGGGAGAACCTGGTCGAGGTTCGAGGTCGAGGTCGAGGTTCGAGGTCGAGGTTCGCAGTCGCGGTCGCAGTCGCAGTCGCAGTCGCAGTCGCAGTCGCAGTCGCGGTCGCCCCCGCCCCCTCCCTCGCCTATCATCAGTGGATGCTCGCCACTGCTCTCCTCTTCGCCGCGCTCGTGGCGGCTCCCGCTCCCGAGCCGCACATCATCCCCTCGGCGCCGCGCTTCGCCTCGCTGCAGGGCGGCGAGACGCTCGGCGTCGGCGGCTCGGAGGCGGTCTTCTCGGCTGGGTTCTCCACCCTGTCGGCCGCCTACGCGCAGGGCGTGAACGACTCGAACGACCTCGGCGCGCAGATCGAGCTCGACTGGTTGACGGGCGAGCTCTTCCTCGGCCCGACCTTCCGGCAGCTCACCTGGCGCTTCGGCGACACGTTCGTCTCCTGGCGCGCCCGCGCCGGCCTCTACCTGGACGCAGGCGCCTCCTGGGCCATCTCGACCAACCACTCCGCGGTCGGCGCGCAGGTGGTGCCCGGGCTGGCGCTGTCGCATCGCTTCCCGCGCGGCATCCTCTCGGCAGCGCTCGATGGGCGCTTCGACCTCACCTTCTCCTCCAACAGCGGCCAGGCGCTCGGCGTGATCGGCACGGTCGCCTTCGAGACCCCGCTCTGGGGCGACCTCCTCGCCGGCGCGCGAGTGGGCGTGGGCGGCCTGTGGTCGTTCGCGGGGGCGCCCTTCGCCGACTCCTCGCCGCGGACCATCGTCGACCTGTCCGCGCTCCTCACCTACCGGTTGTTCTAGCGGGGCCCACGCGCCGAGCGCCGTGGCGCGTGGTCGACCCGGGTCCGCCGGCGCCCGGGGTCCCCCCGCGCGCCGCCGCGATCCTGCGTCGACGACGGTGGGCACGCGCCTTGAAGGATCGGCCCGGCATGTCGCTCGCCGCCTCGCGCCAGGATGATGTGTGCACCGCGCCCACCGACCTCGACCTCGACGCCGCCATCGTCGGCATCGTCTCGCGCGGCGCGGTCAAGGTCCCGCCGTACCCTGCCGTCGCGCTCAAGGTGGAGGAGCTCGTCCGCCGCGACGACTTCGGCCTCGACGACCTGACGAAGCTCGTCACCTCCGATCAGGCGCTGGCCGCCGACGCCCTGCGCTGCGCCAACTCCGCCTTCTACAGCCGCGGGAGCTCCGTCGCCTCGCTCAACTCCGCCATCACCCGCATCGGCGCGAGGGAGGTGGTGCGGCTCGCGATCGCCTCCGGCCTCGGCGTCCACGCCCGCAAGGGCGGCCCGCTCGCGACGCTCAAGCGGCGCATCTGGCTCGAGGCGCTCGCCTCGGCGGCGCTGGCACAGGAGCTGGCGCGGGCGCGCAGGCTTCCTCCCGAGGAGGCGTTCGTGTGCGGCCTCCTGCACGACTTCGGCAAGATGATCGCCGTCTCGATCATCGAGGAGCTCCTGGTCGCCCAGGAGGCCGTCCGCCCGCGCCCGCTCGAGGAGTGGATCGCGGTCGTCGACCGCTACCACGTCGAGCTCGGCCTCGTGCTGGCGGAGCAGTGGGCGCTGCCGGCGCTGGTCTCCGACGTGATCTCGATCCACCACAGCCTGGACCTGTCGGGCGCGGTCCAGCCGCGCATGGTGGAGCTCGTCCAGGTCACCGACGAGGTGGTGCACCTCCTCAGCGATCGCATCTCGGTCGGCCCGGAGGAGCTCGGCGCGGTCTCGATGCTGGACAGCGCCGAGTGCGAGATCGTGGCCCGACGCCGGTGAGCTTCCCGGTGACGCTGACGATGGGGCGCGAGGTCCGCCAGTACCAGGCGATGGGGATCGCCACGAGCAACCTGATGGTGACCGGGGGGGCGCCGCTGCCCGAGAACGTGCTCATGGAGCTGAAGCTCGGGTCCACGCCGCCCCTCACCTGCTGGGCGACCGCCAAGCTGTCCTGGCCGGAGGGGGAGGGGCACACCGTCCTCCTCCAGCCATTCGCGCTCAACGGCACGTCGCAGGGGATCTGGAAGGAGCTCGTGCGCTCCACCACCGCGACGCCGTAGATCAGCGGACTGTGAACCGGGCCGCGTAGAACCCGTCGCACCCGTGGCGGTGCGGCAGGGTGAGGAGGTCGCCCTCCGCGGTGAGCACGTCGGCCGGGAAGCCAGCCGGGGCGGGCGCGCGCGCCAGGCGCTGCCCGGCGGCCCAGGCCGCCACCTCCGGGCCCTCGACGCGGGTGAGCGAGCAGACCGAGTACGTCACCAGGGCGGCCGGGCGCGCGTAAGAGGCGCACGCGTCGAGGATCGCTCGCTGCGTGCTCGCCATCCGCGCCGGATCGCCCGGCTCGCGGCGGAGCTTCAGCTCGGGGTGCCGGCGCAGCGTGCCGAGACCGGTGCAGGGCGCGTCGACCAGCACCGCGTCGAAGCTCCCCTCGACGAGCCCCGGGATCGGCTTCGCTGCGTCGGCGCAGACGACCCGCACGCGCCCGCCCAGGCCTCGTCGCTCGGCCTCGCTCCGCAGCTCCTCGGCCTTACGCGGGTGGAGCTCCACCGCCACCACCTCACCCTCCGGACCGACGAGCTCGGCCAGGTGGAAGGTCTTCCCGCCCGGCGCGGCGCAGGCGTCCAGGACGCGTCCGCCGCCGCGGAGGTGTCCCGCTGCATAGAGCGAGACGAGCTGGGCCGCCTCGTCCTGCACCTGGAACGCGAGCCCGCCGGCGGCGCGCGCCACGGTCGCCACCGAGGCGCCCCGCACGACGAGGCCGTCCGGCGAGCGGGGGGTGGCAGCGGCGTCGAGCCCCGCGCCGGCGAGCCGGGTGACGAGCGCCTCACGCCGCGGCGCGCGCAGGGTGAGCGCCGCCGGGGTGTTCATGCCGCGCGCGAGCGCGAGCGCCTCCTCGCCGCCGAGCCACGCCACCCACTCCTCGGCCAGCCAGCGCGGCACCGCCTCGGTCAGCGCGACGTGGCCGGCCGGGTCCTCCGCCAAGGGCGGCGCCGGCGCAGGCCGGGGATCGCGGGCGAGCGCGCGCAGCACTGCGTTCACGAATCCGGCCGCGCGCCCGTGCTGGACCGAGCCGAGGAGCGCCACCGTCTCGCCCACGGCGGCGTGCGCCGGCGTCCCCAGGTGGAGGAGCTGGTAGGCGCCGAGGCGAAGCGCCACCCGCGCCGCGGGGTCGGCCGCGGCGATGGGCCGGCTCGCGTGCAGCGCCAGCGCGGCATCGAGCGAGAGCGCGCGCCGGAGTGTCCCGTAGACGAGCTCGGTCGCGAGCCCCGCCTCGCGCGGTGGGAGCGCGCCGGCCTGAGCCAGCGCGGCGTCGAGCGCGCGCGAGGCGAAGGCACCGCCCTCCTCGACCCGCCGCAGCACCTGGAACGCGATCTCGCGCCCTGTCATCGGCCGAGCACCGTGCCGGCGGCGACCGGCTGCCCTTTCACGAAATCGGCCGCGGCGAGCCGCCGCTTCCCTTCGAGCTGCACCTCGGCCAGGAGGAGCGCGCTCCCTCCGCCGCAGCCGACCAGGAGCCCGTCGCTGCTTGCACGGGCCTCGCCCGGGGCCAGCCCCGGGCCTCCGGGCAGGGCACGCGCGGCGTGCACCTTGAGGAGCCGCCCTCCGAGCATCGTGAACGCGCCTGGCCAAGGGGTGAAAGCGCGCACGCGCGCCGCGAGCTCCGCTGCCGGCCGGGCGAAGTCGAGCCGGCCGTCCTCCTTCTCGATGATGCGCGCCAGGGTGGCGCAGGCGCCATCCTGGCGGACGGGGGCGAGGCGACCGGCCTGGAGGAGCGGCAGCCCCTCCACGATCGCCGCCGCGCCCAGCGCCGCCAGCCGGTCGTGCAGCGTGGCGGAGGTCTCGTCCGGCGCGATGGGGAGCACGCGCTGCAAGAGGATGTCACCCGTGTCGAGCCCGGCGTCCATGTGCATGAGGGTGACGCCCGTCTCCAGGTCGCCCGCCGCGAGCGCCCACTGGATGGGCGCGGCCCCGCGCCAGCGCGGGAGGAGCGAGGCGTGTACGTTCACGGCGCCGAACGGAGCCAGGGTGAGCAGGTCGTCCCCCAGGATGCGGCCGTACGCGACCACCACCAGCAGGTCCGGGGCGAGCGCGCGCAGCTCGGCCGCGAGCTGGCCGTCCCGCACCTTCTCCGGTTGCAGCACCGGGACGCCGCGGGCGCGCGCCCACGCCTTGGTGGCCGGCTCGCGCAGCGCCTGGCCCCGGCCGGCCCGCCGATCGGGCTGCGCCACCACGCACGCGACCTCGTGCCCGGCGCGGGCCAAGGCGTCGAGCGGCGCGACCGCAAACTCCGGGGTGCCGAGAAAGGCGATCTTCACGCTAGAATCCCCGCCGACCGAGGGGTGACATGCCCGACGCCCAACACCGCCGCACGTATCTCGTCGATCGCTCGTTCCAGCTCAAGTACATCCTGCTCCTCATGGGGTGGGGCCTCGTGCTCGCGGCGCTGTTCGGGCTGTGGGCCTACCAGGCGCAAGCCCAGGCCGTCGAGCTGCTCTCCTCCGAGCCCGGGCAGCGCGCGCTCGCCGGGCACGCCGGCCGCCAGCTGCTGTGGGTTCTCCTCGCCATCGCCGCCCTCTCGTCGGCGGCGCTCGGCCTCCTCGGCTTCATCCTGACGCACCGGGTGGCCGGGCCGATCTACGTCATGGGCCACTTCCTGACGACCCTGGCAGAGGGCCGCTACCCCTCGCGGCGCGCGCTCCGCAAGCACGACGAGCTGAAGACGTTCCATGCCCACTTCCTTCAGGTGATCGACTCCCTCCGCGAGCGCGAGCGGATCCAGCTGGCCCACCTGGAGGCCGCGGTGGAGGGGATGCGCGCCGCCGCCGCGCGCGCGCCCGAGCTGGCGCCGGCCATGGAAGCCCTGGAGGCGGACCTGCGCGAGCGGCGCGGCGCGCTCGACGAGCCGACGGGCGCGACGCCGTTGCCGATACCGGCCGCCTCGAACGCCAAGGCAGCCGGGCGCTGACGGCGGGGGACAAGCCCCCGCCCTACGCATCGAAGTAGGGCGGGGGCTTGTCCCCCGCCGCGGTCTCAGCTCCCAGCTCGCTTTTTCGCCGCCGCGCGCGGCCGCTCCTTCGCGTCCCAGGCCGAGGGGAGGACGTTGAAGGGCAGCACCTTGGCCAGGATGGGGAGGAGCAGCATGCCGCCCGGCGCTGCGAAGATGGCGAGCGCCGGGACTGCCTTGGCGAGGTCGATGAGCTGCACCTTCATCTTGCGTTTCTCGTCGGGGCCGAGCGTCTTCCCAGCCGCGGCCTTGGCCAGGAGCTGACCGAGCTCGCCGGTCTGCTTGACCTCGGTGACGATCGCCTCGAGGTTGTCGGAGACCACCGTCGCGACCTTGTCCATCATCTGGTCGGCGGCCTCTTCCCAGCCCTCGGTGAACGCCTCCCACTCGTCGGGTGCCGCGCCCGTCCCATCCAGCCAGTGCTGCTGTGCCAAGAGGAGCTCGGCCGCGTCGGCCTGCAGGGCGGCCACCTGTTCTGGCGGGATGCGGGCAGCCTCGGCGAACGACGCCACCACCTCTGCTCGCGCGGGCGACGCGTCTCCGGCCGCGAGCTGCGCGAGGAGGAGCTGCTCGAGGAGGAACGCCCGCAGCCGCACCGGTGCCGCATGAGCCAGCTCGGCCGCGTCCGGCGGAGCCTTGAGCGCTGCGCGCGCCCGCCGTGCGAGGTCGCCTGGCAAGGCCAGGCGCGCGAGCTGGCCAGCCGCGACGTGCCGACGGTGCACGCCGAGCGGGGCCTGGGCGGCGGCGACGGTGGCGAGCGCCTCGGCGAGCAGCGCGACGTCGCCCCACGTCTGCGCGAGGAGCTTCTTCGCCTCGGGGACGTCGAGGGGGCCGGCCGGATAATAGGCGATGGCGAGTCGGGCCAGGTGGCGCCGCTGCACGCACAGGAGCCCGGCGTGGAGCGGGAGCCCGTCCTTCGGGTCGCCGGCGGGGTGGCCGCGCTGCTTCAGGGCGGCGCCGGCGCGGAGGAGCGCCTTCTCCACTGCAGCCCGCTGACCGCCGCCACGCCTGGCCGGGTCCGCTGCTGCCGCGAGATCGAAGGCGCCCACCAGCGCCGCCAGCATCGTGGCGAGCTCGGCCCGGCGCCGATCGCGGTCGAAGGTGACGCCGTACAGGAGCGCGATGTCGAGGAGCAACCCGACGTGGCAGGAGATCGGGCCGAGGAAGGGGTCATCCTCGCGCAGCTCGGTCCCGGGATCGAGGAGGCGTCGCCGCAGCGACCGCACGAGCAGCGTGCGCGCGCGCGCCTCCAGGCTGGGGCCGTCCGGATCGGGGCCGCGCAGCTCGGGCGGGAGCCGGAGCAGCGCGGCTCCGGGCTCGTAAGTCTCGAGCGCCGCCTCGACGAGGTCGGCGAGCCAGCTCTTCTTAGAGAGGTCCACGGACACGGAAGGGTGGAGTGTAGCGCGGGCGAAGGCGCGGGAGTTACCCCGAGGCCCGAGCGGCGCGCCGCCGGCCCTACCGAACCGCCTTGACGCGAGGCTTCTTCTCCTCCGCTTCGGGCTCGGGCTCTGCGGCGGCGATGGCAGGGCCCCGCTTCACGCCGAAGCGCTCGAAAAGCTTCCCCTCGATGACCGCCAGCATCTCCGGGTGCTCGCGCAGGAAGCTCTTCGCCTGCTCGCGCCCCTGGCCGATGCGCTCTCCGCCAAAGCTGAACCAGGCGCCGCTCTTGTCGACGATGTTCTCGTTCGAAGCGAGATCGAGCACGTCGCCCTCGCGGCTGATCCCCTGGCCGTACATGATGTCGAACTCGACCTCCTTGAAGGGAGGCGCCACTTTGTTCTTCACCACCTTGACGCGGGTGCGGTTGCCGATGACCTGCTCGCCGTCCTTGATGGCGCCGATGCGCCGGATGTCGATCCGCTGCGTGGCATAGAACTTGAGCGCGTTGCCGCCCGTCGTCGTCTCGGGGTTCCCGAACATGACCCCGATCTTCATGCGGATCTGGTTGATGAAGACCACGATGGTCTGGGATTTGGAGATGGTGCCGGTGAGCTTGCGCAGCGCCTGGCTCATGAGGCGCGCCTGGACGCCCATGTGGGCATCGCCCATCTCGCCCTCGAGCTCGGCCTTGGGCACCAGGGCCGCCACCGAGTCGATGACGAGCACGTCGACGGCGCCCGACCGCACCAGCGTCTCGGTGATCTCGAGCGCCTGCTCGCCGGAGTCGGGCTGGGAGATGAGGAGATCGTCCGTGCGGACGCCGAGCTTGCGGGCGTAGCCGACGTCGAGCGCGTGCTCGGCGTCGATGAAGGCGCAGATGCCGCCCGCCTTCTGCGCCTCGGCGATGGCGTGCAGGGCGAGGGTGGTCTTGCCGGAGGACTCCGGTCCGTAGATCTCGATGATGCGGCCGCGCGGGAACCCGCCCACACCGAGCGCGATGTCGAGCGAGACGGAGCCGGAGGAGACCGCCTGCACGTCCTTCACCATCGCCTCCTCGTTGCCGAGGCGCATGATCGAGCCCTTGCCGAAGGCCTTCTCGATGGACGAGACGGCCAGCTCGATCGCCTTCTCCTTCTCCGGTCCGATGGGCATGTTGCGTTCTCCTTGGCGGCGCGCTCGATGGCGGCCGTTCTCGACGTGGACTGCTTCGTTTAGCAGCGCGCCCTGACAGCGGCCGGCGGCGTGTGCTGAACGAATGCATCCTGAACGGATGTTCGGGTCGAGTCAAGAAGAAGGCGCGGCCGGCAGCCGTCGTCAGCCGCCGCCGAGAGGCGCGCGGGACAGCGCCTCGTAGCGAGCGCCGTGGGGCGAGAGGTGGGACTGGAACAGCACCACCTCGCCTGCCCGCCACGACGCCGACGGGCCCTCGCCGGCATGGCCGAGCGCGGCAGCGAGTCCGGCCGCCCCCCGTCCGTCGCGGGCGCGCCCGAGCGTCAGGTGCGGGCTGAAGGGGCGCGTCTCCGGGGTGAAGCCGAGCGGCGCGAGCGCGCGCCCGAGCGCGGTCACGAGCTCGCCCAGCGGCCCCACGTCCCCGGTGATGCCGGCCCAGACCACGCGCGCTCGCCGCACGCTGGGGAATGCGCCGGTGCCGCTCACCGCGAGGTGGATGGGCGCCGACGACGCTGCCGCCGCACGGACGGCCGCCTCGATCGCCGGGCGCCGCTCCTCGGGGACGCCGCCCAGGAACTGGAGGGTGAGGTGGACGCTCTCGGGCGCGGCCCAGCGGACCTCGCCGGCGGCACGCCCTGCCGCGCGCTTCAGCTCAGCCTGCAGCGCGGCGAGGCGTCGCCGGACCAGCTCGGGCGGGTCGAGCGCGACGAAGAGGCGGAGGTTCACGGACCGATGCTACCTCGCCCCGGCCTCGCCGGAGCGGCAGAGCGCCGTCAGCGCATCAATGCGGCAGGCCATCCACCGGCGCGGCGGCGATGGTCGTGGGCGAGAGGGCCAGCAAGGCCACGCGGCCGTGGGCGGCCGTCGTGAACGTCTCCCCGGCCGCCAGGATGTGGTCCTCGCGGTCGCCCTCCACCGTCATCCAGACCGAGCCGCGCTCACAACGCACGATGAGCCCGTGGCGCGGCGGCTCGGCGCTCCACGCCTCGCCCTCGTTCAGCTCGAGCGCCACCGGCGCCGTCAGCGCCTCGTGGAGCAGGTGCATGGCATTGCGGCGAAGCCCCTTCCGCTCGGGGGTGTTGCGCTGAAGGAGCATGCTCGTGGTGTCCATGGTCAGAGGGTACCGGCGAGCGCTTGATAAGAACAGATACAGTGAATTCGTTCTGATACCGGTACAGATGTATTTCGTCGCGGAGTGTGCTACTTGGTGCGTGTGGCGCGCATATTTAAAAAGGGCCCCCCGCCAGAGGAAACGACAAGGATTCCGCGCTATGAGGCCATCGCGCGGCGCTTTGCGAAGGCCATCCACGATGGGACGCTCGCCCCCGGCGAGCGGCTGCCATCCGTGAGGAGGATGCGGGTCGACGAGGGTGTCTCGGCTTCGACCGTCCTTCAGGCCCTGGCGAACCTCGAGTCGGCCGGGCTCATCGAGGCCCGTCCTCGCTCGGGGTACTACGTGAAGGCGCGCGCGGTGCTCCCGGTGCCGCGCGCCTCCATGCCGCCCGCCCACGCGACGCCTTCGCTCGAGGGGATGAGCGCGCTCGTCGCGACCATCTTTCACGCCGCCTCCGACCCCGGACTCGTCCACCTCGCGACCGCCACGCCCTCCCCCGAGCTCCTGCCGACGCGGGCGCTGGCGCGCGCCATCGCCGCCGAGGCCCGCCGCGCCGACGGGAGCGGGATCGGGGACACCTATCCGCCCGGCCTGCCGGCGCTCCGCCGCCTCATCGCGCAGCGCGCCGTCGCGGCCGGCTGCACCCTCGGCGAGGACGACGTGGTGGTGACGGGCGGGGCCACCGAGGCCATCGCGCTGGCGCTCCTGGCGGTGGCGACCCGCGGCGACACCGTGGCGGTCGAGGCGCCGGCCTACTACGGCACGCTCCTCGCCATCGAGGCGCTCGGGCTCAAGGTGATGGAGGTGCCCTGCCAGCCCGAGACGGGCATGGACGTGGACGAGCTGGGCCGGCGGCTGCTCGAGCGGCGGGTGGCGGCGGTCCTGGCGGTGCCGTGCTTCTCGAACCCGCTCGGGAGCTGCATGCCGGACGAGGCGAAAGAGCGCCTGGTCGCGCTCCTCGCCGACCGCTCCATCCCGCTCATCGAGGACGACGTCTACGGCGATCTGGCCTTCGCGCCCGCTCGCCCCAGGCCCGCCAAGGCCTTCGATCGCGACGGGTCCGTCGTCTACTGCGGCTCCTTCTCGAAGACGCTGGCGCCCGGCTTTCGCGTCGGCTTCGTCGCTCCGGGCCGCTGGCGGGAGCGGGTCGAGGTGCTCCAGTTCGCCACCCGCGTCGCCGTGCCGACCCTCCCGCAGCGGGCGGTGGCGCGCTTCCTGGCGGACGGTGGTTACGACCGCCACCTGCGCACGCTGCGGGTCCGCCTGGAGCAGAACGTGGCGCGCGCGGCCGCGGTGGTGGGGGCCGAGTTCCCGTCCGGCACGCGTGTCTCGCGCCCGCGCGGTGGATGCTTCCTCTGGGTGGAAATGCCACCGTCCGTGGACGCGCTCGAGCTGCACCGCCGGGCGCTCGAGGCCGGGGTCTCCATCGCGCCCGGGCACGTCTTCTCGGCCTCCGCCTCCCACGCCAGCTGCATCCGACTCTCGTGCGGCGAGCCGTGGAGCGAGCGCATCGACGGCGCCATTCGCCTGGCGGGGCGGCTGGCGCGGCGGCTGGCGGCAGCGCCAGGGCAGCCCTCGTTCCAACGGCCGCGCTAACCCCCCGCGATCTCGATGATGTCCACCGCGAAGCAGGTGAGCGCGAGGAGGCTCGTGCGCTGCCAGCGCTTGGTCGGAGCCAGCGTGAAGCGCAGCCGGTACTGCTGCTCCTTCGGCAATCTCCGGATCTGGTCGACCCAGTAGATGAACGACTTGAAGCCCGAGGAGTTGCAGAAATCGAACCCGTTGAAGTCCACCGTCACGAGCGGCGCCCCGCAGGCGATCACCGCCTGGTGCACCGCGTCGACGAACGGGTTCAGCACCAGCGCCGGGTTGGGCGTGCTCACCGTCCCCTTGAACCGTACCACCGGCTGACCCGCCTCCGTGGCGAGCAGCGCCGAGTACTTCTCGTCGCTGGCCTTGACCCCGGCAACCTCGATCCACTTTGCCTCACCCATGGCCCACTCCCATCGCGGCCGACAGCTGGGCCGGCATCAGCTTACCCCTGGCGGAGACCGTCAGTCGATCTCCTTCCTCGACCGCCTCCAGCTCGAGCTGCGCCTCGTAGCGGATGCGCGGGAGCCCCAGCCCGCCCGGCGCCTTCGGATCCGCGCCCATGGCCCGCACGTAGCTCTCGAGCGGCGCCTGCTCCCGGAGCTTCGCCAGCCGGGCCCTCAGCTGCGCCGGCTGGCCCGGAGCGCAGGTGTTGGTGAGGCTCACCTCGACCCGGTCGGCAGCGGCGTCGATGGAGAGCCGCAGCTCGATGTCCTCGGCGGTGCCGTACGTGATGGCGTTCTGCATGAGCTCGTGGGTGGCGAGCGCGAGCTGCCCTTCGCGCTCGGCGCCGATCCCGGCGCAAGCGCAGAATGACTCGACGAACTGGCGGACCTCGTCCACGAACACCCACACCGGCACCATGCGCAGATAGAGCAGCACCGGCTGGCCGGGCAAAGGCGCGCGGGCGGGGCCATTACGCGTCGACATCGAGCACCCTCCGCTTCAGCACGACGGCCGTCATGTCATCCTCCTGCGACTCGGCGAACGCTTCCACCGACGAAAAGATGTCGCCCAGCACCTCGGGCGCGCTCGTCCTGCTTCGCCCGAGCAGCTCGGCGAGCCGGTCCTGCCCGTACAGGTCGTCGCCGGCGCCGCGCGCCTCGACGATCCCATCGGTGATGAGGCAGAGCAGGTCGCCCGGCCCGAGCTGGAACTCGTACTGCGGGGTGCGTGGCTCGACGTCCTCCATCACACCGCACCATGGCCCCGCCGGCTCGACCACGTCCACCCCTCCCCCGGCGCGGGCCAGGAAGAGCGGCTGGTGGGCCCCCGCCGCCACGAAGCGGCCATCGCCGTGGTGACGCGCCACCATGAGGGTCAGGTAGTCGTCGCGGCACATGCGCCGCCGCACGTTCTCGTGCAGCACGCGGTTCACCGCGCCCAGCACCTCGCGCGGCGTGCAGCCCGGGTCGCTCGAGATGGCGCTGTACGCCGCCGCCTGGGCCATGAGCATGACCAGGCCGGACTGGAGCCCGTGTCCGGAGACGTCGCCGATGAGGAGCCAGAAGCTGTCGGGGAAGGACAGGATGTCGTAGAGGTCGCCGCCGACGTTCTCGGCCGGCTTCATGCGCGCCGCCACCTCGAAGCCGGCCAGGTCCGGGTTGCGGGGCAGGATGCCGGTCTGGAGGGCCTGGGCGATCTGCAGCTCGCGGCGCAGCGCCTCGGTCCGCTTCAGCGCATCGTGGGAGCGCGCCACCTCGCTCACCATCGTGTTGAACGAGCTCACGAGCTGCCCGAGCTCGCCGCGATAGCCCTGGGGGAGGCGGGTGGTGAGGTCGCCCCCCGCCACCCGCGCCATGGAGGAGGAGACGTCGCCGAGCGGGCGCGAGGCCTGGCGCAGCGCCACCACGCTCACCGCCGTCGCGCCGCCGAGCACGAGCCCGAACACGATCACGAGCAGCTTGCGGAGCCGGCGCAGCGCGCCGTACGCCTCCTGCTCCGAGATCGCCATCACCGCCCGCCAGCCCGGCACGCCCGCCAGCGTCGCGGTGCGCACCGCCAGCCACCGCGCCCCTTGCGTCTCGTGCAGCTCGAGGTCGGCGCGCCGGGTCTGGACGCCGGGCTCGAGCAGGGCCCTCACCACGCGCTCGTCCACCCCCGCGAGCCCGGTCACCAGCTGCCGCTCGGCGTCCAGCAGCAGCGGCACGTAAGCGGCGTCCCCTCCCCCGACCTCGGTCAAGAGATGCACGAGCGCGGGCCGCGAGACGGCCGCCACCACCAACCCGACCAGCTCGCCCGTGAAGTCGCGCACCGGCGCAGCGATGGTGAGGGCCGGGCTCTCCTCCGGGGTGGCGCCGAGCTGCTCGGCCGAGCCGACCGCCAGCCCGATCCTGGCGCCGGAGGTGACCGCCACCTCGGCCGCCAGGCGCACCGTCGCCTTGCGGAGGTCCTCCCGCCCCTTCCCGCGCCGCTCGCCCTCGGGCGCGGCGTGCACGGCGCACACCACGCGCGACCTCGCGTCGAGGAGGGCCACCACCGAGAAGGCGCCGCCCTGGTCCTGGATGGCGCGCTTCAGATAGTCCTCGGCGAATTTGGGGTCGCCCGAGTCGAGCGACAGCTGCATCGCCTCGGCTTCGGCCCAGTTGTGCGTGGTGAGCTCGCGCTCGCGCTGGAAGCGCTCGGTCGCCTCGAGGACCTCGCGCGCCCTCGCCGTGAGGTGCGAGCGCGCGGCGTCGAGGACCACCCCGCGCGCCACGTGCTCGAAGCCGAGCACCGACACGGCCAGCGCGATGGCGAGGACCGTCAGCGTGGCGCCGAGCAGGCGCAGGCGCAGCGAGCGCTGCATCTGGGTGAGTCGTCGGAGGAGGTTCATGTCCGCTGCTCAGCGCTCCCCGCCCCTGGGCGACGTCCGGCCGGCGTAGTACTTGAGGAAGTCGTACAGCCCCTCGGCCTGCTCCTCGTTGATCCCCGAGTTCGGCCGACGGATCATGCGCTTCATGTAGCGCTTCCACTCGGTCGGGCCGTACTGCGAGTTGATGGGGCGCGAGACCGGGTGGCACTTGGCGCACTTGACCCGGAAGAGCGGGTACTCCTTCTGCTGCGCCGCCGGGTAGTCCGCCACGTCGATGCTGTCCGGCCCGTCGTCCCGCGGATCCCAGTCTGCCTTCTGGGCCAGCACGAGCTGCAGGGCGAGCGCGG
>WNGL01016667.1_pt1 | contig 14365 bp, 13 predicted proteins | sample 5400591 | NCBI WGS metagenome assembly WNGL01 (sample SAMN13153377, study PRJNA577476) | soil metagenome | isolation source: 80 cm soil or saprolite under Garry oak tree replicate 1 | place: USA:California | collected 2016-06-15
TCTCAGAGGCGCCGGAGCACGAACTAGCGAACGACGCCCAGGGCCGCATGAAGCCCATCACCTGGGCGGAGCGGGTCCCCGAGGTCATCCGCCCCAAGGCCCGCCAGGTCGGCCTGGAGCTGGGCGCCGCGCTGGACGCGCGAGGCGAGGAGCTGGCCCACGATCAGGCGGACCGGCCGGAGCCCTGGGTCCTGGAGACGCTGGGCGCTTTCCCGGCCGCGGGCTCGCCAGCGCTCCAGGCGGACTGGCTGGCCCGCGTCGGCCAGGCGGCGGTGTACCGGGAGGCCGCCGGGATCACCAACCCCCGTCAGGTGGTGGGGCCGGTCCCCGAGGGGCACCCCGTGCTGGCCGCGGCCCATGCGGGCGCGGTCCGCGCGCTGGAGATCCGGGACCCCAACCAGCTCGTCTGGGCTATCCCCCGGGCCGAGCTGGAGGCCACCGTGGCCGCATACGAGCGCGTGGCAGCCAGCGCCCCGCGCGAGGTCTCGGCCGAGCTGAGGGCGGAGCGGCAGGCCGAGGCGGACGCGCGGGCTCGGGCGCTGGAGCTGCGCGCCCGGGGCCAGGCCGAGCTGGCCGCCCAGGCCGAGGCGCGGGCCGACGCGGGCAACGCCCGCGCCACGGAACTGGAGAGCGCGGCCGAGGTGTACGCGGCCTGGCAACAATCCACGGCACCGCAGCGCGAGGCCGCCGAGCTGGCCCAGGCCGAGCTGAGCCGGCGCGGGACCGATGCCAAGGCCAAGTCCTCCGAACCGCAGGCCGCGGTACCTCCTGCGCGAGCATCCGCCCAGGTCAGCACCGGGCCGGAAGCGGAGGCTCACAGTTCTGGTCCCGAGCTGGAGGCGCCCGCAGCCGGGCCCGGGGACCTGGGTGTGGAGACCGTGACCGGGGACCCGGACGCGGCCGTGGACCAGCTCCCCGCGCTGGACACGTCCACCGTCAGCCCGGTCACGCAGGCCCGCCTGGAGGAGCTGGCCGCTCGCAAGGCGGCCCGGGCCGAGGCAGCCGAAGACGAGGCGCAGCGCGAAGCCAACCGCGAGGCATACGCGGCGGCCGGACTGAGCGCCCCCGAGCCCGGGACGCCATCCGCCTGGATCCAGGGACCAGCCACCCCCGAGTGGGGCGGCCCCCAGGCCAGCGCGCCCGAGCCCGAGGCGGCCGAACTGGAGGCCGGGCTGTAGACGCCGCCCAGCCGGGCGCAGTTGTTATGTGTTGTTGTGTGCCTGGCCTCGCTTGATGCTTGACGGATCGGCCTCAGTTGATCCTTGACACGCCCTAGACGTTTTGGCGCCGCCCGGCCTGCTGGAGGGCGGTGGCTCCCTGCCCAGGGGTTTCCCCGGCCGGGTGCCAGTCAACGGCCAGTGCCGCGGCGGGGTCCAACGTGGCACGCGCCTGCTGGGCGCCAGCGCGGCGCCCCCCGTCCGCAGCCCGGTGCTCCTGACGATGCCCCGCCGCAACGGACATCAGATGGTGGCTCATAGGCAGGCCACCACTACCCGTTCTTTTGTTGACAAGTGGCAGCGGCCAGGCGTAAGCCGGGGGCGGTCTGGCATGCCCATCGGCTCGGTGACTCCGCACCGGCCGGTGCCAGGCAGGGGAGGCGGGACATCATGAAACTCACCCAGCGCGCCGCGATCCTGATCACCTTAGCCGCCACCTGGCTCACGCTGGCCGCCACGGCCGCAACCGCATCACCACCTTCCGTCCAGGGCACGGCCCGGGCGGCGAAAGGCTGTATCACGGTCACCGCCACGATCCCCGTGGTCAGCTTCCCGCTCGGGGTCGCGGCGGACCGGAAGACCAACACCATCTACGTGGCCAATGACGCCAGTGACACGGTGTCGGTGATCAGCGGGCGGACCAACACGGTGACGGCCACCGTCCCGGTGGGCAGCCTCCCGTTCTCGGTCGCGGTGAACGCGAAAACCAACACCATCTACGTGGCCAACGAAGCCGACAGCACGGTGTCGGTGATCAGCGGGCGGACCAACACGGTGACGGCCACGATCCCCGTGGGCGGCGACCCGGTCGGGGTCGCGGTGGACCCGAAGACCAACACCATCTACGTGGCCAACGACGCCAGTGACACGGTGTCGGTGATCAGCGGGCGGACCAACACGGTGACGGCCACGATCCCCGTGGGCAAGTTCCCGAACGGGGTCGCGGTGGACCGGAAGACCCACACCATCTACGTGGCCAACGATGACGGCACCGTGTCGGTGATCAACGGCCGGACCAACACGGTGACGGCCACGATCCCCGTGGGCGGCGTCCCGTTCGGGGTCGCGGTGGACCCGAAGACCAACACCATCTACGTCACCAATCACTTCAGTGACACGGTGTCGGTGATCAGCGGGCGGACCAACACGGTGACGGCCACGATCCCCGTGGGCGGCGACCCGAACGGGGTCGCGGTGGACCGGAAGACCAACACCATCTACGTGGCCAACCTCCGGGACAGCACGGTGTCGATGATCAGCGGGCGGACCAACACGGTGACAGCCACGATCCCCGTAGGCAGGGAGCCGTTCGGGGTCGCGGTGAACGCGAAAACCAACACCATCTACGTGGCCAACGAAGGCGACAGCACGGTGTCCGTCCTCGCTCCCTGCCCGAGATGAACAGGGCACATCCCTGCCCGACGACGTTCAGTTCCCACAGCATGATCGGGGGTGTCAAGCATCAAGCGAAGCCGCCGTGTCAAGCATCAAGCGGGACAGCACATTATGTGTTGTTGTGTCCTGTGACAATTTTCTCTACGTCTTCAAGGGCGCGCTGACGCGCGCCGGACCTGCGGCCAGGCCGCAGCGGACTTGACAAGGGAACCCTCGCGGCGGCCCACATCGGGCTAGAGCGGGCAAGCCAAAGGCCGCCCGATCGCCGGACAGCGTACGGGCCACCGCCCCTTGTCAAGTCCGCTGCTCCGTTCGCGCGAAGGTGGCCGCCTCGGCCGGGCTCTCAGCGTAGGCGCGGATCACCGGAGAGGAGGCGAGTGGACGAGCGGGCGGCCCGCCACTGGGGCCGGGGTGGAGGGGCAACTCGCCGCTGGCGGGGCGGCAGCTTGGCCCGCTGCCTCTAGCGCGGCAGCGCACCGGCGCGGGCCACTGCCGCCGCGCCGTTCCCCCGCATCCGCCGCCAGGCGGACCCCGCCGTCACGCACCTCCGGTGGCCGCGCCCGCAAGAGCGGCCGGGCCGTCCTCCTCGCGCCGGGCATCCTGTCAAGGGCGCTCCCTGCGGTCGCGTCCCTCCGCTGCGCTCCGGGCAGACCCTTGACAGCGAGCTTCCCCGGCAAGAACCGGCATCTATCCGGAGGATCGGGGGGAAACTCGACGAAGTTCTGACATCCTTGCGGCATGAACGACAATCCCTGGGACGCCTGCCTCTTCGTAGTGGTGGTGGTCGTGGTGGTTGTAATCGCATTGATCATCTTTGGTGCGGTGTATCACCCGCACTGACTCGCCTGAGCCGCTCGGCCAAGCGTGCCCGATGGTTCGGTCGATAGCCATGCTTCACGGACACTCACGGGCAAGCCCTGAGCCCGTCCACCTGCGGATGAGCCGGTGAGGGCAGCCCTTGCGTTCATTCCCAAGCTGATAGTCCAACATCCGTGCCGTGCCACATCCGTGCCAGAACAGGGCCGCATAGCCGGTCCTTGGCGGTCACTCACGGATGGCTGACACTGCCTGTGATAAGGAGTTGGGCAGGCAGGAGCGCGAGCCGAGCAAACCTGATAAGGAAGAGGTCCAACGCGAATAGTGACCGAGGCTACACGCTTGCCTACAGCACACGACACAGCGACCCTGTCGGCCGGGGCTAGCTCCTTCAAGCCGGTCATCGGACACCGCGAGGACCTAACTACCAGGAGTTCCCAGGGCCTGGCACCTAGAGATCCCCACGGCGGCGGGCTTGGATCAGCGCATGATTCAGGATCGTATTGGTATCAGTCTCAGCGGCGACGACCGCGAGTTTGTTCCAAGAACCTTTGGCCTGCACGCGATCACGGTAGGTGGCGAGGCGGAACCCCGCATAGGCGGGTGGCAAGTTGTCGGCGGGTCCGTACATTTTACTGCCGCCATCGCGGCCCCGGATTATGGCGATTAGCTCGCGAGTCTCGTCGTAGTCATCAGCCGCCAGGAACTCTGCAAGCGGCGTCTGCGGCGTCCCGCGCGACAAGAAGCTCACCACATAGCGCCGGTCCATGCCCCATGCACTAGGGCGCACGGCCCAGCCGAGTGAGATGAACACGATGCCCTCGCGTTGCGTTTCGCCCCGGTACACGTGGTAACGGTCGTAGTGCTCCAACAGGTCAGGCCACCGGTAGGCCTGGTCCTTGCGCTGGTCAACTAGCTGCCAACTCGTAACCAGATCGGCTCTGGTATCAGGCACAACAGCCAGCACCCGCTCGATCGTCGTGATCAGGCGCCCGGCGTCGGAATGGAAACTCTCATGCCGAATGAAAAGCGCGTTACGGCGGGCTAGCCTGGCCAGGCTCTCCGGTAGATCGTCCCGGCCGGGCATGACCGTGCCCTGCGCCAGGATCGGTATGACCCGCACGTCACGGTCCAGAGCCGCTTCGATCTCCAGCCGGACGAAGTCGTCAGGATTATCCAGCCGCCGACGGCCCTGCTCGTCGGCCGCGGTCAGCCAGTCCGGGCCGATGACCGCCAGCAGCACCTTGCAGGCTGCCACCGCGCGGTTGATTGCCTCTCCGAAGTCAACGCCCAGCTCGATCGTGTCCACGTCCATGAACACCTGGCCCTGGCCGAAACGATCAGCCAGGCGGTCACACAACCGGCCAGCAAGATGACTGCTGTCTTCCCGGCGGTAGCTGACGAAAATGCCACCGCCCTCGGCTACTGGCATGGTCAATCACGCTACCGGAGCGGAACCTGAGCGCAAACCTCCTGGGAAGCGTTCGCGCGAACCGCGCTGGCGACCAGGAGGGCAGCGAGTAACTAACTGAGTAACGATCACGGTGCACATCGAGACACGTCAGCGGACGTAGGTGGACGGCAGGCCCAGGCCAGCCACAGTCTCACCGCAGGCCGACGCCCTCTGGACTTGGCTTCGAGACGAAGAGGCCATGTGCGGCACGAAAAAGGTGTAGCAACCGCACCGACGCCCAAGGCACTTGATTGACGCTCGCCTGCCGCCCGGGGACCCGATTCTTGAGAACCAAGCCAGATGCCACAGAGCCATGTTCGGAAGTAGATCCGTACAGGAGCTAGGCCACCTGCTGGCGGTCCCGCAGGACCAGGCTCTGGTAGATCTCCAGGGCCTCGTCTGCCAGCGCCAGGGCGCGGTCCCGGTCGGCCCCGGCTGTCCGCTGGAGGAGCGTCGCGGCCGAGCTGGCGACCACGGCCGCGAACGACGCGGCCCGGTCCCGGGTGTCCCAGCGGGCGAGGATGTGGCGCGCGGTGTACATATCCCGGGCCACATAGGCGCGGATGAGCGCGAGAGCGGCCAGGGCTTCGTCCTCCCCGACCTGACCGGTCATACGGCAGCGTCCCTGGCACGTTGGGCGCTGGGCACGCCGCTGGACGCGGATTCCATCCAGTAGTCCAGCGCGGCCAGGACCTTCTCCAGGTCGTACCCCTCGGAGGCTAGAAGGGCCTGGGCGGCGACGCTGGCCATGTTGAAGGCCAGGAGGTCCAGGGACCCGGCTGTCCGGGCCTGGTCGACGAGGAGGACGGCCGCGTCCTGGTCCTGGGTCACCATGGCGCGGATGAGCGCGTAGGCGGGCACGCGCCGGCGCAGGGCCTCTGCCCGCTTACGGTCCTCGGCCTCGGCCACTGCAAACACCTCCGGACCCTCCGCCTTGACCGAGTGTAAGACCGGGGTGCCGACATGGCAGGACCCCGGCTCAGCTTGAGGCGCGGGGGTCCAATGTGGCTCAGGAGGGGCTCTACATGGGCCGCCGGGGCGTCGTGGCGGCCAGGATGCATTCGTGGGGGCGGCAGTCGGCCAGGGCGCGGTGGACGCGTTCCAGGGCGCCGGGGAGCCAGCGGCCGTTCAGTTCCAGCGCCCCGGCGAGTTCGGGGGCGTCGCGCTCGTACACGCGGCGCCACTCCGCCCAGACCACGCCCAGTTCCCAGATCACGGGCCAGTGTGCCCGCCAGCACGGCCGCAGTTCCCTGCCGCGCGGCCACGCCTGGGATGGGACCAGGACCCGGGTCACCCACTCCGACAGCCGGGCCAGCTCGGCCGCGCGGGTGGACTGGTCCATGGCGGGCCAGTCGGGGGCCGGGACGCGGGCGCCCGTGCTGGCCAGCTTGGCCACCTGGTCCTCCACGTCGTGGAGGCGGGCGCCCAGGGCGCCGGCCTCGGCCGTCAGGCGCCCGACGCGGGCCCGGATGTCTTTGGCCATGACCAGGCCGGAGCGGTCCACCACAGCGTCCATGTGGCGGACCGTGGCGCCAAGGTCGGACAGGCGGGCCGCCAGGGCGGCCAGCGTCTCGTACGGGACCGGGGACCCGGCGCGGCGGGCGCGTTCCAGCTCCTCCTGGAGGCGCCGCGCCTCGGCCGCCGGGTCCTCCCCTCCAGGGCTGGTGTCCGGTGGGCCGGTCACGCGGCGGGGCCGCCCTCCCCGCCCGGGTGGCCGGGGAGCCCGGCCGGGGCCGCGGGGGGACCGGCCAGCACGCCGGTAAGGTCCGCTGCCGTGGTGGCCCAGCCTGGCGCCGGGATCTTGGTGTCCCAGGCGGCGTCCAGGGCTACGTCCAGGTCCGGCGGGGCGGCCTGGAGCCGGAGGCGGGCCACCAGCCTGGCCCAGGCCGGGCGGACCTTGACCACCACGGGGGCCAGGTCCCCCTCCAGGATGAGGGCGCGGCGCCGGGGGAGGCGCCGCACGAACGCGGGCGGGACGGCCGGGACCTGGGCCCGGCGCTCCCCCTCGGTGGCGCCGACGGTGCCGCACACGTCGGACACCGCGTCCAGGCAGTCCGAGTCGGTCACGCCCGGCATGATGATCTTGTTCGTGGTGTCCCAGATGGTGGCCGCGCCGTCCGCCCCCCAGCCTTCGCGGAGCTGGCCGAGGCCGTGGGCCACGGCCACGATGGTGATGCCCTTCCCGGCCGAGTCGGCCAGCCACACCTCCAGCGGGACGCGGACGATCTGGCGGGCCTCATCCAGCGCGAGCAGCAGCGGCGGGTCTAGTTTCCCGGCGGCCCGGCGGGAGCCGGACAGGCTGGCCATGCGCTGCACGTAGTCGGTGAAGCACCGGAACAGCGGCCCGATGGTGGCCCCGGCGGCGCCGGGCGCGATCATGTACAGCGTGCCGCAGGACGCGGCGAACGCGTCCGCGTCGAACGGCCGGGCGGCGGGGCCGTGGACCATGGCGGCCACGGCCGGGTCCGCGACCCAGGTCAAGGACTTGGCCATGGTCATGCGGATGGAGTCCGGGGACCGGCCCTCCCGGGTGGCTTCGGCGAACACGGACCGGAGCTGGCGGGAGGCGGCCGGGTGACGCGCCAGGGCGGACCCTGCGACGGCGTCCCCCTCGCGGTTGGCCCAGTCCCAGATGTCCAGCACGGTCCGCCCGGACAGGGCGGCGGCGTGCAGGAGCGCGGCCAGCGCGATCGCGGCTTTGTCCTGCCACCAGGCCATGTCCCCGGTCGCTGTCCTCGGCCCGATGATGGCATCGGCGCGGATGAACGCCTCCGCCGGGTCCTCGCATCCGGACACCACGTCCCAGCCGAACGAGGAGGGCACTTCGCCCACCTGGTAGGGGTTGAACACGAACACCGGGCCGTGCCGCCAGCGCGTCCCGGCCGTCAGGGCGAACAGGTCAGCCCGGGTGGACGTGGCGATGGCCGCGCCCGGCCAGTCCAGGATCCAGTCCGCGAGCATGCCGGACTTGTGCTTACGCGGCGGGGCGATCAGCAGCCAGTTGGCCTCCATGGAGCCGAACACGCGCTTACCCCACTGGGCGCGGCCCAGCCGCAGCGCGTAGGCGGTGGCCGCGGTGGCCACCATGCGCCGGGCCCAGGTCAGTCCGGGCCGGACCCGGCCGCCGCGGTGGGCGGCGGCCATCCGGCTCCACTGGGTCCCCAGCTCGGCCAGGGATGCGAACCCCGGCCCGGGCCGCAGCCGGCACCGGGCCCGCCAGCGCATGGCCCGGGCCCGGTTGCGCTCCATGGCGCGGGCACCCAGATTGAACCGCCAGAACAGCACGGCCACCACGACGATGGCCACCAGGTCCCCCAGCGGGTAAGACAAGCCCTGCCACGCGAGGTGGAACAGCCCGCGGCGGCCGTAGTCGGCGCGGGCGCGGTACAGGGCCAGCACGTGGGCCTTCTTAGTCGGGTAGGCGCTGGCCCCGGCGGCCAGCTCCAGGCGGCCCTGGCGCTCGGCCACGGCGGCCAGCTCCCCGTGCAAGTGGGTAACGTCCTGGCTCACGGTCTCGCGGATGCGGTCCAAGCCGGTGGCCAGCTCCTCGCGGAGGACGGCGAAGTGGTCTGCGCCCAGGTCCCCGGGCCCGGCCCCGGGCAGCGGCGCGGCGGCCAGGATGGCGGCCTTCACACCGCGCCGGGTGCCCTTGAGGTCCACCACGGCGCGAAGCGCGTACAGGACCACGCGGCCCAGGGCGCGGCCGAGCCGGGCCCACGGGCTGGCGTCGTCCTTCATGCCCAGGACGTGGCGCCGGACCACCGAGATAGTCCGGTCGGTGGTCAGGGCCAGCAGGATGGGCGCGGCCACGTAGACGGCCACGGACCGGAGGCTGGCGTGGTCGGCGGCCGTCCAGTTCATGAACGCGGACGCGGCGGCACAGACCACGATGGCGGCCCGCTCGGCCGGGGCGCCCAGGCCCTTACGGGCCAGCCCGAGGGCCAGCACAGAGAAGATGATCATGGCCGCGTCCAGGGCGAGGGCCTGGACCTGGGCGGCCAGGTGCTCGTGCTTCTGGGAGAAGACGAACGCGTACTGTGCCGCGTACACCACATACAACAGGCCGGCGTCCAGCAGGCCGAGGAGCGCCATGCCGGCGTTCACCAGGCCCTGGCCGGGTTCACGGCCCCGGTCGAGCGCGCGGCGCTCCCGGCGGGACAGGTTCGTGAGCAGGGGCCCGGCGTCGGTGTCGTACTGGACCAGGCCCCGGCCCAGGCGCCAGCGGCGCCAGGCGGGAGTGTCAGGGGTGTTCTGTTGAGCGACACTGTCAGCGGTCACGGCGGGTCCTCATTAATAGCGCGGGTGTTTCAGGCTCCGGGGCGGCCGGAAGGCCCCGGCCGCAGAGGCCCCGGCCCGCGTCGCAGTCGCGGGCTGGGGCACTTGCTGAAGGGGGGCCTCCCCCCGGCGGACTGGGCGCCTGCGGGGGGGGGGGGGGGGTAAGAGGCACCCTGCCCGCCGCGGTCACCCGGTGTAGGCGGCGACGTGACAGACCGTAAGTGGCGGTCACGCCCCGACCTCCGGTTCGGGTGTGGAAAGCGCCCAGTCCGCCAGGGTGGGCTCCTCCAGGTGGCCGTCCATGCCAGCGCTGACCGCGTGCTCCTCGGCCGTGGCGTCCTCCACCCCCAAGTGGGCCGCAGCGGTGTAGGTGGCCGCCTCAGCCTCCAGGTAGCTCAGGCGGTCCTGGACGGACAAGCTGGGATCGTCTAAGGCGGCCTGGGAGCTGGCCGTGGCCCAGATCAGGTCGGCGTGAGTTGGCTGGCTCGGCCCCTGAACGGGCGCGGCGCCGGGTGTCTGGACGGTCACAGGCCCGCCTCGGGTTCTGGTTCGGGCTCGGTGGCCGGTGAGCCCTCAGCCGGATGTGACGCGCCCTTCCAGGCGACGTCCCACGCGCCGTGCAGGTCGTTGAGCACCGCAGATGTTTCCTTCCAGGGTTCGGACAGCGTGGGGTAGACGACGGCCTGCTTGTACCACCCCGAGATCAGGTGGGCGCCGAGGATTTCGTTCTCGCGTGTGGTCAGCCGTGCGAACATCCCGGGGTCCCCCGCCTGCATCGCGGGGTCTTCCGGCTGGACGGCTGGCGTTCGGCCCTGATCGGTGTTAGTCATCTTGCTTCTGCCTCCAGTTCTGCTTCTGTCTGCGGTTCGGGTTTGTTCTCCCGGCCGGGGAAGTCGCCGGGCCGCGGGTCAGCGAAGTGGGCGCGGCCGCCGGGTCCCCAGCGGCGCTGTTCGAGTTCGGCGTGGCTGACACCGCGCGTGACCTGCCGGGCTGCTTCGGCCCAGAAGCGGGCCATGTCCGCTTCGGCATCGCGGCGGCCCGCCTCGTAGCCATCGCGGTGGCCCGCCTCATACATCTGCCGGGCGAGCTGGTTGCGGTAGGCGGTTTCGTGCTCGGCCAGTTCGGCCGCCTCGATCGCTTCCCGTGGGTTCACAGCGCCGCCTCCAGTTCCGGCTGAGGTTGTGCTTCGGCGCCCGGCTGGGGTTGTGCTTCAGGTTTTGGGGAGCGCCAGCTGTTGATCAGCGCGTCAACCACCGCATCTATCTCGGGGTCCGGTTCGGGCGTGAGTTGCGGTTCGGGCCGCGCCACGTCCGGAGCCTGAGGTGGAGCTGCCTCGCGCGGTGGGGTGGAGGTTGCCTCCGGGGGCTTCGGAAGGCCGAAGATCTCCAGCAGGATCGAGCGCTGTACCTCGTTCGACCGGTCCCACCCGGCCCGCGCCAGAGCCACCTCAGCGGTCAACTCCCCCGCCCGGTAACCGTCGACCGCCCTGCAGACCTCGCAGCGGCGGGTCGCCCCATGCTGCTTCAGCCGCCGCTCCAGGCCCCGGCCGCCGGGCTGGGTCTGAGCCACCACCCACCAGCCGCCACGTTCGATCTGGACCTGAGTCAGCCGGGCGCCGCGGCCCAGCGCGTGATCAGCCAGCCGCAGTACCAGCCGCCGCTCCGGGGTGGCCACAGGTGCAGCGTGTACACCACCTGCCCGCGGCTCATGTCGGCCTCAGACCGAACCAGACTGCGCGGCGGCTGCTGCCATGCGGGCCCGCCACCGGGCCGCGAATTCGGCCAGGTCGGTCACGTCCTGGCCGCTGGCGGCGAAGTCATCGGCAAACCGCCGCGGAAACCGGCGGGTGGTCTTCCTGCTCCCCCGGCACACCACCGTGCACGGCAGCACGTCAGCGATAGCCAGCCGCCGGACCGTCTCTCGGGAGATCCCCAGCCGGTCCGCGAACTGCCCGGCCGTCAAGAAATCCGCGCCCTCCACGGCGGCTGTAGCGGGCTGCGGCGGGGCGAACGCCGCTGCCACTCCCCGTGCCAGCGCTTCTAAAAGCTCTGGCGGGAGCACAGCCCCCGACACTCCAACCTCTACGCGCTCGTCAGTCACAGAAATGAACTCCTCCCGAGTCGCACCCAGAGCGCCGATGCCCTCGGTGGCATAGCCGGGATGCTCTAACTCCTCTAGATACCTAGAGGTGTTGTAACACGTATAGAGGAGTTGAGGCAAGCACAAGGAGGATCCGGCGCGGCGGGCTTAGCGCCTGGTGGCGAAGATCGGAGCATCAGGCCAGGTTCCCAACCCAGGGTTGGCCTGGAGCTCGGGTCGTGGCTGAGCTTCTGACGCGCCTGCGCCTGAAGCGATCAGAACGAAGAATGCTCAGTGAGCGGGCAGCTCGTAGTTAAGGACGTACGCGTCGGCGGACATGATGGTGTCGCAGACTTCGACTGCCCGCCCCTCCATGTCGAACGCGGCACGGACCAGGCGGAACACAGGCACCCCCGGCGCCATCGCCAGTAGCCGCGCTTCAGCCTCGGTAGGCATCCTTGCGGTGACTTCCTCGGTAAACCGCTCCAGGGTGTGGCCGAGTTCTTCGAGGCGAGCGTAGATTCCCCCAGGCCCGGGGTTTGGATCCGCGATCGGCGTGCCACGTCCTATGTCCGCCGGGATATACGAGGTCGCGGTTTCAACCGGTATCCCATCGAGGGAATAACGGCGGCTCCGGACGATCACAGGCCCGACGTGATTAAGGCGCTCACTCATTTCAGGCGAGGCTGTCATCTCATTAACCTTGATCAAGTCAACGTCAGGTATCGCACCAGCTTGTTCTGATTCGGCAAGAAAAGCCGCCTTGCCTTCCTTACGGTGACGCCGGGCAAATCGATCCGAGGCAATCCTGCGCACGGGGGGCTTCCTGCGTACGTACACTCCTCGCCCGTGCTCAGCACGAGTAAGCCCCTCTCCCTCAAGAAGCTGTAGTGCATTTCGAATGGTCATTCGAGCAACGCCATAGTGGTCTATCAATTGGGCTTCGGATGGAAGGCGATCACCTTCGCTCAGCCGCCCGTTCTGTATCGCCGCTCGCAACTGGTCAGCGATCTGGCGGAACACAGCCCTGTCGCTGCCTGGATCCACGGCCAGGCCGTCAAGCACACTGCTCATGTCAGGGCCTCCTGGCCACCTGCCAACTTGTCCAGACGTCTAGTAGTCTCTAGCGTACCGAACTGCTTGACAGGAGTCACAGGTGACCGATGAAGACACACTCCACTCAATAAGCGTTGCCGGCGTGGTGATCGATGAGGATGGCCGTGCGCTCATCATTCAACGGCGCGATAACGCGCATTGGGAACCACCGGGCGGGGTGCTAGAGCGCGATGAAGCCATCACAGACGGCTTGCTTCGGGAGGTCAAAGAGGAGACCGGCCTAGCCGTTGAACCGGTGGCTCTCACTGGTATTTACAAGAACATGAGCCGGGGAATCATAGCGCTGGTGTTTAGGTGTCGAGCGGTCGGGGGCGAACTTACCGAAAATGAGGAAGTTATCGGATTTCGGTGGGTTCGGGAAGGTGATGTAAGGTCGGTTATGCCAGAGGCATACGCGGTCCGCATTCTTGATGCGTTCCAGCCGCAGGCCGTTCCGGCCGTACGAGCACACGACGGCGTGAAGTTGCTCGTCGCCGCAGGCAGCTAAAGGCCCCGCTCCAACGCTCTATCTCCGGGATGACCAGGCACCGCCCTGCACTAGGGCCGCGCGGCGAACTCGGTGAGGAGCCTTAGCGCTGCTTCATGATCAAGCCCGGCCAACGGCCCGAGGGTGTCGGCTAGCTGGCCGAGGTCGCGGCCTGGCGGTGCTTGCCGGTACAGATCGCGGAGATGTTCTCGCTTACGAAGACCGTCGAGCTGGGCGGGGATGACCGCGGCGGCGCGCTGGTCGGCAGGCTGGGTGAACTGGGCGTAGAACTTGAGCGTGGTGGAGCCTTCGGCGTGGCCAAGGCGGCCTGCCACGGTGTTTAGATCAGTCCCGGACGTCAATAGCTGCGTGGCAGAGTAGTGCCGAAGTTCCTTCAACGAGCTGGTGATACTGATTCTGCGGGCGTACCGGCGGTAACGGTGGGTCATTGTGTCGGGATTCCATGGCGTCCGGCCTGCGGGGTCGGGGGAGAAGGCGTATGCGTCGTCCAGCACGGTCACACCGTTGCTGGCCGCCTCGCTGCGGCGGCGCTGGAACCGTTCGCGGAACAGCTCGCAGGTGAGTAGGTCCAGTGACAGCAGGCGGCCGTCGCCCGCCTTCGGTGGTTTCTCGATGCGGGCGCCTTGCTTGACGATGTAGCTGGCGGACACGCGGACCTGCTGGTGGATGAAGTCGAACCGGTGCTCCCGCAGGGCGGCCACTTCGCCGCGGCGGGCTCCGGTGGTGAACGCAGTCCACAGGAACAGGCCGAACTCTTCGTCCTCGGCCCAGACAAGGTTGAGCAGCCGCGCGGCCTGTTCCGGGCTGGGCGGGCCTGGTTCACGCTTGCGCGGGCGCGGCGGCCGGGCGTTCTTGGCCACGTTGCGGTCGGTCCATTCGTAGCGGACGGCCAGGTCCAGGGCGGCGGAGATGATCGAGTGAATCCGCAGGATCGTTGCTGGCCGCATTGGCTTGCACACGTGCACAGGGCATCGGCTGTCGCAGGTGTGGGGCCGGTTGGTGCGATGGTCCCGGAGTGGCCCGCATCGCTGGTCGCAGGCGTGCGGACCAGCGACATAGTGCTCGGTCTTCGGTAGCCTGCCGCAAAGCCGTGAGCACTTCTTGAGCGCCGTGTAGAGGCTGTCGAGGGAGTCGGCGCCGAGCTTGCGGACCTTCACGTCCCCGAGCACAGGCGCGATGGTGCGGCGGATGTAGCCCTGGTGCGCCTCTCTGGTTGACAGCTCCAGGTCGGCGACTTCCAAGTACTTGTCGAGGGCCTGGCCGAGTGTCGCGGCGCGGTCGGGGAACCGGCCTCCGTCGGCATCGTTCAGCAGGCGGCCGAGCGTCGCGGCGGCGGTCGCGTCGTCCGGGCAGGTCTCACGGAGGCGGCGCGGTCTGCCGGTGACCGGGTCGGTTCCAGCGTAGACGTGCACACGGAAGGAGCCGCTTGGTAGCTGCTCAATGTGGCCGCGGGCGGTGTTGGCCATGGCGGAACGATAACTCAGGTCGGGGTCATTCGTTCCACGACTCGTTCCACGACTTCGAACG
>WNGL01004860.1_pt1 | contig 14364 bp, 13 predicted proteins | sample 5400591 | NCBI WGS metagenome assembly WNGL01 (sample SAMN13153377, study PRJNA577476) | soil metagenome | isolation source: 80 cm soil or saprolite under Garry oak tree replicate 1 | place: USA:California | collected 2016-06-15
AGACGCAGCTCGTCCACATCGGCGAGCGGGAGGGGCTGGGCTCGCTCACCTTCTCGCTCAACGGCGATCCGCTCGACCCCGAGCCGCTCGACGCGTTCGCCCTCGAGGTGAAGGCGCGCCACAAGGCGCGGCGCGGGCCGGGCACGCCACCCCCCGGAAGCCCGGTGACCCGGGTGATCCCGGGAATGGGCCGGCTGGAGCCGGAGGGCGCGTAGCCCCTTTCTCCCTGCCTCTCCCCTGCTCGCGCGGGGGAGAGGAGCAGCGGAAGGTCTCGCCATCAGGGCGGTCTTGCCAATTGGAACAGGTCCCGGCAGATTTGCCGGTCCCATGGACTCCTTCTCCGCCTGGTTCCGGTGCGCGGACGGCTGCGACTACCGCGCCGACCTGACCGAGGTCGCCTACGAGTGCCCCCGCTGCGGCGGGCTGCTCGAGGTGGAGCACACGATCGCGCGGCGCTCGCCCGGCGGCCCGCCGCCGAGTGGAAGGCGCTCTTCGACGGGCGCTTCCGCCTCGGCCCGTGGCCCTATGGATCGGGCGTCTGGGGCAAGAAGGAGTGGATCTACCCGCAGCTCGAGCTCGAGAACGTGGTGTCGATGTTCGAGGGGGGGAGCCCGCTCCTCCGCGTCGACCGGTACGCTCGCGAGATCGGGCTCGACGAGGTCTGGGTGAAGGAGTGCGGCGTCACGCACACCGGCTCCTTCAAGGACCTCGGGATGACGGTGCTCGTCTCGGCGGTGAAGGAGATGCGGGCGCGCGGGACCCCGGTGCGCGCGGTCGCCTGCGCCTCGACCGGCGACACCTCCGCCGCGCTCTCCGCCTACTGCGCGGCCGCGGGCATCCCGAGCGTCGTCCTCCTCCCGCGCGGGAAGATCTCGACCGCCCAGCTCGTGCAGCCGATCTCGAACGGCGCGCTCGTGCTGGAGCTCGACACCGACTTCGACGGGTGCATGAAGGTCGTGCGGGACCTCTCCCGCACGAAGGACATCTACCTCGCCAACTCTATGAACTCCCTGCGCATCGAGGGGCAGAAGACCGCCGCGATCGAGATCGCGCAGCAGCTCGGCTGGACCTCGCCGGACTGGATCGTGATCCCGGGCGGGAACCTCGGGAACGCGAGCGCGGTCGGGAAGGGGTTCGTGCTCCTCCGGGAGCTCGGCCTCGTGGACCGCCTCCCGCGGCTCGTCGTGGCGCAGGCGGAGCACGCGAATCCTCTCTGGCGCGTGACCACGGGCGCGGGGCGGAAGCCGACCGCGGAGGTGGCGGTCGCGCCGATCACCGCGAGGAAGACGCTCGCGTCCGCGATCCAGATCGGCGCGCCGGTGTCGGCGAAGCGGGCGCTGCGGGCGCTCGAGGCGCTCGACGGCGTGGTCGAGCAGGCCTCGGAGCAGGAGCTCGCGGACGCGGCGGCGCGCGCCGACCGGGCCGGGCTCTTCACCTGCCCGCACACCGGCGTCGCCCTCGCGGCGCTCGAGAAGCTCGCCGCGAGCGGCACCATCCGCCGGAGCGACCGGGTGGTGGTCATCTCCACCGCCCACGGCCTCAAGTTCTCCGACTTCAAGGTGGGCTACCACGAGGAGACGCTCCCGGGGATCCGCTCGCCGCTCCGGAACCGGTCCGTGAAGCTCGCCCCGACGCTCGGCGCCGTCCAGGACGCGATTGCCGCTCGCTTCGGGCGGGGGTAGAACCGGGCCCGTGATGGCGACCCCGCCCGAACCGACCCCGCTCGACCTCCGCGCCGAGCACGACGACCTCGCGCGCCGGCTCGAGGTGCGCGTCTCCATCGACCTCCTGCGGCGCGGGCTCGTCCAGGTCTTCGTCGGCCTCCTCGCGATGGGCTTCGCGGTGAAGCTCGGCTGGGACAAGTGGGGCCCGTTCCCGCCCGGCGTCGTCCGCCGCTACCAGCCCGGGCCGCCGCTGTTCCTGTGGATCGCGACCGCGGTCGCGATCATCCTCCTCGTCCTGGGCATCCGCTCGCTCCTGCGCGCCCGGCGGCTGGGGCGGGAGGAGGACCGGCTCTTCGCCCGCTTCCGGGAGCTCCGGGCGGCGCTGGGGATCGACCGGTGAGGCGGCGCCCCCTCCATCGCCCCGCTTCGCGGGGCAGAGGAAGTGCGGGGACAAGCGGGCGTCGGGCCCGGGCGCCGGCGCGCGCGCGCGGCGCGGCACGCAAGGGTTCCGTGACCGGGCGCCTCGTGGTCCTCGAGGGGCTCGACGGCGCGGGGACGACCACCCAGGCCGCGCTCCTCGCCGAGCGGCTCCGGCTCGAGGGGCGCCGCGTCCACCTCACGGCCGAGCCGTCCTCCGGTCCCGTCGGCGCGCTCATCCGCCAGGTACTGAAGGGGCGGATCGGCGGTGGCGGGAACAGGTCGTTCGACCCCTGGGCGCTCGCGCTCCTCTTCGCAGCGGACCGCCGGGATCACTACGCCGCAGAGATCGCCCCGAAGCTCGCCGCCGGGCTCGACGTCGTCTCCGACCGGTTCACGACCTCCTCGCTCGCGTACCAGGCGGCGGATCTCGGCGACATGGAATGGGTCGCGAGCGTGAACCGCGAGGCGGCGGACGCCGGTCTCGTCGTCTTCCTTCGCGTCCGGCCGGACGTCGCGCTGCGCCGGCGGCACGCCGCGTCGGTCGACCGCGAGATCTTCGAGCTGAGCGCGTTCCAGCGGAAGGTCGCGCGCCGCTACGAGGAGGCGATCGTCCGCCAGCGCGCCGACGGCCAGCGCGTCGTCGAGGTGGACGGGGAGCGCCCCGTCGGCGAGGTCGCCGCGGAGGTGTGGGAAGCCGTCCGCCGGCTGCGCTGATCGTGACGCGCCCGGGGCTGGCTTCCCGCGCCCCGGGACGCTATCCGTGGAGAGATGCCGACTCCCAGCGCCGTCCTCGTGGTCGTCGGGAACGAGATCCTCTCCGCCAAGGTCCTCGACGAGAACGGACCGTGGGCGGCGCGGCGCCTGCGCGCGCTCGGGGTGCGGCTCCTCGCGATCCACACCATCCCGGACCGGGTGGAAGACGTGGTGGACGCGGTGGACCGCGCGCGCCGGCAGGCCGACTGGGTCTTCACCTCCGGGGGCGTGGGCCCGACCCATGACGACGTCACCGTCGGGGCGGTGGCGCGCGCGCTCGGTCGGCCGATCGAGCGGAACCCCGAGCTCGTCCGCACCATCCGGGCGATCCACCGCGAGCACCACCACGGCGAAGAGCCGCCGGAGGCGACCCTGCGGATGGCGGACGTCCCCGAGGGGACTCGTCTCCTCGGAGACGGCCGGTACCCGACGCTCGCTGCCGGCAACGTCGTCATGCTCCCCGGCGTCCCGCAGTTCTTCCGATACCAGTTCGACGCGATCGCGCACCTGCTCGAGGCGCCGCCGTTCCGGCTCGCCTGCGCGTACCTCTCGGTGGACGAGGGGGCCATCGCGCCCGCGCTCGACCGGATCGCGGCGGCGCATGCGGGCGTCGAGATCGGGAGCTACCCCCGGTTCGACGACGCGGATCACCGGGTGCTCGTGACCATCGAGGCGAAGGACGCGTCCCGGGTGGCGGCCGCGCTCGCGGCGCTGCTCGCGGCCCTGCCGGAGGGGTCGGTGCTGCGGACCGAGGGGCCGGGGTAATCCCACCGTGCTGGCGGGCGGGGCACGCGGCTCCGATCGGCACGCGAGACCGCAAACCCGAACGTCTCCCGCGTCGGGTTTCGCCCGAAGGCGAAGCCCGACGGTGTTATGCGATCGCGACGCGGAGCCGCTGGCGCAGCGCGAAGTGGACGTCGGAGGCCGCGAAGGCGAGGAGCGCGCGGATGTCGGCGCGGGCGGCGGCGGCGGCGAGCGCCAGGGCGGGGTCGGCGGGACGATCCGGAACCTCGCGGAGCAGGACCTCGATCGCGGTCGGCACGTCGCCGCAGAGGAGCAGCCCGAGGCGGTCGGCCGTGCGCGCCGCGCCCTCGATCCATGTGGCGGGATCGGGCGGGGGGACCGCGCCGAGCAGCGCGCGCGCCGCCGGCTCGAGCGCCTTGCGGGCGCGGCGGGGGAGCGCTCTCGCGAGCTGGCGGGTCATCTCGTCGTCCGTCGCGCCCCCCACGCCCACCCGCGCGGCAGCGCCCGCCCAGGCCACGAGCGTCCTCGCGGGCAGCGACCTTCCGAGGCAGCTCCGCGAGCGCAGCGTCGCCGCGACGCGCCCGAGCAGAAACCGTTGCTCGCGGACGGTGGTGCGCCGCGGGACGTCGACGCCGACGCGCACGAGGTAGGGCTGCCCGGGCTCCACTTCCACGGTGCCGGGGGACGCGGCGTAGAGCTCGTGCGGCGGCAGCTCGAAGGCGCGCCCCAGCTCGACGAGGAGCCGCCGGAACGGGTGATCTCCGCGGACGGGCTCGGGGTGCTCCTGCGGGCCTTTGCCCGTCGCCGCCGCGATCGCGTCGCCGCCGAGCGCCACGACGTCGGCGAGTGGCCCGCGATCCCCCGGCGCGCGCAGGAGGTTCCAGGCCTCCGCGCCGAAGGAGGGCGGCGCCGGGAGCACCTGCCGGTCGCCCTCGAGCAGGAGCCTTTCGGCGGTCGGGCCGAGCGGGGGCCCACCCAGCCATCGGATCACGGTGGCGGCGACGTAGGCGCGGTCGTGCGCGTGCGTCCGGTCGAAGTGGCGGTAGAGCGCGGTCCAGCTCGCGAGCCGCAGCGGGTCGCGCGCGAGGAGGGCGCGGTGCTCCTCCAGCGCCGCGAGCGGCGCGATCTCCTCGAGGAGCTCCGCGAGGAGGGCGCGGTCTTCGTCGCGCGCCGGGTCGAACGTCAAGGCCGATCGGAGGTGCTCGACCGCCTTGGCCCGGCTGCGCAGCGCGCCGGCGTGCAGGCGCGCCGCCTTCCCGTGGGCGACGGCACGGACCTGCGGGTCGCGGGACGACGCCGCGGCGGTCTCGAGCGCGGCGACCTGCACCCAGGGATCGTCGCTCGCGCCCTCGAGTCGGAGCAGCAGCTGGAGCGCGGCCTCGCGGGCGGGCTCGACCGCGAGCGCGCGGCGGCACGCGGTCGCGGCGCCGATCCGGTCCCCGAGCCGCTCGGCGGCCTCGGCGAGCGCGACGAGGTGGCCCGCGAGCGCCTCGTCGGGGAGGCCGGGGATCGCGACGAGCCGCCGGAGCGCGTCCGCCGCGTCGGCGGTGCGCCCGAGCGCCTCGTTCCCACGGGCGAGCCGTGCGAGCGCCTCCGCGCTCTCGGGGACCTCCACGAGCGCCGCGGCGAGGTGGGGGAGCGCGCGGCCGGGGGCGTGCAGCCTGTCCTGGCAGATCGCGGCGGCCTCGAGGTGCAGGGCGACGCGCGCGGCGGGCTCGCCCTCGATCGCGACGCAGGCCTCGCAGTCGAGGAGCGCCTCCTCGTGGCGGCCCGCGCGGGCCCGGAGCCTCGCCCGCAGCGCCAGCGCCGGCGCGTGATCCGGTCGCGCATTCAGCGCACGGTCGAGGCTCTCCAGCGCCGTCTCGAGCCCCTCCGGCGACTCGGCGGCGGCGCGCGCGGCCGCGAGCCAGCTCTCCGCGGCCCGGCGCGCGTCCTGCTCGCCAGCCGCGCGCGCCTCGTGGACCCGTGCGAGCTCGGAGGCGCGCTGCGGACCCAAGATCGCCTCGAGGCGGGCGAGCGGCTCGGGCTCCTGCGGCGCGCGCTCGGCGGCGGCGTGGTAGTCGGGGAGGGCCGCCTCGGGATCGTGGAACCGGTGCTGGGCGATGTCGCCGGCCTCGACCCAGGCCGCCGCGGCGGCGTGGGCGTCGCGCAGCGCGGCGCCCTCCGCCTGGAGCGTGGCGCGCACCGCCGCCCAGTCCCCCTGGCGCGCGAAGAGCGCCCGCGCGCCGCGGAGCGCCGGGAGGCTCGCGGGCGCCTCGGCGAGCGCGGCCTGGAACGCCGCGAGCGCGCGCTCGGGATCGCCGGCGCGCTCCCACGCCTCGCCTTCCCGGGCCGCCCAGCAGGCCCGCGAGGGCGCGTCCCCCGCCCACTCGCGGGAGCGCTGGTAGTACGCGGCGAGGCGGACGGCGTCGCCCGCGTCGCGGAGCCGGCGCTCCTCCTCCGGGGCGAGCACCGCGCTCGCGGGGTCGAGCGCCGCGGCGCGGGACAGCGCCTCGTGCCGCGCCGAGGCGGACCGGAGCTCCATCGCGGCGCCGACGAGGAGCGCCGCCGACGGCTCGGGCTCGCCCGAGGCCGCCGCGAGCGCGGCGCGCGCGTGGGCCCGGCGATCGGGATCGCTCGAGAGGCGGAGCTCGAGCAGGAGGCCCGCGGGGTGGTCCGGCGCCACGGCGAGGAACTCGTCGAGCGCGCGGAGCGCGGCGGCGCGGTCGCCGGTGCGGTCCGCCTCGAGTCGCGCCAGCCGCAGGAGCCGCTCGGCGCGCTCCTCGGGCGTCCCGTCCACGACGTCCCGGCGGAGCGCCGCGAGCGCGTCGAACCGGCCGGTCTGGGCGTAGAGCCGGTCGAGGGCGCGGCGCGCCGGCTTGAAGTCGGGCGCAAGGCGCAGGGCCTCCTCGTAGTGCTCGATGGCGCGGGCGGGGTCTCCGAGGCGCTCCTCGGCGATGCGCGCGGCCTCCGCGAGCGGCGCGGCGCGCTCGACCGGTACGGCCCGGGCGGCCCCCTGGGCACGGAGCACCTCGACGAGCGCCTCGTCGTCGCCGCGCGCGCGATAGATCCGCGCCAGCGCCTGGAGGGCGGGGAGGTGCGCCGGGGCGAGCGTGAGCGTCTCGCGGTACGCCGAGACCGCGTCGTCCACCCGGCCCATCCGCCGCTCGAGCAGCTCGGCCACGCGGTGGAGGAGCTCCGCCGCCGCGGCCGGGTCGGCGCTCGCGTCGGCCTCGGCCCGGCACATCGCCGCGAGCTCCTCCCAGCGCGCGGCGCGGGCGTGGAGCCGCCCGAGGGCGCGCAGCGCGGGGAGGTGGGTGGGGGCGGCGGCGCGGACGTCCTCCCAGGCGGCCCGGGCGCGCTCGGGGTCGTCGAGGTGCTCCTCCACGAGCTCGGCTCGGCGCTGCAGGAAGGCGATCGCGCGGCGCGGGTCCTGGGCGAGCTCCGCCTCCCGCTGGAGGACCTGGGCGAGCTCCTCGTGGCGCCCGAGCCGGCCGAGTACCGCGCCGAGGGCGGGCAGGGCGACCCCGTTCCCCGGGTCGAGCTCCAGGATCCGCACGTAGAGCGCCCGCGCGCCCTCCAGGTCCGAGAGCCGCTCCTCGCGCAGCCGCGCCATCCGGAAGAGCTGCGCGATCCGCTCCGCCGGCGAGCGCAGGGCCCCGAGCTCACCCTCGAGCAGGGCGCACAGCTCCTCCCACCGGCCCTCCCGCTCGTGGAGCCGCTCGAGCGCCGCGCGCGCCGCGACGAGATCGGGATCGAGCTCGAGCGCGGTGCGGTACGCGGCGATCGCGTCGCCGATTCGCCCGAGCCGCTCCTCGAGCACCTCGCCAGCGCGGAAGGTGCGGTGGGCGCGCTCCCGGGGCTCGCGCGCGGCGCGGGCCTCGGCCTCGAACGCGGCGAGGAGCCCCTCCCAGTCGGCCGAGCGCGCGCAGAGCCGCCCCAGCGCCGCGAGCGCGGCGCGGTTCGCGGGATCGAGCTCGAGCACCTCGCGGCAGCACGCGATGGCCTGGTGGGTGCGGCCGAGCTGGCCCTCCTCGATCTCCGCCCGCCGGAGCCGCGCGACCACCGCCTCCTCGACGTGGCCCGCGCCCTCCCGGGCGAGATGGGCCAGGGCGAGCGCCTCGAGCGCGTCGCAGGCGTCGGCCCACGCGCCGCGCGCCTCGCGGAGCCGGGCGATCTCGGAGAGCACGAGCGGGTCGCCCGGCGCCGCGGCCCGCCCCCGCTCGAGCGCGGCCACCGCGGCGTCGCTCCGCCCGAGCCGCTCCTCGAGGTGGGCGAGCGCGAGCCAGGCGGTCGCCGCGCCCGGTCCGTGCGCGGCCTCGGCGTCGGCGCGCAGGATCTCGGCGAGCGCGTCGGTGCGGCCGAGCCGCTCGGCGTGGTGGCGGGCCCCGCTCCGCAGGAGCGGGTCTTCGGGCAGGAGGGCGAACGCGTCGAGCGCGAGCACCCCGGCGCGGTCGGGGCGGCCGAGCCCCTCCTCGAGGAGCGCGGACGCCGCGGCGAGGTAATGGGCGGAGAGCCGCCGGTCCGCGGCGGCCCGCGCGCAGCGGACGTACGCCTCCGCCAGGGCCTCGCGGTCGTTCCGCTCGGCGGCGGCCCGCGCCGCCTCCTCCGCCGCCGCGAACGAGCCTGGCGCGGCGGCGACGGCGCGCTCCAGCACGGCGGCGGCCTCTGCGTCGCGCCCGAGGGCGGCGAGGAGCCGGCCTCGCAGGAGGAGGAGCTCCGCCCGGGCCTCCGGCGTGGGCGCGATCGACGCCTCCGCGTCGAGGATCTCCGCCGCGAGCGCGTCCTGCCCGCGCTCCATCGCGAGCCGGCGGCAGGCGCGGAGGGCGGGAACGAACCCCCGATCGAGCCCGACCGCGCGCCGGAAGTAGTCGAGCGCGGCCTCACCGTTCCCGAGCTGATCCTCGTGGATCCGGCCGGCCTCGAAGAGCAGCTGCGCAGCCGCCGGGCGGGGGCTGAGCGCGGTGGCCTCGGCCTCGAAGACGGCCGCGACCGCCGCCCAGTCGATCGCGTCGTCCGGCGCGGGAGGGACCGCCTCGATGCGAGACGCGAGCTGGCCCGCGATCGAGTCTTCACCTTCGGTCGCCGCACACGGCGCGGGCCAGGCGAGCGGGTCGCGGTCGGCCATCCGCGGGTGCTACGGTTCGAACCGCTCGATCTTCCCGGACTTCTGGAGGATCTCCAGAGCGCCCTTCGTGATCGTCGCCCGATCGTTGCCCTGCAGCTTCACCACGATCGGGGGGGACGGCGGCGGGGGAACTACCGTGACCGCCCAGCTGTCGCCGAGATCCTTGTCGACAAGGACCCGGCACTCCATGCTTCCGATGAAAGCTCGTGCCATCGTCGCTCCGTTGGAGTTTCGAGAGCCGGCACGATATCCCGAAAGGACACCATGAGGAAGTTCGGGCTCTTGGTCGCATTCGCGGCGGCGGCGTGCTCTTCGAAGGTGCTGCTGCCCCACTCCGCACAGGGCGAGCCGGTGCTCGAGGTGCGCGGCGCGATCCGCGAGGGGCCGCACTCGCTCGGGGTCGCCGACCTCGAGCGGCTCCCTCGGCTGAAGGTCCGCGGCACCGATCCCCGCACGGGCGAGACGACCGAGTGGGAGGGCCCCTCCGTGGCGGCCCTGGTGAGCGACCACGTCGATCTCAATCGGGGCGCCGACACCGCGGTGATCCGTACCGCCGACGGCGCGGCGATCCCGGTGCCGCTCACGGTCATCCGCACGTTCCGGCCGGTGCTCGCCGACCGCGCCGGCGGTACGCGGATCGGCACCGCCGTCGTGGCCTGGCCCACCGACGCGCAGCGCGGGCTCGCCACCGATCCCCGCGCGAACGCCTGGTGGGCGCGGGAGGTGGTCGCGTTCGAGATCGTCTCGTGGCAGCGGACCTACGGGACCGCGCTCGCCCCGCCGGAGGGAGCCGCCGACGCGGCCCGGCGCGGCGCCGACGTGTACGTCGAGTCCTGCATCGGCTGCCATCAGATCCGGGGCGCCGGGGGGACGAAGGGGCCGGACCTCAGCACGGTCGCGCAGCGGATCCGCGGCGAGGCATTCCTCGGGCTGCTCACGCGGCACCCGGGGTCGTCGGAGCGCCAGTCGCGAGACACGTTCGACGCCTGGCAGGGAGAGGTGTGGGCCTTCCTCGGCGCGATGGCGGCGCTGCCGCCGCCCGAGGCCCCGCAGGGCGAGGTCACCGCGGAGGGCGCCCCGAAGTCACCCCCCGTGAAGCGGGAGGCGGGCGACGTCGCGCGCTAGTGTCTAGACCGCCCAGATGTAGCCGATGCGGACGCCGACGAGCTCGGCGATCTGCTTCGCGACGTGGCGTCCGTCTCGCCCCGCGACCCAGCGCGGGATCACCACGTGAAACTCGCCGCCGGTCAGCTCCGCCGCGGAGGCGAAGAGCTGCCACCGGCTCGCGACGTCCTCGAGCGTGAGCGGTCCGGGAGAGAGGACATCGAGGAAGGTCGGCTTCGGGGCGTCGCAGAACAGGCTCGGGCGGTGGTCCCGCATCGCGCCGTGGATCAGCTCGGGCGCCTCCCACCCCGGGAGATCCGCCCGGACGCCGCGATAGCCGACGAGCGGGAGCGCTTCCGCCATGAGTCGGATGAACGCGTCCCTCCGGGTTTCCAGTCCCGCCTCGGTCGTGACGACCATCGCCGCCCCCCTCCGGGCGGCGCAACCCTTCGCCGCCTCACTGGAAAGGGTGAGCCTCGTGGCGTACGGCCGCATCCCCCGACAGGCCCCCGGCGGGTCGCTCGGCGGCTCGGTGACGGGGCCATGACCGGGCCTGACAAGAACTCCTTCCATGCCCCACCCCCGCGATCTCGATCGTCCCGACTGGACGACCTCCGCGCCGTTCCTCGCCGCCCACGCCGTCGCCTTCGCGACCCCGTTCCTCGTGCGAGTCGAGGTGCGGTGGGTGGCGCTCGCGGCGGCGTTGTACGGCGTGCGGATGTTCGCCGTCACCGCCGGGTACCACCGCTACTTCTCGCACCGCACCTACCGGACCTCCCGCGCGTTCCAGCTCGTGCTCGCGGTCGTGGGCGGCTCGGCCGCGCAGAAGGGCGCGCTCTGGTGGGCAGCGCACCACCGCGATCACCACCGCAACTCCGATGGGCCCGAGGACGTCCACTCGCCCCTCCGCCGCGGGTTCTTGTGGAGCCACGTCGGCTGGATCCTCTCGCGCCGCCATCACGCGACGAAGCTCGACCGCGTGAAGGACCTCGCGCGCTTCCCCGAGCTCCGCTTCCTCGATCGCCACCACTACCTGCCGCCCGTCGCCCTCGCCCTCGGGCTCCTCCTCGCGGGCGGGTGGCCGGCGCTCCTCTGGGGCTTCTTCGTCTCGACGGTCGTGCTGTGGCACGCGACGTTCACGATCAACTCGCTCGCGCACGTCTTCGGGCGGCGGCGGTACGAGACGGGCGACGGCTCGCGGAACAGCTTCGCCCTCGCGCTCCTCACCTTCGGGGAAGGCTGGCACAACAACCACCACCATTACCCGGCGTCCACCCGCCAGGGCTTCTACTGGTGGGAGCTCGACCTCTCCTTCGCCGCACTCCGCGTCCTCGCCGCATTCGGCGTGGTGCGGGACCTCCGCGGCCCGCCGCCGCGGGTGCTGCAGGCGGCTGCACGGGGAGCGGCCGCCTCACCGGCGGAGGCCCCTCCGGGCGTCGTGCCACATCCCGGGTAGCGCGCGACGCTCGCCTCGCTCGGGCCCCGAAGCTAGAGTGCCTCGACGGAGGGGCACATGGAACGGCTTCGGCTCGACGTCAACGGCTGCTTCGATCCTGCCGCGGGAGGGCTCGTCCACGCGGACCTCGCCGCGCTCGCGCCCGCGGCCCTCGCGGCGCACGGAGCGTTCGAGGGGAGGCGGCGCGCGGGCGAGGTGGGGTTCGCCGACGTCCCCGCGGAGCGGAGCGCCGCCGACGCGACGGTCCGGCTCGCGAAGGAGCTCTCGGGGCGGTTCGAGAACCTGCTCGTCCTCGGGATCGGCGGCAGCTCGCTCGGCGGGCGCGCGCTCGTCTCCGCCCTCGCGCATCCGTTCCACAACCTCCTGCCGCGCGAGCGGCGCGGCGGGATGCGGATCTTCTTCCCGGACAACTCCGACCCCGCCACGTTCGAGGCGCTGCTCGGGACGATCGACCTCGCCGAGACCTGCTTCGCTACGGTGACGAAGTCGGGCGGGACCGCGGAGACGATGTCCCAGCACCTCGCGCTGCGCGAGCGGTGCGTCGCGCGCTTCGGGGAGCAAGGCTACCGCGATCGCTGCGTGCTCGTGACGGACCCGGCGAAGGGCGCGCTGCGCGCCATCGCGGACGCCGAGCGGCTCCGCACGCTCCCGGTCCCGGCGAACGTGGGCGGCCGGTTCAGCGCCCTCACGCCGGTGGGGCTCCTCCCGGCGGCGGCGGCCGGTGCGGACCTCGGGGCGCTGCTCGACGGCGCGGCGGCGATGGAGATGCGGTGCCGGTCGGCCGACCTCGCGCGGAACCCGGCCCTCCTCTACGCGGCGACGCTCCACCTCATGGACAAGCTGCGGGGCCGGCGCATCCACGTCCTCATGCCGTACGTGGACGCGCTCCGCGACACGGGCGACTGGTTCGTGCAGCTGTGGGCCGAGTCCCTCGGGAAGCGCCCGGACGTGGGCCCGACCCCGTTCCGCGCGGTGGGCGCGACGGACCAGCACTCCTCGATGCAGCTCATGATGGAGGGGCCGCACGACAAGGTCGTGACGCTCGTCCGCAACGGGGCGCCGCGCGCGGACGTCGCGATCTCGGTGCCGGCGGGCTACCGGGCCCACGCCGAGATCGCCTACCTCGACGGCCACACGATGGGCGAGCTCATCGAGGCGGAGCGGAGAGCGACCGACGCCGCGCTGCGGAAGGCGGGGCGTCCCACGATCGCGATCGAGCTCCCGCGGGTGGACGCACGCGCGATGGGCGAGCTCCTCATGCTGCTCGAGCTCGCCACCGCCTACGCCGGCGGGCTCTACGGCGTGAACGCGTTCGACCAGCCCGGCGTCGAGGCGGGGAAGCGCTACGCGCAGGGGCTCCTGGGCCGCCCCGGCTACGAGAAGTACCGGGACGAGCTCGCGGCGGGCGGCGCGCCGGACCCGAGGCTCGTCCTCGCGTGAGCCGCTACCCGCGCGCCGCCCGGGCGATGCTCGACGCCGCTGCGATCGGGACCATGAGGATCCCGAGCAGCGGGGCCGTGATCGCGAGACCGAAGAGGATGCCCAACGCCGCGAGGATCTGCCCGCCGCCCACCGAACCCGAACCGCTCGACCGTTGCGTGATCATGGTGTCTCCCTGGTTGCTGCGTCCGGGAGGCATCCTGCAGCGTGGCGCCCGCGCGCGGCAGTCGCGAGATCGGATGAGCCATCAGCGAAATGGATTGATCTGCGCATGACCCCCAAGCAGCGCCTCGCCCACCGCCGGGCGCTCGAGCGGCTCCGGACCGAGGCCCTTCGGGCCGGCCCGGCGCGCATCGAGCCGAACCGACGCGACGCGGCCACGAGCGGCGTCGCCGACGAGGACGCGCAGGCGCTCTCGGAGATGATGCAGGTGCTCGCCTCCAAGCGGAACGAGGGGCAGGCGGCGCTCGTCGGCCGGATCGACCGCGCGCTCGCGAAGCTCGCCGGGACGCCAGAGGAGTTCGGGATCTGCGAGGAGTGCGAGGAGGAGATCGGCGCGAAGCGGCTCGCCGCGGTGCCGTACGCGACCCTCTGCGTCGCCTGCCAGGCGCGGCGCGACCCGCGGCTCGGCGCCTCGCGGAAGAAACTGACCGACTTCCGGTGAGCTCCGGTCCGAGCTACAGATACACGGACGTCCGCGTCGCGACGTCCTCGTCGAGCATCGCCTGGAGCGAGCCGCGCACCCGCTCCGCGAGGGCGTTCACGACCGCGGAATCCTCCGCTGCCTCGGGCGGGTGATCGTCGACGCGCACCGGGTCGCCGAACCGGAGCGACCAGCGCGAGGGCAGGGGCAGGAAGGCCGCCGGAGCGAGCCGGAGCGAAGGGTGGTCGAGGAGGGTCGGGATCCCGAGCCGCTCCGCGAGCCAGCCGGCGCGCGACACGGCGGGGGACGCCTCCTCGCTCCCGACGATCGCGCAGGGGACGATCGTCGCGCGCGTCCGGAGCGCAACCTTCACGAACCCGCCGCGCCCGAAGCGCAGGAGCGTGTACCGATCCCGCCACGGCTTGCGCGCGCCTGCGCTCCCCTCGGGGAACACGCCCACGATGCCGCCTCCGGAGAGGATCCGCTCCGCGGCCTCGGGGCTCGCGCGCACCGCTCCGGCGCGGATCGCGGCGGACCCGACGATGGGGAGATCGGCCTCGCGCTCGTCGAGCAGCGGGCGCAGGTCGCGATGGGCGGGGTGGTCACGGCGGAGCGCGTGCCGAAGCACGAACGCGTCCCACGGGACGACCCCCGCGTGGTTCGCCACGACGACGGCGGGGCCCCGGGAGGGAACGGCGCCGATCCCGCGGACCCGCACCCGCCACCAGGTCGTGTAGAGGGCCTCGACGACGGTCGCGAGCCGCTCGGCGAACACGGCGTCCATGCCGAACCGGTCGAGGCGCGAGGGGGGCTCGACGAGGAGTCGCGCGAGGCCCGCGGCCGTCCCGAGCCGCTGGCGCAGGGCAGGGCCGAGCCGGGAGAGCGCCTCGCGCGCCTCGCGCTCGAGCGAGGAGCGGTCCGGCAGGGGGCGGGCGGTCGGGGTCGGGGTCGAGGTCGGGGTCGCGGTCGAGCTTGGGGTCGCGGTCGAGCTTGGGGTCGCGGTCGAGCTTGGGGTCGCGGTCGAGCTTGGGGT
>WNGL01006767.1_pt1 | contig 14363 bp, 14 predicted proteins | sample 5400591 | NCBI WGS metagenome assembly WNGL01 (sample SAMN13153377, study PRJNA577476) | soil metagenome | isolation source: 80 cm soil or saprolite under Garry oak tree replicate 1 | place: USA:California | collected 2016-06-15
CTTGTTGTCTTCGTACCGAACACCAAACCCGGAGATCACATCAAGATAAAGATCACACGGGTTTCGAACCGCTTCGCTTCAGGCGAAGTCATCCAATAAGGATGCCCAATAAGAGGTAGGGAGAAACCGTGTTTCTCCCAAATCCCCTATTTCTCATTTCTACGAAAGCCTAAAGGCACTATTGCCCATTAGGGGAACGAGTTTCCTATGACAGACGGGAAGCCGGGCCGCACACGTTGGACCGAAATCCGATCCTTCATCGAAAGACGACCCTGGTCTTTCTTATCTTGGTCAGCTGGCCTGACAGCGCTGGCTTTCATCGTATTCTACGGGCTACAGGCAACAACGAACCCCCAGGTAGGAATACAGTTTGTCCAGTCAGAATGGCCTGATCCCTCGATCTTTCCTTACTTCTATGCCAAACCCATAACCTGGTTCGCGTACTTCAGCTTCGTATACTGGGCGGCGGGCCTCGAATCCAACAAGGAACATTTCCTCAAGCTTTCCCCGAGAGCCCGAAACATGCTCTTCCTCGGCACAGCCCTGGTTGCGTTCGCCTCGTTCTACGAGATCTTCTATAACTTCATGGTCTGGTTGGCGCTCGAAGTTCTAACGACTAATTGCCTACCCTTCCCGTGCAACCCCGATAAAGTGGCAAGCATTTTCGACCTCAAGAGCCCTCTCAATCTGGTTTTCGCGACAAAGATCGTTACAACGGCCTTCGGCTTGTCTATGTACTCGCTATGGTTCCTTCACCGGGTCGATGTGGAGACGGAAAGGCGAAATCAGACCACGACGACAGTCGACACCAATGTGAAGACGCCTTTGGCTATTCCGCCAAGGAAACATATAGAAATCGAGGCTGGCCTTGCTGCCCAGCAACCGATAGACCCAACTAGAGACAAAGCCGGAGTCAATGTTTTAGGAAAAATGGATCTTTGGAATCTTATGATGTAGCCGTTATCGGAGCTGGTCCTGCAGGGGTAATGGCTGCTTGGAAAGCGGCGGAGTCGCACGCGAGGACCGTTCTGATAGAGCGTGAACCCTCTCCGGGGAAGAAGGTTTGTGCCGAGGGAGTACTCGCCGATGCTCTTGTGGACGCGGAGCTCAAGCCTTCGAGCGAGTTTGTATCGAACTACATATCCGGCGCTGTTCTCTATGCCCCCGATGAACAGAAGAAAGTAAACGTGGGCGGCGAAGGCTACATTCTTGACAAGCCCGCTTTTCTTCGAGTCCTATCTGACCGCGCTGAGAAGGCGGGGTCTGAAACAAGATTCGAGACGTCCGTGGAAAATGTCGAGCGAAAAGACGGGTTAATCGAAATTCAGACGAAAAACGGCGGGGAGTCCAGCTCGGTTAGAGCGAGGATTGTCATAGGATGCGATGGCACTGGGTCGATCCTGGCAAGACGATTTTTCCTCCGAAAGAACTACCAAGCGATTACAGCCTTACAATATTCGATGACAGATTGTGTTGTGGAGGATGAGTCAAAGCTCGAAATTTACGTTGGGCATGAAAAGGCGCCGGCTGGGTACATCTGGGTGTTCCCGAAGGGAAAAGGCGATGCAAATGTCGGGATTGGCGTGAAAGGGGCTGGAGCGAAAGTGCTTCTCGACAAGTTCATCGAGAACCACCCGCGAGCCTTTGGATCTGCTAAGATAGAGCGGACCCTTGCCGCCCCCGTCCCAGTTGGAGGAGAGGCTGAGAGTTACATTGCTGACAACATGATGCTATGCGGCGATGCCGCGAGCCAAGTCATACCCCTCACGGGAGCCGGCATACACACTGGTTTAGTCGCGGGAAAGATTGCAGGCGAAGAAGCAGCGATCTCGGCTCTCAAAGGGAACGTGTCTGCGGAGAATTTGCAACGCTACAGAGATAGATTTGACAAGTTGTGGGGAGACCGAATATCCAACAGTTTGAGAGCCTTGGATTCGTTCGAAAGATTCTCTGATAGCGAGTTGAATATCATAACAGGCTTGTTGGAGGGACAGGATCTGGTTGATATGGCGAATGGTTTCAGTCCCACGAAGGCAGTCGGGTTGATGGCGCGACACCCGCTTCTAGCGATGAAGGTCGCCTATCAGCTATTGACAGGATAGAAAGCGGAAAAAATGGGACCCGTCGAAGCTTCTCTCCTTTCAGCGATCAAGGAACAAGGCTGCATTCACTTATCATTGATCGACCCTGAGAAGTTTACAGGACGACTATCGAGGTCACTGGAAGATCTCGAAAGTTGGGGGACTGCCGCGATAATGGTCGGAGGCTCAACTGTCAGGTCAGTTGATCAACTCGACGGGACTGTGAAGAAGATCAAGGAGCTAACCGATCTCCCGATTATTCTCTTTCCGAATGGGCCGGCTGGCGTGAGCCGTTTTGCTGATGCGATATTCTTCATGTCTCTACTCAACTCCTCAACTCCGCGATTTCTGATTCGCGCTCAAGCGACGGGTGCTCCGTCAGTCAAGCGGTTCAAGCTCGAACCGATTCCCCTAGGATACTTGGTAGTGGGAGACTCGAAGAGCGCTGTGAGCTCTGTCGGAAGAGCGAACAGAATCCCATATTCCAAACCAGAGTTAGCAGCCGCATATGCCCTCGCGGCTCAATATCTCGGGATGCGATTCGTCTATCTTGAAGCAGGGAGCGGAGCCGAACACCCGGTAGAAACGAGCATGGTCCACAAGGTCTCATCCGACTTGGACACTCCTGTAATTGTGGGAGGAGGTATTCGAACGCCGGACCAGGCGCGGGCCTTGGCGAAGGCTGGAGCCTCCGCCATCGTCACGGGGACCCTTCTCGAGCAACAAGGACCTGGTCCAGTGAAGAGTATCGTATCCGCCATGAGACGCGTCTAGTGGATGCGTCGTGGCTCAAGAGGCGACTGGAGGCGTAGGTGGTACCGTTAGCGCGTTCAATTTCATTCGAAGAGTAGGCTTTCCCTCGACGCCCGAAGTTGTTTCTGTTCTGCTGACGTTGGCTGTCCTCGCATCTGTTCTCTCCCTTCCATTAGCGGGGATTAGTATTCAAGGTGCGTTCTACTTCCCGCTGGTTGCGGTTGTGATTCCGTCCCTGATTGGCGAGGCGCTAAACTCGACAATGATTCTTCATGGAGACAAGGTTCTGAACTTTCGAAGGCTGATTGGACTTGAGATCCTATCGTGGTTCTTGCTCATAGCGGCATTGCCGCTGGGGGCAATCGCCGGGGTGGCCGTTTCCAATCCAACGTTATGGGTTGACGGATTCTTCACAGTACTGGTCATTTCTTTGCCGGTACGGTTTCTCACAGTTACCTCGATTTCATCGGCCCCGTCTCGGAAGAAATTCTCGGCGTCGGCGTTGCCTCCAACTCTCGCGATTTTGTCCCTTTCGGCATTCGGGCCTGGTATCGGTCTTACAAATTTTGTCAACGCTGTTGCGATACGTGGGATAACCGCTTTCGTCGTGGGCATCGTCCTTTCGGCTGCCGGCGTCTCAAGGATCACGCGGGACGTGGAACGTTTGGGTTCTCCGGAGGTTCGCGATTCTCCTCTAACTCTCTTCAGGGTGTTTCTTCAGCACTGGTTAAGGTCGGATCCTGAGCCTTTAGAAAATCGACTCGGCGCGCTCGGGACGCATGGAATAATCGAGGGCTCGATTCTTGACTTCTCAGGCATCAAAGGTGCTATTGGTAGCGTTGTTGTCTCGAATTTTCATCCGGGCCCTTATCGGGATCTCGGTAGCGGAGGCCTGCCCTCTCGGTTGAAAGCCTCGCTTGAAAGGTCGAAAGGAGGGGTCGTCCAGGTCCCACATGGGATCTCAAATCATCAATTGAACATCGTTTCGCAAAAGGATGTGCAGCGAGTCATAGAGAAGGTTGCAGCCCAATATCCTGTGGGTGCTACGGTTCACGAATCTAGCGCCATGGTTAGGTCCGTGGTAGGCGAGGCTAAAGCATCCGGCCAGGTCTTTGGTAACGTTGCGTTTCTCACATTGACGCTCTCGCCATTGGACATGGAGGACTTGCCTTCCGAGGTTGCTCTTGAGGTCGAACGGGAGGCGCAAGCACGAGGCCTGGAGGCCGTTGTCGCGGATGCTCACAATAGTCTGTCGAATCAAACCTCAATAACCTCTGAACAGGCACGAAAGCTCGTTGAGGCCTCAGTCAAAGTGCTGGACCAGTTGGCTCTCGCCCGCAGATCGCCATTCTGGGCAGGGTCTGCTGCGGACCCTCTAAAGGAGTTTCAGCTTGAAGATGGGATTGGCCCTGGAGGGCTTTCCTCGCTGGTGGTGCGGAATGGAAATCAGGTTGTTGCCTATCTGACCATTGACGGGAATAACATGCATACAGGAACTCGAGAGGCGATACTGGAAGACCTTGAAACGATCGGAATGGCTGATGGCGAGGTAATGACAACTGACACGCATCTCGTGACTGGACTGGTCAGGTCTACTCTCGGATATTACCCGGTTGGCGCCCATCTAGACGTTGGGTTGTTGAAGCAGAAGGCGAGGGAGACCGTTCAGCGTGCGATATCTTCGATGGAAGAATCTACTGCGGGCTTCTCGAAATTCTCGATCGAAGTACGAGTTCTTGGATCAGAGACATTTCAGACCATCACGAGTTTCGTTGGCCGCATTGCAAGACGTATCGGGCGTCAGTTCTTCAGGCTTGAAGCCCTGACTCTTGTTGTGACTCTGATTATCCTGTTCTTCCCGTGAATATCATGGAAGTCGACGAGTCTCTACACTACATGCAGCTTCCACGAGAGGTTATCGTGGGTAAGAATGTTCTCGGCCGAGTTGGAGAGGTTTGCGCACGACTCGGCTTCACTGGCACTGCGCTTGTTGTATCGGGACCCGTAACCTATCCTCTCGCAGGCGAGCCCGTCGCGAAATCAGTTACAAAGGCCGGGTTGAAGGTCGACCATGTCATTGTCAAAGAATCAACCGAGCAAGTTGCGAATCATGTCGTAGAGACGATCAAAAAAGTCAAGGCCTCACTGGTCCTTGGCGTCGGTGGAGGCAAGGATATCGATCTGGCAAAGCTCTCCTCTGCAAAGTCGAAGGTCCCGTTCATGAGCGTTCCAACGGCTGCAAGCCACGACGGCATCGCGAGTCCCTATGCTTCGATCAAGGGAGGTTCAAGGCCTTATTCGATCAGAGCGCAAGCGCCAGTGGCGATTCTTACGGACATTGATGTTATAGCCGATTCTCCCTACAACCTATTGGCCGCTGGCTGTGCTGACATCGTTGCCAAGTTCACAGCCGTTAAGGACTGGCAGCTCGCCCACAAACTGAAGAACGAATACTACGGCGACTATGCTGCCGAGCTCGCAATGATGAGTGCTGAGCTTGTTACCAAGAACGCCAAGGAAATCCTCAAGCGAAACATCGAAGGCGTCCGAACAGTAGTAGAGGCACTCATAAGCTGCGGAGTAGCAATGAGCATCGCAGGAAGCTCCCGACCCTGCAGTGGGTCCGAACACTTGTTCAGCCATGCACTCGACATTGTCGCCGGAGAAACAAGTCTACATGGTGAGAGAACAGGTGTTGGCGCAATCTTGTGCGCTTACCTCCAGGGATCCAACTGGGAAGCAATTCGAACCTTCCTGAAAGAGATTGGAGCTCCCTCAACCGCGAAGGAGCTTAACGTCTCACCTGAACAGGTGGTAAAAGCCCTGACGATGGCTCACAGTCTGCGTCCCGAACGATACACAATTCTCGGAGAGACTGGAGTGGCTGAAGGGGCTGCGGAGAAAGTCGCTCGGACTACAGGCGTCATCGGATAGTATGTTGAAGGCCTCCGCGCGAGCCTACGCGATTCAAGGGCTCGTGAAATACCACGGTCTCCGGAACGAGAAACTCCGACTACCCTTCCACGACAGCATATCTGTCTGCATGAAAGCTCTTCCCACAATCACAACAGTCGCGTTCAACCGAGAGTTGGCAGATGATCGTATCCGGATAAACGGCAAGCCGCCATCCCGGAAAGAACAGGATAGAGTGTTGGCGGTGGTTAACCGTCTCCGGCATTTGTCTCGTTTGGGGTCCTTGAAGGCAAGAATTGAGTCTAGGAACCCTGATGTCAAGGGTAAGGGACTGGGTTTCTCGGCCTCCGGGTTCGCAGCGCTGGGACTCGCAACGGCACGGGCATTGGAGCTGGAGGTCAAGACGCAAGAGTTGTCCGAAGTTGTTAGATTGGGCGCTGGCTCTGCTTCACGGAGCTTGACCGGAGCCTTCTCCATCTGGTACGCGAACAGAAACGGTCGTTCTTATGCGGAGGAGCTTGCATCTGCCAGCTCAATCAAACTAAGAACGATAATTGTTCCGATAGAGTCAGAGATCAAAACGGATAGAGCTCATGCTGACGCTGTCAAGTCTCCATTTTTCAAGCCCAGGCTAGCTTACCTTCGAAGTATTCTTCCACGGATGAAACGGGCGATTTCACGGAAGGACGTGGATTCCATTGGACGATTAGCTGAGGAGGATACACTCAACCTACATGCAGTCACGATGACGGGTAGAGAGGGGCTGATTCTTCTCAGTCCACTCTCCATAGAAATCATCAGAGAAGTAAGAAGGCTCCGAATCGAAGAGGATCTTCCAGCATGGTTCTCTCTAGACACTGGTCCATCGGTTTTTGTCAACACTACTCGAGACGCTGCCAAGTCAGTACGAAGGAGTCTCAGCAAGATTACAGACAACGTGGTGGTCTCGGATCCAGGTGGACCAGCCGAAATCATCGACAAGCACCTTTTCTAACCACTCAATCGGTTCGAGTCCGCGAGAACTAGATAATCGAATGTCGTCGCAGAAAGGATCCATTGCTGGACTGGCGGATGCCAAAGCTCTGGCTCCGCTTCCAAACGCCGACAAGTACTCGCTGATCGTGACCCGGTTTGCCCCGAACCCCGACTTTGTGCTCCACATTGGATCTCTCCGCGCTGTCTTCCTCTCCCATGACTACGCGAGGATGTACAAAGGCAAATTCATCCTCCGGTTTGAAGATACGGACCCGAGACTGAAGAAGTCTGTTCTCGAGTATTATGGACAGATCGAGAGTGACATGAAATGGCTTGGTTGCCAGTGGGACGAGGAGTACATCATGAGCGATAGAGTCTCGATTTATTATGAGTACGCAGAGAAAGCGCTCGGACAGGGAATCGCATTTGTCTGCACGTGTGAGCCTGACCAGTTCAAGGCGATAATCGAGTCAGGTCGTGCTTGTCCGCATCGGTCGAAGAGTCCGGCCGAGAATCTTGAACAGTGGCACAAGATGCTCAGCGGAGGGCTGAAAGAAGGAGAAGCAGTGGTTCGCGTCAAGACGGAGACAACTCACCCGAATCCAGCGGTTCGAGATTGGCCAGCATTCAGAATAATTGATCCTGAGAAGTATCCACATCCGAGGGTCGGCTCGAAGTACCGGGTGTGGCCGCTGTACAACTTCTCCGCTGCGGTAGACGATCATCTCATGGGAGTTACCCACATCATACGCGGAAAGGAGCACTTGACCAACGCGGTCCGACAGACCTTCCTCTACAAGCACATGGGCTGGTCGTATCCTGAAGCGATCGAGTACGGTCGGTTGAAGATGATAGGCTTCAAGCTGAGCAAGTCAGAGATGGTGAAAGAGCTGGAAGATGGATTGGTCGATGGATTCGATGATCCCAGAATTCCGACTGTTGCATCGCTCAGGAGGAGGGGATACTCGCCTGAGGCGCTGCGAAAGATCGTCCACGAGATGGGTGCTCGTCCGGTTGACGCGACGTTGAGCTGGGACAACATCAACGCTACTAATCGAAAAGAAATCGATAAACTAGCTCACAGGTACAATTTCATCCCTAATCCTGTCCCCATGGACGTGGATCATGTCTCACAAGCGTTCGAAGCTCATCTGCCTCTTCACCCCGAACTTCCATCGCTTGGAAACCGGACGTTGAAAGTGCTACCTCGCGAGGGTATTGCTCGCATCTGGATATCTGGAACCGACCTTCAGGTGTCCGAGAAGTCGAAGATTGTGCGGCTCATGGAACTCTTCAATGTAGAAATTCATTCAACCAATCCAAACATGGTCAAGGCAACGTTTCACAGCCAGGAGTACGCGAAGGCCAGGGAGCTCAAAGCACCCCTAATCCAGTGGGTCCCAGATGAACAACACATCTCGTGTGAAGTGGTCATGCCGGACGCGACGAGGACCAAGGGGTTTGGCGAGACCAACTTGCTGGGAGAGCATGTGGGCGGTATTATTCAGATGGTTAGGTTCGGCTTCGGAAGAATCGATTCAAAGGAAGACCCGTTGACAATCTACTTCGCCCACAAGTAGGCCAGAGCAAATCTCCATTCTGCCGACTATTGTCTATGACTGGTGTTCGCTCATGCGACGCGGGACTCGGTCGCTAAGACCCCCCTATTTCTAGAACAACCGCAGTCTAGCAATGATAATAGGTGAGACAGACGATTCAGGGGATGATCCCCGCTTTAGATGGCTCCGCGAAAAACTCGATTAGCCCAGCGAATTTAGCGATGATCTTGAAGTGACCTCCCGGATTCTAGATCAGGGCTGATAATGGGAGATTTTTTCCCCCGAGCGTAAGCGTGGGTGAAGAACCAGGGAAACCATCCTTTACCTTTTCTATCCTTGAAGTAAAATTATATATACTTCCACGCTTGACGGAGTACAGAGACGTTTACTTGACCGAACCAAAAGACGACATACGAGAGGAAATCCGCGAGGAAATAAGGTCCCTCAAGGATGAGATACGCCACCAGGTATCCCAAGCCCTCGAGAGTTCCGGAACTGGGTCAATTAGGGTTGACCTCCACAAGGACGACATGGCCCAATCCGAACCCTCCTTTGTCGTAGTCAAAGACCTCGTCAGACAGATTCGCGAGAATGTGAAGTCAAGCCTGGCTACGCGAGGAGAGATCGCCGTAGACGAATTGGTCGATAACATGCCAGAGACTACGGCCGCTGACCTCCTGAAGTCACTGGCCAATACCGACAGAATCAAGATGGTGAAAATGCTCTATTCCACAAAGAAGACTTTCTCGGACTTCAAGACAGCCACAGGCCTTGAAGCGGCGTCGGTCAACAATCACTTGAAGAGCCTGTTGAACATGGGGCTAGTTTCGCACAGCGATGAGGGAGGCTACGAGCTCACTAAGAGGGGGAGAATACTCGTCAGGACTTTGGCGCTGATGAGCGAAGCACTCGGAGGAGAGCAAATTGATTGAGATAGGACGCGATTCTAGGATAGCGCAGGCGACGCGGCGAACCGCAACCACATTGGGCGGGATGTCAGCGATTCTTGCCCTGGTCTGGCTGATCCGGGGACCACTCGGAATACAACAGTATTCCGCCTCCATACTCCTCGCTGGTATAGGGCTGTTCTTCCTGGGCAGAGTCTTCCGCACAGAGACCAACTCAGGAGCGGGGAGAGCAGTTGCCAGCTTCCTCTGGAACCTCACGGCTGCGTTTGTCGGGATCATATTGTCGATCTGGATCCTGGGCTGGGTGACATCCTTGCAGTCCGACGTTTATCCAACCATCATTTCAAGCCAGGTCCCCTATCTCGCGGTTGTAGCGATCACAGCGGGTCTTGGAGTGTACGCGGTGCAAAAGCTCGGTCTCACGCGCAAGTGGACGGCAACCCCCTTCATCGTCGCCGAAGGCAAAGGGCCAACAATGGAAGGAACCAAGCTGACTGTGAAACAGGACACGGTAGGGATGCCGATCAGACGTGAGGGACGAACCATCGGATGCGTGCTATTGGGTGAGGTTTCAACCTCGTTCAAGACCCCGATGGGGATGGTCAGCGCATCACTCCCAGGTCCAGTCACTACTGTAGGAATACCATTCCAAGGGAAAACAGTGTCCAGCGACGAGGTCGAGAAGATGACCGGGAAGTCGCCAAACCAGCTGTTTGTAGAATCAAGTGGGCGGGCAGACAATCTGGATGTTGGGCGGATAAGGCTCCGCGACGGTTGCATGGGGGACCGATGGAAGATTGGTCCACTCATCTTCGACTGGGACGGGGACGGCGAGCATCACCCAAGGGAGAGATGGCTGGCGAAGGGAGCGAGTAATGACTATGTGACGACAAATGGTCACCGCGCAACGGCAAAATGGAACGGAAGCACACTCTCCGTGGGGGACGGCTCAATGGAGCTCTCTGCTGGATCCGACAGTTTCTCTTACTCTCCCAAAGAGGTGAGGACGGCATCCCCACTTCACTCGCTTCAGGTCACTGAGGACAAGATCACACTCGACGTTCGAAAGTTCACACTGAAGGTTTCAGGGGAAAGCGTCATCCTCAGAACTGAGGAAAAGACCAGCAGAACAGAATCGAAAGCATTGGCGAATGACTTGCGATCTCTACTGACTGAGACGGCTAAAAAGCAGGTGAGCGATGTTATGGAAGGGTTCCCGATCGACATTGGCGAGATGTTAAACACCACAGAGGAGGTACTTGCGAAATATGATTGAGGAAGTTCCAATGATCCCCGAATCAAAACACGTTGAGACAGGACTCATGAAAGCGATAGTTCGCGAACGATTCGGATCGCCGGACGTTCTCCAGTTGAAGGACATTGAGAAACCTGTCCCTAACGATGTTCGTGGAGTACTAGTAAAGATCTATGCATCATCCGTAAACCCAGCAGACCGGTATGACGTGAATGGGATGTCGTTGTTCTTACGACTCCTCCTGCCCCTGTTTCGAATGGGAGTCGGAGTGCGCCGGCCCAAGGAACGACAGGTCGGGACGGACATCGCCGGCAGAGTCGAAGCAGTTAGCAATAATGTGACGCAGTTCAAACCCGGAGACGAAGTGTACGGCGCCTGCATCGGCGGTTACGCGGAGTATGGAACTGCTAAGGAAAGCAGATTGGCGTTGAAACCAGGGAATCGATCTTTTGAGGAATCCGCTGCCGTCCCAATCGCAGGGTTCACCGCGCTACAGGCCCTCCGCAACCATGGGCACATCAAACCCGGACAGAAGGTATTGGTCAACGGTGCGGGTGGCGGGGTTGGAACATTCGCGGTGCAGATTGCCAAGTCTTTTGGAGCTGAAGTCACAGCGGTGACAAACACTGGGAATCTTGACTTGGCCCGGTCGATAGGCGCAGACCACGTCATCGACTATACCAAAGAAGATTTCACCAGAAAAGGCCAACGTTACGATCTGATCTGTGACATCGCCTCGAACCATTCAATATCTGACTACAAGCGCATAATGAATCCCAACGGGACCTTCGTTGTTGTCGGTTGGAAGGATAAGATCATCATGCGTCTGCTCTATTTTGCAATCCGGAGACCTTTTGCGTCAAGGGGAGACAAGAGGTTCGTGTTCTTCATAGCAAAATCAAACCAGGAAGACCTAGTTACATTGAAGGAGCTTATGGAGGAAGGAAAGATTCTGCCTGTGATCGATAGACGGTACACGTTGAGCGAAACAGCGCAAGCCATCAAGTACCTTGAAGAGGGACATACCCGAGGAAAAGTGATTATCACCATGGATCATGGCGACTCAAACATCCCGTCGAGGGAATGATCGCGATGATCCTTGTCGTCGGTGGCCTGAACGGCTTCATAGGCTCGAACACGACAGAAGCCTTGGTTGAGCATGGGGAGGACTGCGTTGTCACGCGGCACAAGAGCACCGAGGTCCCGGGTTTCCTTCAGAAGCATATTGATCATCGCCATGTGATCGTCGAGCCTGCCGACTCGACGTCAGTTGCGGACTTGCGAAAGATCGGCGACAAGCACAAGATCGATGGGATAGTTAACGTCGCAGGAGGCTTCGCTTCCGGCGACGGTCCGGTGCGGGGTCTCAAGGGATACTTCGACATGCTCGACGCCACCTTCCGAGTGGCACAGGACTGGAAGGTCGAACGAGTGACTTTTTCCAGTACAGGTGGAATGTACCTCGGGCTTCAAGGAACAGTAAACGAGGAGGCTCCCATTTCCCTCCCCAGCATGTTCCCCATTCTAGCGTATCAGAAGATTGTCGAAGTGGCCGCGGATCAGTTCGCAAAGAAGACGGGTATCAGTACTATCTGCGCTCGACTAATGGGAATGTACGGCCCATTTGACGGTAATCAGCTCGGCCTTGAGGCACGACTAGCTCATGCGGCCGTAAGCGGGAAACCGCCAAACCTTGAGAACGTGTTTTTCGGTAACGCTGAAGATACGGGAGATCTGTGTTACATCAAGGACTTGGCACGCGCGATCGCGCTGGTTCATACCGCCGAGAAGCTGCAGTATGACGTTTACAACATTGGCTCAGGCAAGCTCACTCCGAATAAGGAAGTGGTGGAAGCGGTCAAGAGAGTGGTCCCGAATTTCAAAGTAGACCTTCCCCCAGGACATTTTCCATTTCCACCACTACCTCTCATGGAGACCAAGCGGTTACAGGAGGACACTGGCTTCGCACCGAAGTTCGATATTCGGTCCGCCATCCAACACTATGTCGACTGGCTCAAGGCCGGAAACCCCAAGTAGCATCCTCATTTCAGCGGGACGGCTGAAGTGCTAACTGCACTCGCCTGTTCTTGTTGTATGGTTGGAATTGGCGCTTATCGGATCGAATCTCTGGTCTGTGAGTCTGCGAAGAGCTGGACCCTTCCACAGCTCTGACAGACGAACGCGTCAAGGTGGAGGAGACCTTCTCCGAGCTCTGCCCAGTTCCCGAAGAGGAGATGTGCAGCACCGCTGGATCCTCCTGTCCGGAATGGAATGTCCCCCATGTCAGCCATTGCCGTGTTGCAGCTTGGACAATTTATGGCAAGACGTGTTTGAGCAGTCGACTCTGACAAGATTCTCGTTGTAGAGTAACGGCTAACCGAGGCTTAAGCTTTCGTCAGTGAAGACCCAATACCCCTCATTTGAGAAATGCTAGCCCTGCCAAGCGGGGATTCCCTAGTCGCAAGAGTCATCGCTTCTTTAGCCAGTTTTCGTACTCACGTCAGCTTTCCGAGGAGAATCTCCCATGGATAGATTTCGATAGTGCGAAGCACCTCGTCGCGCATCCAGGGGTCTTCGGCAAGTCTCTTTCGGAGAATCCCTTCATTGGGCGTGTCAAGGATGAGCATGGCCCTGTGTTTACGATAATTTCCCAGCGGACCGCCCAAGATCACGAAGCGCTCGTCGGCGAGAGCTTCCATGAACACGGCATGCTCGGGCCACCCTCTCTGATCACGCATAGACCGCTTATCATCCCAACGGGGTCCCGCCTCCTCGATCACCACAAAGTAGGGCGTATTTCCTAGCCCTCCCACGGAGGAAGTTCCAGCGCGCGCTCAAAGGCGGCGCGGTTGTGCACTGGCTCGCGATCGGCGTGCGAAACGATGACTTTCTCAAACGGAAGCTTCAGCAACTCTTGCATCGCCGGCAGTGCTCGCTTCTTGTGCCACGGGGAACCCCATATCCGAAGGTCGCCTCCCCGCTCCGTTAGTCCATCTCCAAAGACTATCACCCGCTGCTCGGGCAGCCAGAGCGTTCTCGGGCAAGTCATCGGGCCAGTAGAGCCTCGGACCGAATGCACGGACCCTGTAGCGACGGACAAACTCGTCGATGTCCCGCACGTGGTCAGGGATAATGACAGCGGCCATCGTTGGGGGTCGCTCGTCTAGACGCTTCCACAATTCTGCTGCGCCTGCTTTCGGGACCAGAGGGTCGATCACGAGTCTCTCGCCTCCGGAGTCGACGTACGTCGAGGTGACGATCGGCTGCCAGTCGTCGCCAGGCTTCCAGTGATGATGTTCCGCACGCCAGATCCACAAACCGGACGCTACATCTCGAAGCTCGACCTTACTGGTCACGGATTGCATAACGTGTTTCTCTATGATCGCTCATAGAGTTAACATTTACTGAAAAGATGATCTCGGGCGTGCCGATTAGCGCGAATTACTTACAACTAGGCTTCGATGGCTTCGGACGAATCGATTCCAATCAGGAGCCAATGACTGCGTAGTTAGCCCATTAGCAGCCAGTTCTGACTTAGTGAGCAGTGCTCCCGAATCCAATCTGAAGGACTATTGAGTAGTGATGACCAGAAATCCAGGTTACCGCGAACGTGAAGATGTTGCCGCGTCCCGTTACGACTTCAATTGTGTATTGACTTCCGCTCGTGAAAGTGAAGGCTGAACCATGGAGAGTGCACTGTGGACAACTCGAACCGATGCTGAAAGTTGTAGTCGTAACGCCATTCGGTACTAGTGAAGGGCCGCTCCAGTTTGCGAATGAGTATTCGTTGCCGCTTGAGTCCGTGACATAGTAACTTGTTAGGGTTGCAGTTTCGGTGCCATTGTTCTGAAGATCGACAGCTACCTGCGTGGAATCCTGGAATGCAGTGGAAGTCGAAGCTATGTTTTCCACGTGAGCC
>WNGL01007566.1_pt1 | contig 14362 bp, 18 predicted proteins | sample 5400591 | NCBI WGS metagenome assembly WNGL01 (sample SAMN13153377, study PRJNA577476) | soil metagenome | isolation source: 80 cm soil or saprolite under Garry oak tree replicate 1 | place: USA:California | collected 2016-06-15
GAGCTGAGGTCGGCGACCTGCTCGACGCCCAACACGCTGGTGTCGAACGATGGGCGGATGCGCGAGGCGGCGCTGGAGCTGTTGGGCGCGATGCCTGCTTCGGTGGGCCCGGGCAGGCGGCGGTACGGGGCCGGGAACCTCTGACCCTGGGGCCGGTTCGGGTCGGCGTGGCGATGGCGCTCCCCGCCCGAGGCAGGTCGGGCCGCGCCGGCTGAGGGTTTCGCTGTCGATTTCGAAGGGCTCGGCGAGGTGGCTCACCGCTTTGGAGGTGTCAAGCTGCCGCTGCTTGCGCAGTGAGGGACGACCGTGCTCGACGTAGTACCGCAGGTCCTGGAGAAACCCTGCGGCGACGCGGGCCAGCTGCACGCGCAGCAGCAGATACGGCAGCCATCCGAGCACACCACGGGGCCGCACAGTGGCGTGCAGGCTGATCAGGGTCTCATCGGCGAGCATGCATCGGCAACGGCCTCCTTCATGAGCGCCGAGGAGCTGCACGAACGCATTTTGCGCACCCAACCGGGGTGGTGTCGGGAATCGACTGGGTGGCCCTTCGGCGGAACGGTCTCGATCTCGTCATCCAGAGTCAGCTCGCGGTGTCAGGCACTGGTTCGATGGTGCTTGGCGCGTGGGTGGTGTTCTTGGCGCATGCCAGCGAAGGTGGACTTGGCGTGTGTCGAGCACCGCGAGCAGGAGGCCGCTGTTCCGAAGTCGCAGCGCTTGCCACCTCACCGGCCCAAGCGCGACCCCGCTTCGGGGGACGCCGTCGCGCCAGAACGCGACGTCGATGCGATCGCGGTGGCCCTCGTCCTGGCGACCCGTGTTGAGGGTTTCGATCGAAGCCCAGTCGGCGAGCGTGTCGAGCCCGATCGACCGGAGCCGCTGGTGGCGAGGCAGGTGCTGGATTGGGTTGCCGGCCGTGGCCAGCAGGCGGTGATCGACCAGGTGGGGCCGGCGGGGATGGCCCCTGAAGCTCGTTGTGATCAGCACGCGTCCGGGTCCGTCCACGCTTTGGCCAGGGCGATGACGACGGGTTCGGGGTTCAGGCCGTAGTGGCGGACGTACCAGAGAACGCCGTCACGCCCATCAGGACGCGTGGCAGCACCAGCAGGCGGCCAACCTGGAACAGCAGCCGATTTAGCCCGCTCATGCCCTCGGTGGCGCCAGGACGTCAAGCGGGCCGATGCCGCTGACGATGCCGGCCCCCGGGCTGGTCGAGCGCGATCACCCGGACACCACTGGCCTTGCCGCCTGGTCGCACCACCGCCCCCCAGCCCGCGACCCGGGCCAGCCGTGGAAGTGGATGAGAGGCTGGTCCCCGGGGTCGCCCCATTGGGCGTAGCCCAGGCGACGGCCGTCTTGTAGCCCGATCGTCTCGCCACCGATGTCCTGCACGGGCCGGGCGAGCTGCCCAGGTAGGCTCAGGCGCGCTCCGGGATGACCTTGGCCGCCATGGCGCGCTCGCGCGGGATCAGCACCAGCTCGCCGCGCCGGTTGCGCACCGCGAAGCCGTTCTCGTCGCACGCCTCCAGCGGGCCGACAACGTCGGCCACCTCGTCCTCGCCGGACCCGGACGCCGCCGGCCGGTGCCAGCGCACCACCACCCGACGGCCGATGTCCTCCGGCCCGATCCGGACCACGTACCTGTAGCGCATCGCACTCTTGAGCTTACAGGCCCATGGAGCGTCGTCCCTGAGCCGGAGCGGGCTATCCGGGATCTGGCAGCGAGATTCCCGAAGGCGCCACGGCCGGGAGGCGGCACCCTCGACCCCCTATCACATCACCATCGCAAGCGTCCACGCCGAGATTGTCACGCCTGCAAGTTTGGGGGAGGGCACTGACATCTTCGATCACTGGGCACGACAGCCACCGCCGGCCAGACGGGATGAGCTGACGCTATGTAGGTCGGGCCCCCATCCCCTGCTCAGCCCGACAGCCCTGGGCTCCGGGGATCGACGAGCGCAGGGAAGGAGGCCCGCAATGACTGTGTACGTCGGCATGGACGTGCACCGCAAGCGCTCCCAGGTCGCCATCGTCGACCAGGCCGGTGCCGTGCAGCGCAACCGCAACGTCCCCAATGACCCTGCCGAGCTCCAGCCGATCCTTGGCAGGCTGCCAGCCGGCACCCCGGTGGCCTTCGAGGCCGCCTACGGGTGGGGCTGGCTGGTCGAGCTGCTCGAGGGGCTCCAGCTCCAACCACACCTGGTCCACCCCTCGCGCTGCAAGGCGATCGCCTCGGCCAGGCTGAAAAACGACAAGGTCGACGCGCAGACCCTGGCGCGCAGCAGCTGCGCCAGGGTCTGCTGCCGGAGGCGTGGATCGCGCCCCAGCCGGTCCGCGACCTGCGCGCGCCGCTGCGCCACCGCGTCAGCCTGGTGCGCTCCTCCATCGCGTCCAAGAACCGGGTCCACGCGGTGCTCGCCGACCGGGGCGTGCGCGAGCCCACCAGCTTGTGGACCGCTGCCGGGCGGGCCTGGCTGGCCACCTGGAGCTCCCACCCGTGCCACGACCGATCGTGGACGACTGCTGCGGGCTGATCGACACGCTGGCCACCCCGATCGCCCGGCTGGAGCGCGAGATCGGCAAGCTCGCCAAGCCCGACCCGCGCGTGGAGGCGCTCCTGGCCCTGCCCGGGATCGGTCGGCTCACCGCCATGACGCTGCTGGCCGAGATCGGCGACATCCACCGCTTCCCGACCGCGCGGAAGCTGTGCGCCTGGGCGGGGCTCACCCCGGCGGTGCGCAACTTGCGACCGTAAGGTCCGCCACGGCCATATCACCAAGCAGGGTTCGGTGTGGGTGGGTTGGATCCTGCAGGAAGCCGCCCAACGGGCCAAGACCCAGCCGCCGTTCGCCCATACCTACGCCCAGATCGCCCACCGGCGCGGCCGGCAGATCGCCACCGTCGCGATCTCCCGGCGGCTGCTGGCCCGCTGCTTTCACATCCTCACCGACCTGGAGGTCACTACTGAGGAGGTCACCACCGGGCGCGCTCGCATTACCGCATGAGCCTGCAACACGGCCGTTGAGCTGAACCGGGGCAGCCCGGCCCGGACTCTACCGTCATGCGGACCCCACGCTGGGGCCCGAATGGGTGCGTGCGAGACCAACTCCGACCGAGGTCGTCCGGGCCTTCTCGCCGCCCGATCCTGCGGCCGGCGGAACTAGCCAGCAACGAGAAGCCAGCCAACATCAAGCCCCACTGCACCAGGGGCTTAACCTCTATGCACCCTTGACAAGGCCCGACCTCATGGGTGCGGTGATGGCGCACACGTTCGAGTGCTGGGCGCGACTTGAACGCGCGACCTACTGCTTAGGAGGCACTCCCGAAGAGCCCGACGAGCAGCCATGACGAGAGGTCACACAGCTCATGGGCTCTTGTACTGCCCGCTCATGACCGGCCACGCCCGGACTCGCCCCGTGACTGGCACGCTGATGGCACGCGAGCGGCCGGCCCGGTGAGGCCATGTCCAGGATCGTCGATGCCGAGCGGTGTCATCGACGGCGAGGACGCGGTGAGATCAGTCTCCCGGCTCGTGCAACTCCGTGGCCGACGCGAGCGGCGCTGTACCACCGCATCCGGGCCGGCGTCGGCGGTCTTCGTCTCCCGCAAGACACGGTGACGCTTTGCCTCGTTGGCAAGCGCCCGCAGGGCGTGGCAGCGGTAGGGGAGATTGACCCGATGGTGGCTTGGCACGAGCGCGCCGAGGAACGGGTGCGACCCGGGTGTATCCGAACCGGTTGTCCGGCTCTTGTCAGCATCGGGTAACCACCATATGCTTCTCAGTCGTCCCTCAAGGGCAATCTTGGAACAGTAGGGCGTTCGAGCAGGTCTGAGCCTTCCCTCCAGACCTGGCCGTACTTACCGGCATCACCCCATTCCACCTCAACGCTGAGGATGAGGGGCATGACGCTCATGCTGACCGCTCGTAGCCCCCCGCATCGGCGTCTCCTTTGGGTAGCGCCTAGAGCCCTTGAGCCGAGGAGGCCCAGATGCGATCACTACGACTTCGGAGGTTAGTTGTCGTCAGCGTGGCAGGGCTGCTGTTAACCCTGTTGAACGTGCCGCCGGCTCTCGCGCAACCCGCCAACGATGACTTCGACAGCGCCGCGGTGATCGGTGCGTTGCCGTTCACCGACAGCATCAGCACCGCCGAGGCCACGACCGCCGACGATGATCCATTCTGTAACGGCAACGAGCATACGGTGTGGTATTCGTTCACACCCACCCAGAATGAGCGCATCCAGGCCGATACCTCCGGTAGCGACTACGACACGACCCTCTCGGTGTACACCGGCTCGCGGGGTGCGCTCAGCCAGGTCGGGTGCGCGTCCTTCCCGGCCCAGGTCACCTTGGACGTCAGCGCCAACACGACCTACTTCTTCATGGTGGCGAGCGCCTGCTGCGGGGGTCCTGGAGGGACGCTGGTGCTGAACGTGAGGGGACCGCCGGCAAACGATGAGATCAGCGGCGCGACCCCCCTGACGCTCAATACCCCGGTCACCCAGGACACCACCCTGGCGACCTCCGCGCCCACCGACCCCACGGACTGCACCTTCGGCCCGACCCACAACACGGTTTGGTTTTCGTTCACCCCGACCGTAAGCCAGCCGCTCAACCTGGACCGGTCCGGCAGCAACTATGATGGGATACTGTCCGTCCTCACCGACTTGGGCAGCGGTCCTGTGTTGATCGCCTGCGGCTTTAGGTTTCAGGCCGGGGTGAGGTTTGACGCCACCGCCGGGAGGACGTACTTCTTCATGGATTCGGGCTCCTTCGAGGGTGGTGGCCAACTGCAACTGACCCTCAGCCCTGGCATCGTCATGACGGTGGTGGCCGATCAGACCGGCACGGTGAGTCGGCAGGGGACCGCCGTGGTCAGCGGGACGCTCGCCTGCAACCCGGCGGCACCCCCGCAGGGTGGGGCAGGATCGCCAACCCTGGACATCGTTCTTCGACAGAAGATCAGCAAGACGTTGGTGATTGAGGGGCACAAGGACCTGTCCATCCCGTGTCCGACCACCCCGACCGCCTGGAGCGCGACGATCATCGGCGACAATGGGCCCTTCAGGAAGGGTCAAGCGGAGGTGTTCGTCACTGGGTTCGCTTGTGACCAGGTCGCGTGTGATTCGCCAGAGGTGCGTCAGTCCATCAGGCTGAATTGGGAAAAATAGCCTTCAGTTATCAGTGAGTTGCTCGCGCAAATGGAGGGGCCAGGCGTCCAGCCTGGCCCCTCCTCCAATACCGTCTCGAACCCTCACCGCGAGCTTGGGAAGCACTCTCGCCCCACTCGACCAGCCGGAATCCTTCAGCTCAGCGGCCCTGCTTGCCGATCGTGGCTGACCGTGAGTGACCGTCGTGAACGCTGCCTGGGGGACGTCAGGGGCACGGACGGCGAGACGAACGTGGCTTGGGGCCCGGCGGTGATGGCACCGTCTTGGACGATGGACGAGGCCAGTCGAGCGCGACCACCTGCCTCGTTGGCAAGCTGCCTGTAGGTCGCGCGACAGCATCTGGCTATCCGGTCCGTTGGTTCAGGCCACCATATGCTTCTGCATTGGGGGCGCGTCGGGACCCTCAACCAGGGGACTCGTCGAGACCGTTGGCACGACCGAGCGCGAGCATGCGCATCGCTCGCGCCTGCGAGGCGGTGCGGTAGACGAAGGCGGCCTGACGGAAGCGGTGCCGGTCGCAAAACATGTAGATCGAGACGCCTTCTCGGATCCAGATCACGACGCCGCTCTTCTTGAAGCGGTAGTACGCGCGGCCGACCCAAGGTGTCACGAGCAGACTGAGGCCGACAGTCACGAGCGCCAGAAGGACGATGATCGCGTACAAGCCGAAGCGAGAGGGTTGGAGCACGACGCCACTGTTGATGTGCTCCAGCGCACCATCCTGGTATTCAACGGCCCCGAACGGATGGACGCGAATGGTTGTGACACGTTGGTCCGTCACCGCAGCGAAGCTGGAGACACCTAAACCCCACATGCCCTGAATCCCAAGGTACTGCGCCACGAGGACGTGCTCGTCCTCTGCCAGGAAGGGCGCGAGCATGGTGGCGATCGCCGAGGTGTCACCCGCTCTTCCACGCCTCACAAGGCTCCCTTGGGGTCGCGGCTCCTGCATCGTCGTGGACCGTTGCTCTTGCGTGGTGCTCATCTCATCTCCTCCCCCCTCCGGGCTGCGTCAAGAGCGACCCTCTACGAGCCATCGATCCAGGAGCGCCAGCGAGATCGACGCCCGGGTGACCTCCGGGTGATGTCATCGAGTGACAGGTCCACACCCTCGCGCTCCGGTGCCGGCGGCGGGACGAGCAAGTGGCGGTGACCAGGCAGGAGTCCGAGGATTTCCCCGATCGGCAGCATGAAGGCGGTGCGTGTCTGCGCCGGCCTATCGTGCGTGGCGAGGATTCCCACGACACCGCGCAGTGCCTCGTCCCACACTGGCGCACCACTGAAGCCCGGCTCGACGCGGATGCCCGTGTCCTTGGTGTCCTCCAACTGCCACCAATGACTGCCCTGCTCACGCAGCAGCCGACCGGTCGACCAGACGCCGTGCGGGTACCCAGCCGGGAAGCCATACGTCGAGAAGGGGTGGCCGAACAGGTCAGCCGACACCACGATCCGGGCACCGCGCGCATGCGGCGGTGGCTCACCTCTGAGGCGGAGCAGGGCTACGTCGCCGCTCTCGTCGTCGGCGATGGGCACCCATGCGACCACATATGCCTCTACGACCTGACCCTTGTTGGCGAGCACGAAGTCCAGCGGGACGGCCACGCGCAGGGCGTCGGCAGGGTCGAGGGACCGCCCGACGGCGGCGTCCACGATGTGTGCGCACGTGAGCACGTAGCCATCTAGTACCAACACCCCGGCACCGACTGGCACGTCGTCGGTACGACGGATGCGCGCAATAGCCGGGCTCAAGAGGCGACGCGCAGGGTCAGTCGTGGCGGTTGTCACGGCTCGGCCCGCCACATCAACGAGATCGTGAAGTTAGCCTGCGCGCTGCTCGACGCGACCACCGCCCCGGCCTTGAAGTCGAGGACGATCCCGAACTCGACCCGTAGCTCGTCCGGAGCCCGAGCAAGCGCCTGCAGCTGGGCGAGCAGCGTCTCGGCAACCGGTCGGACGACCGCGATGGCCTCGTCGAAGCGTCGGCCGCTCCTGACGATGAGCCCGTCTTCTCGGGCGATCCTGGCGGCTCCGCGCTCCTCATCTGGGACTTGTGCTTGAACGATGGCCGTGCCTCCACCGGGAAGATCGAAGGCCACGAGTTCCATCATGGCGTTTATCCCCCCAGCGCTGGCGCTCCCCGGGACCCTCCATGTGCCCGGTGACCACCGCACGCAATGGACATTGAGCATCTTGAGATGTAGTGGAGAGCAGGTCAAGCGATTTGGGGTACCTAAGCCTGATTCCTCCGAGGCCCTGATTGAGCGGTGATCTCGCGCGTGTTGGACGACGACTCGGGCTGGATATGGGCTGAGACGGTGCTGAGTAGGGCAGGCTGACGCTCGGCCCGTGGGGACGGAACCGGACGACGCCAGGACGGCGGCCGCCTGGGTCGGTTGAGGTTGGGAGGGATGTAGGCGCATTGGGCCAGGCCGAACTGGAAGCGCCACTGCCATAGCCACCAGCGCGGCAGATGCAGGGTGGGCCGGCAGGCCGAGACGGTCAGCCGCCCAGAGCAGCGCCAGGTGGCGGCTGGGCAGGTCTTGGTAGTTGTGCGGGGCTCGTCCATGCCCAAGCGACCGGCCCAGCGGGCCACGAGTCCGTCCGTATTGGATGGTACGAGCCGACGACCCTCGGGCTACCGCAGTCGAGTGAGTGATGCGGAAGGCCGGCAGTCCGGAGACCGCGGCCACGTGGCCGAGCGAGCGGTGACTGACCACTGTGGGGCCGGCGCGTCGCCGGTGTGGTCCCAGCGAGCGAGCCTGTGGTATCACGGGCCGAGCACGGCGGGGTAGGGGCCCCGCCGCGCGCAGGGCCGATGCCCGGCCGCCTGGCCGAAGGCTGGCTTCAGGCCGAGACGCCTCAGCGCCGCAGCGCTGGCCGCGCCGAACACGTTCCTCACCAAGGTCGACGCGGCGCGCTATCTCGCGCTCGTTGGGGCCGACATCACCCGCAACGTCTTCCTCGATCCGAGCAAGGGGCGAATGCCCTTCAAGGAGTGGGCGACGAACTGGCTCCAGACCCTGACCGACGTGCGACCGACTCCCGGCGCGCAATACGACTACCTTCTCGGTCGGCTGATCATGGCGACCTTCGACGGGATGCCGCTCGCGGACATCGACGCGGTAGCAGTTCGCGCCTGGATGGCCGCTCTGGAGGCGCGGCCGAGCATCAGCCCAACCACGGCCGCCAAGGCATACCGCCTGCTGCGCCGGATCATGGCGGCAGCGGTCGAGGCCGACTACATCGCCAAGAATCCGTGCACGCTCAAGCGGGCCGGTGTCGAGCGCTCGCCGGAGATGCGGTTCGCCACGCCGGAGCAGGTGACTCGGCTCGTTCGCCAACTGCCCGATCGCTGCCGCGCCATGATTCTGGTGGCGGCCTATGGTGGGCTGCGCTGGGGCGAGCTCGCCAACCTGCGCCGCCGCTGCGTCGATCTCCGCCGCGGCGAGGTCGACGTCGTCGAGCAACTGACGGAGCTGGCCGGGAGGCTGACGGTCGGTCCTCCCAAGAGCACGGCGGGGCGGCGCACGGTCGCGCTGCCGGCGTCAATCCTGCCGGCACTGGCCGAGCATCTGGAGCGGTGGGCGGAGCCGGGCCCCAATGGGCTCGTGTTCCCCGCGCCCGAGGGCGGGTTCCTGCGTCACAGCAACTTCCGCCGCCGCGTCTGGCTGCCGGCCACTAAGGCGGCTGGACTCCAGGGCCTCCGCTTCCACGACCTCCGCGACACGGCGGCCACGCTCGCCGTGGTGGCCGGCGCGACCACCAAGGAGCTGATGGCTCGTATGGGCCACTCGACTCCTGCCATGGCGATCCGCTACCAGCACGTCATGGAGGGTCGCGACGCATTCATCGCGTCGGCGCTCGACCGGCTCATCCAAGCCGGCGACAGCAGCGAGCCGAGTGGCACGCAGATGGCACGGCGTCAGAGGAAGCGGAAGCCTCGCGTCGCGGAGAAGACCTCTGACCAGCGGGGGAACGTGGTGCCCTGGGCGCGACTCGAACGCGCGACCTACTGCTTAGGAGGCAGTTGCTCTATCCGCTGAGCTACCAGGGCTCCTGTGGAGGGGTCGAAGTGGCCATTGAGCTGCGGTTTCTTCTCGCCCTCCTGGCCCGGCCGAGTCTAGCACACCGCACGTTCAGCACATAACTTCATGCTATCCTGCGACCATGGTCGCTGCCAGGATAGACCCGCTTGTCCGTTCCTTCGAACGGTTCATGCGGGCTGAGCGCAAGTCCGAGCGCACCATCGACAACTACTTCGAAGCGCTGGAGCAGTTCGGCGCGCTGCTGGAGGCTCGCGGCCGAGGTCTCGCCGAGGCCACCACCGCCGACGTCCAGGACTACATCATCGACATCATCGAGCGGCTACGGCCTGCAACGGCCAACAACCGCTTCCGCGCCCTGCACCGGTTCTACGGCTGGCTCGAGGACGAAGAGGAGATCCCCAACCCCATGCGGCGCCTCAAGCCGCCGCCCGTGCCCGAAGAGCCAGTTCCGGTCCTCGACGCCGACGCCCTGCGGCGGCTGTTCGAGGTCTGCCAGGGCCGCGGCTTCGACGAGCGCCGCGACACCGCGATCCTGTCCCTGTTCCTGGACGCCGGTCCGCGCCTGGAGGAGCTCACCGAGATCCGAGCCCAGGACATCGACCATAACTTCGATGTGATCCATGTGACCGGCAAGGGCGGTCGACCGCGCGCTCTGCCGTTCGGCAACAAGACCGGCCAAGCCCTCGACCGCTATCTCCGCGTTCGCGCGCGCCACCCCCACGCGAGCCTGGAGGCGCTGTGGCTCGGCAAGCGAGGCGCGCTCACCCGCAGTGGCGTCTCCCAGATCGTCCGCCGGCGCGGCATCGAGGCCGGTATCAAGGGCCTGCATCCCCACATGTTCCGCCACACCTTCGCCCATCGCTGGCGCGCCGACGGCGGCAACGAGACCGACCTCATGCGCCTTGCCGGCTGGCACTCCCCCCAGATGCTGCGCCGCTACGCCGCCTCCACCGCCGACGCCCGCGCCCGCGAGGCCCATCGACGCCTGTCCCCGGTCGATCGGCTGTAGCTGCCCCACGTCAATGGGCGGTACTTTTTGGAGCTTGTCACCTTGGGTGCTTGCGGAGGACGCATTGACCGAACGGACGGTCTTCAGGATTCCGGACATCGTTCTGGAGTGGAGCGACTGGGTCCCGTGGCTCGACGTCCTGTGCGATGCTCGGGGGGACCAAGGGTGTTGCCATACCGAACAAGACGCCGGGCGTATACGAGGTTCGGTACGTGGACGCCGATGACGAGAGGCTGCATATCGGCAAGGCTTCGGACTTGCGGTGGCGGATACGGCAGGGCTTGGTGAAGGGGAAGGCTCCTCATTCAACCGGCAAGCGCATCCGCGCCATGGAAGATGTCTCACGGCTGGTGGTGCGATGGGCAGTGACGGACAGACCGGCCTGCGCCGAGGAGGAGCTGCACCGCGAGTACTGCACCAAGTTCGGCGTCCTGCCCACCTACACCCTGCGGACCTGACCTCTGGCCGAGGGCAACATCGTTCGCGGCGCGGGCTACAGCGTGGTTCACCTATGCGCAGGCGGTTCGCGCCGGCGCGCTCGAGGAGGAGGAGTCACAGTGATAGACGAGGCCATCATCAGCAAGCGAAGGGACGACAACGGCACCAGTTACGACCTGGAACACGAGGGGCGCAAGGTCCGTATCCGGTTCCGCGACAGCGGCGAGCTGAGGGTCACCATCTTCGGCCAGCCGGTCCGCCTCGACGGCTATCGGCACGGGACCGGCGAGCTGTACACCAACATTGATCTCGTCCCCATCGAGTAGCGACCGCTCGACGAGGAGCCGCCCTGCTAGTACGTCCATTCCTGGTCTCTGTCTCGGTACTCCGAGAGTGGGATCGGCTTGGAGCCTGGCGGGATGAGGTCTCGAGCAAGCTTTCCGTGTAGATGGTCGATCTCGTGAAGGACCAAACGTGCAAGACCTCGTTCGAAGCGGCGCTCCGACCGCGCGCCGCTGAAGGTGCTTGACTCGACCCGGATCGCTAGAGACCGAGGGACCGGGACACGCACATCGAAGAAGCTAAGGCAGCCCTCGTACTTCTCGTCTTCCTCATCCGATCGCCAAAGCACAACGGGGTTGATGAGACTGAACGGGTCTTCGTCCTGGGGTTTGACGACCGACATGGCGCGAGCGACGCCGATTTGCGGAGCTGCGAGGCCGATGCCCTTGGTGAACGGGTAGATCTCCTGGAGCCGTTCCACGTAGCCGCGAAGCTCATCCCACAACGCGGCAGCCTGTGCCCGCTCACGCGGAAGGTCGAACGGCTCGCACTCCTGACGCAGAACCGCGTCACCCTCCTGACGGATTCCAAGGTCGCGGAGTCGTGTCGTGAGGTCGGTCGTGCTCATCGCTGCTGCCTTCCCTGTGATGCGAGCCGTCGCCGGATCTTAGTCGGCCTCCGGCTGCGCCCGGAACTTCCACTCGAACCGGTAACGGGCATTCAACGCCGGTTGCTCCGCGGACCAGTCGAACACGGTGAGGTCATCCATCTCAGTGCGTTGAAGCGGAGTCCGGAGAGGCGCCTGGTCGGCGGTAGGCGAGGTCTCCGTGCCCCACACAGTGGCCTGTAGAGCGGTCGGAAAGGCGAGGCGAACGCTCAGTCGGTGCGTCCGAAGCCGAACCGCACGCTGGAACCAGCGACCCCACTTATCGGCACCAATCGTGTAGCTGTAGTGAATCCATGTGCGCTGATTGGGGTAGAGCGGGAACTTCGCGCTGCTGTTCTCGAACAGGAGCCAAGCTTCCTTGAAAGAGTCGCGGTCAAGCTTGGGTTCCCACAGCATCGTTTCGTCTGCACACCACGCCTCGAGACCGAGTTCCTCGAAGGTCAGCGGGTTTCGGCGGTAGTGCTCATTGGACCGTCCCGGGTCACCTGGATACCGGTCAACCGAGATCCGGACCAGGTAGCGCGTGATGGCGGAATCGCACCCATTGTGAAGCCTCCGACTCATCTTGAGGTGGTACTGCTTGCCGTCGTAGCGCAGGGCGGCGTCGTCGTGCTCTACGGCGAGTTCTCCGAGCCGATCCTCAGAGAACTGTCGAGGCCGCTCGACCGGCCATCCAAGCTGCCTCCGAGTGGAGCGGCCTTTCGCGGTCTCATACGCCTCCCAACGAGCCCAGAGGGCGCCGCCGGTGTCCAGCACGGCTTCCGCCCTACGGGTGAAGTGCTCCGTTGGAGGAAGGTGGCAACCCTCGATTTGGCTCACGTAGGAGCGGTCGTAGTTCATGAGCGTGGCGAGGCCGCGCTTCGACAACTCCCGCCGCTTCCGCCAGTCGGTGAGTTCCTCGGCGTACTGCCGTGCGGCTTCTTCGATCGCGTCGTGCTCGTCTTGCGCCTGCATGACCGCTCTCCCGTTGAACGGTTGAGTGAGTGCGTGAGTGAGTCGCGTTCACTCTCGACGCCTTGATCGCCCTCAGTTTCCCTTATGCCCGTGACGCTTCGCCAGGCAGGTTCGAGCGGAAACGAGGTGACCGAAGTGAGCTGGGAACAGGAGAGCGCCCTACTCCTTCGCCGCGTCGGTCGTTCCGTACTGACGAAGCAGCTCCCTGTAGATCGTGAGGAGCAAGGCTTTCTCCCGTGCCCCGAGCCGCTGCTCTGCCTTGATGGCTTCGGTGACGTTCACGGCTCGCCCTTCGGGATCCTCCGTCACTACCGCATAACCGAGTGGCCGGGCCAGCGTCCCTGGTTCCAGCTCGAGCAACCGCTCGACTCGGGCGACGGTAGCCGGCTTCGGCGCGGTCTCCCCACGGAGCCAGTGGGCAATGCCGCCTTGGGAGAGGTCAAGAGATCGGGCGAACGCTCGCCCGGACATGTGCGATTCCTCGAGCGCCTGCCGGAGCACCTTTGCGAACGCTTGTCGCTGGTCGGCGGTTGGCACCTGGCCCGCTCTCCCTTGCTGACGGTCCTGAGGCAACCAGCATGCCCGATCGGCGTGGGCGGGGTCGAGGATCTCCAGGCGAGTCTCAATTCTACTCATAGTGAGTCTTCTCACGTACACTCGTACTCAAGCCTCGGCGGAACCCGCTTCTCGTCGTGGCCGCACCGACGCGAGGGAGTTGCATGTCCAAGCCCGAGTCGATGAGTCCGGCTGAGCGCAGCCTACGCGCCCGGATAGCGGCGCACGCGATGCACGCACGTCGTGACCCGGCGGAAACGACCGCGAAGGCCAGAGCAGCGTTCCTCAGCAAGTTCGAGCGGCAGGCGGACCCCCAGGGCCTGTTGCCGCCCGAGGAACGCCAGCGGCGCGCGGAGCATCTGCGCCGAGCGCACTTTGCTCGCCTCGCCAAGGCATCGGCTAAGACCCGTCGAACTCGCAAGCCGGCCGCGCGAGGGGGTGATGAGGCTAGCGGCCGGCCCCGGTAGGCAGCGACCTGGGCGCGTGGTCAGACGCGCCCAGGCCCACACAACACACCACGAGGGAGTCGCCCCGAGATGCGTGACCAGCGTATCAACCTTGCTGCGCCGCCTGATAGGCAGGCGCGGAAGACCTGTTCTCGCTGCGGCGAAGAGAAGCCGACCAGCTCCTTCTACAAGAACCCGCGTTCGATCTGTAAGAGCTGCCACAACAAGGCGGCGCGTTTCAGTGGTGCCTGCCGCCGCGCCGCTATCGCGCACCTGATCTCCACCTACAGCACTGAGTACCGCGCTCTGGTCCAGGCCGAACGGAGTCGGCGCAGGACCGCAATCGAGCCTTCGGGTGGGGGTGGGTCGGATGCGGCGTGACCCTCGGCCTCCGGTGCCTCCCAACGGACGGCACACGCCCGAACCGTCGATGGACGGGACCGAAGAGCGCCTGCTCGGCTACGGCCTGGCCGCGACCGGGGCGGCCGGGGCGCTGGTGTGGGCCTCGGGCCAGCTCGCGGGCCTGGCGTTCGGGCACACCTGGATGCACGTCTCCCCCGCTGACGTGGCCGCGATCATGTGGCACCTACCCGGCACGCTGAGCGACCCGGCGCTGGTCTGGCCGACGCAGGTCCGCGAGGCGCTGCCTGGCCCGGTCGGCATGTACGCCTCCGCGGGCACCGTGGTCGGCGGCACAGCAGGCGGCACCGCCGCGGCCACCCGGGCGGTCACCCAATACCTGCCGGGCCGCGCGCCCGGTCACCGGCCAGGCCGCGAGCACACCCGGCGCCACC
>WNGL01006026.1_pt1 | contig 14361 bp, 8 predicted proteins | sample 5400591 | NCBI WGS metagenome assembly WNGL01 (sample SAMN13153377, study PRJNA577476) | soil metagenome | isolation source: 80 cm soil or saprolite under Garry oak tree replicate 1 | place: USA:California | collected 2016-06-15
ACGCGACCCGGTCCTCGGCCGAAAGCTCGAGACCTGGAAACGGACTGCGCGCTGTCTCTCGTGAACTCACCCATAGCTGTAGATCAAATCACTCGCCCCACCGCAAGCCTGATCGACTCGGCTGGGCGGGAGCACTAGGAGTCGGCCATGAAGCGTCTCGCGCTCGTCCTCTCGATCGTCGCGCTCGCCAGCTGTCGGGACAACCGCGCGTCGATCGTGATCCAGGACATCTGCTTCCCGTCCGACGACTGCTCGTTCACCGGGAAATGCGACACGTCCCTCAACGGGACCCCGATCGTGGACGTCAGCCTGGTGCACCAGCTGGAGTTGTTCCTGCAGCTCGAGAACCAGCTGGCCAACAACGCGAACCTGGGCGCCGGCAAGACGAACACGAACGATGCCCATGTCAACGAGGTCGTGGTGTCGTACGAAGGCGTCGCGCTCCCGCGCGACGTCTTCAACGTCGGCAACCACCTCGTCCCCACGAACGGGACCACGGTCCTCGGGGTCGAGGTGATCCGCTATTCGACCACGAACGTGGCGATGCTGAATGCCGCCGCCCCGGCGGGCCTGGTCGCGAAGATCCGGCTGCGCGGCTATTTCGACGACGGCTCCACCTTCGAGACGGGTGACTTCACGACGGCGGTCACCCTGTGCGTCGGGTGCCTCTCCGCGACTCCCTGCGCGGCCGGCAAGGCTGCGTGCCCGTTCGCGGGCATGGACCCGATCGGTTGCGGGAGCACGTAGCCGCGCCACACCGCGCGGGTTGACGCGCCGCGTCCCGTCTCGATCCTTGACCTGTGGCGCGCGGGCGGGCTAAGTACCGGCGCGAACCGCGTCCGTACGCCCGAAACTACGGGCGATTTCAACGCGGGAGCCCTGCGCAATGAGCTTCAGAGAACGACTCGAGGAGGTCTGCCGCGGTGTCGAAGGCGCGGTCGCCTGCTCGCTCATGGGCGTCGACGGCATCGAGGTCGACACCTTCGTGCAGGGCGGCGGCGAGCTCGACGTGAAGAACCTCCTCGTCGAGTACTCCGGCGTCCTGCGCAGCGCGCGCGAGGCGGCGGAGGCGCACCAGGCCGGCGGGGTGGAGGAGCTGTCGATCTCGACCGAGCGGCTGCAGGCGGTGGTCCGCCTCGTCACCCCCGAGTACTTCATGGTCGCCGCGCTCGTCCCGGGGTCGAACCTCGGGAAGGCGCGCTTCCTGCTGCGGGTCGCCGCTCCCAAGCTGAAGGCGGAGCTCTAGCCGCCGCCGGGCGGGCCGACGGGCGCCCGCCGGAGCGATCTGCCGCGAGCCGGCGACCCGACAACACCAGCGCTTCGGAAGGAGCAGCGAAACAGATGGCCGACACACAGGACACCTCGGCGTTCCGCCGCGGGCTCAAGATCGAGATCGACGGGGACCCCTGGGAGATCGTCGAGTTCCAGCACGTCAAGCCTGGCAAGGGTTCGGCGTTCGTGAGGACCCGCATCAAGAACCTCATCACCGGGCGGACGATCGACAGGACGTTCAAGTCCGGCGACGTGGTGGGCAAGCCCGACATCGACGAGCGGGAGATGCAGTACCTCTACCGCGAGGGCGACCACTACAACTTCATGGACAACAAGACGTTCGAGCAGACCTTCGTCACCATCGAGCAGATGGGCGAGGCCGCCCACTTCATCAAGGAGAACACCACGACGCACATCCTGTTCTTCAACGGGAAGGCGATCGGGGTGACGCTCCCGAACGCGATGGACCTCCAGGTCGCGAAGTGCGACCCGGGCGTCCGTGGCGACACCGTCTCCGGCGCGACCAAGCCCGCGACGCTCGAGACGGGATACGTCGTGAACGTTCCTCTCTTCATCAACGAGGGCGACACCCTCCGCATCGACACCCGCACGGGCGAGTACCTCACCCGCGTGACCGTGTAGGCTCCGAGCCCCTGGACAGGAGACCGAGAATGGCGACCCGACCTCTCAAGCAGGCCGATCGAACCCCCGACGCCGCCACGAGCGGCTTCACCCTCGAAGACGTGCGGAAGCTCGTGCAGCTCGTCGAGAAGAGCTCCGTCACTCACATCGAGTGGGAGAAGGGGAACGACAAGGTCGTCGTCTCCCGCAGCGCCGTCGCCGCGTCCGCCGCCCCGGCGCCCGTGTACCACGCGGCGCCCGTGGCCGCGCCCATCCCGGCCCCCGCCGCGGCCGCCGCCGGCGCCCCGAAGGCGGACGCCAAGGCCGCCGACAAGCCGGGCACGATCATCACCTCGCCCTTCGTCGGCACCTTCTACCGGTCGCCCTCGCCCGAGTCCCCGCCGTTCGTCGAGGTCGGGGCCAAGGTGAAGAAGGGCCAGACGCTCTGCATCGTCGAGGCGATGAAGCTCATGAACGAGATCGAGTCCGAGCTGGACGGCACCGTGGCCGAGATCCTCGGGCAGAACGCGACGCCGGTGGAGTTCGGCGAGGCCCTCTTCCGCATCGTTCCCGGCTAGCGGGCGGCGCCCATGTTCAAGAAGGTCCTCATCGCCAATCGGGGGGAGATCGCCCTCCGTGTCATCCGTGCGTGCAAGGAGCTCGGGCTCGCCACCGTCGCGGTCCACTCCACCGCCGACGCCGAGTCACTCCACGTCCGCTTCGCCGACGAGGCGATCTGCATCGGGCCTCCGCCGTCGAAGCAGAGCTACCTCGACGTGCGCGCGCTCCTCTCCGCCGCCGACGTCACCGGCGCCGACGCGATTCACCCCGGGTACGGCTTCCTCTCCGAAAACGCCGATTTCGCGGAGATGGTCACCCGCATGGGGATCAAGTTCATCGGCCCCCGGCCGGAGATGATCCGGCTCATGGGCAACAAGGTCGCGGCCCGCGAGGCGATGGAGAAGGCGGGCCTCCCGCTCCTCCCCGGCGCCCGCGGCAAGCTCGCCGACGCCGACGAGGCAGAGCGGATCGCCGAGGAGGTCGGGTACCCGGTCATCCTCAAGGCCGCCGCCGGCGGCGGCGGGCGCGGCATGAAGATCTGCCGCGACAAGAGCCAGGTCCGGGCGATGTTCGACACCGCGAGCAACGAGGCGCTCGCCGCGTTCGGCGACGGCTCGATGTACCTCGAGCGCTACGTCGAGCAGCCGCGCCACATCGAGCTGCAGATGGTCGCGGACGAGCACGGCCAGATCATCCACCTGGGCGAGCGCGAGTGCTCCGTCCAGCGCCGGCACCAGAAGCTCATCGAGGAGGCGCCCTCCCCGGTGGTGTCGCCCGCGCTGCGCCGCGAGATGGGCGAGGTCGCGCTCGGGGCCATGCGGAAGATCGCCTACAACAACGTGGGCACGATCGAGTTCCTGATGGACGAGAAGGGCCGCTACTACTTCATGGAGATGAACACCCGCATCCAGGTCGAGCACCCGGTGACCGAGCAGGTCTACCGCCTCGACCTCCTGCGGGAGCAGATCCGGCTCGCCGCGGGCGAGAAGCTCGACCGGACCCAGGAGTCGGTCGTCCCGGGCGCGCACTCGATCGAGTTCCGCGTGAACGCCGAGGATCCCGTCACGTTCGCGCCGTCCCCGGGCAAGATCACCGCGTACCACGCGCCGGGCGGCTACGGCGTGCGCGTCGACACCATGGCGTACGAGCAGTACAAGGTGCAGCCCTACTACGACTCGCTCGTCGCGAAGCTGGTCATCACCGGCGCGACCCGAGAGATCGCGATGAAGCGAGCCCAGCGGGCGCTCAACGAGTACGTGATCGAGGGGATCAAGACGAACATCCCCTTCCACAAGCGCGTCCTCGCGCACCCGGGCTTCGCGGCCGGCCAGTACGACACGCGCATCGTCGAGCAGATCCTGAACCCGCCCGCGCCCGAGGCCCCGGGCGCGTCGAAGGCCGCCGGGTAGGGGCCGGGCCGGGGATCCGCGCGCGCCCCGCGGGGCGTGGAAAGCAACTTGACGGGGAGTGGCCGGACGAGGGAAATCCCTCGTCTGTTCGCGGGTCTCCCGCTTGACCGTCCCGCGACCATCCACTAACCTCGAAGGGCTTTGGCCCATGCGTGGGGCGGTGCGTCCGTGCGCCACGGTGGGCCCTGATCTGCCCCGGAGAACCCGTCGCCCCCGGCCCGATGGCTGTCGACAAGAACAAAGTCATCGCCGAGGCGACGAAGCTCATCCAGAAGGGCGCGTACGACAAGGCGATCGCGGCCTACCAGCGGATCCTCGCCGACGATCCGAAGGACGTCCGCAGCCTCCTCAAGGTGGCCGAGCTCCACCAGAAGAAGGGCGACGACAAGTCCGCCGCCGGCGCGTTCGAGAAGGTCGCGGAGACGTACGCGGAGCAGGGCTTCTTCCTCAAGGCCGTCGCCGTCTACAAGCAGGTCGTGAAGATCGACCCGGACGACGTCCGGGTGAACGAGCGGCTCGCGGGGCTCTACCAGCAGCTCGGGCTCGTCTCCGACGCGATGAGTCAGCTGCAGTTCATGGCGACGGCCTACGAGAAGGCCGGCGACGGGGCGAAGCTCACCGACGTCCTCAAGCGGATGGTCGAGCTCGACCCCGAGAACATCGCGTCCTCGATCAAGCTCGGCGAGCTCTACGCGCGGTCGAGCCGCGCCGGAGAGGCGCTCGAGTCCTTCCGGCGCGCGGCCGAGTACCTCAAGAAGCACAACCGCGCCGACGAGTACCTCAAGGTCTCCGAGCGCGTCGCGGCGCTCGCGCCGGACGACCTCGGCCTCGTCCGCGAGCTCGCGCACATCTACCTCGGCAAAGGCGACACGAAGCGCGCCCTCGCGAAGCTGCAGCTCTGCTTCAAGGCGGACCAGAAGGACGTCGAGACGCTGCAGCTCCTCGCGCAGGCGTTCCGTGACCTCGGACAGGTCGGGAAGACGCTCTCGGTCTACAAGGAGCTCGCCCACGTGCTCGCGAGCACGGGGAAGGGGCAGGAGGCCCGCAGCGTCTGGCGCAAGGTGCAGGAGATCGCGCCCGACGACGAGGACGCGGCGCAGGTGCTCGGGGGCGGTCCCGCTCGCGGCCCCCCCGCGCCCGCGGCGGCGCCCCCCCGCCCGCAGGCTCCCGCACCCGGGCCACCCCCCGGCGCAGCGCGCGCGGCTCCGCCGGCGGGGCCACCGCCCGGGGTGCGCGCCGCGCCGCCGCCCGCGGCGATCGTGCCGCCGCCACCCGCGACGAGGGCGGGCCCCGAGGCGCTCGCGAAGCTCCTCAGCGAGACCGACGTCTACGTGAAGTACGGGCTGCACGCGAAGGCGCTCGACCACCTGAAGAAGGTGCTCGCCCTCGACCCGGAGCTGCCCGAGGCCCACGAGCGGGCGCGGGACATCCACGTCGGCGCACGGCGGCCCGCGGACGCCGCGCGCGAGGCCGCCCTCGCGGTCCGGCTCCACGCCGTGCGCGGCCAGCTCGACCCGGGCCGGGACGCCTACGCGCGGCTGCGCGAGATCGCGCCCGCCCACCCCGAGCTCCGCGAGCTGAACGCGCTCCTCTCCAGCACCGAGGAGGTCGATCTCGGCACAGGCGACGAGGAGCTCCTCGCCGAGGGCGAGCTCGAGGAGGCCGCGCTCGAGGATATCGAGGAGGGCGCGCCGCTCGAGATCGAGGACGACGCGCTCGCGCTCGCGCTCGCCGCCGCCGGTGGGGGCGACGAGGAGCTCGTCGACGACGAGCCGCCCCTCGCCGCGCCCGGCCCCGAGGACGACGAGGAGCTCGCCCTCGCGGCGGCGCGCTCGTCGCTCGAGGCAGAGGACGAGGTCGTCGACGAGCCCCTCGCGGCGCCCCCGCCCCGGGCCGCGCCCGCCGCGCGGGCGGCGCCGCCTCCGAGGGCCGTGCCGCCACCGAGGGCCGTGCCGCCACCGCCCCCCCGCACTGCAGCGAGGCGCGCGCCCCCGCCGCCCGAGCCCGAGGGGGAGGAGGTCGATCTCTCGGACGAGATCGGCGAGGCGGAGTTCTTCGTCGAGCAGGGGCTCATGGACGAGGCGCGCGACGCCCTCCAGAACCTCCTCGCGTTCTACCCGGGGCATCCCGCGGTGCGCGCGAAGCTCGCCGAGGTGGAGAAGAAGGCGAGGCCCGCGAAGGCGCCGCCCGCGCCGGCCGCCGCGACCGACGGCGACGACGCGTTCGACATCGCCCGGGAGCTCGCGGACGAGCTCGGTCCGGCCGCCGCGGAGGGCTCGATCGAGGACGAGTTCCAGTACTCGGTCGAGGACGTGTTCAGCCAGTTCAAGCGCGGCGTCGAGCAGACCGTGAAGAAGGAGGACAGCGCGACCCACTACGACCTCGGCATCGCCTACAAGGAGATGGGGCTCGTGGACGACGCGATCAACGAGTTCGAGACCGCGCTCGGAGGCAACGACCGCAAGCGGGAGGTCGACTGCCTCTCGATGATCGGGCTGTGCCGGATGCAGAAGGGCGAGGCGGCCGAGGCGGTGAAGGCGTACCGGCGCGCGCTCGGCTCGGACCACCTCACCAAGGACTCCGCCAAGGCGATTCACTACGACCTCGCCGCCGCCTACGAGCAGGCCGGGGATCGCGACGCAGCGCTCTACTACTTCCAGCGGGTCGCACGCGCCGACGCGGCCTACCGGGACGCGGCGAAGCAGATCGCCAGGCTCGGCGGCGGCCCCGGCCGCGCTCCGCCGGAGGAGGCACGCCCCGCGGGGGCGCCGCGCGCCGGCCCCTCGGCCGCGACCCCGCGGGTCCCCGCGTCGGCGGGTGGCGCGCAGAAGAAGAACATCGGGTATCTGTAGGCCCAGGACCAGAGCGTGAACTACCTCGAATTCTACGAGCTGTCCCAGGAGCCGTTCTCGAACGCGCCGGTCTCGCGCTTCTACTACTCGTCCGCCCAGCACGCGCAGGCGCTCATGCGCCTCACCCACGCGGTCTCGGGGATGAAGGGGCTCGCGGTCCTGGTCGGCGACATCGGCGCGGGGAAGACGACGCTCGCGCGCCGGATGCTCGACAGCCTCCCGGAGGAGGAGTACGAGGCGGCCCTCCTCGTCATCATCCACTCCGGCATCACCGCGAGCTGGCTCCTTCGCCGCATCGCGCTGCAGCTCGGGGTGGAGCACCCCGCCGACGAGAAGCTCGCGCTGCTCTCCCAGCTCTACCAGCGGCTCGTGAAGGTCTACGAGCAGGGGAAGAAGGCCGTCGTCCTCATCGACGAGGCCCAGATGCTCGCGACCCGCGAGATCATGGAGGAGTTCCGCGGCCTCCTCAACCTCGAGGTCCCCGAGCGGAAGCTCCTCTCCTTCGTGTTCTTCGGGCTCCCCGAGATCGAAGACAACCTGAAGCTCGATCCGCCGCTCGCGCAGCGGGTCGCCCTCAAGTACCGGCTCGAGCCGCTCTCCGCCGACGCCACCGAGGCGTACGTCCGCCACCGGCTCCGGCTCGCAGGCGCGCCGCGCGTGCCGTTCACGGCGGGCGCGATCGCCCGGGTCCACGCGCACAGCCGAGGGACCCCGCGCCTCATCAACACGCTCTGCGACAACGCGCTCTTCGAGGGGTTCGTCGGGCGGGCGAGGGACGTCGACGACCGGCTCGTCGACCGCGTCGCCCGGGACCTCGGGGTCGAGGCGCCGCCGCCTCAGGCCGTCGCGGCGGTCGCGACCGGCGGGCGGCCGGGCGAGCGCCCGCGTCTTGATCTCGCCGAGATCGATCGCTACCTCGAGTCGCTCAAGTAGCCCGGGAGCGCCCCCCGGGTGCGCCCGGCCGGCGACTTGGCGCGCCGCGCCATCCGCGCGAGAATCGACCGATTGAAGAAGCGTTTCGTCGCGCTGGCGTTCCTCGCCACGGTGGTCGCGCTCGTCGCCGCGACGCTCCTCGTGCTCCGCACGCCGTGGGCGGGCGACCGCGTCTGCGCGCTCGCCGCCGAGCGCGCCCGGGCGACGCTCGGGCTGCCGCTCTCGTTCACGGCGTGCCGGTTCGAGCCGCTCGCCCTGGAGGTCCGCGTCGAGGGGGTGCGGCTCGGGCCCGCGGAGGCGCCGGTGTTCGCCGCCGACGTGGTCGCAGCCCGGCTCGCGCTCGTCCAGGCGCTCGGCGGGCGCGTGCGCCTCGTCCGCCTCGACCTCGTGAAGCCGCGCGTCCGCGGCGCGATCCCGCGCGGCGGAGGCGGCGGCGCGCCCATCTGCAACCCGGACCTCCTCTCGCGCGTGGAGATTCGCGAGCTCCGCGTCGAGGAGGGCTCGGTCGACCTCGTCCTCCCCGGCGGGCAGCGGATCGCGGCGGGCCGCATCGACGTCCGGGCGCAGCTCGGGACGCGCTCGCTGCGCACCCTCTCGCTCCGGCCCCGCACCCGCGTCGACCTCGCGCTCGCGGACGTGCGGGTGGAGGGCGTGGACGATCGCCCGTTCACGAGCCCACGCCTCGCCCTCGCGGCGGAGGTGGCGATGGACCTCTCCGCCGCCGACGTCTCGTCGCTCGAAGGGGTCGTGGACGGCGTCGACGTCCGGGCCCGCGGCCACGTCCGCGACCTGTGCACGCCGGTGGTCGACCTCGCCGCGACGGTGACCGGGCCATTCCGCGAGGTGCTCGCGCTCGTCCGCGCCGATCCCGCCGCCGACGCCGAGGGGAAGGTGACGATCGACGCGACCGTGAAGGGCCCGATCGCGGGTCCCGCGATCGGCGGCGCGGTGCGCGCCGAGCGCGCGCGCGTCGGCTGGTTCCGGGCGGGCGAGCTCCGCGGGCAGCTCCGGCTCGCGCCCGACTTCGGCGGGCTCCTCGTGGACGCGGTCGAGTGGCCGATCCCGGGCGCGCTCGTGCGCGGGAAGGGGAAGGTCGGCTGGGCCCACGGGAAGGTCACGCTCGACGCAGAGGCGGATCTCGGCGGCGCGGACCTGAACGACGTGCTCAACGCGGTCGGGGTGGAGCGGGCCTGGGTCACGGTCCGGCTCGACGGCAAGGGGCGCGTCGCCGGGACGGTCTGGCCCGAGCTCGCGCTCGCGGGGAGCGCGACCGGCGAGTTCCGCGACCTTCGCGCGTACACAAGCTTCGCGAAGGCGGTGAGGCCCGGCACCGAGCCCGTGATCGAGCTCCGGCGGGGCCGCTTCGACGCGCCGCTCGACGTCGGCCCGCAGGGCATCGCCTGGAAGGGCGCGCACGCCACCTACGGGCGCGGCACGATGACCTTCGACGCGCAGACGCGGTTCACGGAGGCGGGCGGCTTCGACGTGCGGGCGGGCGGGCAGCTCGATCTCGATCTCCTCGGGAAGATCGCGGGCGTGCCGGTCGGTGGTCTCGCCGAGCTCGAGGGCCGGCTCGGCGCCGCGCCCTACGGCAACCCGCACGCGGTGGCGCACGTGCGCACGGAGGGGTTCCGCTTCCTCGACGTGGCGCTCGGGACCTGCAGCGCGGACCTCGACTACGGCCCGGACACGAACCTGCGCGTGCGGGACGCGGAGGGCGCCTACCGGCGCATGACCTGGCGCGGGGACGGCGTCGCGGATCTCGGGACGACGCCCGTGCAGGTGCGGCGGATGCGGCTCGAGGCAGGCGGGCCCGTTCGCGACCTCGTCGACGCCGTGCAGGACTGGCTCCCGCGCGTTCGGCCGTTCCGGACCGCCTTCGACGGGGACGTGGAGGTGGAGGTGACCGCCGCGGGCCCGGCGCCGTCGCTCGAGGCGACCTTCGACGCGCGGATGGCGGAGGGGACCTTCTACGGGCGGGCCTTCGACTCGGCGCGCACGAACGGGACCGTCCACGAGGGCCGGGAGGCGCGCTTCGAGCGCGCCGAGCTCCGCCGCGGCGCCGGCGCCGTCCGGATGACGGGGCGGTACGGCTTCCTGGCGCCGTACCCGTGGGAGCTCGACGTCGCGGTGGCCGGGCTCTCGCTCGGCGACGCGGGGCTGCCCGGCGGCGCCGCCTGGTCCGGGTCGGCGAGCGGCACGATCGCGCTCCGCGGCTCGTACGAGCACCCCGACGTCCGATTCGCGGCGAACGGCGACGGGGTCGCGCTCAAGGGCTTCGCGCTCGGGACCCTGCAGGCGGCGGGCACCGTGATCGAGCGGGACCTCGTCGTCACGGGCGGCGCCGAGGGGCTCGCGTTCGAGGGGAAGGCGCGCCTCGAGGGGCGGGTGCCGTTCCAGGCGCGCGCGGACGTGGCGCTCGAGGACGTCGGGCGGCTCGTGCCGGGCGCCGCCGCCGCGAACCTCCGCGCAAAGGTGAAGGGGGAGGCGACCGCGGAGGGCGAGCTCGCGTCGCTCGACCTCGTCCGGGCGCGCATCCGGCTCGACGAGGTGCAGGCGGCGCACGCCGAGTTCAAGGTTCGCGCGACCGAGCCGGCGGTCCTCACCGCGAGCCGCGGCCGGGTGGAGCTCGAGCCCCTGACGCTGGTCGGCCCGAACACCGAGCTGCGCGTCTCGGGCGCGCGCGCCGCGTCGGGCGAGCTCGACCTCTCCGCGACCGGGACGGCCGACCTCCGCCTCCTCGCCGGGCTCATCCCGGACCTCCGGCGCCCGCACGGCCAGCTCGCGGTGGAGGCGCACCTCACCGGCACGGTCGAGGACCCGGTGCTCGTCGGCGCGGGGCGGCTCACCGACGCCGGCTTCCAGCTCAAGACCACCTCGGTCCTCCTCTCCGACGTCGCCGGCGCGCTCGCCTTCTCGCAGAACCGGATCCTCTTCGAGGAGCTCACCGGCACCGTGAACGGCGGTCGCACGCGGCTGCGCGGCGAGATCGAGCTCGCGAACCTCACCCCGTCGCGGCTCCGGATCGAGGCGCTCCTCGACGAGGTCCCGCTGGTCGCGCCCGGCACGCTCAGCGCCGCGCTGTCCGGGCGCGCGGAGGCGGCCGGGACCCCGGACGCGACCACCGTCACCGGCCGGCTCCACGTGGTCCGCGCGCGGTACACCGCCGACATCGGGCTCGAGCGGAACCTGCTCGAGGTCCGCCATCGCCCGCCGGCGCCCGCGCGCCCGTACGACAAGGCGGGGGAGTGGCTGCGGCTCGACCTGCAGGTCGTGGTGGACGGCGACGCTCGCGTCGAGAACGATCTCGTCTCCGGCGCGGTCCGGGGCGAGCTCACCGTGACCGGGTCGCTCGCGGCGCCCGGGGTGGTGGGCTCCCTCTCGATGGCGGACGGGAGCCGCGCGCGCTTCCGCGGCAACGAGTTCGTGCTCTCCCACGCGGTGCTCGAGTTCACCGAGCGGAATCGCGTCGACATGGCGGTGGACGTGCACGGTCAGTCGCAGGTTCGCGAGTACCAGATCTTCATGCACGCCTTCGGTCCGCTCGCCGACCCGCGCCTCACCCTCACCAGCACCCCTTCGCTCTCGCAACCCGACATCATCACGCTCCTCTCCCTCGGGTACACGCGGCGCGACACCGGCGCCGGAGTCGGCGTCCAGGGCGCCGCCACCGCGGCGGCGGCCCAGGCGCTCTTCTCCGCCTCCGGGCTCGACGACCAGGTGCGCCGGTTCGTGCCGCGCTCGCCGCTCGTCCGCGACTTCGCGCTGCGGATCACCTCGGACTGGTCCGAGGTGAGCGGCCAGGTCGAGCCGCGCGCGGAGCTCGAGTCCTACCTGCTCGAGAACCGGCTGCGGCTCCGGTACCAGGCGCCGCTCTCGGGCAGCCGCGGGCAGAAGGCCCAGGCCGAGATGAAGCTCGGGAAGAACGCGGCCGTGCAGTACCAGTGGGACAACGACAACCCCGACGTCGCGACCGGGGACCACGGCGTGGACCTCAAGCTGCGGTGGGAGTGGAACGATTGAGGACCATCGCCGTCGTCGCCGCCATGCTCCTCCTCGCCGCTGCCGCGCGCGCGGAGGAGCCCGCGCCTCCGCGCGTGGCGGAGGTGGACCTGCGCCTGCCACCCGGCGAGGACCGGACCGCCGCCGCGGGGCTCGTCGCGCTCGCGGTGGGGGAGCCGCTCACGGCGCGGGCGGTGCGGACCACCGTCCAGCGGCTCTGGCAGGGCGGACACTTCCGGAACGTCGTCGTCCGGGCCGCGCCCGTCGCAGGCCCGGCGGGCTCCGCCGGCGCCTGGGTCCGGGTGACGGTGGAGGCGCTGCCGGTGCGGCTCCTCGCGACGGTGACCCTGCAGGTCGAGGGGGCGCCCGACGTCGCGTCCGAGCCGCTCCGTGCCGCCGCGAAGCTCGAGGCAGGCGCGCCGTTCGACGAGGGGGACCTCGACGCGGCCTCCGCGCGGATCCGCGCGCTCCTCTCGCGGCGCGGGTGGCGCGAGGCGAGGGTGGAGGCGAGCGCGACCGGCGACCTTCAGGTCGGCGTCGCGCTGCGGGTGCTGCCCGGGGAGCCGGTGCGGGTGGGGGCGGTCCGGCTCGCGGGCGACCCGGGGCCGGCGGCCGCGGGCATCGTGGAGAAGCTCGCGACGCGCGCCGGCGTGCTCCTCGACGAGGACGCGCTCCAGGCCGACGTGAAGCGGCTCCGGGCCGGGCTCTACGCCGCGGGGTACCGCCGCGCCCGCGTCTCCGCGCCCGCCCTCTCGGTCGAGGGCCGACGCGCCACCGTGGAGCTGCCGGTCGACGCCGGCCCGCGCATCACCTTCCTCTTCCGCGGGAACGACGCGATCCCGTCCGCGCTCCTCCAGCGCGAGCTCGGGTTCGAGGAGGGGCTCCCCGTCGACGTCCCCGCGGTGGGCGCGGCGGGCGATCGGCTCTCGGCGTTCTACCGGGCGCGCGGGTTCGCGGCGGCGCGGATCGAGCCGCAGGAGCTGCGTCGAGGCCGCGAGCTCGTGCTCGTGTTCCACGTCGAGGAGGGGCGGCGGTACCGGCTCGCGCGGCTCGACGTGCAGGGCCTCGGCTGGAAGGACGAGCGCTGGGTGCGGGAGCGACTCTGGGCGCTCATGGACCAGGACGCGCCGGATGACCCCGCGGCGGAGGCCGACGACGCCCGCCTGCTCGCCGCATCGATCCCGGGGGTGAGGCTTCGGCGGACCCCGCCGCCTGCCCTCCTCCCCCACGACGCGCTCGACGACGCCGCCTGGGATCGCGCCGCGGAGCGGCTCGTGGACGAGTGGCGCGCGCAGGGGTTCCTCGAGACGCTGTACCTCGGCGCCAGCGCCCGGCTCGACGCGCGGCGTGGCGACGCCGAGCTCTCCCTCCGCTTCCGCGAGGGGCCGCGCACGCTCGTCGAGTCGATCTCGTTCGAGGGCAACGCCGCCGTCGCGCTCCCCGACCTCGCCCGCGAGGCGCGCTTCGCGCCCGGCGATCCGCTCGCCTTCGAGAAGGTCGAGGCCACCCGGGCCGCGCTGCTGCGGGTCTACGTGTCGCGCGGCTTCCTCTACGCGAGCGTGGAGGCCCGCGAGCAGCTCGACCGCGAGCGCCACCTCGCGAGCGTCCGGTTCGTGCTCGACGAGGGGCCCCAGGTCCGGGTGGGCCGGGTCCTCCTCACCGGCCGCCATCGGATCCGCGAGGCCGTCGTGCTGAAGCAGCTCACGCTCGGCGAGGGCGACCTCGTCGATCCCGAGCAGCTCGCGCGGAGCCAGGCGGCGCTGCTGCGGCTCAACGTCTTCCGCTCGGTCTCGCTGCGCATGCAGGACCCGGACGTGCCGCAGCGGACGAAGGATCTCGCGGTCGAGCTCGTCGAGGGGCCCTGGGCGACCCTCTCCAGCGGCGTCGGGTTCTCGATCGCCAACGGCCCGCGCGCACAGCTCGAGTGGATCCAGCCGGACCTGCTCGGGCGCGCGCTCGAGCTCAGCGCGCGCGCCAAGGTGAACTACCCGCTCGTCGTGTTCCGCCCGGACCTGAAGGACAAGGACTTCGGGCAGCGGATCGAGGCGCACGGCGACGTGGGGCTCCGCGCGCCCGGGCTCCCGCTGGTGCGCATCCCGGGGACCGCGCGCACCGGCATCGCCGCCGACATCCTGCACCGGCGCGCCTACGACCTCCGCCGCGCCTCCGCCGTCGCTGGCGCGGACGCGGGGCTCTTCTCGCGCGTCACCGCCTCGCTCCAGTACGACCTCGAGGTCGACGACATCGCGAAGACCTCCTCCTCCGGATACCTCACCCAGGCGGACCTCGAGCAGCTCCGCTACGACGAGGGCACGACCACCCTCAACGTGCTCCGGCCGACGGTCACGCTCGACTATCGGGACAACTCGGTCCACCCGCGGCAGGGCTGGTACGCGACCGCGTCGCTCGAGTGGGCGCACTCCCTCGGGAGCCCTGACCAGCGCGTGATCTTCGGGGCGCTCCCGGGGTCCGACATCCGGACGAACGAGCTCAAGACCGGCGCGACCGCGTCGACGTACCTCCCGGTCGGCGCGACGGTCCTCGCGCTCGCGGCCCGCTTCGGGCGGATCATCCCGCTCGAGTCCGACTCGAAGACCATCGTCCCGCGCCGGTTCTTCCTCGGCGGCGCGACCACGATTCGCGGCTACGCCGAGGAGACGATGATCCAGGAGGACAACCGCGCGCCGCTCGCCGCGCAGGCGAAGGCGTGC
>WNGL01006027.1_pt1 | contig 14361 bp, 15 predicted proteins | sample 5400591 | NCBI WGS metagenome assembly WNGL01 (sample SAMN13153377, study PRJNA577476) | soil metagenome | isolation source: 80 cm soil or saprolite under Garry oak tree replicate 1 | place: USA:California | collected 2016-06-15
ACTGCGAATTCGAGTCCCGCATATGGTCGTGGCGCTCCTGCCCGTGCGCGTGACCAAGTCCCAGAGGAGCGTCGCCTGCATTACCTGCGGGATTTTTGGCGGGCGGCAGGGGCAGTTCGTTCGCTTCGGAGCCCGGGACGCCGAACAGGTTCGTAGCGAGGCCGGCGGCAATCGCCGTTGCAACTCCGGCGATGGGGCGGAACACGGTCATGAGCGGGTCTGTCAGCGCGTAGGTCAGGCTGATACTGTCGACTCCGGTTTCCGGGGTCGCGACCAGGAACGCTACGGTGGCGCCCGGCGTCGCGCCTTCCTTGCGAAGCCCAAGTGCAGTTGGCAGGACGCCGCAGGAGCACAACGGTATTGGCGCGCCGAGGACCGAGCCCCACAGCACCGACTTGATCTTTCCGGCCCCGACGAACCGGGTCAGCAGCCGGCCCGGCACCAGGACCGCGAGCACCCCGGCGAGCAGGAAGCCGAAGAGGAGAAAGACAGACGCGTCTTCCAGGATTTCCCAGGTTTCCCGCAGGACAGCGAATAGAAAGGTGATCATCATAGACCCGTTTTCGGACTTGTCGGGGCCGAATGGTGCGGTCCCAAACGTATTGCGCTGCGGCGGCGCCTTGCCCTGGGCGCCGCCGGTGACTCGGCCGGTTACCTCGGCAGATATCTCTTGTTCAATGCGCAGGCCACGGAGAACTGCGGGTCGACAACGTTAGCGATATAAAGGTGAGCTGCCTGACCAAGCAATTCGACTGCGTCGTACCGCTCGAAGCCGTAATCATCCATCAGCCAGGTGACCATGTCCGCGCAGGCGAGCCGCAAGGCGTCGATCAGAGGCCGCGTGCTGCCGATCGACATGATTTCATTGTCGTTGATGAGGCGCGGCCAATTGATTTTCTTGCCTTTGATCAGGTTCACGGTGAATTTGACGGTGAACGGCGTCTCGATCGCAGCACCGTCGATCTCGCCGTCGCCCTGGGCAGAGTGCCCGTCGCCCAGCATGAACAACGCCCCCGGTTCGAACACCGGGAAGTGCATGGTGACCCCTTCGACGACTTCGTTGAAGTCCATGTTCGCGCCATGGGATCCGGGAACCAGCGAACTAATGCACTCCTTGCCTGACGGAGCCGTGCCAATGGTGCCAAAGAACGGCCTGATGGGGACCTCGACCTTGCCGATCTTGCTATTCGGCATGTCGAGAGTGGCGACTTTGCGGCTCTTGTCGAGACGCCAGATGAACAGACGATCGGGGACAGGCGGTGTCACCATTGCAGTCTTGTACTCCGGCGCAAGCAGCCCGAAGTAGGGAATTGAAGCACCCCATCCCCATTCGCGGTTGAGCTCGATGCTGTCGATATGGACCGTTAGCGTATCGCCGGGCTCGGCACCCTCGATGTAGAACGGGCCGGTCTGCGGATTGACCTTGGTGAGGTCCAGCTTTGGCACCACCGTCTTGTCGGAGACGGAGAACGCATCGTTGGAGGCGTCACGCGTGCTCGTGAGCACCGAGTCGCCCGGCTTGATGCGCAGGGCCGGCGGATGGGAATGGCAGTAAGTGAAATAAACCTTATCGCCAGGATCGTACCTGACTTCCGCGGCAACGGCTGGCCGGGCGAGCGACAGGCCGGCGATCGACAATAGCAAGGCGGCGGGCAGCAGCCGCAACGCTTCTCTCGATCTTCGATAGATCTCGGACATATTAGTTACCTCCTTCGCATTATTCGATTGCATTTCGTCTGTGTTCTGACGCAATCTCTTGCATCCTGCTCGGCTATCTCATGTTTGGTCCCTCCTCGGAAGCCATCTACTTTCTTGGCAACTCCCTGCGGATGCCATTGCTCGCGGGAGCGCCGCCGTTGAAATATTTGCTGTCGAAGAGCACGCCGAATAGCGGGGAATCCGCCGGCAGCACCAAGGTCGTGCTCTTGCGCGCGAAGGTGCGCGACGCCTCCATGGTACGCAGGAACGCGTAAAATTCGGGCGCACGGCTCACGGCGTTTGCATAGATGCGCGCCGCCTCGCTGTCACCTTCGCCGCGGCGCCCTTGTGCGAGCTCGATCGCCTTCCCAAGAATGCGCGCCTTCTCCTCTTCCGCGGCGGCTCGCACCTTCAGTCCCTCCTCCTCCCCTTCCGAGCGGTACAGCATGCTGATGCGGCCGCGTTCGGACTTCATCCTGGCGTAGAGGCGGAGCCGGTTTTGCTTGGGAAAATCGAAACTGCGCAGCTGGACGTCGACGACTTCGATGCCGTAGTCCCTCAGTGCCACAGTGCCACACCGACGAGCGATCTCGGCGGCAATGGCATCCGCTCCGTAGGCTGCGGCATTCGTCGAGACAAACGCGACCAGGCGATGGGTTCCGATAGCGGCTCCCAATTCCGCGGAAAGGATGTCGCCGAGTCTTGATTCGGCGCCCCTTCTGTCGATGACCGTCTCAAAGTATCGCTTCGGATCGGCCACGCGCCATAAGATGGTGCCAGATGCTACGACTGGCGTTTTCTCCATAGTTAGGAATTCGCTCGGCGGCGAAGCGTAGACAAACAGCCGACGGTCGAACGTCCGAACGCTCTGCAAGGGATGCTTGAACCCGAGCCCCGGCGCGGTAATGACCTGCGTAGGCTTGCCGAAATCCGTGACGATCGCGTAGTGCGCGCTGTCTACGGTAAAAATGCAAAAACTGGCAACCACGGCTACCAAGCCAATGGTGACAGCCGCGAGGGCCCGCCGATACGGCCACCTGTCGGATGCGTTATCGCGAGATCGAGCCATAGCCCGTTTGCTCCGCTGGCCAACGTGAGCGTTGGGCTAATCGCCACGACACCACGGCGGGCGCCTCGAGATGATCAGGATTTCAGGGAAAGTGTACAGCCCTGCCGCATCAACGGCAAGAGACGGTATCCGCGTTTTGCGCCTGTGGCGCTGGGCGGGAAACACCGCGTAGGACACGCCCGCCGCGGCTCAAAACGACCCGCGTGTATCCTCACTGCGACACCTCCAAACCCTATCGGCCTTCTGTGGTCCTGCACCCCGCAGGACAATGCCTCGCGCGAGGAAAGTGATCGTACCCGGCGCACATTCTGGCGCCGGCGGTGAGGTCATCTACCATTAGGGCGCAGGATTTGATGCATCAGGATTTGATGCATGTCGTCAGGTACCCATGAACTCCCGCCCCGGACGGCTAGATGGAATCGATGGCCTGGCGTTCTCAAACTCCTCCGATGCAGCCATAGCATTGCTCGGTCAGGTCTCCCGCGTCCGGCGCGAATATGTCCACCCCATGGCTGTGGATGCGAGGACGGCGAGCCGGACGGTGACGGAGACGAGGACCAGGGGTAAAGTGTGCTTTCTAATATTCAACGCAAGGGAGAAAGCCGTGCGAAAGGACATCGAGTTCAAGACGCAGGACGGGGTGACGCTCAAGGCTTGGCACTATCTGCCTGACCGGCGTTCCGGGAAAGTGCCGACGATCGTGATGGCGCACGGATTTTCTGCCGTGAAGGAGATGTACCTCGACAAATTCGCCGAGGTGTTCGCCGCGGCGAGCCTCGGCGCGCTGGTCTTCGATAACCGGAATTTCGGCGCGAGCGGCGGCGAGCCGCGCCAGGAAATCGACCCTTGGGAGCAGATCCGCGATTACCGCGATGCGATCACGTTCGCTGAGACGCTTCCGGAGACCGACGCGGATCGGATCGGCATCTGGGGATCGAGCTACAGCGGCGGCCACGTGCTAGTCCTCGGCGCGATCGACCGCCGGGTCAAATGCGTCGCCGGGCAAGTTCCCCTGATCAGCGGCCACAACAACGCAAGGCGATTGATTCGGGCGGACTTTTGGGCCGGCCTGCATCGCATGTTTGAAGACGATCGGCGCAACCGTTACGCCGGGAAATCGCCGGGCATGATCCCAGTCGTAACCGAGGATCCGCTTGCGCCCTGCGCGCTGCCGACGCCGGATTCCTGGTCATGGTTCACCGAGACCGGTCGTATGCGGGCGCCGTCCTGGCGCAACGAGGTGACGCTGCGCTCGGTCGAGATGTTCACCGAGTATGAGCCCGGCTCCTACATCAGCTTCGTCAGCCCGACGCCGCTGCTCCTAGTCGTGGCCCTGGGCGACCACCTCACCGTTGTTGACGAGGCGCTCGCCGCCTACGAGCGCGCGCTCGAACCAAAGAAGCTCGTCATGCTCTCCGGAGGTCACTTCGACGCTTACGTGAAAGATTTCGAGGGCGCTTCGACTCCGGCTCGAGACTGGTTCGTGACCCATCTCAAGGGCCAATAGCGGCTCCATCGCCCAGTGGGCGCTGTTCCTGATGCTGTAACAGGTCTTGGTGATCTGGACTGGTTAGGCCAGAGCCCCTGAACTGATTAAGAAAGTGAGATTTCTTAACTTAATTAGGCGAGGCGAGCGTGCACCACGAAGGTCCGGAATCAGGGTCGGAACGGACATGACTGCCGGGTATCACGACTTCTCAGTTTGACCCGGAGCAGACCTCAAGAGGGTTCATTCGAGTGGTCGACGCCGCGTCATTCGATCACCTCGTCGGAGCGGGCGTGCAGGGTTGCGGGAATATCGAATCCCAGCATTTTGGCCGTCTTCAAATTGACCACTAATTCGAACGTCGTCGGTTGCATAACTGGAAGATTCGCCGGCTTCCCTCCCTTAAGGATTTTGCCGGCGTAGATACCCGCCTGACGATAGGCGTTCGCGATGTTCGTTCCGTAACTTATGAGGCCGCCGGAGGCAGCAAAATCGCGGAATGGATAGATTGCTGGGACACGAAGATGTGCGGCCAATGCAACAATCTTCTCGCGTTGATCCAACAAAAATGGATCAGAGCCGACAATGAGCGCGTCGGGAACTTGCCTACCAATCGCTTCGAAGGCAGCCTCGATCTCGCTCTGGTTGGTGGCATCGAACATCTTGATCTCCAGCCTGAGTGCCTTCGCCGCCGCTTGGATATCCGTTATTTCCGGGGCTGCGTCCGCACTGATAGGGTTCGTGAGCATAGCGACGACGGCAGCGTTGGGAGCGATTTCACGCAATATCTCGAGCCGCTTCTGCCCGAGCGGTGCCGTCATCAGCGTAAAGCCCGTGGCGTTACCGCCTGGCTGGTTGAAGCTCTTAACGAGACCGCCGGCGACTGGATCGAAGCCCACGACGAAAACGATCGGAATCGTCGTGGTCGCCGCCCCTGCCGCTAGCGCGGCAGGAGGACCCTGGGCGAGGATAAGATCCACCGGACGGCGAACGAGATCGGCCGCCATTGCTGGAAGCTGATCGTATCGACCATCCGACCAGCGGAATTCGATTGCGAGGTTCTGGCTCTCCATTAAACCGACTTCATTCAAGCCACGGCGAAAGCCGGCCAATTGCGGGGCAGCCCTTGCTTCCGACAGAGCACTGAGAAACCCAATGACCGGCGCCTTCCCCTGCGCACGAAGCAAACGTGGCCACGCCAGCGCCGCGCTGCCGAGAATGATGATGAACTCCCGCCGCCTCATTCGAGCACCCCCCACATCCCTGCGTTTCGCCAATATAGCACCTTTCGTTCTGTGGCGGGGCTGCCCTGACACATTCGCTTCGAGGCACTAAAGCTAACCCTGGTTCTCGGCCGGGGCATTGTTGGAGCGCCGCAACATGGCGCTGGGGTCGGTTTGCACGTTTAGCCGTGCGCGCGTCCCGGTCCGAGGAACAAAAGGGAATGTCCGGTTGTGGCACATCGCGTCAATTCGCGGCAACGCAGCACTTCGGTCGCTTTCGGAGCGAAGCGGACATCGACTAAGCCGGGCTTACAGAAAGCGGGCTGCGCGGGGTCGTAATCTCCCCGTAAATGCGCGCTGGGACCAGTCCGGCTGCAGCTCGGCATTCTGTCGGCCGCATTTCGTGCACTTTAACCGTGGCGCGAGCTCCCAGAGAGTAGTGGTGTCGGGAGCTCCATGTGTAGCGAGGTCGGCGAATGTGAGCACTGCCTGATGGCAGCACAGCGGCGTGAGGCACCATGCCGTGACGCGGTCGATCTCGTGCCCTCGATAGTGGGCCAGATCCGGCAGGGAGTTCGGGTCTACGCCCTTCGGCAAGCCCCTCGCATGGCCGCGGAGTATAGCACCGCCAAGCGCGGTGCTTTCGCCATTGACTCCGGTCGGACTTTGTCCTGAATCCCAAGAACATGGACCCGATTATTCCGATTGTGCGCAAAGAGCCGTTTGACGACCCGGCCTGGCTGTTCGAGCTCAAGTACGATGGCTTTCGCGGCATTGCCGATACGATCAGGGGGCGGATGCTCTCGAAGAACCAGAACCGGCTCCAGCGCTTCGATCGGCTGCTGGAGGCGCCTTCCACGGGGGGCGCGAGGTAACTCGCGTCCCTACCGCGACCGGCGGGAGTTCATCGCGCTTCTTGCGGGTGGGACGATGTGGCCGCTCGGAGCAGAGGGCATCCGCGATGCCGCATGCCGGTTTTCGGCATCGCCGTCAAACTTCGCGGGGGCGCTTTGGTCGGTTAAGTTTTCCATTTTGCTGGCTTTCCAAACGGGGTATGCTGGCCGAGAAATCCCGGCAAATCCAACATCGCAGTCAATGCGACACCAGCCCCACAAGGAGGAGACGAATGGCTCGCCTGAGCGTCAATGGACAATCCTATGACCTTGATGTTGCTCCCGATACGCCTCTGCTGTGGGTGCTCCGGGAGAACGTTGGCCTGACCGGTACCAAGTACGGTTGCGGCATCTCCCAGTGTGGCGCCTGCACCGTGCAAATCAACGGCGAGGCGGTGCGCTCGTGCTCGCTGCCCGTCAGCGAGGCCGTCGGCAAGCAGATCACGACGATCGAAGGGCTCGCGCAGAACGGCGTGCTGCACAAGGTGCAGAAGGCCTGGATCGAGCACGACGTGCCGCAGTGCGGCTATTGCCAGTCCGGCATGATCATGGCGGTCGCGGCGCTGCTCAAGAGCAAGCCGAAGCCCACCGATGCCGATATCAACGAAAACATCACAAACATCTGTCGCTGCGGCACCTTCCAGCAGGTGCGCGAGGCGATTCACGCCGCGGCCAGCGCGTGAGCGGGAGGCAGCCATGAACCACATTGCGCAAGTCGATCGCCGCGCCTTCGTGCTCGGCATGGCCGCCGTGGGCGGCGGCGCCGCCTTCGGTTTCGACCTTCCGTTCGGCCCCGAATTGGCCCGCGCCGGCGAGGGCGCGTCCGAGATCAACGCCTGGGTCGTGATCCGGCCCGACGATACCGTCATCGTCCGCGTCGCGCGTTCCGAGATGGGCCAGGGCACCCTCACCGGTCTCGCCCAGCTCGTGGCCGAGGAATTGGAGTGCGACTGGTCGAAGGTGACGTGGGAATATCCGACGCCCGGCCAGAGCGTCGCGCGCAAACGCCCGTGGGGCGATTTTTCGACCGCGGGCAGCCGCGGCATCCGCATGTCGCACGAATACGTGCGCAAGGGCGGCGCGACCGCACGCGAGATGCTGATCCAGGCGGCGGCCAAGGAATGGAAAGTTCCGGCTTCCGAATGCAGCGTCGCGAGCGGCGTGATCACGCATAAGCCCTCGGGCCGCACCACGACCTACGGCAAGGTGGCGGAAGCCGCCGCCAAGCTCGAGCCGCCGGCAGACGTCAAGCTCAAGGATCCCAAGGACTGGAAGATCGCCGGCAAGCCGCTCAAGCGGCTCGACACCCCCGACAAGGTGACCGGCAAGCAGGTCTACGGCTTCGACCTGAAATTCCCCGGCATGGTCAATGCCGCGGTCAAGGAATGTCCGGTGTTCGGCGGCAAGGTGAAGAGCTTCGACGCCGCCAAGGTCAGCGGCATGCCGGGCGTGAAAAAGGTCGTCCAGGTCGGCAACAGCGGGGTCGCGGTCGTCGCGGACACCTGGTGGCACGCCAAGACCGCGCTCGACCAGCTTCCCATCGAATGGGACGAAGGCGAGAACGCCGAGGTATCGAGCGCGACCATCGCCGATTGGCTCAAGGAGGGTCTCGACGCCGAGCAGGCGTTCATCGGAAATCAGAACGGCGACGCCAAGGCGGCGATCACCGGCGCCGCCAAGAAGGTCGAGGCGGTCTACGCCTATCCGTTCCAGAACCACGCGACGATGGAGCCGATGAATGCCACGGCGCGCTATACCCCTGAGAAATGCGAGGTGTGGGTGCCGACGCAGGACGGTGAAGCATCGTTCGCGGCGGTCCTGGCGGCGTCCGGCCTGCCGGCCGACAAATGCGAGGTCTACAAACTCCACCTCGGCGGCGGGTTCGGCCGCCGTACCTCGTTCCAGGATTACGTGCATCAGGCGGTGCAGATCGCCAAGCAGATGCCGGGCACGCACGTGAAGCTATTGTGGTCCCGCGAAGAGGACATGGCGCAGGGTCGCTACCACCCCGTCATGCAGTGCAAACTGATCGGCGCGTTCGACAAGGATAACAACCTCACCGGCCTGCACATGCGGCTCTCGGGACAGTCGATCCTCGCCAGCGTACGTCCGGCGATCGTCGAGCAGCAGAAAGGGCGCGACCCGCTCGTGTTCCAGGGCGTCGCCGATTCCGGCGAGCACGCCTTTAGCTACACGGTTCCCAATCTGCTGATCGATCACTCGATGCGCAATCCGCACGTCCCGCCGGGGTTCTGGCGCGGCGTGAACATCAATCAGAACGCGATCTTCATCGAGTGCTTCATGGACGAGCTCGCCCAGGCGGTCGGCCAGGACGAGCTCGAGTTCCGGCGCAAGCTGATGAGCAAGCACCCGCGCAATCTCGGCGTGCTCAATGCCGTGGCCGAGCGGGTCGGCTGGGGCAAGCCGGCGCCGCAGGGCATCCACCGCGGGCTCGCAGTCATGAAGGCGTTCAATGCCTATGTGGCGGCGGCGGCGGAAATCTCGGTGGAAGACGGCGGCAACAAGGTCAAGATCCACCGCTTGGTCGCGGCGACCGATCCGGGCTACATCGTCAACCCGGCCCAGGTCGATCGGCAGGTGGCGGGCTCGTTCGTGTACGGCCTCTCCGGCGTCTTCATGCAGGAGTGCACCGTCAAGAACGGCCGCATCGAGCAGGGGAATTTCGACAGCTATGACTCGATGCGCATCGCGCAGATGCCGAAGGTCGAGTCGATTCAGATGCCGACCGGCGGCTCGGAGCCGTGGGGCGGCGTGGGCGAGCCCACGATCTGTGTCGCGGCGCCCGCGGTGCTCAACGCCTACTTCAAGGCGACGGGCAAGCGCATCCGCTCCTTCCCGCTCAAGAACCACAACATCACGCTCGTCTGACGCAGCGGGGCGGCGGCGAGCGGTGCCGCCGCCCCCCGGTCCGCCTCATGATCCCAATGCGAATTCCTGTTGCCGCTGCGATCGTGCTGGCATCGATCGGCTCGGCAGGGTCGGCATCGCCGGAGCCGCCGGCGGGCGCCTCGTCCTGCACCGGCTGTCACGCCGCCAATGCGGGTGTCAATTCACCGATCCCCCGACTCGCCGGCCGAAATGCGGCCGAGATGGTTGCGCAGATGCAGGCCTTCAAGACCGGTCGGCAGCCGTCCACGGTCATGGACCGCATCGCGAAAGGCTTTTCCGACGCCGAGATCGAAGCGATCGCCGCATGGTACGCGCAGCAGAATTGATCGGAGAGGCCGACGCATGAAGCTACGACGTTTCACCCGCCGCGAGTTCCTCCTCTCGACCGGCGCGGCGACATCTGCGGCGCTCCTCCCCGCCCCCGCGGTGGCGCAAGCGGCGCCGCATGTGGTCGTCATCGGCGGCGGTTTTGCCGGAGCGACCGCGGCCCGCGCGGTCAAAAAGGCCGACCCGCGCCTCGCGGTAACCCTCGTCGAATCGAGCCGGACGTTCACGGCCTGCCCGTTCAGCAATCTGGTGATCGGCGGGCTGCGCGAGCTTTCGGCACAGCAGTTCGGCTATGCCAAGATCGCCGCCGACGGCATCCAGGTTGCGTTCACGACGGCGAGCGGCGTCGACGCGGGCGCGCGCACCGTGACGCTCGAGAGCGGCAATACGCTGAGCTATGATCGGCTCGTTCTCGCACCCGGCATCGACATCCGCTGGGGCGCGCTGGCCGGCTACGATGAGGCCGCGGCCGAGAAGATGCCACACGCGTGGAAGGCCGGTCCGCAGACGTTGCTGCTTCGCCGCCAGCTCGAAGCGATGGAGGACGGCGGCGTGGTGATCATGTCGGCGCCGGCCAATCCGTTCCGCTGCCCGCCAGGCCCATACGAGCGCGCGAGCCTGATCGCGAACTATCTCAAGACCCGGAAGCCGAAATCGAAGCTCATCATCCTCGACGCCAAGGACGCGTTTTCCAAGCAGAAGCTGTTCCAGAACGCGTGGAAGGAGCTCTACCCGGATCACCTCGAATGGGTTTCGCTGTCCGAGGGCGGCAAGGTCACTGCAGTAGAGCCCGGCGAGATGACGCTCGTCACCGACTTCGACAAGCGCAAAGCCGCGGTGGCAAATATAATCCCGCCGCAAAAGGCCGGCCGCATCGCAGAAGCCGCCGGCGCAGCCGACCGCACCGGCTGGTGCCCGATCGATCCGGTGACGTTCGAGTCCAGACTCGTACCCAATATCCACGTGCTGGGCGATGCGGCGATTGCCGGGGGCATACCGAAGTCGGCGTTCGCCGCCAACGCCCAGGCGAAGGTCTGCGCGGCCGCGATCGTGAAGCTGCTTGCGGGCGAGAAGCCGTCGGAGCCCAAGCTGATCAACAATTGCTACAGCGTCGTCGGGCCTAATTACGGCATCAGCATCGCGGGCGTCTATCGCCCGGTCGATGGCGTGCTGACGGAAATCCCCGCCTCCGGCGGGGTGAGCCCGCTCGATGCGCCCGGCTCGACGCACGCCCAGGAGGCGCAGTTCGCCGACGGCTGGTTCAACACGATCACCAGCGAGGTCTTCGCTTGAGCGGCCGCACCTGGGCGCTGCGGGCGCTGGCGGCGGCCATGTGGATGGGAGCGGTTTCCGCCGCAGCGCCCGAGGAAGCGCTCAAGGCGTTCACCGTGATCGGCGACGCCATCCCCGCGTCGCTGACCGGACAGAAAGGCGATGCGGCGCGCGGTCGCGCAATCGTGACCAACCGTCAGGTCGGATTGTGCCTGCTATGCCACCCCGGGCCTTTTCCGGAGGAGAAGTTCCAGGGAACCTTGGCGCCGGACCTCAAAGGTGCCGGAGCGCGGTGGTCCGAGGGACAGCTGCGGCTGCGGATCGTCGATGCAAGCCGGATCAATCCGGATACGATCATGCCGCCGTACTACCGCATCGACCGATTGCAGCGGGTTGCGCCGAGCTACCGCGGCAAGCCGGTGCTGACGGCGGAACAGATCGAGGACGTGGTGGCTTTTCTCGAGACACTGCGCGAATAGTCGGATGACCACAGAGCCGAGAAGCCGACCCGCAGAAGATCCCAGTCGGCGCGACTTGCTGAAAGTAGCAAGTGCGCTGGCGCTGGGTGAGGCCGCGGGCTTGATGCTGGTGCCCTCCGCCGCGGCGACGCCCGCGACGATGCAGGCAGCGATCGCCAGTGTGACCCGCGGGGCAAAGGTCAATCCGGGCAAGATCAAGCTCGATATTCCGCCGCTCGTCGAGAACGGCAACACGGTTCCGTGCTCGATCACAGTCGACAGCCCGATGACCGAGGTCGATTACGTCAAGGCGATTCACGTCTTCACCGAGAAGAACCCTCAGCCGAACGTCGTCAGCATCCAGCTCGGTCCGCGCGCCGGGCGAGCGAGCGTGTCGACCCGCATTCGGCTCGCCGATACGCAAACGGTTGTGGCCATCGCCGAGCTGTCCGACGGTTCGCTGTGGTCGCACCGCGTCGATGTGTTGATCACGCTCGGCGCCTGTCTGGAGGACTCCTGATGCCCCGCGCCCTGATCAATGTCCCGGCGAAGGCTAAGCGCGGCGAGGTGATCACGATCAAGACCCTGATCTCGCACCTCATGGAGAGCGGCTTCCGCCACAGCAGCACGGGCCAGGTTTTTCCGCGCGACATCATCACCGGCTTCGTCGCGACTTACAACGGCGAGGAGGTTTTCCGCGCCACGCTGTTCCCGGCGATCGCCGCCAACCCATTCTTCACATTCCATACCGTCGCGGTCGAGAGCGGCACGATCGAGTTCGAATGGACCGGTGACAACGGCTTTTCCGTCACCGAGCAGGCAAAGATCCTCGTGGAATGAGTGCCGGGTGGTCTGCGCGGCGGGTCGCGGCCCGCTTGTTTGCAATCGCAGCGTGGATCGCGCCGGCGGGCGTCGCTTGCGCCGCCGAAATCCCCTTATCGGAGCGTCGCTCGGGCTACGAGCAGATGAGTTCCGATCTCAAGGGGATGCAGGACGAGGACACGTCCAATCCCGGCATGCTGTGGGTGCTCGACGGCGAGGCGCTGTGGAACCGCAAGACCGGCGAGGCAAACCGCGCGTGCGCCGACTGCCATGGAGCCGCGCATGAAAGCATGAAGGGCGTGGTGGCGCGTTATCCGGCGTTCGATTCCAAGCGCAGCATGCCGGTCGACCTCGAAGGCCGCATTAACATCTGCCGGACCGAGCACCAGAAGGCGCCGGCGCTCGCGTTCGAGAGCAAGGAGCTCTTGTCGCTTGCCGCGTTCGTTGCGCAACAGTCGCGCGGAACGCCGATCGAGAGCAACGACGAGCGGCTCGAATCTTTCATCGAAGCGGGACGCAAGCTGTTCAACCAGCGGCAAGGACAGCTCGACCTCGCCTGCGTGCAATGTCACGACGACAACAGCGGCCGGAAGCTTGCCGGCATCCCGATGCCGCAGGCGCACCCGACCGGCTACCCGGTATATCGGCTCGAATGGCAGGGTTTGGGTTCGTTGCAGCGCCGACTGCGCAACTGCATGATCGGCATGCGCGCCGAGACCTATGCATATGGCTCGCCCGAATATGTCGCGCTCGAGGCGTTCCTGATGTGGCGCGCCCGCGGCATGCTGATGGAGAGTCCCGCTGTGAGGCCCTGACCAACGACGCACGGGTTACGCCGGCACTTACATTGCCGATAAACGGCGCGCGCTTTGCCAAAATTGAGCCTTTGGCCAGCTTATACCCTTGAGTGCCTCCTACTCGCGACCTCCGAATGCAAAGCGGCAGTTTCTACTTCGTTCTAAAGCGGCAGTTTCTAATTGGTTCTTTAGTTTAGCTACGGTACCCATAGGCCCTTGTGACGGCGGTCGCACCAGGCCGTTTTCCTGCGTCCAGACTCTGGGAAAGCGCTGTTTACACAAATACTTGAGTTCTGACACATTTTGGGCGGCAGAATACGCGGCTGCGATAATCTTGGTGGTGAGATTATACAGGGTACCTCATCGGGCACCCGACCTCCATCTGAATTTGATCCAAGGTTCGCATGACATTGCGCAAACCGTCCTTGAGCGCGGTGAAATCATTCCTCAAGGCTACTTTATGCTCCTCGATGCCGTTAGCGTGCTCCTCCAGATTGCGCCACATCTCCTGAACCAAATCGTAGATGGTATTGGTGGTGATCAACGTGAAACTGTCCTGATCATGGCTCACCGCGGTACTCCTCAACTCTGCACAAACGGCATCTGCTGCTGATTGACGGCCACCGCCTCGTAATGGGTGTCGCCATTGGGGGCCTTGCGCTGCACCAGCACCACCTGCCCCTCCCTCATCATCCTCCAGGCGAGATTCGCCCTCTCGTTTAGGACCCGGTTAGCAAGGCGGTCCGCCATTAGCAGGCCGATGTGGTAGGTCATGCGGTCGTTGCTCGAGGCATGGGCGCGCCAATGTCGCAAATCTTCCACTTGGATGCTCTCGATCATGATTAGGATGTCTCGCGCGAAGCTGGAGAGGTTGTGGCTGCTGTTGGTAAGACATTACGTTTCGGACTGGATAGTGAGAACCCCGAATTACCAGACGGGGTTCGCGAGAAAAACCGAGTTTGGCTGAAACGCGAGCTAGAAGATTTAAAGAAGGCAATTGCGAAAGTTGAAGAATTCTTAATGTGAGCAGCTTGATCGATATCGAATGTCATCTTCCCCCTGTTTGTCGCTGATCGTGGATCATTCGGCGCCCTCGTATCTTTCAGCGGTGGCGCGCAACAACTCGATGAACTCGCGCGCGCGGTGGCGGGAGAGGCAGTTCCGAACTGCTTCAACGCAGACTTGAAGGTGGCCCCGGCTGGAAGATGGTGAGACCAGCCGAGGCTACACCACCCACCATGGGGGCTGGTATTTTACACGAAGCGCCGCAGCTTGCTAGCGCAGGGCTTATACAGCCCTGGGGTGGCAGACGCTTCAGCCGCTCCCCATATCGATCCAAGCCAGCCGGGTAGCCCCAACTCCCCCGTACCCAGTTCCGGTTGGCAAGTAACCTGCGGCCCCCGGTC
>WNGL01009069.1_pt1 | contig 14356 bp, 15 predicted proteins | sample 5400591 | NCBI WGS metagenome assembly WNGL01 (sample SAMN13153377, study PRJNA577476) | soil metagenome | isolation source: 80 cm soil or saprolite under Garry oak tree replicate 1 | place: USA:California | collected 2016-06-15
AGCGGGTATTCACAGGATTCCTTCCCGGCTAGTCGCCGGAACGCTTCAATTCGGTCTGGAGCAGGCGCCCGAGCTCCGCGAGTTCCTCTTTGTTCAGCCTCTGCACGGCGCGGTCGACCGCGGCCGGATGCGCCGTCATTCCCGCCGCGTGCGCATCGTCGATGTGCATGTCCGCCGCGGCGGCTGTCAGGACGGCCCAGACCGCCGTGTTGTCGGGATCGACGGTCGCCTCGATCTCGATCGCCGGCGCGGCGGCCACCACCGCAGGCGGCGCGACCGCCGGAGTACGCGCGAGCCGCGGCAGCACTGCGCCGGACACGACCGCAATCACGAGGGCGGCCACAGCCGTGAGCGGCGCGAACACCCGCGCGCCGATCCAGGTCCACGACGTCCGCGCCGGGATTCTCTCATGCGCAATCGCGTCGTGCACACGGCACGCAAAATGTTCCCAGAACAACGGCGACGGGTCCGGCGGCTCGACGGCGGCCACCTCGCGCAGCAGCGCGCCCATTCCCTCCGCCAGCTCCCGGCAGGCGTCGCACGTGTCCAGGTGCGCGGCGCGCGTCTGCGGCAACGTCCCGTCCGCCGCGTCGACGAATTCCTTCGGTGCAAGATGCGTCATGGCTCTTCCCGCAATAATCTCTTCAGGTTGTTCAGCGCGTGAAAGAAATTGGCCTTCACCGCGCCGACCGAGCTGCCGAGGATCCCCGCGATCTCTTCGTGCGGCAGCTCGTGGTACGCGCGCAGCACGAGCGTCGTCCGCTGCTTCGTGGGCAGTCTCGCGATCGCCGCGCGCACGCGCCGCGCGCGTTCGGCGCGCAACAGCGCGTCTGCCGCGCTCTCCTCCTGTGACGCGGTCCGCTCGTCGCTCGAGAGGATCAGCGGATCGAGAGACTCGGCCCGCGGCGCCTTCGCGGAGAGCTTATTGAGCGAGACGTTCACAGCGATCCGATACAGCCACGTGCCGAGCGACGCGTGACCCTTGAAATTCTTGAGGCCGCGGAACGCGCGAATGAACACGTCCTGCGCGAGATCGCTGGCGTCCTCGTGATTGCCGACAAACCGGTAACACAACTGGTACACGTGCCGCTGATGCCGCTCCACGAGCGTGTCGAACGCTTCGCGACGGCCCGCGAGGCACGTCTCGACGAGCTCGGCATCGGTTTGATTCGTGACCGTCACCTTATAGCCGGGCTCAGCGCTCACCGTCCAGGACCAGGTCCGCGTAAGCATCGCGTCACCCTGTTAGACCGCTGCGGAAAGGCGAAAGTTAAACGGAACAAGGCGTTGACTTTCGCTTTTCCTTTGCGTATAGTCCACGCATATGTTGCCATTGACGAAGCGTCAGCGCGAGATTCTGGACTACCTGAACGATTTCATCCAGGAGCATGGCTACGCGCCGAGTCTGGAAGAAATCGGGCGCCGCTTTGGCCTCTCTTCGCTCGCGACCGTCCACAAGCACCTCACGAACCTGCAGGAGAAGGGCTTCATCAAGCGCGCGTGGAACCGCAGCCGCTCGGTCGAGCTCGTCCCCTCGCGTATCGGCGGCCGTGCGCTGGAACTCCCCCTCCTTGGCTACGTCGCCGCGGGTGTGCCGATCGAGGCCATCGTGGGCTCAGAAACCATCGCCGTCCCCGAGGACCTCGTCGGCAAGCGCGACACCTACGTGCTGCGCGTCAAGGGCGACTCGATGATCGACGAGCAAATCCGCGATGGTGATTATGTGATCGTCGAGGATCGCAGGAGCGCCGAAAACGGCGAAATGGTCATTGCGCTGCTCAACGGGTCCGACGTGACCTTGAAGAAGCTCTATCGCGAACTTGGCCACATCCGCCTGCAGCCGGCGAATCCAGCCATGCAGCCGATCGTGGTCCAGCCCGACCAGGTGCAAATCCAGGGCGTCGTGATCGGAGTCATGCGCCGGTACTAATCGGTAATACTGGACCCATGACTGATCGCAAGCAGATCAACTTCACCATTGTTCCCGACGATGGGGGGGATTCGCCGCGGACGTACGCGAACTTCTGCGCCATTTCCCACACTCCCTTCGATTTCACGTTGTCCTTCTGCGAAGTGCAGCCGCTGTCGCAGAAGGACATCGAGGCCGCCGAATCCGAGCACTTCGTCAAGGCGCCCGTGCGGGCGAAGATCGTGCTGCCGCTTCAGGTCGTGCCGAATCTGATTGCCGCCCTGCAGGAGCACATGCGGGTCTTCTCGGAGTCGACTGGCGCCACCTGGGAAGGCAAAGGGCCCGTTCATTGAAGATTGATGATTGACGATTGAAGATTGGCGACTGAAGATTGGTGGCCCACGTCGATCTGGACTCGTTTTTCGTTGCGGTTGAGCGCAGCCGGCATCCGGAGCTGATCGATCGGCCGGTGATCGTCGGCGGACCGCGAGGCGGACGCGGGAACGTCGCGTCGGCCTCCCGCGAGGCGAGGCGATGCGGCGTCCGCGCCGGCATGCCGCTGGCCGAGGCGTCGATCAGGTGTCCCGATGGCGTATTTCTGGACGGCGCGTTCGACGCGTACTTCGCCGCGTCGCTGCAGATCGACGAAGTGCTCCGGCGGGAAAGCGCGGACGTGGAGTGGCAGTCGATCGACGAGGTCTATGTCGGGCTCGCGGCGGGCCCACGGCCGCGGGCCGCCGGGGCGATCGCCGCGGCTGAGCGAATCCGGCAGGCCGTGCGGGATCTCGGCTTCGACGCAGCACTCGGACTGGCGCGCTCCAAGCTGGTCGCGCGGATTGCCTCGCAGCTCGCGCGTCCGCGCGGGGTCGTCCACGTCCTCGACGGATACGAGGCGCGCTTTCTCTCCCCTCTCAAGATTGACGTCTTGCCCGACGTCGACGCGGCGCTTGCGCGGCGTTTCCGTGCCGCCGGGATCCGCCGCCTCGGACAGATCGTCCGGCTCTCCGAATCGGAGCTGGCGCGCTTCGCGGGCCGATCCGGCGCGACCCTGGCCCGCCGTGCGGCCGGAATCGATGCGACGCGCATCCGGCGGACGGCCCTTCCGCCGCCGCGCACCGAGGACCGCGACCTGCCGTCGCCCTCGGCGGACGCGGGAAACGTTCACGCCGCCCTTCGTGCGGAAGTCGAACGTCTGGGTCGCGAGCTTCGTTCGCGCGGCGTGTTCGCACGCACGCTGACGGTGCGGCTGCGCTTCGCCGATGGCCGGCTCGATTCGCGCACGGCATCCTTGCCGGAGCCGTCCGCGCTCGACGAGGTACTCTTCGCGGCGGCGATCGACCTGCTTCCGCGCCTCTGGACAGGCGACCGCCTCGTGCGCGCCGTCGGCGTCTCCTGCGCCGGCCTGCTGGCGGGCACCCGCGACGCGGCGTTGTTTGCGACTTAGTCAACGTCGCTGCCGGCACCACCGCCGGTCACGCACGATCCCATACAGAGCGCGCAGAAAACCTCTCGTTTTCTCTTTGAATTGTTTCCTCCCGAGCTCCGGGTGAGATCGTACGTGACAGGCCTACAATGAGTGAACTGTGCCGAAGGTTCCGAGCCCCGCGAAATCGCCGACCGAGACGCGCGCGATCCTGAAGAGGCTCGAGCGCCAGCATCCGAACGCCGACACAGAACTTCTCTATACGACGCCGTACGAGTTGCTGGTGGCGACCATCCTCTCGGCGCAGTGCACCGACGAACGCGTGAACCAGGTCACCCCCGCGCTGTTCAAGCGCTATCCCGACGCGAGGGCGCTCGCGCGGGCCACGCCGAGCGAGCTCGAGGCGCAGATCCAGTCCACCGGCTTCTTCCGCGCCAAGTCGAAATCGCTCGTCGGCATGGCGCGCGCGGTGACGGAACAGCACCGCGGCCAGATCCCGGCGAGCATGGAACAACTCACCTTACTTCCCGGCGTCGGCCGCAAGACGGCCAATGTCGTCCTGGGCCACGCGCTTGGAGTGCCAGGGCTTCCGGTGGATCGACACGTGCTGCGCGTCGCCAACCGGATCGGCATCGCGAAATCGGAGGATCCCGAAGTCGTCGAACAGCAGCTCGGCGCGGCGCTGCCAGAAGACAAATGGATCGTCGCATCCGACACGCTTATCCTGCACGGCCGCCGGATCTGCAGGCCAAAACCGCTCTGCGAAACGTGCGCCGTTCGCGACGACTGTTTGTACTACCGGAAGGTGGTGTCAGCCAGCCGCCGCGCAAAGACGCGACCGCCTGCGGCCGCAGACAAAGCCCGGAGAGCGAATGGAGTCAACAGATGACTCGCGAAGCATTCGAGGGTCTCGTCGAAGAAGCGTTGCGCGAGATTCCAAAGCGCTTTCGCAGAGAAATGCGCAACGTCGCGGTTGTCGTCGAGGACGAACCGTCGCAGGCGCTCCTCGACGAGCTGGACGTCGAGCCCGGCGGATCGCTGTTCGGCCTCTATCAGGGCACGCCGCTTCCCGATCGCAGCTGGGGCTACGGCAACAATCTTCCCGACCGCATCTCGATCTACCAGCGCCCGATCGAGGAGGCCTGCGACGACGACGAGGACGACATCCGCGACTGCATCGCCGAGACGGTGATCCACGAATTCGGGCACTACTTCGGCATGAGTGAAAGCGAGATCGAGCAGATCGAGGAGAAGTTCTGGCGCGGCGAGTCGGTCGAACGGTCGTAGCCCCCCTCCGCGGCGCGGCGGCGGCGAGGCCGCGGAAGCGGTTCGCGCAGCACTTTCTCGCGCCGGCGTGGGCGGACAAGGTCGTCGTCGCGATCGCCCCGGCTCCCGGCGATCGATTCCTCGAGATCGGCCCGGGGCCAGGCGTGCTGACGCGGCGGCTGGCGCTACGCGCCCGCCACGTCACGGCGATCGAGATCGACCGGGACCTTGCGGCGGCCCTGCGGCCAGAGCTGCCCGGAAACGTCGACCTGGTCACCGCGGATATCCTCGGCGTCGATCTGGCGCCCATTCTCGCCGGCGGCCCCCTACGTGTCGCCGGCAATCTTCCCTACAACATTTCGTCGCCGATTCTGTTCAAACTCCTGACGGCTGCAGAAAAAGGGGGACAGCCTCCTTTTTTCGCAAATAAAGGAGACGGCCTGCCTCTAATCGACGCCACGCTGATGCTGCAGCGTGAAGTGGCAGAGCGCCTCGCCGCCAAGCCAGGAAGCAAAGACTACGGGGTGCTGACGATCTTCGTTGGCGCCCAGGCCGACGTGCAGCTGCTGCTGTCGCTGCCGCCCGGCGCGTTCCGGCCCGCACCCAAGGTCCATTCCGCCGTCGTCCGCCTGAGGTTCAAACCTCCGCTCGTGCCGGAGCCGCTCAGACAGATGTTCGGCCGGATGGTCCGGACGATGTTCACGCAGCGGCGGAAGACGATCCTCAACGCGCTCCGGCCGTTCGCCGATTCAGTCGGCCAGACCTCCGCCGCGGCGCTCTCACGTGCTGGCATCGACCCCACGCGACGTCCGGAAACGCTCGGCATTCCGGAGCTCATCCGCCTCGTCTCTGCGTTCGCTCCCAAAGGCTAAAGCCCAATACCCACAGCCTTTTCGGAACCCACCTGTGCTATAGTTTGCGCGGTTTGGACTCCCTGACATCCGTCCCAGCGGCTGTCAGATGGACACGCTTCCTCCGCGGCGCCCGCCGCGGCGTGCCCTGTCGAGAAACGTAACAGCCCGGGCTGGAATTCAGCAACAATTGCGGCCGGAACGGCGACGGCGGCGAAGCGCCGTCGTAGTGCAGGCCGCTGGTCGGGGTGGAGGGGTCCCCGACGATCTAACAAATGACCAATCGTCCGGAGAGTACGGGTGTGCCGGGAGCGCCGCTCGAACTGATCCCTCTCGGAGGGCTCGGCGAGTTCGGCATGAACATGATGCTGGTCGCCTGCGGCGAGACGGCGATCCTCGTGGACGCCGGCGTCATGTTTCCCGAGCCGGAGCTGCTTGGCGTGGATCTGATCATTCCGGACCTGCGCCAGCTGCAGCAGTACCGGATCCAGGCGCTCGTGCTGACGCACGGGCATGAGGATCACATCGGCGCGGTGCCGCACGTGCTGCCCTACTTCGACGGTCCGATCTACGGAACGAAGCTGACGCTCGCGCTCGTAGAGCCGAAGCTCGAGGAGCATGGACAGGAAGCGCGCGCGCGATTGACGGAGGTTCGCCCGCGCGAACGGGTGCAGGTAGGCAGCTTCGCGATTGAGTTCCTGCGGGTGACGCACAGCATGCCCGACTGCGTGGCGCTGGCGATTCACACGCCCGCGGGCATCGTGCTGCACACGGGGGATTTCAAGTTCGATCAGACGCCACTCGATGCGCAGCCGGTCGACGTGCACCGGCTCGCCCAGCTCGGCACCGAAGGCGTACTGGTGCTGCTCGGCGACAGCACGAACGTCGAGCGGAAGGGCTTCAGCGGGTCGGAGCGCGACGTCGAGGACGGCTTCGAGGAGGTCTTCACGAGCGCCCGCGGCCGCATCGTTGTCGCCATGTTCGCGTCGAGCCTGTATCGCATGCAGATCGTGGTGGATCTCGCGGACCAGTTCGATCGGCGCGTGGCCTTCGTCGGACGCGGCGTGATCGAGAACTCGCAGATCGCGCAGCGGCTCGGGTACTTGCGGGTTCCGCCGGGGGTGCAGATCAGGGACAACGAGATTCGGGACTACCCCTCACAGGACGTCGTGTGCATCTGCACCGGCTCCCAGGGAGAGCCGCAGGCCGCGCTGCCGCGGATTGCGATCGACGACCATCGGCACGCGAAGATCGACCAGGACGACGTCGTCGTGTTTTCGGCGCGCGAGATTCCCGGGAACGAGAAGGCGATCGGGCGGGTGATGAACCATATCGCCAAGCGCGGCGCCGACATCGTGTACGAGGGGATCAAGCATGTGCACGTCTCCGGGCACGGCAGCCAGGAAGAGCTGAAACTGATGCTCTCCCTCGTCAGGCCGCGGTACTTCGTGCCGATACATGGGGAGTACCGGCAACTGGCGCGGCACGCGCGAATGGCCAGGACGGTCTCGCCCGCGACCGAGGTCGTGCTCGCCGAGAACGGCGACCTGATCCGTATCGATGGCGAGGGCGCGCGGATCGCCGGCAAGGTGGCCGCGGGCCGGATCCTGATCGACGGGACGCGCAGCGGCGAGGTCGGCGACGAGGTGCTCCGGGACCGGCGGCATCTGTCGGGCGACGGGCTGGTCGTGCCGGTCCTCGCGATCAGCCGGCAGTCGGGCACGCTCGAGGAAACGCCGGACGTGATTACGCGCGGGTTCGTGCTCGATACGAGGACCGAGGCCCTGCTGAAGGAGATCCCGGCGCTCGTCAGCGCCGCGATCGACGCCGCGAGCGTCGAGGAACGGACGGATCCGGGGTTGATCAAGGAGAAGATTCGCGTGGACCTGCAGCGGTTTTTCCGCAAGCGTTCCGGGCTCCGGCCGCTGGTGCTGCCGGTAGTGATGGAGATCTGACGTGGCGTCGAGCGCATTGTCCCGCCGGGTGAGCGAGTTCGTCGGCGTGGCGCTTTTTGGCGTCGCGCTGATCTGGCTCATTTCGCTCGCAAGCTACAACGCGTCGGACCCGGTATGGTTCTTCAACACCGGCTCCGATCTGCCGCCCGCCAACTTTGCCGGCCGCGTCGGCGCGTTTATTGGAGAGCTATCGTACCAGCTGCTCGGGTATGCCGCGTACCTCGTGCCGCTCGTCCTCGTCGTGGTCGGCTGGCACCACTTCTGGTGCCGCGCCGTCGATGCGGCCTACACGAAGCTGCTCGGAGCCGCGCTGCTCGTCGGCTGCATATCGTCGTTCCTGTCGCTGGCGTTCGGCACGCTTCAGATCAGCGACAAGGAATTCCGGGCGGGCGGCTACGTCGGCGAACGGCTGGCGGCGTCGCTGGCCGCGTATCTGAATCGCACCGGCTCGATCATTCTGATTCTGACGCTGCTGTTCCTCGCGATCATCCTGTCGACGCAGTTCTCGTTCGGCCGGCTCTTCGCCGCGCTCTCACAGCTCGCCCGCGCCCGTTGGGCAGCGCTGAGGGCGTCACTGGAGCGCCGCCGGGATGAAAAGCAGCGGGAGAAGCAGAGACAGGAAGTCCTGAAGAAACATTTAGGGAAGGACTCGATCGGGAAGGACTCGAAGGACGTGAAGGAGTCGAAGGATCTGAAGGACCTGCCACTCGTGCTGTCGACGGACACGAAAGGCGCGCCTTCGACACCTTCAAAAGGTCCCTCGACCCCTTCCCGTATCATGAGTGCTGCCGCCTCCGCGCTGAGAGCGGCCGCTTCACGGCCCACGCCGCCGATCAGGCGGCCCGCGCCGATGGCGAAGGAACCGTCGCTGCCCCTGGCCGAGCCGGAGAAGACGGCCGTCGAGCGAAAGAAGGGCGCCTTCACGCTGCCCCCCTATGCGTTGCTGGACGCCGCGAAGAGCGAGCGCAAGATTGACGAGCGCGAGCTGATGGACGGCGCTCGTCTGCTCGAAGAGAAGTGCCGCGAGTTCTCCGTCGAGGGCACCGTCGTCCAGATTCATCCCGGGCCGGTCGTCACGACGTACGAATTCAAGCCGGACGCGGGCGTCAAATACAGCAAGATCACCGGCCTCGCGGACGATCTCTGCCTGGCGATGCAGGCCGAATCCGTCATCATCGATCGCATCCCGGGCAAGTCGACCGTCGGCATCCAGATCCCGAACCCGAACCGGGAGCAGATCTCGCTGCGCGAGCTCCTCGATTCCGACGCCTACAAGCGGTCGGCATCCAAGCTCTCGCTCGCCCTGGGCAAGACAATTCACGGCGAACCGTTCATCAGCGATCTCGGAACGATGCCGCACCTGCTGATCGCCGGATCGACGGGCGCGGGCAAGTCGGTCAGCGTCAACGCGATGATCACCAGCATTCTGATGCGCGCGACGCCCGACGACGTGCGCTTCATCATGGTGGATCCGAAGCGCCTCGAGCTCGGCATGTACGAGGACATTCCCCACCTGCTGACGCCGGTCGTGATGGATCCCAAGCTCGCGGCGAACGCACTTCGCTGGGCCGTACGCGAGATGGAGGAGCGCTACAAGACGCTGGCGGCGGTCGGCGTGCGCAACATCGATCAGTACAACCGCAACGTCCGCGCGATGCAGGCGGAGAAGAAAGGCGAGACGCTCACCGACGACAAGGGCAACGAAATCCGGCCGCTGCCCTTCATCGTCGTCCTGATCGACGAGCTCGCGGATCTGATGATGGTGGCGGGAAACGAAGTCGAGGAATCGATCGCCCGGCTCGCGCAGATGGCGCGTGCGATCGGCATCCATCTGGTGCTGGCCACGCAGCGCCCGTCGGTGGACGTCATCACGGGCCTGATCAAGGCAAACCTGCCGGCGCGCATCTCATTCCGCGTGTCGTCGAAGATCGATTCCCGCACGATCCTGGACGGCAACGGCGCCGAACAATTGCTCGGCAAGGGGGACATGCTCTACCTGCCGCCCGCCTCGTCGCGCTTCGTGCGCCTGCACGGCCCGTACATCTCGGAACAGGAGAGCGCGCGGCTGGCGAGTTTCCTTCGCAAGCAGGGCAAGCCGGCCTACGACACGACGGTGACGGCCGACGACAAGGCGGCGCACGAGCAGATCGAGTTCGAGAAGGACGAGCTGTACGACGAGGCGGCGCGGATCGTCGTCTCGAGCGGCCAGGCGTCGATCTCATACCTGCAGCGGCGGCTGCGCATCGGCTTCAGCCGCGCCGCGAGGCTCGTCGACATGATGGAGATGGACGGTCTCGTGTCGGCCGCCGCCGGAGGCAAGCCGCGCGAGGTGCTGGTGAAGAAAGAATATTTCGACGAACTGGATGCTCAACTTCGATAGGCGGTTCTGTATGAAACACCTGATGTGTGCCGCGCTCGTCGCGGTGGCGTGGGTCGCAACGGCAATGCCCGCAGCTGGCGCGCAAACCGCGCGCGACATGTACAACAGCGCGCTGGCGCAGGAACGCGCGGTCCGAGACGAGGCGACGAAGCCCACGCTCGTCCAGATGCGCCGCGTCGTGACATCGTACGAGCAGATCGTGCGCAAGCATCCTGTCAGCGAATATTGCGACAACGCGCTCTGGCAGGCCGCGAATCTCGCCGTGCTGGCGTACCAGCGCTTCGGCGACGAAGCGGACCGCAAGAGGGCCGCCCGCTTGTTCACCTCGCTCGCGAAGGGCTATCCGACGAGCAAGCTCGTGCCGCGCGCCCGCGAGGCGCTCGCCTCCCTGCCTGGGACCAGCGACATCGTCACGCCGGCCGTCAGAGAACCGCGTCCCGACCCCGCCGTCCCTGCACCGCCCGCCGCCGCGACCGTGGCGCCCGCGGGCGTCACGATGCTCAAGGAGGTCCACCGCACCGCGCTGCCGGATGGCATCCGGCTGACCGTGGATCTCGACAATGAGGTCGCTTATCACCAGGAGGAGATTGCGAATCCACGACGGCTGTTCTTCGATCTCAAAGGCGTCAAGGCGGTTCCGAATCTTCAGGACGCCTCGCTGAAGTTCGACGACGATGTGATCAAGGAAGTCCGGCTCGGCCGGCATCCGCAGAATACGACGCGGCTGGTCGTCGATCTCGACGGCATCGCGGGCTATACGGTCTATCCGCTCTACGGTCCATATCGCCTGGTGATAGACCTGCGGCGGGCGAACGCCGCTCCGGCTCCTGCCCTACCGGCGGCTCCGGAGCCCAAACCGGTCGCGGCGGTGGCTCTGCCGCCGGTGATCGGGCCTCCGACCGTGCCGTCCGCGAGCGAGCTTGCGCCGCTGCCCTCCAAACCCGCACTGACGAGGACGCTTCCGCCGATTGCGGCGGCCGCGAATTCGAACGGGAAGTTCTCACTCTCGCGCCAGCTCGGGTTGAGCATCTCGCGTGTCGTGATCGACGCCGGGCATGGCGGGCACGATCCGGGCGCACGGGGCAACGGCATCACCGAAGCGGAACTGACGCTCGACGTGGCGATGCGCCTGCAGAAGCTGCTGGAGCAGCAGCCGGGCGTCGAAGTCGTGATGACGCGCGACACCGACGAGTTCATCCCGCTGCAGGAGCGGACGGAGATTGCGAACCGCGTCGGCGCCGATCTCTTTCTCTCGATTCACGCCAACGCCAGCCGCAACCTGCAGGCGCGCGGCATCGAGACCTATTTCCTGAACTTCGCGATGAATCCGGAAGCGGAAGCCGTCGCGGCGCGCGAGAACGCCGCGTCCGGCCAGGCGATGCACAGTCTTCCCGATATCGTCAAGGCGATCGCGCTGAACAACAAGATCAACGAATCGCGCGATTTCGCCCAGACCGTGCAGCGCTCGATGATCAAGCGGCTCGGCTCGCGCAACCGCACGATCAGAGATCTTGGCGTCAAGCAGGCTCCATTCGTCGTCCTGATCGGCGCAGGCATGCCGAGCGTTCTGGCGGAGATTTCATTTGTGACGAACAAACAGGACGGCGCCCTGCTGCGGACGCAGAACTACCGGCAGCAGATCGCGCAGGCGCTGCTCGATGCGGTCGTCAAGTACCAGCAGGGCCTGAAGCAGATGAACGCGGTCACGGCAAAGAAGGCGACGTATTAGTTGCCAGTTGACCGGTTGCCAGTTCCCGGTTGCCGGTTGGCCCGCACAGCGCGGCCACAATCAGCAGGATTCCAACGAGACCGATCGCGCCAAAAATCACGTCCGCGATCGATGTCCGATGGACGGGCTGCTCGATCACTCTGACCATGATCGGCGCGCTCGTCTGAAAGGAGAACACCGTTCAATACTACCGCCCCGAGTGCTACCAGCGATCAGCAGTAAAGGCGAGCTCGGCGAGCGTCCGGACGGCCACGCCGATCGGCCCCTTGGGCTGATACGGCTTGGCCTCCTCGGCCCACGCGGTGCCGGCGATGTCCAGGTGCACCCACGGGACGCTGCCCGCGAATTCCTTCAGGAAAGCCGCGGCGGTGCACGCCCCGCCCGCGCGTCCACCGGAATTCACCAGGTCGGCGATCTCGCTGCGCATCTGCTCGAGGTACTCGTCGTACAGCGGCATCGGCCAGCTCCGGTCGCCGGCCTTCAGGGCCACCTCCTGCACGAGGTTGCGCCATGAATCAGGACGCCCGAACAAGCCTGACATGGCCTTGCCCAGTCCGACGACGCAGGCCCCCGTGAGCGTGGCGACGTCGACCAGATGCGTAGCCCCGAGATGCAGCGCGTACCACAACCCGTCGCCGAGGATCAGGCGCCCTTCGGCGTCGGTGTTGATCACCTCGACCGTCTTTCCGCTTGCGCCGGTCAGGATGTCCCCAGGCCTCAACGCGCGGCCGCCCGGCATGTTCTCGGTCGTCGGGACGACGCCGATGACGCGGATCGGCGCCTCGAGCAGCGAAATCGCCCGCATGGCGCAGATGACGGCGGCGCCGCCGGCCATGTCGTCCTTCATCCGGTCCATGCCTTCGGCGGGCTTGATGGAAATCCCGCCGGTATCGAACGTGATGCCCTTGCCGACGAGCCCCAGCACCGGAGCGGTGGGCGCCCCCGGCGGCTCGTGCCGCAAGACGATGACGCGCGGCGGCTCGGCGCTGCCCCGCGCCACGCCCAGCAACAGCCCCATGCCGAGACGCTGGATGGCCTTTTCATCGAGAATCTCGACTGCGACGCCCGCGTCCCGCGCGATGGTCCCGGCGCGCTCCGCGAAGACCTGCGGCGTGAGCACGTTCGGCGGTTCGTTCGCGAGCGCGCGAGCCAGGTTGCTGGATTCTCCGAGCACCCGCCCGCGCTGGATCGCCCGCTCAATCGAGGCGCGCGATCCGCCGTCGACGGTGATGACGACGGCCAGATCGTCGGCAGGCGGACCGAAACGCTCGCCCGTCTTATATTGATCGACGCTGAAGGCCGCGAGAATCAGTCCCTCGACAATCGCCTGCGCCGCGTCGGCGCCGGGGATGACGCCGCGGTGCAGGAACGCGACGCGGGGGATGCGCCGGCCGCGCGCCATCAACGCGGATGCCGTCGCCAGCTTGCGAAGGCGCTCCGTATCGAAGTCCGCGGCCTTGCCCGCGCCGGCAATTCCGATCAGCCGCGGCTTCCACTTGTCGCCGGCTGTGGGTGTGACGAAGAATTCGTACAGCCGCCCCCTGATTTCTCCGGACGCCGTTGCGCGGTGGACTTCGCCGTGCGAGGCGGCATCCACGGCGGGCAACGCATCCGCCGCATCTTCGCCGTCGAAGACCGGGACGACCAGCAGGTCCGTGTCGACGGCCGGCGCGGGATCGGTGAGAAGCCGAATCGAGGGCATAAGAGCGGGATTATAATGGTTCCATGAAGCTTCTGACGCTGCCTATCGCGTTAGCGCTGACAATTTCGTTATCCACGTCGTCGTCCGACAAGGACAAACAGCCGAAGCTGTCCATCAAAGCGAATCCCGCGATGGCGTTTTCGCCGGCGCGCGTGGTCTTCACCGCCGACATCACCGGCGGCCCCAACGATTTCGAGGAATTCTACTGTCCTTCGATCCAATGGGAATGGGGCGACGGCACGGAGTCGGACGCGACGGCTGACTGCGAGCCGTATCAAGCCGGCAAGAGCGAAATCAAACGCCGCTTCACCGCGGACCGCGTCTACCGCTCCACGGGCGAATACCGGGTTCAGCTCCGCCTGAAGAAACACGACAAGGTAATCGCCGCGGCGAGCACCACCGTCAAGATCCGGCCCGGTCTCGGCGATCCCGGCGGCGGCTAGACCCTCATCACGGAACCGGCACGAGCTCGAACGGGATGAAGTTCCCGTCGGCCGAGAGCCGGAATGCGCGCACCGTCTTCGTTCCGTGCGCGAGTGACACGATCAGGTGGAACATCGATGGGTCGGTGAGTCTGGCGCGATCCGTCTCGGAAGGACCTGAGGGTCCGCTCGGATGGGAATGGTATGCGCCGATAACTTCGCACCCGGCCGCCCGCGCGCGCCGGATCGCCGCGAAGTGATCCGCGGGCTCGACCTGAAAGCGCGTCGGGCTCCGCCGCACGTTGCGTGCGCGGACGGCATCTTCCACCACGTCCGCCGTGCCGATCAACAAGCCGCAGCATTCGTTCGGCCGCTCTTCCATGGCGTGCGCGACAATCCCGTCGAAAATGGCCTGACGTATTCTCACAGGACCTCGATCACCATGGCCGTTCCCATGCCGCCTCCGATGCAGAGCGACGCCGCGCCGCGCCCGCCGCCCCGTCTCTGTAATGTGTGAACCAGCGTGGTCAGCAGCCGGGCGCCGCTGGCGCCGATCGGGTGCCCGAGCGCCACGGCACCGCCATGCGCGTTGACCTTCCTGGGATCGAGGCCGAGCTCGCGCACGACCGCTATTGACTGCGCCGCGAAAGCCTCGTTCAACTCGATCGCGTCGAGGTCGCCCAGCTCGAGCCCCGCGCGCGCGACGGCTTTTCGCATCG